>Ga0070765_100000274_pt1 | contig 31107 bp, 31 predicted proteins | sample HubBroMetageWFT5_FD_71516 | JGI IMG/M metagenome (GOLD analysis project Ga0070765, IMG submission 71516) | Warmed and freeze-thawed soil microbial communities from the Hubbard Brook experimental Forest, New Hampshire - Hubbard Brook CCASE Soil... | ecosystem: Environmental > Terrestrial > Soil...
CCAGTTTGCTGCAGCACGTGGACACTCCCCTCCGAAGCAGGCACGACGCCGAGTTCGGCGAGCAGAAACCACGTTCCAATAACTGGATGCCCGGCGAGCGGAAGTTCGCGTGTGGTGGTGAAGATACGCAACCGCGCAAGGGCCCGATTGTTCGTGGGGCGCTGGACGAAAACCGTCTCGGAGAGATTCATTTCGCGTGCCACCGCCTGCATGCGTGCCTGCGAAATTCCGTCACCGTCTGTGACGACGGCCAGGGGATTCCCCGCGAAAGGTTGCGAAGTAAAAACATCGAGCGTGTAAAGCCGCCGCTTCATGTGTGCCGCTTTCCCGCCCTGATTTCAGGCGCCTGCAATTACCCGCAAAGCAAGAATCCTACAACCGTTCGAGCACCGGGACGGTTCGTTCGTTGACCACGTTGCCCGTGTTCAGCGTGGTTTTCGGTTCGAGCAGCACGACGTGCACTTCGCCGCCATCTGCGACCGGAAGATGGTCCACACCCTTCGGTACGATGATGAATTCTCCGGGCAACACCATCACGTCGCGATCGCGAAACTTCATGCGCATCGAGCCTTTGATGACGAGGAAGAGTTCGTCTTCGGCGTCGTGGTGATGCCACACAAATTCGCCCGTGAACTTCACGATTTTCACGTAGGAATCGTTGAGCTCGCCGACAATTTTAGGTTTCCAATATTCGTGAACCTTCGCCAGTTTCTTTTCGAGATTAATTGCTTCCATTCGCGGCTCTCCCTTTTTGCAGAGCGCCTTGCCCCAGGAAGGCGGTTCCGAAATTTGGCATCACAACTTCTTGACTAGCGAAACCACGGCATCAAGGACGCGCTTCGTCGTATCCCCGCGCGACGTTTCGCAATAAATCCGCAGCATGCGCTCCGTGCCAGACGCGCGAACCAGCACCCAGCCGATTTCGCCCAGATAAACTTTGATGCCGTCGAGATCTTCGCGGCGCACAATAGGGAACTCGAGCAATTGTTTGAACTTGGCGTCGGCAAAGTGCTCGATAGCTCTTTCTTTTTGCCCAGGGCCAAGTTCCAAATCCACGCGGTCGTAGTGGAATTCGCCGAATTCCTTGGAGAGCATCGCCACCAGCTCGTCGAGCCTCTTGCCGTGCCAGGCCATCACTTCCGCAAGCAGCAGCGCGTTTACGGTGGCGTCGCGTTCGGGAAGATACAGTTTAGTTCCGATGCCGCCGCTTTCCTCACCGCCGATCAGAACGTCGCTTTCGAGCATGCGTTCGCAGACGTACTTGAAGCCAATCGGCGTTTCCCAGAGTTTACGCCCGAAATGCGCGGCGATTTTGTCCACCATTTTCGTGGTCGAAAAGGTTTTCACCACGTCGCCCGCGATCTTGCGCGTCCCAGCGAGATGCCACAAAAGAATCGAAAATATCTGATGGGGCGTAACAAATTTGCCGTCGCGGTCCATCGCGCCGATGCGGTCCGCATCGCCATCGGCTATGAATCCCGCATCGTAGCGGTTTTCGTGCATCGCGGCGCGGAGCGGATCAATATTCGGCTCGATGGGCTCGGGATTTACTCCTCCAAACAGGGGATCGCGCGTGCCGCGAATTTCCGCGATTTCGATTCCCTGGCGGTGAAACAATTCGCGCAACAGGCCGCGTCCGGACCCGTGCATCGGATCCACCACGTAGCGAAACTTCGAAGCGCGCAAGCGGCTCCAATCCACCAGGCCGGAAAGCGTCGCAAGATACGGCTCGCGGATGTCCAGGGGTTGAATCAAATCCTTGCGCGGCGGGAGAGCGGGGATGCCATCGCGCAGAACTTTCGCCAGCTCGTCTTCAACCAGAGAAACGATCGCTTCGGAAGCCGAGCTGCCGTAACTTGCCTTGAGCTTAACGCCGTCCCAGTGCGAGGGATTGTGGCTTGCGGAAATCTGGATGCCGGCTGCGGCGCCGCGCTGCTTCACCAGAAGAGAAATGGCTGGCGTGGGGCAATCGGAAGTCGTGACCCAGACTGGCGTTCCGGAAGCGGAGACGGTTTCCGCGGCCACGCGCGCGAACGATTCGCCGCCGAAGCGAGCATCGTAGCCGATGATGACACCGGCGCCAGGTTTTTCGGCGCGCGCGACGAAACGTGCGATGGCGTGCGCGACGATGCGCACGTTTTCATGCGTGAAGTCCTCGGCAATGATGCCGCGCCAGCCGTCGGTGCCGAATTTAATTTGGGTCACAGTCTAGGAGTATAAGCGATGCGATTTGCGAGGAGAAGCGAGGAAGAGGAGAGATGCGATCCCAATTTGGTTTGGCAAGACCGGGAGACTTAACACGGACGGGGAGCACTGACGCCACAGAAAAAGCTTTAGGAAATGCCTGTTCACCGCAGAGACGCTGAGAACGCAGAGAAAAACAGGAGGACGGGCAAAGGATGAAACAAAAGCAAAACTAACGGCACAGTGCCAGCGAGATTCCGGCGCTCCCCCTGAAGCGGCGCTACCTCGGGACTTCAATCGCGGACGTTGGCAGAGGCCGAGAACTGACTACAGCAGGTGGCGGAGCTTTTGTTGCTCGAGCCATTTTACGATTTTGGCTACGTCCTGCGAGTACTCGCGGGGGCAGAGGAGTAAAGCATCGTCGGTTTCTACGAGGATGAGGTTGTGGACGCCGATGGCAGCGACGAGTTTTTTCGGGCTCCAAAAATAATTTCCGGTGGCGTCGAGAGCGAAGGAAGGCCCTGCGGAAACATTTGCTTTGCGGTTGGCTGCGAGTAGTTCGTACACGGCGGCCCACGAGCCGATGTCGCTCCAGCCGACCTCTGCGGGGATTACGGAAACGCGCGGCGCTCCAGCGATGCGCGTGGCGGGCTCCATCACGGCGTAGTCCACGGAAATATTTTTCAGGCGTGGATAAATGCGGCGAAGCGCAGAATTATAGCCGCGCGTGCCGATAGTGCGGTCCAGTTCCAATAGCGCCTGGTGAGTGTCGGGCAAGAAGCGCTTCAGGCCGGCGAGGAATGTGGAAGCGCGCCAGAAAAACATTCCGGCGTTCCAAAGATATTTTCCGCTCGCCACATATTTTTTCGCGAGCGGCAGCGCAGGCTTCTCCGTGAATCGGCACACCTCGTAGGCGGCAACACCGCGGGGGCGAGCGGCAAGTCCGGCACGCTCGATGTAGCCGTAGCCCGTTTCTGGTCCTGAGGGAGGTATCCCCAAGACGACGAGATTTTCGGGTGTGCGCGCGAGTTCGAGAGCGGCGCGGACGAGCGTGCGATAACGCGCGGCGTCGGCAATGAAGCTGTCCGAGGGGAGCACGGCCATGAGCGCGTCGCCGTGTTCATTGACAAGATGAATCGCCGCGAGGCCGATGGCCGCAGCGGTGTTGCGTCCCGTAGGCTCGGCGAGAATTTGCGCAGCGGGAACGCCGCGAAGTTCGCGGCGGACGTCGGAGGCCTGTTCGATATTCGTGACGGCCCAGATATCTTGTAGAGGGATCAGGGGCGCGAGGCGATTAACGGTTTCACGGAGCATCGTTTCGCGGCCGGTAATATTGAGCAATTGTTTTGGGGTGCGCATGCGGCTGCGCGGCCAGAAACGAGTGCCTCGCCCCCCGGCGAGGAGGACGGCGCAGATCGGAGGCGATTTGCGATGCATCTCAGTAAATAATCCGTGATAAATCGGATTCGGTGACACCCTGGTCGATCAGGCCGCGCCAAACCTGCTTCGAATCGCCAGGCACGTAAGTGCGCAGCAGACTAGTGCGCGTGGTGGCTGACAATTCGTACGCGCCAAGCGCAGCCGGCAGCAACCACGCCTGCGCCGGGGCGTACTCCGCGTGCGAGTCCCCCCATCTGAAGTTACCGACCCCTTCGAGAAAAATCAGTAATTCGAAGTGTTCGCGCGAGGTAGAGCCTGCTGCGCGCCCCGCGAATTCCCATTTCTCGGTGGCGAAATAGGGGCACGCGATGAAGAAAGTTTTCGCGACTCCTCCGGATTCGGTAAGCACGGGCGTGACCTTGCCTCCGCACTGTTCGTCGAAGCGAATTACTTCGAGGGCTTTTTCCACGTGCAGCTCACGCGGCTTGCCTTGCGCATCGCGCCGATTGTAATCAAAGACGCGATAGGTAGTGTCCGATTGCTGCTGGATTTCGCAAAGGACGAGCCCCGCGCCGATAGTGTGCGTGGTGCCGGCTGGGACGAAGATCGCATCGCCGGCGCGGACCGGAACATTGACCAGGGAATCCTCGGCCGTGCCGTCGGCAATGGCCCGTTTGAATGATTCGCGTGTCACTTCCGGCTTCAATCCAGCGAGGACTTCGGCGCGGGGGCGCGCGCTCATCGCGTACCACATCTCGGTCTTGCCTCGCCCGCCATGCTCGTGGGCGGCGGCGTATTTATCGTCGGGGTGGACCTGCACGGAGAGTTTTTCCTCCGAAAAAATAAATTTCACGAGCAGAGGAAATGCGGCGGGACGATCGGAGCGAGTGCCCGCCCATTCCGGCGGCATTGCGGGCCACGATTCGCCAAGCGTTTTGCCAGCGAACGGGCCGTTTGCGAAGCGGCTCTCGTTGCCCGTCATCCAGGCTTCGCCGATTGGCTCGGTAAGATTTGTCTTATCGGGAAAAAGCGGAGCAAGCGAACGCGACCCCCACGGACGCGGACTGAACGTGGGTTCCAGCCGCGCCGGGCAGAGAATCACTTTTCCTGACCAAAGAACCGGTTGAGGCGGCGCAGTCCTTCGTCAATGCGCTCGATGGAAGTCGCGTAGGAGAACCGGAGAAATCCAGGAGCACCGAATGGCTCGCCGGGAACGACGGCGACGTGTTCGCGCTCGAGAAGCTGCTTCGCCATCGCAATGTCATCCGGCATTGCGGCGCTGAACCGCGCGGAGATATTCGGAAACACGTAAAAAGCGCCCTGCGGCGCATTGCAGGTGATCCCCGGAATTGCCCGAAGGCCTGTGAGAATGCGTTCGCGACGACGCGCGTATTCGGCCAGCATTTCTGCGACGGAATCCATCGGGCCGCGCATGGCTTCCAGGCCGGCGTACTGCGCAATCGAAGTGGGATTCGAGGTGGACTGGCTTTGCAATTTCGTGATGGCCGCGACGAGCGGTTGCGGCGCGAGCGCGTAACCCAGGCGCCAGCCGGTCATCGCGAAAGTCTTCGAGAACGAGCCGGCAATGATTACGCGTTCTTTCGAACCGGCGATGCTGGCGATAGAAAACGGCTTTCCATTGTCGTACACGAAATGCGAGTAGCACTCGTCGGAAAGCAGCCAGACGCCGCGGCGCTGGCAGACCTCGAGAATTTTCTCGAATTCTTCCCGCGGGATTACTGCTCCCGTCGGATTGCTCGGCGAGTTGATGATGACGATTTGCGTTTTCGGCGTGATGGCCGCTTCGATCTGGCTCGCCTGCGGGCAGAATCCATTCTTTTCCGTGGTTGCAACGAACACGGGCTTGCCTCCGGCGTATTTCACGATGTCCGGATAGCTGACCCAGTATGGCGCGGGGATGATGACTTCGTCGCCGGAATTAATCAGCGCGCAGATGGCATTGAAAATCGCCTGTTTGCCGCCAGCCGTAACCACGCATTCCGCGGGTTGATAAGAAGAACCGAGCTGCGCCTTGTGCCAATCACAGATTGCCTGACGCAGCGGCATGATGCCGGGCGTGGCGGTGTATTTCGTGCGATTTTCTTCGAGAGCCTTGATGGCGGCGCGCTTGATATGGTCTGGCGTGGGAAAATCCGGCTCGCCGGGACCGAAGTCGGCAACGTCCACGCCGCGTGCCTTCAGGCGCTCGGCTTCGGCCGCGACGGCCATCGTCTGCGAGACGCTGATGCGGTTGACGCTGTCCGCGAGATGAAAGGCTTCTTCCATTTTTGTCCCGGTGGCAGTTTCCATTTCGATTCGGTCTCCTCGGCGGATTTCAACCCACTTTTGCGCGCAATCGTTCCTCGACAATCGGGGGGACGAGGCCCTTCACCGGCCCACCCAGACGCGCGATTTCCTTCACGAGCCGTGAACTCAGGTAGCTGAAAGTCTCGGCGGGCAGCATGAAAACGGTTTCGATGTCCGGCTCGATTTTGCGATTCATCAGTGCCATTTGCAGCTCGTATTCGTAATCAGAAATGGCGCGAATGCCGCGCATCACCACGCGCGCGCCTTTGGATTTCGCGTAATTCATCAGCAGGCCGTCGAACACGTCCACTTCCACATTTTCCCATTCGAAGGTGACGGCTTCCAGCATTTCGACGCGCTCTTTGACGGCAAAGAGCGGCTCTTTTTCCAGATTGCGCGCGACGGCGACGACGAGCGTGTCGAAAATTTGCGCACCGCGTTCGATGAGGTCGAGATGGCCGTTGGTGACGGGATCGAACGAGCCCGGGTAGATCGCCATTGCGGATTTGACTGGGTCGAGAGGCATTTCCAAAACTATTCTAACCTAGAAAATTGCGCGCTGCGCCGACAAAAATCCGCGCGGCAGGTGGTTGCACGGCCATCATGCGGTTTGTTGTGTGTCGCGGTCGAGAGCCAAAATGGCTAGTTTTCGGGCGATTGCGTGGGGAAGGCTTTGACGCCGTCGTGCGTGAATTCGAAGCGGATGCGCCAATCGCTGGGCGCAGGCTGGCCATTCGCAATTGCGGGGGAAAATGTCCAACCCTGCGCCGCTTTCAGCGCGAGATTCGCGAAATATTTGCTGGGGCCGGGTGCTTCGAGCGAGGCTTCGCTCACTTTTCCGGCCGCGTCCGCGGAGAGCTTCACACTGACTTTTACCGTGCCGCTGATTGTGTCTCTCGCGCTTTGTGAAACGTTGGGGAGAACCTGGTGGAGAACTTCGGCGCGTGCCATCTCGGCGGCAGGCTTCACGGTGGGAGCGGGTTTGGTTGCGGCTGCGGGCGCTTCGGTCTTGGCGGCCACACGCGTCGGCTCGTCGGAAATTTTGGGTGGTGCCGCTTTAGTTTCAACCCTGTGCGACGCGGGCTCGGGCTTTGGCTTCACAGTTTCGCTGGCGGGTTCGGCGGCGGGTGCTGGCGCGGGATCAGCGGGAATGTTCGCCTCATGCCTGACGAGCTTGGCGATGCCGAAGATTAGTGCGAGCGCGACGGCGACGCCGATGGCGAGTGTCTGGAGCCCCGATTTCGACGGCCGCATTTGTGTTTTGGCAACGGGCGTTATTTCCTGCAAGCGCGGAGGCTGAGGTGTGCGAGGCGCGGCAAGTACGGGCGACGCCGCACTGAGACGCGCAGTGATGCCCTGGATCGTCAGGCGGCTGGGGGGATCGCGGCGCAGGCAGTTGCGAACGATATCGAGCAGCGGTGCGGGCAGCTCTTCGCGAACTTGCGGATCTTTCTGGCCCATTCGTTCCCATGGGATCAATTGTTGCGTAAGCACCTCGACGAGCGTCATGCCGAGTGACCAGACGTCCGCTTCGGGAGACGCTTTTTCGGACGCGGCTTCGGGCGCGTCGTAGGGGCTCGACGCATGAATTCCAAGATTCGCTTCGCCAGCGCGGCGAATTCCGTCAATGGAAATTTTGATGTGGTCGCCGACGGCGGAAATGTTCGCGGGCTTTACGTGGGCGTGCACGAAACCTTTCGCATGCAGATAGCCGAGCGCGGCGAGGACGGGCGGGAGCATGTCGCGCGTTTCGTCGGAGGTGAGCGCGCGGTGGGGAAGAATTTGCGAGACGTCTTCCTCGGCGAGTTCGATCACCGCGTAGAGAAATTCGGTTTCGCCCAGGCGGGCGCGGCCGGAATCATAAAGCTTCAGCAAGTTTTGATGAGCGAGTTTGGCGGCAAACTTCCAACGCGACATCTGCGCGTCGGCGTCGCGCGGATCAGCGACGAGTAATTTGATGGCCGCCTTTTCGGGTAGGCCGGGAGCGAGTTCCGTCAGGAAGACCGCGCTGCCGGACGACCCGCCCAGGCATTCGCGAAGGGGGAATTTGCCGTCAACGATCTGGCCTTCATACTGTTTCCAGGCCTCGGTCATGTTCATCTCCGCCTACGCCAGTAAGACTTGAAGCACCGCTACCACTCCCAAGAGGTCCGCGGCCGCGCCGGATGAGAAATATCTACCGAATTATTGCGAGCGCGCGCAAATTGTATCGCGATACATGAAAGGCTGGAGGCGCGAAATTCATGCCTGCAGTTTTCCTGTTCCAGGCTGGGGTTAATTCACCGCTGGGATATTGTGATTCCACTTCGAGCGAAATGCAAAAGAACGCGTGTCTAAAACCTCATCGGCTAGCGATTGGCGGTCTGGCGCTTGGAGGAATTGCCGCCGCCGGATTTCTGGGCCGCCGCAGCTGCTTTTTGTTCCAGGTCCTTTAGGTAATCGGCGTAGACGCCCTTGAAATCTTCGATCACGCCGCCTTCGAAGTGCCAGATGCGCGTGGCGACTTCGTCAATCACGTCGTAGTCGTGGGTGACGAGCAGGACGGTGCCGTCATATTTTTGCAGCGCGATATTCAGCGCATTGATGGATTCGAGATCGAGATGGTTGGTGGGCTCGTCGAGGACGAGAACGTTGGGTTTCTGCAGCATCAGACGGCAAAAAATCAGGCGCGCGGATTCCCCGCCTGAAAGCGCCGCGGTGGCTTTCGTGGCATCCTCGCCGCTGAAAAGCATTTGCCCCAACAGCCCGCGCAATTCTTCCTGCGATGCCATCGGGTTGAACTGCGAGAGCCAGTCAATCACCGTAGTGCCCTTTACGATCGAATCCGCGTGGTCTTGCGCGAAGTAGCCGACGGCGACATTGTGTCCCCAGGTGACCGTACCGCCGTCGATCGGAAATTCCTTGTCCACATCGTCAATGAAACCTGTGGCGTTGCGGATCAGGGATTTGAGCAACGTGGTTTTTCCGGTTCCGTTGCGGCCCATCAATGCAATTTTTTCGCCGCGGGCGACGGCCGCGGAAAACGGCTTGAACACTTTCACGCCATCGTAGGATTTCACGACGCTCTTGATTTCCAACGGGTGCCGGCCGGAATGCTGGTCCATTTTGAAGCGAATATAGGGGCGCGCGATGTTGGAGCGCGCGAGCTCGGTGGTCTGTAGCCGCTCGACTTCTTTCTTGCGCGAAGTGGCTTGCGCGGAGCGAGTGCCGGCGGAAAAGCGCGCGATAAATTCATTTAACTGCGCGATTTTTTTCTCGCGCTGTGCGTTTTCGGATTCGATGCGCGAGCGGATGGATGTTTTCGCAACAACCATGTCGTCGTAGCCGCCGTTGTAGAGAATCACAGTCTGATAATCAATGTCGGCCGTGTGCGTGGAGACGCTGTTCAAGAAGTGGCGGTCGTGCGAGATGACGATCAGGACGCCTTCGTATTCGCACAAATAATCCTGCAGCCAGTGGACAGAATCAAGGTCCAGGTGGTTCGTCGGCTCGTCGAGCAGCAGCGCGGGCGGATTTCCGAAGAGCGCCTGCGCGAGAAGCACGCGGACTTTTTGTCCGCCTTGCAACTCGCTCATTTTCCGCTCGTGCAGATCTCCGGTCACATCGAGGCCGTCCAGCAGGACGGCCGCGTCGGCTTCAGCGGTGTAGCCTCCTTCTTCGCCGACGATCCCTTCGAGGTCAGCGAGGCGCATGCCGTCCTTTTCAGTGAGCTGGTCGTGCGGCTTGGCGTAGAGCGCCTCCCGTTCTACCAGGGCTTTCCAGAGAGCTTTGTTGCCCATGATGACCGTGTCAATCGCGCGAAACTCGTCGAAGGCGAACTGGTCCTGATTCAGGACCCCGAGTTTCTTCGGGCGCGTCACGGAACCTTTCGACGGCTCTATATCCCCGATCAGAATCTTCATGAGCGTGGATTTGCCGGCGCCGTTGGGACCTGTGATGGCATAGCGCCGCCCCGCAAGGAACGTGGTGGTCACGTCCTCGAAGAGGATGCGGGCGCCGTAGCGCATGGAGATGTTGTTTATCGAGAGCAAGACCCCTAATTATACAGGAAGGTCCAAATATTCGGTGCGCGGGATTAAGACATTTTTTTCCGGACAAAAACGAGAATTCCGAGCTGGCCACAGCGGCACCGCGCCGCAAAGAAAAAAGGCGCAACTTTTTTCGGGGTGCCGGGTTGAAACTGGTGGGTTGGTACGCGATGGGGATGCTGCTGAGGAAAAAAGACTTAGATATGCGCAACCAACTCCGATGGAGTAGAATCCAATTGTGTGAGGCTGCCACAGGCCGCATTGACCCGTCCGCAGTCCTTCCAAATCAGTTGGGTGGAGGGATGAAATGACGAAAGCTACCTTCTTTAAGACCCTTTCAATATTTGTTGCTGCAGGTGCGTTGATCCTTGCCCCGAAACCCGTGTTTGCTCAGCACGGCGGAGGGCATGGCGGTGGGGGTGGCGGCTCCCATGGCGGAGGCGGCGGTGGTTTCCATAGCGGCGGTTCGAGTGGCGGCAGCTCACACACTGCCCCGAGCGGGGGCGGACATTCCAATTCGGGCGGCGGCCAACATTACTCTGCGCCGAAATCCAATGGCGGCGGGTACGGGCCCTACGCGCGCTCCTCTTCACGGCCGGGATATGGCGGACAGGGTCGCCCCGGTGCAGGACCTAATTCAGGGGGATCGAGGGGAGCGAGCGGCAACGCAGCGCGATCGAATGCTCAGCCTGCAATCGCTGACGGCCAATGGCACGGATTTGGGAATTCGACTGGGTCTGCAAAGGCAGCCGGGCCGGCAGTAGCGAGGAATACCGGCAGCCCTAGTGCGGGTTCCGCAACAACGTCAAAGGGCGGCAGCGAAACGATGCATTCGTTTGGAGGCAGTTCAGCTGCTTCGCCTTCGCGCAGCACAGCGGGCACGGCTTCAAGCGGGGCACTTGCGCATAATTCCGCTCCGATGAATTCATCGCGAGCCACGGGATCGGCTACATCGCCCTCTCGCGCGATGTCGAATTTCGAGAGCCGCCAATTTGGCAGATCGTCTTCGAGCAACGCGCTGCTGGGAAACCGCGGCTTGGGGCTCAATTCAGCCAGTGCGGGTTCGCGTTTCTCGAATGTTTCGTTGATGGGGAATTCGAGAGCCGCTTCTTCTTCGCGATTCGGTTCCAGTTCCCTGGGAGTGAATCATAGCGTTGGCTCCAGCACGACGGGCAGAATCAATCTTTCGAGCACGAGTTTCCGTGGCGCGGGATACTACCGCGGAGGGTATGGTTGGCGCGGTGGCTGGGGCGGCGGCTGGGGATTTGGACTTGGTTTCGGATGGGGCTGGGGTTTCGGCTGGGGATGGGGCGGTTGGTGGGGCCCTGGCTGGGGATTGTGGGGACCGGCGTGGGGCTGGAACCCCTACTGGTACGGCCCGGGATGGGGAGGGAATTATGGCGGCTACTACGGCTACCCTTCGTCCAATTACAACGTGACGTATCCCCCCGAGTATGCGCCTAGCTCGAACAACAGTTCCGACTACCAAAGCCAGCCGGATGCTAATTCGAACACGGATCTGGGTACGGGTACATCGGACTCGACTCCGGATGGGAACACGAATCCGATGACGGGTAACGTGGCTACTTCAACTCCGACCGTGCTGCTCTTCATGAAGGACGGAACCACATATCCCGCGAGCGATTACTGGATCGCAGACGGCAAGCTGCATTACAACGTGGATTACTCCGGCGAAAGCACGATTGACATTAATCAACTGGACCTACAACGCACCGTTGACGAGAACGCGAAGCGCGGCGTGCACTTCACGTTGAAACCGCAGCCGAATACTTATACTCCCTCGGGCGATACGACCAGTGCGCCTTCTAACCAACTGAAATCAACCCCAACACCTAGCGCGGCGCCGGCGGAGAAAACGACTCCGGCGCCCAGCCCTGCGCCCGCTTCTGATATTGCCGAGATGGTGGGTCAGGCAGGCTCGAACTAAGCTCGGAATTAAGCGGTTACCATTCAATCTAAAAAAGCTCCCATTTAACCCCCGAAGTATGCCTATCGCTGCCACTGATTTGACTAAGGCGACTAAAATGGTCGTGGTTTAAGACATAGTGCCCGCTAGGCTTGGGGGCACATACCTGACTTGACTTCTACTTTGCAGAAGAATAATATTCAAGTGCGACTGAATCAGTCGCATATGCATCTATGATGAAGCTGTCAAAAAAAGCGGACTACGGTTTGATCGCCCTCAAGCATCTGGCGATGCACAACGGCCATGGCTCTTCGAGCGCGTCGGACATCGCGGAGGTTTACCGGGTTTCCGCAACGTTGATGGCCAAGGTGCTGCAGAAGCTGGCAAAGGGCGGACTGGTGGCGGCGCGGCATGGTTCGAGCGGGGGTTACACGTTGGCGCGCGATCCGTCGCTGATAACGGCATTGGACGTGATTCGCGCGATTGACGGGCCGCTGTTCATTACGTCGTGCGTGACGTCGCACGGAGAGTGCGAAATTACCACGACATGCTCGATTCGAGAGCCGCTGCGCCGCGTGAACGACAGCATTCTGGACGTCTTGGCGAAGGTTACGATTTCGCAGATGGCGGACGAAGCGCCGATGTCAGAGATGGTGGAACTAAGGGTATAGAGTTTCGGGTTTTGTGTTCGGGACTTAAGGAAAAAACTTGGGAAGTTGAGATTGGATTTGGGGGAGAGACAGAATGTCAGTCAAGCTACCGATTTATCTGGATAATCACGCAACTACGCCGGTTGACCCGCGCGTGGTTGATGCCATGATGCCCTATTTCACGGAAAAATTCGGCAATGCGGCAAGCCGCAACCACGAATTCGGCTGGAAGGCCGAAGAGGCCGTGGAAAACGCGCGTGCGCAAATCGCGCGGCTGATCAACGCGACTCCAAAAGAGATTGTGTTCACCAGCGGCGCCACCGAGTCCACGAACCTGGCGATCAAGGGCGTGGCGGAGATGTACCGCGAGAAGGGCAAGCACATCATCACGCAGGTGACCGAGCACAAGGCGACGCTCGACACTTGCAAACGGCTGGAGAAATATGGATACGAGGTGACCTACCTCCCGGTGGAAAAGGACGGGCGCATCAATCTGGACGACCTGCGCCGCGCAATTAAATCCGACACGATCCTGATTTCAATCATGTACGCGAACAACGAAATTGGCGCGGTACAGCCGATCGCTGAAATTGGGAAAATCGCCAAGGAAAAAGGCGTCTTCTTTCATGTGGACGCCGTGCAAGCGGTGGGCAAAATTCCCGTGGACGTGCAGAAGGACGGCATCGATTTGATGTCGATCTCGGCGCACAAAATTTACGGGCCTAAGGGCGTGGGCGCGCTGTACGTGCGCCGCAAGAATCCCCGCGTGCAGCTTTCCGCGATCATTGACGGCGGCGGCCACGAGCGTGGGATGCGTTCAGGAACGCTGAACGTGACCGGCATCGTCGGGCTCGGCAAGGCTTGCGAAATTTGCCAGAACGAAATGGCTGCCGAGAGCGCGAAGCTCAAGAAAATGCGCGAGCGGCTGACCGAGTCGATCATGTCACGGCTGGATGAGACGTTCATCAACGGCTCGATGGACCACCGTTTGCCCCACAACATCAATATCAGCTTTGCCTATGTGGAGGGCGAATCGCTGCTGATGGGCATTAACGACATCGCGGTTTCCAGCGGCTCCGCCTGCACATCGGCGACGCTGGAACCAAGCTACGTGTTGAAGGCGCTGGGCGTAGGGGAAGATCTGGCGCACACGTCCATTCGATTCGGCATCGGGCGGTTCAACACCGACGAGGAAATCGATTACGTGGCCGATCGCGTGGTGGAAACAGTGACGCGGTTGCGCGAGCTTTCGCCACTCTACGAAATGGCGAAAGAGGGCGTGGACATCAGCAAGATGAAGTGGACGGCAGCAGCGGAATAAATGTACTGCGAAGCGAGGGACATGAAGTACGAGGGCACACTGGGGGTGCACGTCACGCGGAGCGAGGACACGCCTGTGTTCGACGTGTTCTTTGCGCCCAACGCCGATGGCGACGCGTGCAATTCCCGCCGCTTCCGCGCCCTCGATGAACTGGGCGCGTTCTTGGAGTTCCTCGACGTTCGGGAGGATCTGGTGGAGCAGGCGCTGGAAGAGGTTCGCGCAGGACATTCGGCTTCGATCTCGAACGTCACGCTTTCGGATGAAGTGATTTTGATGCAGGGTCTGGACAGCAGAGTCACGATGAATAGGAGAGTCAACTAATGGCTTACTCAGAAAAAGTAGTGGAGCACTACAACAATCCGCGCAACGTGGGATCGCTCGACAAGAACGATCCGAGCGTGGGCACGGGTCTGGTGGGCGCGCCGGAATGCGGCGACGTGATGAAGCTGCAGATGAAGGTGAATCCGCAGACGCGCATCATCGAAGAGGCGAAGTTCAAGACCTTTGGCTGCGGCTCGGCGATTGCGAGCTCTTCGCTTGCCACCGAATGGGTGAAGGGCAAGACGGTCGAAGAAGCGCTCGACATCAAGAACACTGACATCGTCCGCGAGCTCTCGCTGCCACCGGTGAAGATTCACTGCTCCGTGCTGGCAGAAGATGCGATCAAGGCGGCGCTGGCAGACTGGAAGAAAAAGCAGGGCGAAGCGGAAGCCAAGCCTGCTGAGACCGCTGTCGCACGGCACTAAGTTCGTCCTTGGGATTCCCGCTCCTTTGGCCGTTCTTCGGCCACAGGACGCGGTAGTGCATGACGATGGCGGTGCGAGACAGACGATGATCCACGTAACCGAAAAAGCGGCTGGAAAAATTCGCGAGCTGCTCCAAAAAGACGGCGTGCCAGCCGAGTCCGGCGGGCTGCGTGTGGGCGTGCAGGGCGGGGGATGTTCGGGGTTAAGCTACGCGATGCGGCTCGATACGGAGGCGCGCAGCCGCGACAAAGTGTTCGAAGAAAACGGCGCGCGCATTTTCGTCGACCCGAAGAGTTACCTCTACCTTCACAACACCACGCTGGATTATCACGAGGACATCATCAAGCAGGGCTTCGTCTTCCAGAATCCCCAGGCGACTCGGAGCTGCGGTTGCGGGAGTTCGTTCACGGCTTGAGATTTCTTCCGGGCGAGCGGCGGGCAACGCCTCGCTCCGAAAACCTTCGCGCGGAGCGGTGGAGCGGAATTTTCCGACACGGCCCCGCAAACCAATTCTTCGAATTACCAGGCGGCTCTGCGGATGGTGTGCGCGAGAGCAGCATCGGGATCGAACAGCAGGAACGCCGACAATAATGCCGATCGCACGACAACGCGAAGATCGAGCCGAACACGCGGAGGGGCTGAAATGCTGGGCCTGCAAGGCGCCCGCGAGCGGCAGCCACTTCTGCGGCGTGTGCGGGAAGATTCAGCCGTTGCCTCCGGGCATGGACTACTTCGAGTTCTTTGGATTGCCGCAAAAGCTTTCGATGGACGCCGGGTCGTTCGAGGGGCAGTTTCACAAGCTCAGCTGGAAGCTGCATCCGGATAATTTCGTGCGCGCGACCGAGTTTGAGCGGAACCTATCGCTCGAGCGTTCATCGGAATTGAACGACGCGTACAGGACCTTGAAGGACCCCATCGCACGGGTGGAATATTTGCTCCTCAAGCTCGGGCTGCGCAAGGAAGGCACGTCGAAACAGCAGGCGCCGCCGGAATTGCTGGAGGAAGTTTTCGAGCTTAACGAATCGCTTGACGAATTGCGCGATGCGCGCTCGGCAGGCGGAGATGTCGCCGGATTACGCGGCCGGCTCGAAGCGGCCGCCGCGAATTTTCAGCAGAAGCTTGGCGATGTGGACGCGGAACTCGCGGCCGTTGGCAAGGAATGGGATGCGGCCTTGGACGCGCGCGCCGATGATGCCAAGAAGCAGGCGCTGCTGGCGCGCATGAACGAAGTGTTGAATCGCAGAAGCTATATTCGAAATCTCGTTGCCGGTGTGCAGAAAGAATTGGCGGAGGCTTAGAGGAGTTATGGGACGCGTAGTCGGAATTGATCTGGGGACGACGTTCAGCCTGATTGCGTACATGGACGCGCAGACGGGGGCGCCCAAGTGTATCGAGGGGCCGCATGGCTCGGCGCTGTGCCCTTCGATCGTCAGCGTGGACGCCGACGGCAAGATTCTCGTGGGCGAGCCGGCGCGGCTGCGATTGCTCACACAACCGGACCGCACGATTTATTCCGTGAAGCGATTGATGGGCCGGGGCGTCGCGGACATTCAGTCGGAGCTTGCGATATTCCCCTTCCGCGTTGACGACGCTAGCGGTGACACGATTCGCGTCCGCCTCGGCGACAAATTGTTCACGCCGCCGGAGGTTTCCGCGCACATCCTGCGCGAGTTGAAGACCTGGGCGGAGAATTACTTCAAGGAGCCGGTGGAGCGGGCTGTGATCACCGTGCCCGCGTATTTCAACGACGCGCAGCGCCAGGCGACGAAAGATGCAGGCCGGCTCGCAGGGCTCGAAGTGTTGCGGCTGGTGAACGAACCCACGGCAGCGGCGCTGGCCTACGGACTCCACAAGCAGAAGCGTGGGCGCGTGGCCGTCTACGATTTTGGCGGCGGCACATTCGACATTTCAATCTTGAAACTCATCTCCACCGATGAAGGCGAAATCTATCAGGTGCTCGCAACGAATGGCGACACGCATCTAGGCGGGGATGACATTGATAACGCCATGATGGGGATCGCGCGCGCGGGAATTCAAAAAGCGCTCGGAGTGGAACTCGATTCGCGCGGCGAAGCTATTCAAGGGCTGCGTAAGGATTTGATTCGCGCGAAGCATGATCTTTCCACGGCGGAAAAAGCGGAAGTAAAGTTTGCTGCCGCAGGAAAGACCGCTGCTCTGGAATTTACGCGCGCGGACTTCGAGGATCTGATTCGCCCGATTGTTGCGCGCACCATGCAGCCGGTAAAACTTGCGCTCGCGGATGCGAAGCTCACTCCCGCCGAGATTGATGAAGTCGTGCTCGTGGGTGGTTCCACACGCATTCCGCTGGTGCGGAAAACGGTGGGTGATTATTTTGGGCGCGCGCCGCATTGTGAACTCGATCCGGACCAGGTGGTCGCGCTGGGCGCGGCGGTTCAAGCCGATATTTTGGAGACCGGCGTCAAGACCATGTTGCTGCTCGACGTGACTCCCCTGTCGCTGGGCATCGAAACGATGGGCGGAGTAGTGGCTAAGATCATTCCGCGGAATTCCACGATTCCGGCTAGCGCGCAGGAGTTGTTTACTACCGGCGTCGAGAACCAAACTGGCATTGATGTCCACGTTCTGCAGGGCGAACGCGAACTCGCGAAGGATTGCCGTTCGCTGGCGCGATTCCAGTTGAAGGTGCCGCCCGGGCCGGCGGGACTCGCGCGCATCGAAGTGAAATTTCTGATTGACGCCAACGGCATCCTGCAAGTGGCAGCTCGCGATATGCGCGCCGGCACGGAACAAACCATCGAAGTGCAGCCGAGCTACGGGCTTTCGGATACGGAAATCGAGCGGATTCTCGAGGAATCGATTGACCATGCCGAAGAGGACCTCGCCGAGAGGCAGTTGATCGAAGCGCGCACCGAAGCAGACACAATTTTGCTGGCGACGGGAAAAACCAGTGGTGACCCGCGCGCGCAGGAACTCTCCGGCGAAGAACGAGCCTCGATACGCGAGTCCGCCGCGCAATTGCGTGCCGCGATGGCCGGAACGGATTACAAATTGATCCGCAAGCGGATTGACGAACTCAACGAAGTAACAATGCATCTGGCGGAAATTTTGATGAACAGCACGTTGGCGGCAGCCGTCCAGGGCAAGCGGCTCGAAGACGTTTAGCAAGTGGCGCGAGAGGAGTGATGAGCGATGGGCGGCAAGAACCCTTACATTGAAGAAACAAGTTTCACGCCGGCGACAAAAAAGTTCAAGGTCACCTTCAAGCGCGAAGGCAAGACTGTCGAGGTTGATCCTGAACAAATTCCCTACGATCACAATGGATTGCCGGGCAGCCTGCTCGATATCGCGCTGGGCTTCAAGATGGGGCTCGATCATGCGTGCGGCGGCGTGTGCGCGTGTTCCACATGCCACGTGATCGTTCACGAAGGGCTGGAAAGCTGCAACGAAGCTACCGATGCAGAACTCGACCAGCTCGACGACGCGCCGGGGCTGACGGTGAAGTCAAGGCTGGGATGCCAGTGCGTACCGGATGGCTCGAAGGATTTGGTGGTGGAAATTCCGGACTGGAACAAGAATTACGCGAAGGAAGCGGAGCACTAGAGAGGACACCCAGCTCGTGCCGAACACATTCGATTGGGACGACACCGAAGAAATCGGAATTCAGCTCGCCGAAAAATTCCCCGATCTCGATCCACTCACCGTGCGATTCACTGACCTGCACAAATGGATTACGGAGCTCACGGGATTTTCGGGCGATCCGAAGCTTTCTAACGAAGGGAAGCTAGAAGCCATTCAGATGGCCTGGCACGAGGAATATAAAGACAGCCAGGGCTAGGCGCCACGCGGTTGCACAAAGAATATTTTCTCCGGACTTCTCGTCTCGGTTTCCGCAATTGGGCGCCGCACGACCTGCCGCTCGCATTTTCTCTCTGGGGCGATCCCGAAGTCACCCGGCTGAACGGCGGCCCTTTCTCCGAGGACAAAATCAAAGCGCGGCTCCAGACAGAAATGGCCAACTTCGCTGCGCAGCAGGTTCAGTATTGGCCGATGTTTTTGCTTGCCGATAACGACTTTGCTGGCTGCTGCGGCCTGAGGCCTTATGAACTCGAAAAGGGAATTTTTGAGCTTGGCTACAATTTGCGGACCGTTTATTGGAAACAAGGTTTGGCTATAGAAGCGGCTCGCGCGATTGTCGCATTTGCGTTTCAGCAGGAGCGAGTGAGGGCGCTTTTTGCGGGGCATCACCCCGAGAATTCCGCGTCCAAGCTAATCCTGCTAAAGCTCGGCTTCCAGTATTCGCGCGAAGAGTTGTATCCGCCCACTGGCGCGATGGAACCGGTGTATTTCCTGTCGAGGCCGGGGAGCAAGTGAGGCCGCCAAGCCGGTCAACAGATCGGCCAAATTGTCTGCCCGGCCAGCGTCGAATGGTCTCGCCGAATCTTGCATACTTCCGCGGCATCTGAATAATCGTTGTCACGCGGAAAAAGACGTAGCGCCAAAGGAGCCACAATGGAACCAGATCTGCGATATCCGATTGGAAAACCGGAGCGGCCCGAGACGCTCACCGAAGATCAACGGCGCGCGTTCATTCAGGCGATTGCTGAGACGCCGGCAAAGCTGCGCGCCGCGGTGGCCGGGTTGGATCAACAGCAGCTCGACACGCCGTACCGGCCGGGTGGTTGGACCGTCAGGCAGGTGGTCCATCATTTGCCGGACAGCCACATGAACGCTTACGTCCGATTCAAACTGGCGATGACCGAGAGCGAGCCGACCATCAAGCCCTATGACGAAGCCGCCTGGGCGAATCTGCCGGATTCAAAAGGGCCTATCGATCCCTCGCTGGCTCTGATGGACTCGCTTCATCAGCGATGGGTCGCGCTGCTCGGTAATTTGGGGCCGGCGGACTGGGCGAAAAAATTCAAGCATCCGGAAAGCGGTCTCAATTCGCTCGATAAATCGCTCGCGATTTACGGCTGGCACGGACGTCATCACGTGGCGCACATCACAGCCCTGAGGGAACGTAGCGGCTGGCGGTAGCCCCCGCGGAAAATAGAAAAAAGAAATGGGAAAATGGGGAAAGCGTCATTCAATATATCCAGCAAGCATGGCTACGGCGCGGCCTTAACCATTTTCTATTTCCCGTTTTCATTCATTTGTCCCGCTCCTGCCGGTGAAATTACATCCATTTTTCAATTTCATGTATTACACCGGGTCCCGCCTCGCCGGGCCGGACTTGGAACAGGTCGCCGGGCTGTTGCGCAGAATCTTTCGCCGCGCCAACGCGCTCGTGTTCTACTTAGCGAACTATCGGGTAGCGTGGCAGAAGGCTTGCCGCAAACTGAAGCTCGGCGTGCGTGACGAGAAGCGCCGCTATTCGGGCCTCCGCATACATGACCTCCGGTGCAGCGCCGCAGTCAACCTAGTGGACGCTGGCGTACCTGAGGACGCGGTAATGAAAATCGGCGGCTGGCAAACGCGCGCGATGTTTAGCCGGTATAACGTGATGAACACCGATCGCGTGCGCGCAGCCATGCAACAGGGCGGGGAATACGTCGCCAGCCGCATGAAAGGCACGCCTTGATGACTTTCATTAGAAACCTTGCATTAGCGGTCACAACTGTATTCATTGCGGGCGCTTACTGGTTTGGAGTAAGGCTAGGAGAGCTATGGACGAGCGACGAGCGGAAGGCAGAAGAAGCGCCCTGAGCCGAGACGAGGAAGCCAGAAAGGAAGGGCGCGGCGAGCGAAAACTAGCCACTGGCACTTGGTTCTATGATCGCACCGTTGCGATGGAAGTGGCGATTTGGGCCAAGCCTGCTCGTTTGGCGAGTTCGCGTTTTGATGATGACGATCAGTTGATGGAAGACAGTCCTATTCCTGAAACGAAAGATGGATTTTTCTATTACTACTGGCCCGGTAGGTGGGGCGAATACCTGACGGCCGAAGAGGCAAAGGCGGCGGCGGATGCCGAACCTTGGGGACCCATAGAATGGGATTAGGTGCGAAGGTCTAAGAAATCAAAGTAGGCTACTACAGTCTGCTCACTCGCATGGTTGCTGGCTCGCCCGCTGTAGTACAATGACATCCGATGTGTGGCCGGGTTGGTGCAGCCCCCGCACGGCAGTTAGTCACACTTTTGTTGCACTGACGCAAGAAAACCCCAGTGGCGCTATGGTGCAACGGTTAGCACGCGGCCCTTTCAAGGCTGAAATACGGGTTCGATTCCCGTTAGCGCTACCAATCACGAGGAAGTCCGATTCGAAAGCCCGCAACCGTTCGCCGCGTTAAGCCGCGGCGGTCGAAGTCACAAAAGGGACCTCTTGGCGAGCGGTTCATCCGCGCGCTGGTGTACGCAACGCGCCTTCATGCCTCGCAATTTCGCAAGGGAACCACGCGCCCCTACATCGCCCACCTGCTCGGAGTAGCTTCGATTGTTCTCACTCACGGCGGAACTGAAGACGACGCCATTGCCGCACTGCTCCACGATGCCGTGGAGGACCAGGGCGGAAAGCCTCAGCTCACGCGCATTCGCAGAATGTTTGGGACAACGGTAGCGGCGATCGTCGATGGCTGCACGGACGCAGATTCGATTCCCAAGCCGCCCTGGCGCGAGCGCAAGGAAAAATATCTGCAGCATTTGCGCGTCGCGGACACCTCCACGCGTTTGATATCGGCGGCGGACAAGCTCTATAACGCGCAGGAAACGCTCATGGATGCGCGGGCGCTCGGCGATGAAATCTGGAAACGCTTTCACGCCTCGAAAGAAGAGACTCTCTGGTATTACCGCGAAGTTGTAAAAATTCTCAAACTGCGAGGACCGCAAGCGCTCGCCGCTGAGTTGGAACGCGTAGTTGATGAACTTGCCGCCGTGTCGCACGTCGGCGCTGCACAGTAATCGTCAGATGACTCGCACTTGAAGCTGGCCTCTCCGATCTAAAACTCCTTCCAGTCGCCCGAAACCAGGTCCTTCTAATCCAAAAGCATCCGGTAGGCCGCGTTCTTAGATGTAACTTTTTTACCCCGCCAAAGACCAAGCGAGAATGAGCATTTCTCGTCATGCCCCGTAAACCCATCCATATAAAACAGTTATAGACACATTAGGCTGGCCTGATACATGCAATATACCCCGCAGGTTTACGGGCTAGCCCGAGTAGTTTTTTGTAATCCGAGGGCAAGAAATTGAAAAAGCAGGAAATCAACTCGTGCATTTCGATGGGCGCACCTGCGCAGGAAGCCGGCTTCACGATCATTGAGCTCATGATCGTGACGCTGATCATCATGGTCATCGCGGTGATGGCAATCATGGGCATCTCGCCTGCGCTCCAAAACGCGAAATACGACGCAGCCATGCGAGAACTCATCACGCAAATTCGCCAGGCTCGTGAGTACGCCATCACGAACCGGCGGTATATCCAAATCACGTTTCCCACCGTTGGCTCCAGGCCTCAAGTCGTGATCACGCAAATGAACACGCTTACCCCGGGAGCTGGCGCAGTGAACCCGGTAATCAGCACGGTGACGATCGAAGGACCGGGAACTTATCTGGTTCCCGCTGGATTGCCGGACACGCCGGACGCGTTCGGAAATGGCGGCTCCATCTATTTCGAAGGCCTGATTGGCGGACCCGTGGGCGGAATGTTGTTCCAAAGCGACGGCGAACTCGTTGATGGGACGACGTATCTGCCGATCAATGGGTCAGTTTTTATGGCCTCCGCTACGCAAGCAACCAGCGGCCGGGCGATCACTGTGCTCGGTACCACCGGACGGATTAGAGGGTGGAAGTCTTCGGGGGCATCATGGGCCCAATTTTGAAGGAGACGGCAACAATGCGGCACGGAAAAACACGGCGGTCTGCAAAGGGATTCACGCTGCTGGAAACTTTGATCGCCCTGATTGTGCTGGGTGTCGGGATTCTGAGCCTCGCGGCGATGCTGGCCGATGCGCTGGCGTACATGCAGGGTTCTCAGGATGACTTCATCGCACAACAGAAAGCGGAGGAAGCCGCGGAAACAATTTTCACCGCGAAGTACACCAACAATGCGACCTTTGCGCAAATCTCGAACAACACCGTCAGCAACACAACGGGTTTGTTCGTCACTGGGCCTCTTCCGTTGACGCTCCCCGGCACGGACGGTCTGGTAGGTTCAATCAATGACGGTGCCGCTCCTCCGGACTACATCGTTTACCCCGGACCCGACGGCAAGCTGGGAACTGCGGATGACATCCAGATTCAACTGTGGAATTTCACGCGGACGATTACGATCACGAATATCGCCGGCGAGCCTAACCTGCGTGCGGTCGCCATCACCGTCAATTACACGGCGGGCCGATTCAAGCGCGCCTACACGCTGAACACGTACATTTCCGCTTTTTAGGGCCGCGAGGAGCAAGGAATGAAGCAGGAACACGGATTCTCACTGATCGAATTGATGGTTTCGCTGGTCGTACTTCTGATTGTCGTGGCCAGCGCTACTGCTGCCCTCGTGCAAGCGCAGCATGCCACTGACGGTGTGGCGTTGATGGCTAACACGCAGGAAAATTTGCGCGCGGGGATGCACTTCATCACGCGCGACCTTGCACAGGCCGGAGAAGGAATCCCTCCCGCTGGAATTTCGCTCCCCAACAACGCAGCGGGCGTCTCCGCGGTTAAGCGTCCAGGCACGGGTGGTAACTTCGTCGAGACTGACGGCCTTACAACTTACACCCTGTTGCCGGTAATTACGCCGGGCTCCCAACTGGGCCAAGTGGCAAAGTCTGTAAATCCACAAACCGGCGCCATCCTGACCGGTATCAACACCGACGTGATTAACATTTTGTATGCGGACAACACCCTGATTGATCCGGCTGGTAACAACCTCAATAGCTATCCCATCGTGCAGGCGGCACCAGCCGTGCCGGTGTGCGCTGGAACCATTAACGCTACTGGCCTGACAGTTGCTTTAGCGGCGGGCTGTTTCCAGATGCCGGGCGCTCCCACGCCGATTGCCATTGGAAATTTGATTCTATTCACAAATCAAAATGGAACCGCGCTCGAATACGTTACGGGTGTTGCAGGCCAGGTGATCACATTTGCAGCTGGCGATCCGGCGGGCCTGAATCAAACCGGGTTTCCCAATGGAACTGTGGCGAAGCTTGCGAATTCCGGCGGGGGGTTCCCTCCCACCACGATCCAGCGCGTCTGGATGGTCACGTATTACATTGATTCCACAACGAACGCGAGCAAGCCGCAGCTTATCCGCCAGGTGAATTATCCCGCTTATCCGACTGTGGCGGCCGCGACTAACCCTCCACAGCAGATCGCTGATTGCCTCGAAAACCTGGGGTTCAGCTACGATATTTCAAGTTCCACAGCTCCGGCTGGCACTTACGCCATCGGCCCCGGTGACGCGCCCCAGTCCGTTTTGCCGGATACACCGGCCCAGTTCCGCGCGGTCAACGTCTTTTTGGCCGGCAGGTCTGAATACACTTACCTGGGTTCCACGCAGCCCCAGTATTTCCGGAACAACTTGTCCACGCAAGTCAGCCTTCGCAGCATGGCGTTCCAGAACCAGTTCAACACAACGCCGGTGCCATAGAGAGCGCACTTTTACTTTTCTGAGGGATTCAAAGGAGAATCGCTGTGAGAAGCAACCGAGAAAAGGGAGTAGCTCTGGTAACCGCACTCCTCATTTTGTTCCTGGTGTCGGCTATCATCGTCGGCATGTCGTGGATGGTGATGACCGACCAGCGGCTGGGCGGCAACAACAAAGATCACGAGAACGCGTTTTACGGCGCGGAAGCCGGAATGGAGAAGATGACGGCCGATGTCGGCACGCAGTTCTCCACCTCGGGCGCCGTTACCGCCGCCAACATCACCACCATCACCGGTGCTCCTCCCACTATTCCTGGGATCACGTTTCTGAATGCACTCGGCATCTCAACGTACCAAATCACGCCTCTCGTTCCTCTGTCGCAGAACGCGACGGTTTTGCCGCCCAGCCCGTACTCGGGCATGCAGGCGCTGATCACTCCGTTGACGCTTACAGTTGCGGCACAGACCAACGATGGCTCCGAAGTGAAACTCCAACGCCAAATTCAGGTGGTCGCGATTCCCGTTTTTCAATTCGGAATTTTTTCCGACTCCGACCTGGCTTATTTCAACGGTCCTTCGTTCAATTTTGGCGGCCGCGTACATACGAACGGAAACCTTTGGCTCGCCCCTAACTCCGGCCCGCTGTATCTGGGCGACAAGGTAACCGTTGTCGGGCAAGTGATTCGCACGAACTTGGAGAATGGGTGGCCGGTGGGCGGCACGATCGCGGCAGGCGGAGATTATTCTGGCTCCGTTTCGATAGCACTGACTCCCAACCCGCCATCGCTCCCGGCCGGTCCGTCATATACGAATGCGCAATGGCGGGCGCTCGCACTCAACGAAAGCAGCGACATTGGCCCGAGTTCGTATGTGGGTGTCAGCTCGGTGCTGAATAACCCGACCTGGAATGGAACCGTGCTTCCTGCATACAACGGACAATTGGCGAATGGTGTGCCAACCCTAAGCCTGACGTCCACGGCATTGGGCGGGATCACCACGCCCATCTCGCTAATCCGGCGTGCAATTCCGGGAGAACTTGGCAGCAATCCAGCGGAGTTCAACCAGCAGTATTTTGGTTCGCAGTTCACGTCCCTGCGGATTTTGCTCGACGATTATCCGACTGGCGTTCTCCCTGGCGCAATTGGTGCTTGCCACAACGCTGACATGATGAGCTTGGACTCCGTCACAACGGGTACTGATCCCATCGATCTGGCGGCGCTGATTGTGAAGCCGGCTTGGTGGAATATCGCAATTCAGGCGTTCTATCCCTTGCCGACGTCCGGCGCCACATCCGGAAATTACAACGTGGCGAATGGCTACTGGGTTCTGAATGGAAAACCTGTAATCACCGGCTGCATTAAGATCGAATATCAGAAATTGGCCGGGGGTTGGACGGACATAACCCAAACGATCCTGAACCTTGGTTTCTCGGGAAGAAATATCAATCCGCAGAGCGCTGCCACCTGGGTGGCTCCGCCTGCTCTTGTTCCGTTGCCCCAGAACCCCGGAGTGGAAGGCGCTCAGGGACCGACGACGAACCCCAACGTTACTGTAACCACGGGCTGCCTCACCGATCCAAGCCCCAATGCCATCATCCGCATCGCTCGCTTGCGGGACAATGTGTCCGCCGGAGCGGGATGCGGGACCACGAGCATCGTGCCCACCGATTATTGGCCAATGGCTCTCTTCGACACGAGAGAAGGCGTGAATCGTCCGAGTCAAACCGCCCCGAACAGCCTGGACTGGGCCGGCGCCAACCCCGGAGTGACGGGAGCGGGCGTGATGGGGTATCTCGAACTCGATGCCAAAAACCTCGCGACCTGGCTCAATAACAATCAAGCGGCGTTGGGTTTGGACAATAATACGGGATTCACGGTTTATTTCTCCGATCGGCGTGGGGAACAAATTGATCCGAACTCAGGCACAAAGACGGGTTCCTATGGCTACAACGATATCGTGAATAGCCCGTCGGACCCGAACAACGGATGCCCGAATAACATACTCGACCAGGGCGAAGATCTGGAAGGAACCACGCCTCCCACGCTTCGAACGTACGGCGGCCTATCCATCACGCCTCTGAACGCGCTGGTCTTCCCATCTCCGTATGCGGCGGGACCATTTCAACCGAATTGCGGAAATGCCAACTGGCCCGGATTCGTCTACGATCGAACTCAGGAAGCCAGACAAAACTCGCCAGTCCTCTTCCGCCGTGCTTTAAAGATTGTGGATGGTGCGTCGCTCAATCTGGGTACATCGTGCTACGGTGCCTCGCCGAACCCGCCGTGCGGCTTGTCCATCGCAGCGGAAAACCCCGTTTACATTCAAGGCGATTACAACGCTCCAGCCGATGGCTCGTGGAGCGGCAACAGCGTGGCGGCAGCGGTTGTTGGCGACGCCGTAACACTGCTTTCGGACAACTGGAACGACGTCAACTCCTTCAACTTCCCGTATGGCGCGGGCAGTCGAACCGCGGTTCAGACGGCATATCGAGTGGCGCTGATCGGCGGAAAAGGAATACCCTTCGTTCAGCCCGGCGGCCAGCCAGAGGACTTTGGAACGGACGGAGGGCTACACAACTTCCTCCGATTTCTTGAGACTTGGCCAGCCTGCTACTACGAAGGTTCGTTGGTTAGCTTCTACTACAACCACCAGGCCGTCGGCACGTATAAAACCGGCAGTGGCGTGTATAGCCCTCCCGACCGGCATTACACGTTCGATACAAACTTCACCCTAGGACCGCAGTGGCTGCCACCTGACACGCCAACACTGCGTTCGATCAACACAATTGGCTTCACGCAGATGCTGATGCCCACGCAATAGACGCGCGATAGTGATTTTTTACCGCGCAACACCCAAGCGGCTCCCGTTCCTCCCGGGAGCCGCTTTTATTTTGGATTGCGAAATTCCTGCGCTCGACCTTACGGCGAAGCAGGAAGGATTCGCGGATTGAAATTGATGTCCACATTGGGCGCAGTGCATGCCGGCGTGGCCCCGGGCGCGCAGAGATCGCCAAGGACATCGCCGAAATCGGTTCCCACAACCAAACCATCGAGCGGCTCGGCATAGAGGATATAGCTGTGTCCCACAGGCAATCGTTGGATCGCAAACGAGCCGTCGAATTGCGTGGATGCACTGGTCACCCCGCAGCTCCAGCCTCCCAGCGTTCCCGCGATCACCGAGCCTGAGCCCGCGTCCACCGCCACCACATGCGCGCCGAAAATTCCCGTCACCGCGCCTCCCAACGATGGCGCCGGAATGCTCGCTAGTGCGAAGGGATTGGCGGGCAGAATCCGGCCCGAAATCGACCCGACGTCTTCCGTATCATTTGGATCAGGATATTGCGCGCGAATCCCGGTACGGTCGTCGTCGGCAAGCGGGCCATCCGGCGCCTGCACCGTCGGACGCTCGCCGAGAAACTCGCCAGGCGGCGGCGCGTAGGGGAACATGATTGCTCGCCACACCGCGGAATGGTCCAGGCCGAACCAGTGGCCCAGTTCATGAACCAGGACGGATTGCAGATCGTACGCGCCCTGCCCTTGCGTTGTCGAAAGCGCGCCCGGAGTGGCAAAAGTTGCGAGCCCCGTGTTGCAGAACAAGGTATCCGCGTCGAGAACCTGGCCCGCGAACGCCGCTGGTCCGCTCGCTCCCACGGATGCGCCCGGCTCGTTGGCTGTAATCACACGCGTGAACGCCAACACGCCGCTCGTGAAAGCCGTGCTCGACTGGTTGAAGCAGATCGTGTCCAGCCCATCAATGTTCGTTTCCGCGTCATTAGTGCATGCAGAGGCGTCGCTCACAGTTGCAAGCGGAGCAACCAGCCCCGGATACGATGTTTCGTTAAACGTCGTACCTGTCACTCCGGCCCACACGCCAAAGGATTGCGATATCACCTGACCGATTTCCGTAAGTTGCGCGCTGGATCCTTCCGCCGCGACCGTAAGAATAGGCTGGGCTGTTGGCAGCGACGTGCTCCATCGGGGGCTGAGTGGGGAAGCGAGCGAGATGTTCATGCGGTCTGCCTGCGGGCATCCCCCTGCAAGCGGGATCGTGGTGTCCACCGTGTAGCCGCTCGCGGCTGAGTCGCGCGTGGCGGCGAAAAGAAAAATCACGGCCAGGCAAATTACGGATACGCGTTTCATGATTTCCTCCCTGTCTGGCGCGCGAGCGCCGCTTCCACTTGCGTTCGAAATATTTGCACCGGCTGTCTTTTCACTCCTACCGTTGCGAACTCCCTCTTGCCCGGATCGAAAGTGGGCAGCGCGGCTGTGTCCTGTGTAACTACATCTGCGTTCGTCCGCAGGTCACGGTGAATCCGAAATGTGCCTTGCTGCCAGCTGACGATGGAGAAATTTCCGTCGCGCGCCGGTTCAAGGAACACCACCACGTCTTCGCCGCTGCGGAACCTCGGCACTCCCGATACCGTGGACGTGATGCTCCCGAGCCTTCCACCGAGCAGCCTTACTGTGATCCGCCCGGGCGGCGCGCCACGCCAGGTTTCCTCTATTTGGAATGTCGTGAACGTCCAAATTTCGCCTTCTTCCCAACCAACTCTGTTCGCAAGGCACTTCGCGCGCACGATCACCCTCGCCGCGTGTGACATCTCAGCCACAGACATCCGCGCAAACGTGGTCGCGTCCAGAGAAGGGCACGCCAGCATCAATGCAAACAACAGGAAAATCGCGTAGCTCTTACCTCGTTCCATCATTCCACCTCCAGCATTCCTGTCACTACCGTGGCGTTGTTATTCGGATCGGTGATCAGGAGCGACCGGGCTCCGGGGAGCGTGGTGCTCGAGATTTGAAGATCGAGCTCGATCATGTTGGGAAAAAGCCCCGTAATCGCAGATGCGGTCACGCCAATGTCGCCTCCGCCGTCGCCGCCGTCCGGTCCGGTGAACATGTATGTGAATGTGGGATCAAGCCCGTCGCCCTGCACGCAAATGCTCACGGTCGCTGTTCCCGATGTGGGTGGCGTAACCGAAAGAGGCGAGCCTTGAATTCCACAGGTGTTGCCAACTGTGAGGTACCCGACGAAATTCACGTTGAGTGGTTCAGTTGCCGCGGCTGTGGTCGGCTCGAAGACCGTGATATTTGTCGCCGATGCCGTGGGTTGGGTCGATGTGAGTGACACCGCGCTCTGCGTCACGTTGAATGGCACGATCACGAATGGAACCGGATTCGAAAGCGCGCCGGGATTGCCTGGATTTTGAATTTGTATTGTGAATGTCCCCGCCGCTTCCACCTGCGAAGGAATCAGCGACATCGCGCAAGTTTCCGCATTCGCGCACGTGGTGCTCTGCGCCAGTCCATTCAGAAGAATCACCGACGCAGAGCTTCCGCTGCCTGGCACGAAGTTCAATCCCTGCACGGAAAATGGAAAACCCTCAACAGCCCCCGCCATGATGCTCGAAGGCAGAATCACTTCGATTGCAGGGCCGCTCGTCAAGGCGACGGTTGCGCTCGAATATTTCCTCGCGTCGGCCTCGCTGGTTGCGGTTACAAGGATCGCGTTTGGCGAGGGTGCAGCCGTGGGCGAGGAATAAAGTCCGCTGGCGCTGATCGAGCCGCACGCCGTGCCTCCGCAGCCCTGTCCTGCCAACGCGCTTGCAACGCTCCATGTGACGCTGGTGTTTGCGCTGCCTGTCACCGTGGCGAAAAATTGAAATGTGCTCAGCGTTCCCGTGGAGGGAGGCACGAACGCATATGTCGGCGTCACCATAACGCCCACTTCTCCGGTAGGCCCTGTGATGACTACCGTAGCCGTCCCGCTCCGCGATGAATCGGCTTTGCTGGTGGCCGTGATCGCCACTGGATTTACAGCCGGCACGAACGAAGGCGCAATGTATTCCACGCTTCCGGAGAGCGGCCCGGAAGGTGGTACACACGGGTTCGTGCCCGTCAGGCAAATTTGGCCAACCAGCGAATTACCGTTGGGAACTCCGTTCACCATCCAGGTTGCGGTGGTATCGGGAGTGTTCGTCACAATTGCCGCGAAATTGGCGCTGGTGTTTACTGCAACGGTCGCCGTCGCGGGGCTCACCGAGACGGTCACGCTACTCGTGATTGTTACCGTCGCCGATGCGGTCACCGGACCGCCGCTCGAGGGATTAAATGTGGCGTGGACCGTCACAGGATTCGTCGCCGGCAAATCCGCCGGCGCTGAATAGATTCCCGTCGTCGAAGTGCTGGTTGCGATCGTTCCGAGGTTCGCATTGCCGCCCGGAATTCCATTCACATCCCAGGTAATCGCCGCTCCACTGGCGAGGCAGGATGACGCTGCAAAAATTTGTGTCTGGCCGAGCGCAACGCTGGCCGCCGACGGCGAAATCGAATTGCCAGCGGTACAGGTGATTGTGACGCTCGCACTGCCTGATTTTGAGGTGTCGGCGACGCTCGTGGCCGTTACGGCCACCACGGCGGGCGATGGCGGCGCGGCCGGAGCCGTGTAAAGCGCCGTGTTTGCGCCATTCGTTGCAATTGTCCCGACGGTCGAGTCCCCGCCCGCAATCCCGTTCACGCTCCACGTCACGGCTGTGGACGGGCTGCCGGTCGCGGCGATACTCACCGCAAAGACCTGCGCTCCCAGCGTTGGCACGGAAACAGTGGCAGGCGAAACGCTTACAACAATGTCGTCCATAAGCGCCACGGCAACCGAAGCACTTGCTTGTGGCGCTGCGACGCTCGTGGCCGTTACGTTCACGCTCGCGGGCGATGGAAGAATTGCCGGCGCGGTGTACAAGCCACCGGCGGAAATTGTCCCCGCGGTTGCGCTGCCACCCGAAACGCCATTCACGGTCCATGTGACGCTAGTGTTCGAGGTGCCTTCCGCGATTCCTTGAAACTGCTGTGTCTGCCCCAGAAAAATGCTCGCTCCATCGGGCTGAATCGTGACGAATACATTTCCCGGCTTCGTCGAACCGCTCGTATTCGCGCAGCTCGCTGAAAGGCACAACGAGAGACCGATGAATCCCGCGCACGCCATGGAACCAAACCCTCTACCTGCGCGAAAAAA
>Ga0070765_100000276_pt1 | contig 31054 bp, 24 predicted proteins | sample HubBroMetageWFT5_FD_71516 | JGI IMG/M metagenome (GOLD analysis project Ga0070765, IMG submission 71516) | Warmed and freeze-thawed soil microbial communities from the Hubbard Brook experimental Forest, New Hampshire - Hubbard Brook CCASE Soil... | ecosystem: Environmental > Terrestrial > Soil...
CTGCGCTCGTTCTGGCATTGAACCACGATGCCCGACGGAAGGTGCGTGATACGGACAGCGGATTCAACCTTGTTGACGTTCTGGCCGCCGTGACCGCCGGCGCGGAACGTGTCGATGCGCAGGTCGTCGGGTTTTACCACGATGTCGATTTTGTCGTCGATTTCGGGGATCACAAAAACCGACGCGAACGAGGTGTGGCGACGGGCGGCTTGGTCGAAAGGTGAGATACGCACCAGGCGGTGCACTCCGCTTTCACCTGCGAGCATGCCGTAAGCGTTCTCACCAGCTATTTGCACTGTGGCGGTTTTAATTCCGGCTTCATCACCGGGGGTGGAGTCGATCACCGTGGCGTTGAATCCTTTTTGTTCAGCCCATCGGAGATACATGCGCAGGAGCATCTCAGCCCAGTCCTGCGATTCAGTGCCGCCAGCACCGGGCTTGATGGTGACGATGGCATTCAGCCGATCGTTTTCACCGGCGAGAAGAGTTTTTGTTTCCAACTCGGATAAATAGGTGTCGGCGGACGCGATCTCTTTGCTCACGTCATCGAGGAGAGAGTCACGCTGCGCATCGTTGGATTCTTCGCGCGCAAGGTTGAAATAAGTTTCGATGTCGCTGGATTTGGTTTCGAGAAGCTTTTCCGCGTTTACGCGGTCTTCCACCTGCTTGCGCTGCTGCAAGACGGCTTGTGCTTTTTCCTGGTCCTGCCAGAAATTCGGATCGCTTACTTTTTCTTCGAATGTGGCGAGTTGCTTGCGGGCGGAGCCGGCGTCAAAGAAAGCTCCGCACGAGCTCAATGCGTTTCTTAAGCTCGGCGTAGCGTTGTTGAAGGTCTTCGATGTGTTCAGCCATTCTCTTTTTACCTTTTTATTTTAGGGAGCGGTAATGACGCACCCGGCTTGAATGCGAAAAACAAAAGCACCGCAGTGGCTATCACGCAAAGCCAGGCGAACCAATCGCCAAAACGAACATAGAGTGTGAGGTTGCTTTTAAAATCGTATGGAGCATTGAGTTCGCCGCGAATGTCCGTGGGCAGCTCGGCTACGATGCGGCCGTATGGATCGATTGCGGCGGTGAAACCATTGTTGGTATCGCGCAACAGCCAGCGGCGGCTCTCGACCGCGCGCACTCGGGACATCATCAGATGCTGCACCGGCGCTGCCGAACGCCCGAACCAGCCGTCATTTGAAATATTGATGAGCAATTGCGCGCCCGACGCTGCAAACCGGCGAATCTCGCCAGGAAAAATCGCTTCGTAACAGATGAACGTACCGAATTTACCTCCGGGAATTTCGCCCAATGCATAGACCGTTCCAGGAGTGAAATCGGAAATGTCGGCGGTCAAGCGTCCGGCAAACGTGAGCCACTGGCGCAACGGCACGTACTCGCCAAAGGGCACCAGGTGAATCTTATCATAGGTATAAATTCGCCGGCCTAACGGGTCCAGGAGTACCGCGCTGTTGTAAAAGGACCAGTTTCGTTGCAGGTCCTGCCTATCGTCTACGACGCCGACAAGAAAATGTGCGCCGGACTCGCGCGCGATGTTGAAGGCGCGAGCGGAAAAGACAGGGTCTTGCAGGCTGAATGGCGCGGGCACTTCGGGCCAGACTATTAATTCCGGTCCTGCGGGATTTTTCCTGGCAGCAGTGATGCTAATGCGTGCGAGTTCATCCAGTTCGCCTGCGTGGATTTGAAGCCAGTCGTTAGGGTAACGCTCCGACTGCGGAAAATTCGTTTGTACCAGATGAGCCGTGAAGCGCGGAGTTTCTTTGGGGACAAGGTAACTGCCGCCTACCGAAACAAGAAGAAGCACAGCCGTGGTGATGACAATTGTTCGCCACACGCGACGGGTATCCGCGAGGATCGCGAAAGCAAGGAGCGAGCTGTACGCTGCGATCAAAAACGAAAGGCCATAGATTCCCAGTACCGTTGTGATTTGGAGCAGGGCGAGACTTTTGATGGCAGCGTAGCCTGCGAGGTTCCAGGGAAAACCGATGTAAGGCAAGTGCGTGCGCACGAATTCCAATGTGACCCACAGGAAGGGTGCAAGTAAGCACGCCAGCGCGATGCTTTTTCTGGAGGCTCTGGCGACCCCCCAGGAAAACAAAGAACACAGTAGGCCTCCTGCTACGGCCATCAAGCCGAGGATTCCGGCGGACGTCCAGGGATCTAGGTTGCCGTATTGACGCATGACGGTGTCGATCCATGGAACGCAAACAGGATAAAAAACCACGCCGTGAAGAAATCCGTAGAGTGGCGATTCTCCCGGACGCGAGCCGATCGACGCCAGCACCAGCATGCCTACGGAAAACCAAGCGAGAGGCCAGAGATTGTAATCGGGAAACGAAAGAGCCAGCGCGGCACCGCTCGCCACAGCGAGCAGCACTCGCGTTGGACGCTTAAATTTCATTCAGCGTTTAATTATAGGCTTGAAGCCCAATTGTTCGAGGGAGCGTTTTGCTGATTCAGCAGACGCGATGTCCTGATAGGGGCCGACTTGAACGCGGTAGTAGTTGTCGGAACTGGGCGTGGCTACAAAGCACGGGAATCTTTTTTGTTGAATGGCCTCGGCCATTTCCAGTGCATCACTCTGGCGGCGAAGAGCGGCCACTTGAAGAAGTATTGCGGACTTGGGAATTGCCGGTTGCTGGAGACGCGAGGCCTTTGCGTCGTTTGCCGATGCCTTCGTGGCGGCGGGGGCCGAAGTATTCGCAGTGGGCTTTGCTGGCGTGCTGGCTGGAGATGGCGATTTCACCGCACCCGCGGGTGGCTCGAGGTGCGTGGTGTCTTTATTTTTGTCGTAGAAATCCCAATCAGGAGCGGTCGCCGCAGGTGGCTCAACGGTCTCGGATTTCGCGGACGACGATGTGTTTTTTGTGGTTGATTCCGCGTGCACGGAACCACCGAACTGATTGCGGCCCATCACGTAACCAAGGGTGAAGAAGACTCCGCACAAAAGGACGACGCCGAGAAACAGTCCGACCAGATGCCTGCTCTCCAGTACTCTCTCACCGCCGCCGCGTTTTCCGCTTCCTGCCATCGCTCCTACTTATTCTGCGCCTGTTTCACCCATTGCGAAATGATGTCAACGGGCAGCGGGAAAACTATAGTCGTATTTTTTTCCACGCCGATTTCCGTCAACGTCTGCAAATAGCGCAATTGAATCGCAGCGGGTTGTTTCTCCAGCACTTCCGCCGCATCGGCCAACTTTGTGGAGGCTTCAAATTCGCCTTCCGCATGAATAATTTTGGCCCGGCGCTCGCGCTCTGCCTCCGCCTGTTTGGCGATGGCGCGCTGCATATTTTCCGGAATATCGACTTGTTTGACCTCAACCTTCGTTACTTTGATACCCCAAGGCTCGGTATCCTGGTCAAGGATTTGTTGCAACTTGGCATTTACCTTTTCGCGCTCGGAGAGAATCGAGTCCAGCTCGAACTGGCCGACCAGGCTGCGCAATGTGGTCTGAGCGAGCTGCGAGGTAGCGTACAAATAATTTTGAACCTGCGAGAGCGCAAGGTTGGCGTCCACTACGCGAAAATAACACACCGCGTTCACTTTTACCGAGACGTTGTCGCGCGTGATGACATCCTGCGGAGGAACGTCGAGCGTTTCGATTCGCAGCGAGATGCGGGTGAGCTTATCGATAGGGAAGAAAACGAGCTGCAAGCCCGCGCCTTTGGCTTCGGGCAGCATGCGTCCCAAGCGCAGAACCACGCCGCGCTCCCATTCTTTGATGACGTACACGGAATTCACCAACCAGAAAAGAAAAATCAGTACGGCGAATCCCAGCAAAATCGTCGCAAAATCCATTCGCTGTCTCCTTCGATATTTCTTAGGAAGAGGCTGATTGCGGCGTCTTCACCGGCTCCACTTCGAGCGTCAGCCCGGCAACTTTTTTAACTCGAACGCGCGCGCCTTTGGGAATTTCTTCACCGTAACGCGTGATTGCGCGCCATAATTCACCGTGGACGAATACCATGCCTGCTTGGCTTGCAGATTCCAGCGGCTCGGTAACTTCTCCGACTTCTCCGATCAATTCTTCTTTCCCTGTTGTCTGTTTCCAGGTGCGCGAGTGCAAAACCAGCCGCATCAGAATAATTATGATGATCGCGCAAGGGATTGCCACGCCGAGTGCAGCGCCGAGGCTGACGCCCCCGCCCGTGAGAGGCGAGTTAATCAGAAAGAGCGCGCCAAGCACCATGGAGATCACTCCTCCCACACCCAGGACACCATGCGTCGGATATTTCGCTTCCATCACAAAAAGCCCGAGCGCGACGACAATGAGCAGCAAGCCCGCGAAATTTACCGGCAGCATGTGCATGGCGTATAAAGCGAGCACTAGAGCGATCACTCCGAATACGCCGGGCGCGAACATCCCCGGGTGCGTGAACTCCGCGTAGAGTCCGAGAACGCCGATGATCAGCAGAATGAAAAACGCGTCGGGTTGCACGATGCGTGAAAGGAATTTCTCGCGCGAAGTCATGTAGGTGGCGGCGATCACAGGATGCGGCAGTTCGAGTTTCTGCGCGTTGCCGTCAAAGCGGGTGATAGTGCGACCGTCGAGCTTCGCGAGCAATTCTTCCGGGGACGAAACGACCATATCGATTAATTTGCCGTCGAGCGCTTCTTTGTCGCTGAAGGCTTTTGCGTCGGTAACCGCGGTCGCTGCCAGATCGGAGTTCCGGCCGCGCTTGCTGGTGTAGGCCCGCAGATACGCTGTGGCGTCGTTGACGATTTTCTTTTGCAGCGTTTCATCAATCTTGACCGGCTGGCCGCCCAGTTCGATCAGCGGCGACGCGGCGCCAGTCTCTGTTCCAGGAGACATGGCGGCGATATCGCCCGAAAGTAAAATGAAAAAACCCGCGGACGCAGCCCGTGAGCCGGTGGGATATACGTAGGTAACCACCGGCACGCCAGAGCGCAGGATCGCCTGGATAATCGAGCGCATGGAAGTGTCCAGGCCGCCGGGCGTGTTCATGGTGATCAGAATCAGATTGGCGTGTTGGTCGTTGGCTTCGGTAATTCCGCGGACGAGGTATTCGGCAAGGATGGGCTCGATTTCCCCGTCAATGTGAAGCTCGACAATTTTGGAAGTCGTCGCAGAAGATTGCGCGGGAGGTGACTGAGCGACAACGATGTGATTGATGCCGGGAAACGAGCCAACAACCACGCACACAAGCAGAATCAGCAAGCGAAATGAACGGGGAGCCATTCCGGCAGTCATTATAGCAGTAGATGGCAGTGCAACGTGTGGTGACGAAAGAATTAGTGACGCTGTTCTCTAAAAACTCTGGAAGCCTTGTCCAGGCATCATGCGTAGAACGTTCCCGGAGCAAATAGTAAAACGATAAAGTAAGCGGCGATCGCGCGGTTGCCTTGCCCCGGAAGATCCTTAGTGAACAACCGCCAGCCCGTCCCAAACGCCACCAAGAAAAACACACTCTCGCCAAGTAACAGCCACACAGCTAAACAAGCGGTAAGGAGGGCGCGCCGCTCAAGCTTGTTCATGACCAAAGCCACTTGTCCGCCATCCAGCAACCAGATCGGAATCAAGTTTCAAGACGTTGAGCCACCGCCTGCGCGCGTGAGCGCAGCCCACAGGCCGATAATGTTGCCTACTGCGAGAGGCATGTAACCGATGATCAAGCCCGTAACGATCCCGGACGTAGAATAGAGAATGAGTCCGAGGATCGCACCGCCCGCACCTTAGGTTACTCGGCGTACAAACTTGCGCTACCTGCTGCGCACAATTTGAACAAGAAAGCGCGCCGTTAACACGATAATAGCTCCCCACGAGCGGCTGGTTGCAACCCCGACAGCGATTCTCTCCAGGCTTCCCCGCGTATTCAGCAGTAGCGAACTGTGCTTGGGTAAGTAACCTGTTCTTGCCAATTCGACGAATGATGAGGCGGCGTTAGTGCGCTTGCCTGGAACAAAGAATTGGAATATCGCGTATTGTACGGTGAGGAGAAATCATGACTATGACGCGATCTATTTTTGGCGCAACGGTGAAATGTTTCGGGTGGCGTGGCTTCGTGGTACCGGCAATCGCGTTGGGATGGATGCTTGCGGCGCTGCCGCTGGCTGCGCAGGACAAGCAAGACAACGACAGCATTGGATTCGTCGCCAGCAAGAATGCGGGGGCGAAGGACATTGGATTGCCGATCTATCCGGGCTCGCGGAAGCACAAAGACAGTTCGGATGATAGTGCATCAGTGCAGCTTGGAGCGTGGGGAGGATCGTCCGGATTCAAGCTGGCAGTTCTAAAAATGGATTCCGATGACGCGCCCGAAAAAGTTACGGCCTTCTATCGCAAGGCGCTCTCTAAATACGGCAAGGTCTTGAATTGTTCAGATTCCGGAGCTGCCGCCGCGGCAAAAGAGAAATCCGCGAACGGGCTGGACTGCCAGGACGATCACGCGGACGAGAATGAAACCGTGTTGAAGGCGGGGACCAAAGAAGCGAAACGCATCGTCAGCGTGAAACCGAATGGAAGCGGGAGCATTTACGGCTTGGTGTACATCGAAGCTAGGGGATCAGTAAACAGTAAGTAGGGCTCGTCTAGCGGGAGACGACGTCTGAAACGGCAGCTGACTAGCTGTCTAGTTCGATTCCGGCTTTTTTGTGCCGGCGTAGGACGGAGGCATTTGCAAGACTTCCTGGACGCGCGGATCCTTAATCACTCGTGCAAACGTGACATCGGTCTGCGCGGTCATAAAACCAACGTAGCCATTGTCGCGAGCCATCTTTAGGTAGTGGGCGGCGCGCTCGGCGTCTCCATTCTGTGCGTAAGCTTTTGCCACGAAGAAGTAAAACATCCCTGGATCTGTGGCTTCCCTTTGCTGGATGATCGAACCATTCTCACTTTTCTTCTCAAAAAGGTGAGGGTCAATCGCCAGCGCTTTAGCGAAAGTGCTCATAGCCAGCGTGTATTCCTTGTTGCCGAAATAGGCGTAGCCGAGATTGCTGTAAATGGTGGCCAGGTCCGTGTGGTATTGAACGGCTTTTTTGTACTCGGTAATGGCTTTTCCATAATGCTTTTTCTCGTACTCGATGGTGCCAAAATTGTTAATGGCGCTGGCGTAAGTCTTATCGAAGTGGATGGATTTCTTGTAGTAGCGCTCGGCTCGATTCAGATCGCCCAATTGCTGATAAGCGACTCCCACTTTGTTCAGGAGCTGAGCGTTTTTCGGCTCCGACTCAATAAGCTTACAGTAGGCGTTAACCGCCGAGGGGTACTCCTTGCGCGCCATCAAAATGTCGCCCTGGAGTTCGGCCATTTGGCGCGGCGTCATCGATGAAGTAGCCGATGAAGAAGCGTCCGAAGATTGTGCCGGCTTGGTGTAACTGACAGGGGTTTGCTGCGCGTGGCTCGTCGTGATGAACAGCAGGGCCAGCGGAACGGCAAAAAGAGTCGATGGACTCATTTCCCAGCTCCTTTTCCGCGCATGACCTACGGTTGCGGTTTCGGGGTGTCCGCAGGCTTCTTGCTTGATCCAAATATACCAAAAACCTTGCCTAGCAAGCCTTTTTTCTTTTCCGGCTCGGGCGGAGTAGTCTCTCCCGGTTGGCTTGGAGGATTGGACGCGGCAGAGGGCAGTCCGGCCGTGGGCGGGGGCGGGTTTCCGTTTTTGCCGAAAAGATGCGATAGCCAATTTCCCTGGGCTACGTGTCCGCTGTCGCACACTTGGGTAGGCTCGGTCCCGGAAACAAAGTATTCATTCACGCTCTGTGGACAACCTGGCCCGGCGAGTTGGCCGGTTTGGGGATCAATTGATTCAGCAATCACGCCGGGGGGCGGAGTGAAAGGCTGCGTGTTGCGATATTGCGGCAAGGCGACGGCGCGTTTCATAAATTCAGCCCAAACAGGCGCGGCCGATGCGCTTCCGGACAATTCCAGGTCGCGGTTGTCGTCAAATCCGATCCAGACGACACAGAGAAGATTTGAAGTGAATCCTGCGAACCAGCCGTCCCGCGACGTCCCGGTCTTGCCAGCCGCTGGGGCGGCGAAACCCATGGAGCGAACAGTGACGCCGGTGCCGCGATTGATAACGTCTTCCATCAAGCTGGTCACCAGAAAGGCAACGCGCGAATCGAGCACTCCGCGTGTGCGCGGGCCAGCAGATTCTTCCACGCTACCGTCGGCAGCCAGCACGCTGCGGAGGAACAGCGGCTCGGAGCGGTAACCGTTGGTAGCGAATGCGGTGTAGCCGGCGGCTACGTCCACGGGAGTCATTTCGTAGGCACCCAGAGCGACAGCAGGCGTGGCCTGAATATTATTTCCAAGGCCCATCTGACGCGCGACATCTACCACGCGTTGGAAACCGATCATCTCCGCAACCTTTACGGTGGCTACGTTCAAGGAATGGATCAGCGCGTCTTGCACTGTCACCGTTCCGTAAAATTCCTGGCCGTAATTGTCAGGAGTGTATTCTTTGCCGTCGAAATCGAAGGTAGTTGGGACGTCTTCTACCGTGGTGACCGGTGTGACAACGGGCTGCATGCCTTGCGCCGCGTTCTCAAACGCAGCGGCGTACACGAACGGTTTGAACACCGAGCCAGGCTGGCGGTGCGCGAGGGCGTGGTTGAGCTGGCTTTCGCCGTAGTTGCGTCCGCCGATCAAGGCGCGTATTTCTCCCGTGCGCGGATCCAAAGCCACCAGGGCGATCTGCACTTGAGGTACGACTTGGCCCTTCTTCTTCCACGCGGCGTAGCGTTTGGCGAGAAGCTTGTCCACGCCTTGCATTCCGGAAAGGACTGCCGCGCTCGCAGCTTTCTGAAGCTCGGGATCGAGCGTGGTGTAGATGCGATAGCTTTGGGTCTGGAGATCTGTTTCAGAAAATTGGTCGAGGAGATGGTCTTTCACCATGTCCACGAAATACGGCGCGGAACTGCTTTCGATGCCTCCGCTTACAAAATGGAGTTTTTCTTTCTTGGCGGCGTCAGCTTGCGCTTGGGTGACGTAGCCATTTTCGACCATCTGGGCGAGGACGCGGTCGCGAGATTCGATGGCGCGATCCATGTGGCGCTCGGCTGCAGAATAGCGGTTGGGTGCGCGGATAATGCCGGCCAGAAACGCGGCTTCTCCGAGGCTTATTTCGCGGATGTCCTTGCCGAAATAAGCTTGAGCGCCTTCTCCGAAACCTCGAATGGAAAAGCTGCCGCGATTGCCGAGATAAATTTCGTTCGCGTACAGCTCGAAAATTTGTTGCTTGGTGAAACGCTGATCAATTTCGAAGGCCATCAATGTTTCTTTGATCTTGCGGCGCCATTCGCGTTTGGTGGTGAAGAAAAAGCTTCGAGCCACCTGCATGTCGATGGTGCTGGCGCCTTGCGCGCGATGGCCAATTTTCAGGTCCGCGAGTCCCGCGCCGATTACGCGGACGATATCGAAGCCGCCGTGTTCGAAGAAGCGTTTGTCTTCGGCAGAAAGGACGGCATTGACCATTACGTTCGGCAAGTCGTCAAAGCGCACGATGCGGCGCTTCTCGCGCGAGCTGTCAAAGAGATTGGTAATGACTTCCGGCTCAAGCTCGGCGGAATCACGAGGAGTACCATCAGAAATCTGCGTTATTTTAGAAATGGACGGGCCGGTGAACACGACGCGCAGCGCATTCCCGCCGTGGAAATAGGATTCCTTGGAAGGCCTGATCTCCAGCGTGTTTCCCTTCACATGTATCTGGCCGGGTGCTCCGGGGACTTCGCCATCCTGATAACCGGCACGTAGCAGGTAGGAGCTAAGGTCAGCCAGCTTAATTTCCTCTCCGGTATAAATGCGAGACGGAGCAGAATAGACACGGGAGGTATTCTGGAAAATCTGGCCGGTGAGACGCTGATCAACGAGGTGCCCGAACTGTATGTAGTAATAGGCGAAAATCGAGGTCGCTGTGAGAAATATAGCCAACACAGCTGCCAGGACGCCAATTCCGACTCGAGAGGTCCAAAAGCCGGGGGCAATTCGAATCCGCAATCAGTTTCTCCGCTGAGCCTTTAGAGGGTCGGCTGAAGACATCCAGAGCCCGCAAATCGGCATGGTGAGTCCCAAGCGATACTCCAGCTTCTACTATATTAGATTGGTGGCTTAAAGCGAGTGGTTGTCCCCGTGGGCATGGAAATCCATTGTGAATTGGGTGAATTTCATGTCAACGGGAATCGAGTAATTCACAGTAATTTGGACCGTATTATTTTCATTCACAATGTGGATGTCTTCTTTTTTCACCGGAATGCCGAGTTCCTGAACTTTCTTCCACATGTCGTCACGGATCTCTTCGTCGCTTTTCCGGTTATAGCCGGCGAAACGGGCCTCCGTTTTCATCGCATCCTGAAGCTGATAATTGTTGAAGTAGGGCGGGGCAATCATCACGCCGACAAATATCATGCCACACAGTATTAGCAGGGTCAGAACGAGGTTGATCTTCGCTCCACCTCGCTGCTTATTTCGATCTCTTCCGGCTCTCAAAATGGGACGCCTCCCAGGAATGGGTTTTTTCTATGGTTATGCTATCATCGCGGCAATACTACGGAAGGGTGACGTCGTTTCCGTGTTCAGAATGAGTAAATGAGAGATAGGAACAGGCCGGGAGGCTAAGTTCGCGTGCTGCAGCCGGCGTCAGGCACTCGGTTATAATGCCGGACCTGTCAAGCGAAGACTGCTCGAAGACTCCTATTTAGGAGGATATTTCTTGAACATCTTGTCCACTGATTTTTCTGTTTGTTTTTCGTCGCCTTTTTGAGAGTTTGATACGCTGTCTACGGTAGCTTGACCACGCCACACGAGATGCTTTTGGGCAACGTCGTACAAATCGACGCTAAGTATTCCCATTGTGCGTGGCTGCTCTGTGGTGATCGCTGTGCCGTCGAAATCGCCTCCGTCCCAACCGCCCCATCCACCCCAACCTCCATACACTCCCCAGCGGCCTCCACCCCAACCCCAACCGGGGCCGAATCCATCATCGGTCGTGGTGGCGTCGAGTAGCTCTTGAGTTTGGATGTGAAAAGTAACGTAAAGATCGGGTGCTTGTTTTCCCGAGGCCAAGGTGAGTCCCTTCTCACTCAGCCGGGCGTCAACATCACCCTTTACCCAATCTGTATAAAAAGAGTTGTCCTGACGCGGGCCAATCTTCCAAGCGTAGGTCTTGTAACTGGAAAATGGGGCATTCTGACTCCAGTTAACCTTGATAGTCTGTGCGAACAACGGAGACGCCATCAGCACTAAGCAAAGTGAAGCTAGAATTCGTAGACTTTTCATGGCGACCTTTCTCCTTTCCTATGCCGAGAATCGGTCTCGGCGGTTGGGGGCCGGCATTATAGCGAATCTTCTATGCAAAGTTCGATCCGTTCTGCTAACAAAATTCAAGATCTTTGGACGAGCGCAAGATCTACTTCTCCGCTTAACTCTTCTCGGCCTCGGGAAAGACGCGATTTGACCGCGGCGATGGAAGCTCTTAGAGTGTGCGCCGTTTCCTCCACTGACCGTTCATCCATGTAGCGGGCTAGGATCGTTCTTCGAATTATTGGACCCAGGCGAGTGATCGCTTCTTTCAAGATTTCAATACGTTCTCGCCGCAGATAGCTCTCTTCTGGATTCGGGGCCCGGTCAACAAATATCTTAGAGACCGAGTTCTCAACATGGTCTGAACTCTTTGGGAAGACTTCCAGAATTTTGCGCGTGCGGCGCAGCACCATGAGCGATTCATTCACGGCGATGCGTATCAACCAAGTGGAGAATAGGGATCTTTCTTGAAAATCGTCGAGATGGAGATAAACCTTGTGAAAGCACTGCTGCACAACATCTTCGGCATCCTCACGGTTCTTGGTTATTCGATATGCCACCGCAAGAACTCTCGCTTTGTAGCGTAAAGCCAGTTTCTCAAAAGCCTCCGCGTCTCCGCGCTTTATGGCAGCTATCAGCGTGGCGTCGGAGTGTTTTGGTAACCCGGTTGTTCGTTCCATGATCTCCACGCCTCCCAGCGTCAGTCCCGAAAACAAGCAATTAGCGTGCCAAGGCCACACGCTAGGAAACGGGTGCACAGGACGGCGAAATGGAAGAGACATCACAACTTACATTTCTTCCCTCTCGGATACTCGACCTACCGACGCGGTATTTCGTGTCGATATTTCGTCACCAGGTCAAATACTGACATCCCCCCAACCGATTCAGCTGCCTAATCTCTGCAAACCCTTTGAATTCGTGAGGCTGGATAGGCGTCCCACTCGCGTTGGCGAGGCGGGCGTAATCGCGCAAACTGGTTTTCTGGTTGCTTTCGCGAATCACATACCGCTTGCTGAAAATGCGTCATGCAAGGAACCTGCCAAATATTCAGCTCGGCTTGAAAGGGCGAAATATGCTTGGGCCTCAGGGGAGAGCACATCTTGCGGATGTTCTGAACGGAAGGCCTCGATCTCCTGATTCAGATGTTCTGATGCCTTTTCCAGATTCGCCTCCTGCTCTGGCCTTACGCCCTCCATCCGGTCGGCCATGCCATCAAGCAAATTTGCCGCCTGATCGTCAAACGACACCTGCGCCAGGCGGACTGGCTCGGGCAATTCATAGCCTAGAGATTTGGCTCGGAACTTCCACAAAGCAACTTCAGTTAGAAAGAGGGTGCGCAGGAGGGGCTGCCACGCGAAAATTTGTCGGCGCCAGGCCAGCCCTTGCTCCCGCCCAGCGCCGAACTCCAATACAACGCCATCCGCCAATGAACGCACACCATCCTCGCCCTGACTAATCCTCTCCCGCAGAGAGAAATATGTGTCGGTTGCGCTTTTCATATCCGTTACAAGCGGTTCTCTCGCCAAGCGGGCTAGCAATCGCAGATTGCCTGTGAAGGCCTTCTTCATCGCCACCCCTGCAGGCGCGGCCCATATTTGGTCGAAAACGAGCCACATCATCATAAGACCGAACAGAACGCCGACGACACGGTCCCTCGCAATCGCCAGTGACGTCTGGAACGCGAATTCCTGCAGATTGACAAGATAGTAGGCAAGCGCCATTTGCACCCCACAATAGGACAATCGAGCGCTGGAGGTCATAACCCAGGAAGAAAGCGCAGTGACAACGATGAATAAAATCGTGAATCCACCGATGGAATTGAACGAAGGAAGAATGAAGATTTGCGACCCCATTCCGAACACAAAACCGCCTATCGTTGCGCCTACGAAACGTAAAAGCTGCTTCTGCCGCGATGAGCCAATTGTCGAAAGCGCTGTCGCAATACACGTGGTGACCGATGTGCTGATGCCGGGCCAATTGACGCCGTTGTAAACCAGGTAGCATAGGCTGGCCGTCAGGCAGCCTCTCAACGCAAATTTTATGTGCTCGGGGTCAGACAGGGCGTCCCGCGCGAAGATACTCTGCGGTGGGTCCTCGCCCAATGCCGGTGGCACATAGGCATTCAGCGGATGAGATCCAACAAAGCTATCCGGGATTAGCAACACGGTGCTCTCTAGCTCACGCAGGATAGGCACCGCACTCGATGCGTCGCCTGCCGGCAGAGGTTCGCTCAGGTGTGGGGCCCTCCTGGCTTGCAAGTCGGCGCAGATGGTCGCAAGGTTCGCCGCCAATCGTCGCATTCGCATCTTATCGCTGTCAGAAAGAGGCGCGCTGGGAGGGCTCCAATTGGCTGCGGTGTCGACAATTCTTGCTGTGAGCGCGGTAACAGCGGCCATTTTCTCGACGAAATGCGGCGAGTAATTAGACCGCCGCAAAATGCGTCGCAATCCGGATGTACCCACCATGCCCAGGCGCGCAAGATTTGATGCTGTCTGGTCGTCTATAGGGCGGCCTTCTGCTACACGCTCGAGGAATTTCCCGACTGCCTGCAGTCGTTCCACGATTGGCTGAACAATCTGGTCCCCCGGCTTCCTGTGCACAAATGCAAGTTCTAGGGCCAAAGTGACCGCGGTTCCAAGCATTGTGATCAACACAAGACGGAGCGTGTCCTCCACGTTCCTTTCCGCCGGTACGTAGCGGTCCCACAAAGGAACGCCTATGGCGAGCGTGAACGCAAATATGACCGCTGCGGAATAGTTGTTCAGGGCGCGGAGCATGTAGAACGCCAGGAAAAAGGAAGCAAAGACCCAAAGCAAATGAAGCGCTGGGATGCTGATGACAAACCAGGCCGAAACGATTAGATAGATAGCCCCGAGTGCGGTGAAGAGCAGCCACGAAAACGCCGATTGCAAAGTGGATCGAGCGCTTTCACGCGAAACGAAAAGCGTGATCAACGCGCCTTGATAGGCAAAGGAAAGTTGAAAAGTCATGGAGACAATCATCACGATTGTGGCCGCAAGAACCATTCGCGCGACCAAACCGAGCCTGCCGGGATAAGGGGAGAGCTCCTCTTTCAGGAATTTTCCGGCCCAGGATAGCGAAGAGGTCCGTCCGGCGATGGCTTGCGCGACAGTGGACACGGTCAATTTCCACGAATGGTGATCACGGCTGATTCCCCGACGCGGAACAGATCGGGAGGCGGATTTTCCACCCGAACGCGAACTGGGTAGCGGGAAGCCAGGTGCACCCAATTGAGCGTACGCTGTACGTCCGGGAGGCCAGGTTGCAAGGTGCCAATCAAGTCGGGGTCGGGCGTGACGCCAAAGCCGAGGCTATCTACCACGCCGGAAAAGCGCACGGTTGGGCGCGACAACACGTAAACATCAGCGCGCATTCCCGGTTTAATGTGCGGGAGCTCGCCTTCCCGGAAATTGCCGATCGCCCACCAGGTGCGCGCGTCGATGAGTGTAAAAATTCGTTCGCCCACGTGCGCGTACGCCCCTTCTGAAATCGTGAGATTCGTCACGCGAGCGTCGAACGGCGCGTAGATCCGGCAATTATTGAGATTGTAGCGAGCATCCTCTACGGCTGCCTTCTTTGCACCTCGCTGGTTAATCAGCGGTTCCAGAGTAGTGACGGCATGCTGCGCCTGCTCGTGTTGAGCCAGAAACGATTTTAATCGTGCCTGTGCAAGTTGCAGTGTGGACTCAGCCTGGCGGAGGGATTGCGCGTCCACCTCATCCAGCGACCGGGCTTTGTCCACTTGGTCCTCGGTGACGAACTGCTTCGCCAGCAAGGGCTCCAGGCGATGTAAATTATCGTTTGAATAGAGCCACTCCGCTCGGGCCCGCTTGACTCCTTGCTCTGCATTCGTTACGTCGGCCTGAGCGCTGTGGATGTTTGCTTGCGCAACGTCCACGGCGCTTACTAGCGCGTTGATCCTTCGTTGCTCGTCGGAGATTTGTCCCTCGAGAGCTGCTTGGTCGGAAATCGCCCTTTCCAGAGCATATTGGTACGGCCGATCGTCGATCTCAAAAAGGAGTTCCCCTTTTTTTAAAAAATCATTGTCGCGAACATTTAAATGGATGATGGGACCTTCCACCTGTGGGGCGATGCCAATGAAGTTAGCGAAAACTTCGGCGTCATCGGTACGCGGATTGTAGCTTGCACGGTAGAGAACAACCAGTCCGAGAGCCATTGCAGCGAGCGCAATGCCGATGCTCAACCAGCGGCTAAGCTGCTTTTCCGCATTCGCGTTGCTGTCGGTATTCATCGTCTCCGCCTCCTGCTAGTAAAAAAAGACGAGCCACAGCGCAAAAGTCAAAAGTGCAGCCAGACTGGGATAAAACAGAACGGGATACGCGGCGCTTAGCCGAAACCGCGAGAGCAACAGGCTGACGAAAACGGTGAAGACGACGGCAATTGTGAAACAGAGAAGCCAAGCAGGAAAAAACGAACCGACAATATCCACCGAAGGCGCCCGCGTGCAGCCAGCGAGAAGCAACATCACTAGTATGGTGAGGAATGTCCGCTTCACAGATTCGCCGTTTCCTTTCCTCTCGCTACTCAGGGTTTTGTCCGACCTGGTTGAATTAAATCCCCCATTCGGAAAGTCAGATCGGCAAGCGAAGCAAGCACCTGCGTGCGCGCCAACACATCGCTGGACCGAGCCTGCGCTAGGGTCTGCTGAGCCGAGGTCACATCCAAAAGATTTCGCAGTCCGTAATTGTACGACTCAAGAGCAGCTTGGTAGGATTGGGTTGCAGCCTGTAAGAGAGCGATTGCCGATTCGCGCTGACGAAATGCCGTGTTCAAATTGGAGTACGCCGCCCATACCTGATTTGTGATTTCGTCCCGCGAAGCGTTCACTTGCGCTTCCGCCGCGCGAACATCGGCTTGAGCTCGTGCAACGCGGTTCTTTCGAGCGCCACCGTCAAAGACAGTCCATCGCAAATTAAAACCTACCGCACCATTCAGTCCCGCCGTGTGCGCCCAGGGATTTTGCTGCTGAAGGCCATACAGATCGTCCGCTGCGGGGCCCATGCTGAAAGTCAAAGCGGGGTAGTAGGCAGCGCGCGCCACTTTGACGTTCGCATTTGCGGTTCTTATTTGCGCAACTTGCTGCATAAGATCGGGCCGTTGTCTAAGCGCGCGGTCGATCGCTTGATCGACGCTCTCGTCGATCGAATCGGGAATGGTTAGCTGGTCGAGCGGCTGCACGTTGATTGCAATATTCGCTGTGTTTCCTAAAGCAGTAGCCAAGTCTCCCCGCGCAATCTCTTCCTGTCCCAAGACCGCCTGCAGATTATAATCGGCCTGAGCGGTGGCGCTTCGGGCCTCTAGTACGTCGGGCAATGTCGACAGGCCATTCGCCAATCGATCTTCTGCGGCTTGTTGGACGGCTTTCGCGTTCGCGAGACTGGCTCGCGCGGCATCCTCTTGGCCAATCGCATTCAACAAGTTGTAGTAAGCCTGCTGGACTTGATAGATGACAATTCGATGGGCATCGTTGAAGGTGAAGTTAGCCGCGAGGACTTCTGCTTTCGCGGCATCGATTCGGCCGGCTCGGGCCCCGAAGTCGAAAACGGTGTAGTTGAGGACGAGGTTTACTTCAAAGTCTTGTACGGTCTGCCGAACGAAATTCGCCCCGAAAAGGATTTGAGATCGCTGCGTCTCGGAAAGTGCCGCGGCGGTTAGAGTCGGATATAGCTCACTCCGTGCGATCCCCAAATCCGCGGCCTGAGCCCGGGCGCGTTCCCAGGCGAGACGCGTTTCAGGGTTGTGCGATTCAGCGAGATCAACGAGTTCCGGCAAGGAATACGTCTTGCTGGGATCGATCGCGAATCCGATGGAACGGACGCGCTTGGCCTCTTCTCCGATTTTTCGTTCGTCGGGTTCATGCCAGGGGTGATCGGGCGAAGCCGGAGCGCGTTGGGCGAAAGCGCGGTCGGCAACCATCAGAAGAAACAACAAGATTGTCGCTCGCGCTAACATCGGCTCGGCACGCTGTTCACAACAACCTTCTGTCGCCTAAATTTCTCTACCAGCGTGGCCCTGTAACCCTAGTACGACTCCTCAGATCACGCAATCGGATTCTTTCCGAACAATCCTTCATGAACGCTAGCCTCGTGCGACTCTTCTACTCTGCACGTTAGCGTCTGCGTGTTCGTACCGATGTTTTCGCGCGCCGACTCTTCCGAGGTACACACTAGGTCTTGGGGTGGGCTGTTCGAGCCAGACTTCAGTACGCGCGCGCGAAGATAGCTTTCTCTTTGGCCGGTCGGCGGCAGTGAATGCACGTCCCCGAACCGCCGGGCTGTTCAAGCGGAATACAACGCATCGTAGCTTTGGTTTCATCTTTGATGTTTGCTTCGCATTCACTGCTGCCGCACCACCAGGAGAAGGCAAAACCTTTCTCTACCGCTTTTTTGAATTCGTCGTACGTCGCAGGTTCGAAAGTATTGGCTTTGCGGAAAGCGAGAGCGCGCTCGTAGAGCGATTGCTGGATTTCTTCCAATAGTTGCGCCACCGCAGCAGCCAGCCCTTGCTGCTGCACGAAGGACTTGCCTTCTTTGCCGGGACGATCACGGCGAGCCAGCACCACGGAACCTTTGGCCACATCTTTCGGGCCAATCTCCATGCGCAGCGGAACTCCGCGCATTTCCCAATCGTTAAATTTGAAACCGGGGCTGACGCCTTCGCGTTCGTCCATTTTGACGCGAAGGCCCGCTGCGACCAACTCTTTATGAAGCTTCTGAGCGCATTCCATAACACCCGATTTTTCTTCGTCGGTTTTGTAAATCGGCACGATGACTAGTTGGAATGGCGCTAGGCGCGGCGGAAAGATCAATCCCTGATCGTCGCCATGAACCATAATAATTGCGCCGATAAAGCGGGTCGAAAGCCCCCACGAAGTGGTCCAGCAATGCTGATGCACTCCGTTTTTGTCCAGATAACGTATCTCGAAAGCCTTGGCGAAATTTTGCCCAAGGTTGTGAGAGGTGCCAGCCTGAAGGGCCTTGCCGTCGCCCATCATGGCCTCGATTGAAAATGTCTGGTCAGCGCCGGCGAAACGTTCGGAGTCCGATTTGCGGCCGGGAATTACCGGGACAGCCGCTTCGCGCACAGCAAAATCGGTGTAAATATCGAGCATCTGGCGCGTTTCGAACTCCGCCTCTCCCAAGGTGGCGTGAGCGGTGTGGCCTTCCTGCCAGAAAAACTCCAGCGTTCGCAGGAAAAGCTTCGTACGCATCTCCCAGCGCACCACGCTGTTCCACTGGTTGATCAGCACGGGCAAATCGCGGTAGGACTGAATCCATTTTGCGTAGCTGTGGCCGATAATGGTTTCCGAGGTAGGACGTATTACCAGCGGCTCTTCAAGCTCTTCTCCGCCGCCATGCGTTACTACCGCCAGCTCGGGCGAAAATCCGGCCACGTGTGATTTCTCTTTATCGATAAAGCTCCGAGGAATCAGGAGAGGAAAGGCTGCGTTTAGGTGACCAGTAGCCTTGAAGCGGCTGTCTAGCGCTGCGGTAATGTTCTCCCAGAGCGCCCAACCGTACGGACGAACGATCATGCAGCCGCGCACTGGCGCGTAGTCAGCTAGTTCGGCGCGTAGAACGACCTGGTTATACCACTCCGAATAATCTTCCGCGCGAGTGGGAAGTTTCTGGTCCGACATAGACGATTGGGCTCTTTTCTGCGCCTTATGGACTGCCCCGAACATCTAAGCGGAGCGACTTGAAGACGCAATCGAGTCAGGTTAGGGGAGACGGCAGCTGAAGTCAACCGGGCTATATTTTTGCTACTTTTCGAGTGAAATCGAAGGCGAATTCGTTGTAGGCTATCCGGCGCGCCTGGTTCCCGCCAGTGTTGCCCATAAGTTAAGGAGTTTAACTAGATGAAGATGTTCCACGCCGTAAGCTTGTCTGTTGCGATCGCAATCTTTGCCATGTTGCAGACATTCCAGCCGTCGGCTAGGGCGCAATCGTCCACGGGTTCAGGCACGACGAATCAGAGTCAGACGCAAACGCAGCCAGGCCAAACTGCCCCAACGTATTCTTCCAGCAATCCGCAGCCAATCGCGTACACCTATCATCGGCCTTCGGACAAGGAAAAACTGAAGAATTATGCCTTTGATACTTTCGGCCCGTACGCCATCTTTGGCGCCGTCGCGATCGCTGGAATTCAGCAGGCCGAGTCCCCCCGAGGCCCGGTTCCCGGCCAATCGGGAATCCCGCCTGATTGGGGACAAGGCTGGGACTCGTACGGCGCTCGAGTGGGAAGCGACTTTGGAATTCATCTCATCACGCAGACCGCTCGATATTCGATGGCTCAAGTCTTCCGAGAAGACACTATTTACTATCGATGCGAATGTTCCGGCATCGTTCCGAGGCTGAAGCATGCGTTGATTTCGACCGTTACGGCACGCAGGGGCGACGATGGACACCGCACTTTCTCATTTTCGCAAATCGCGGCTCCTTATGCTGGCGCGGAGGCTGCCGCATTGCTGTGGTATCCGAGCCGTTACAATGCCATGGACGGTTTCCGAATGGGGAACTACAACCTGCTGATACAAGCCGGTTTTAACGTGGCCTTGGAATTTATCTACGGCGGCCCGCATACGTTGTTGAGTCAGCATCATGTGCCGATAGTTTCGAGTGTGACTGGATCTAACAACAAACAGTGATGTAGCGGTTTAGCGAAGCCATACCTAGGTTCCTAGCCTAACTTTGGTCACCTTCGTGCGCTCGAAAAATCGCGTAGGTCCCGATTAAAGCAGACACCGACGAAGGAACCAATCGTGGGGTTGTTTTGCAAAGTTGGTTCATCCGCTCTGGCACAGGTTTTGTCCCCAGATTATCGAACCGGATCCTTTCTTACTTCGGTGTTTGTGAGGCAGTTTCTGTAAGAAGGGGTACAACCACTTAGCGAAAAGCGCCCTCTGAACACAGAGATAGCCTTGGCCGATCGTCGCGCTTGCGTGACCTTTTCGGGAAAGAGCCGGGATGAGAGGTCCCAGCGGGGCGTCTTCGAAACCAAGAAAGAAATCAAGAGGGCATGCTTCACACTGGTTTGTTTATAATAACTTGTACAGAGGTATGGCGCGGTTGGGGGATCAATTACTAGTACACGCCAGCAGTCGGGACCAATTAAACCAGGAAGAAGGAAAAGGGATGGTGGAATCCAATCCAATCTCGGTGAACTCTACTCAAGCCGGAACTACGTTCCGCTCACTACAGGGGCGCCTCTCAACCCGGGACACAGAGGTTCAAATCTGATTTTACCTTTGCGGACCCTTAAACGTCATTTCTGGACCCGTTATTCCCATTTCTCCTTGACGGCGGTTGCTGCCTGCTTGTTTATGGCGCTTCCCGCGTTCGGTCAGGAGAAACCGGCGCAGCCTACGCCGGCTCCAGCAGCCGCGCCAAAGCAGGATAGTCCGGAAAACCAACCATCTGCGCCAAATAATCCTCCCGGTCAAACTACTCCGGACCAAAAAGATTCAAAAAAATCCAAGGACGACCGGATGTTTTATGTGATGCCGAATTACTTGACGGTCGATAATCAGTCGCAGGTGATACCGCTCACTTGGAAACAGAAGTTCGCCATTACGGCGAAGGGCGCTTTCGATCCCTACGAATTCGTGATTGTGGGAGTTGTAGCAGGCATCCGGCAGGCGGATAATGCTTATCCGGAGTTCGGACAGGGAATGTCGGGATATGGCCAGCGGTATGGAACGGCATTTGCCGATCAGGTGGATGGTAACATTATGGTGGGCGGCGTATTTCCCTCAATCCTAAAAACAGATCCTCGCTATTTTCGACTGGGGAGAGGCAAAGTTGGTCAACGCTTTTTCTATGCTTTCAGCAGAGTTTTTGTTACCCGCAAAGATTCGGGCAGTAATATGTTTAACATTCCCGAGTTCGCGGGCAATGCGACAGCAATTGCCATATCGACCGTCTATTACCCCTCCTCCGAACGGAGTTTTGCCAACAGCGCTAACAGCTGGGGGGTGCAGATGGGCATCGACGCCTTCGGCAATGAGCTGAAGGAATTTTGGCCGGATATTCACAACTATTTGGTGAGAAAGAAGAACCGGTCTCCGCAGCAGTAGTGGGAAGTATCGGCGTGAGGAAAGATTTGAAAGTGATTCGATATTTTTGCGTGGCGTTGTTCTTGGCCGGGATATTGGGGACTGGCCCTGTTCAAGCGCAGGAACCAACCGGAGCGCGAGAACAACCCGTTGAAGTTGCGCCGCGTTGGAAGTTGGTTGATATTTCGATGTTTGGGCAGGACCCTCAGCAAACGGGCACGACACAGAACGGAAAATCCTCACCACCAAGCGCGACGCCAGCCCAGACCAAGCCCGCGGATCAAAATAACCCGGACACCGACTACGGCAAGCAACCCAAGAGAATTCTGGGCATCATCCCAAATTACCGCGCGGTGAGCGCCAACACCTATTTGCCGCCGATGACTTTCAAGACGAAATTCTGGCTGGCTACTCAAGAGACATTCGACTACTCCAATTTCCTTCTGGTGGGGGCCATCGCTGGAATCGCATTGGCCGATAATTCCCAGCCGACTTTCGGCCACGGCGCTTCAGCGTACGGCCAATACTATTGGCACAATTTTGTGGACGGCGCCATTGAGAACTACATGACCGAAGCGATCGTTCCAACGCTGACGAAAGAAGACCCGAGATACTACACCATGGGCAGAGGACCATTCCTGAAGCGAACGGGGTATGCAATCAGTCGATTGGTCATCACGCGGACCGACGCGGGTGGTAGGACTTTCAATATCTCAGAGATCGTCGGAGCCGGAGCGGCAGCAGGCATCGGCAACGCGTACTACCCGGCAGAGCACAACCCTTTTGTGAAAACATATCAACGTTGGGGAACGCAAGTGGGCTTGGACGGAGTCTTCAACGTGCTAAAAGAATTCTGGCCGGACATTGATAAGGCAGTCTTCCACGGAAAATACTAATTCCCGGTCTGGGCAAAGCGTAAGACTCATTTTATTAGAAAAGTTCTGCCGCGCTAACAGCACGCCGTTCCCGCATTCGTTGCAAATAACGCGCCGGCTCCGATAGAATCACGCTCGAGTGTTCTTAGTCTGAAAACCGAGAAGTAGAAACTTTCTGGTGCAATGAATGACAAACGAAACCCCTGAACTTGTACGAATGAGCCGCACTCTGGATGAAGTTGATCCGGAAGTCGCCGAGGCGTTGCGCGATGAAGTGCGGCGCCAAGCGACCGGCCTTGAGCTGATCGCGTCGGAAAATTTTGTGTCCGAAGCTGTCCTGGAAGCTGCCGGGTCCGTATTCACCAACAAATATGCCGAAGGCTATCCAGGCAAGCGCTACTACGGCGGCTGCGAGAACGTGGACCGCGTTGAGCGGCTCGCCATCGAACGCGCGAAAACTCTTTTTGGCGCCGAGCACGCGAACGTGCAGGCGCATTCCGGGACGCAAGCGAACATTTCGGTTTATATGAGCGTGCTGGAGCCCGGCGCGACCGTGTTGGGAATGAATCTGGCCCACGGCGGACATTTAACCCACGGGCATCCGCTAAATTTTTCGGGGAAGACTTACAAGTTCGTTGCCTATGGCGTCACCAAAGACACCGAAACGATCGATTACGATGAAATCGACCGGCTGGCTCGCGAGCATCAACCGAAGATGATCGTAGCGGGCGCGAGCGCCTACGCACGCATCATCGATTTCTCGCGCATCGCAAAGACCGCCCAGTCGGTAGGCGCGCTTTTCTTCGTGGATATGGCGCATATCGCCGGCTTGGTGGCTGCCGGAGTGCATCCGAGCCCGGTGCCCCACGCCGATTTTGTTTCCACGACGACGCACAAGACTCTGCGTGGGCCGCGCGGCGGCTTGGTTCTCTGTCGCGTAAAATATGCCAAGGATTTGGACCGTGTCACATTTCCCGGAGTGCAGGGCGGGCCGTTGGAACACATCATCGCAGCGAAAGCGGTATGTCTGAAGGAAGCTGCGGCGCCCGAATTCCGCGACTATCAAAAGCAAGTGGTGGCGAACGCGCGCGCGCTGGCTGCCGGGTTGGCGAAGTTGGGCTTTCGCATCGTTACGGGTGGCACGGACAATCATTTGTTTCTCGTCGATATGCACTCGCGAGGAATTACCGGCCGTGACGCGGAGCTTGCGCTGGAACGGTCGGGCATGACAGTCAACAAAAATGCCATTCCCTTCGACCCCCTGCCGCCCATGAAGGCTGGCGGAGTTCGCGTGGGAAGTCCGGCCGTGACCACGCGCGGGATGCGCGAGCCGGAAATGGAGAAAATTGCCGGATGGATTGCCGAAGTGCTCACGCACTTAGGGGACATTGCCACCGAGCAGCGCGTTCGCAAAGAAGTTGCAATCATTGCTGAAAAGTTTCCGTTGTATGCGCGACGTTTGCAGGCTGCGGATAAACTCGACGCGCAACATAGTCATCGCGCCAGCAGTTAGTCTAGAGCCCTGGCGATGCGGGTTAGCTGTTTCAAACAGGTACGCGCACCTCTCTTGGGTCAGTCATAAAACCACCTCTGATTCGCTCGGTAAACCTTTTCTTAGCTCTTCCTAGCGCTGACAAAATTCCCGACTTGGATGTCGAGTTGCAGTCCTTCACTAGGCATACTGCAACTTCTTTAAAAACGGCCCATGATGAGTTCGTTGCTCGGAATAGAAGCGCCACCTTGCAATCACAGTTGCGGAGCGGAGAAGGACGAAGCACGCGAAATCCAAAATTCATTGCTGCCATCCGGGACGCTGCGGAATGCCTTCATCGAAATTGCATACAGATTTTCTCCCTTTGGAGAAGTGGGCGGAGACTTCGCGGTTGCGCTGACTGATTCCTCTTGTCTGAAGATTTCGTCTGCTCTCAAGCGATTTGAATGTCCAGTTCGACCGCTCTCCCATTTCGAATGGCAAAAGCGCGAACGGGATTTGGCGCGCCGTTGCGAGGCGAAAAAATGAAGTACGCCACGTCCGGGTAGTAGGCTTGAGCAATGTCGCGTGCTGATGGCTTGTTGTCGCCGTTTGGATGCGAATGATAGATCCCCATTAGTTCCAAACCAGCGCGTCGAATTTCGCGCATGTACTGAAACAATTCCTTAGGCGCAATTTCATACGCAGTGGCGCTCGCAAGAGAATTATTCGCCGGGAAAATCCTTGTAATAGCGCCATCGTAGCCTGCCAACAATCCACAACATTCCAATTGAGGATCTTCGGAAACGTGGGCGACCATCTCCTCCAAAATTTCCTTCCTGATTCGAATCATCTGTAGGAAATCTTAACGCGAAACTTCGCGGAATATATTTCCTGGAATATCAAGGGCACATACATCCGCACGCGATCCGGTACCCGGCGGACAAAGATCTTGGGCTGCCACGGAACCAGCCGGCAACCCATCTTCAATGAAATCTCGCGCTAGGCCTTTTGGGCCTGACGGCGGAGAAATGTCGGAACATCGAGATCGTCAGCCGGCACTTCGTGAACCTGACTTACGTTTCGCGCCACTTGATGCACAACCTCGCTGACGTTTCTGGATACCTGCTGCACCACATTCGTATGTTGCGGCTGCGGCATGGTGGGCTGCTCCGGCGCGGGTTCGCGCGTGGCCTTCCAGGTCTTCGGCAAGTAGGAAGGACGCGCTTGGCTCTTCCGCCCGGCTACTTCCCGGAAACCGGCGGCGATTACCGTGATCTTCACCGATTCCTTCATCGCGTCATCCATCACCGCGCCGAAAATAATATTTGCGTTCTCGTGCGCGGCCTTTTGAATGATCGATGAAGCTTCGTGCACTTCCTGCAAACTTAAGCTCGATGACCCTGTAATGTTGATCAAAATCCCCTGCGCGCCCTGGATGCAGTTGTCTTCCAACAACGGGCTATTGATTGCGCGGTTCGCGGCGTCAATGGCGCGGTTCGACCCTGAAGCGACCGCGGTGCCCATCACGGCGTAGCCCTGGCCGGACATAATCGTTTTCACGTCGGCAAAATCGCGATTGATAATGCCGGGAATTGTGATGATGTCGGAAATTCCCTGAACAGCTTGGCGCAGAATATCGTCAGCGATACGGAACGCTTCGAAGAAGCTGGTGCCGTGTTCAACGCACTCCATCAAGCGCTCGTTTGGAATCACAATAACGGTGTCCACGCTGCCAATCAGTTCGCCGAGAGCTTGCTCTGCCTGTTCCATTCGGCGCTTGCCTTCGAAGGCGAACGGCTTGGTGACCACCGCGACGGTCAGCGCTCCGAGTTCGCTGGCAAGGTTCGCCACCACCGGCGCAGCTCCGCTTCCCGTCCCACCGCCTAGTCCCGCGGTGACGAAAACCATGTCCGCGCCGTCGAGCGCTTCCAGAATTTTTTCGGTGTCTTCCAGCGCCGCTTTACGGCCGACTTCGGGATTGGCGCCCGCGCCCAAACCTTTCGTCAACTTCGCGCCAAGTTGCAGCTTCACCGGCGCTTGCGAAAGCTTCAGCGCCTGCAAGTCTGTGTTTGCCGCAATGAATTCCACGCCTTCCACTTTGGCGCGGATCATGCGGTTGACGGCGTTAGAGCCCCCGCCCCCCACGCCGATCACTTTAATCTTGGCCCCGTTCTGCGCTTCTTCGCTGAAAGAAACTTTAAAGCTCGATTCTTTTGGTGACATGCTTCCTCCCCAGTCGTTCGCCCTCTTGAAATTTTTGTTCAATGCTTAAGACGCTCCTGCAAACATACTTTTCAACTTGCCCACCCAGCCTGTAGGACGCGCTCCCGCGTTGCGCCTGGTGCGCGCACCGTAAAGCACAAGTCCAACGGCTGTAGAATATTCGGGCCGGGAATCTTCTTCGCTCATGCCTTGCAAACCGCGCGGAACGGCCACGCGCACAGGCAGATTGAATATTTTTTCCGCGAGTTCGCAGAACCCGCTCAGCCGCGCTCCCCCACCGGTCAGAATAATTCCAGCAGGAATCGACGACTCAACGCCGCCGCGGCGAAGCTCGTCGCGAACCAGCATCAATAATTCCTGCGCGCGCGGTTCCACGATGTCAGACAGCATACGAGCGAAAATTGTTCGCGGCGGGCGATCACCAACGCTCGCAATTTCGATGGCGAAGTCTTCTTTCAAAAGCTCGCGATTCGCGCAGGCTTGTTCGCGCTTGATTTTTTCCGCTTCATCGATTGGCGTGCGCAATCCGACGGCAAGGTCGTTCGTGAAATGGTCGCCGCCAACTGGAATTGCTGCGGTGTGCCGCACAACAGCGCCGGTGTATGCGAGCAGTTCTGTTGTACCACCGCCAATGTCCAGCAGGCAGCAACCTAGTTCGCGTTCATCCTGAGTCAGGCAAGCTTCTGCAGAAGCAAGCGGCTCGAGGACAGTGTCGTCCACGCGTACGCCCGCGCGATTCACCGCGGTTACGATATTCTGTGTTGCCGTGCCGCTGGCGGTGACGATATGAACGTTAGCTTCCAGGCGCTGCCCCACCATTCCAATCGCGTCGCGGATGTTATCCTGCGCGTCGAGAAAAAATTCCTGAGGCAAGACGTGCAGCACTTCGCGATCTTCCGGTAACTGAATGCCACGCGCCGCTTCCACCGCGCGTCGAACGTCGTCGCGCTGAATATCGCGCGGACGATTTCCCACCGTGATTCCGCCGCGGCTATTCACACCACGCACATGCGTTCCCGCCACGCCAATTAGTGCCGATTCCACCGGCACGCCAACGATGGTTTCCGCTTCTTCCACCGCGCGGCGAATCGAACTGACCGCCAGATCCAGGTTTACGATTTGCCCTTTGCGCCAGCCCTTTGATTCCGCTGCACCCAGAGCGGCGAATTTCACGCTGCCGTCGTCACTCAGCTCTCCGATCAGCGCACAGGTTTTGGCGCTGCCGATGTCCAACGCTACGATATGCCGTTCCTTCTTCGTCAAATCCTCTCCTTATAAATTTCCGCCGATCAATTTCCGTTATGTGATTTTTTCCTCGTCTTCTTCGAATTCTTTTGCACTGCATGCGCCGGAGTCGCCGGTCTTCTTGCGACAACTGGCGTTGGCTTGGACGCCGGTCGCGATGCGGCCGCTGGTCGTGGTGCAGGTTGCGGTATCACCGGCGAGTCCGGATTCACGATTGCTTCGCCGTTGAACCGCAAGTCTGCAGATTCCACGCGGCCTGTTTTAGCGCGCCATTGGCCGATGCCGTCCAGCAATGTTCGATACTTCGTTTCAAAATCGTTGTCGCCGAAATGCACGAGAACAGGCGAGTCCGATGGCGCCAGAGATTGATTCCCTGAGTTGCCCGACAATTGATTGGATCCGCCGCCGAGGTAAACATTGTCCCCATTCAAACCCGAGATCGTGGCGCGCAAGTCGCTGGCATCTGAAAGATCCACTTCGCTAACTTGTTCCATCGCGCCCGCGCGGATCAATTCAACTTGCTGCGAAAATCCGGCAAATAGCTGCATCCGTCTTTCGCGTTCCTCAGATGTCATATCCTCATGAATGCCGGTGACCACCGGAAAATTAAAATTCGCCTTCAGCGGCCGCTCGAGTATCACGCCATGAATATCCACCAGCGCCAGGGCGCTCCCCTGCCGAAGAAACGCGATTGGCGAGCGCTCGGTAATCTCCACTTCAATTTTATTCGGCAGCGCCCGACGGACGGCCGCTTCCGACACCCAAGGAATCGCCTGGATCTGCTGCCGTCTCTGGTTCAACGGAATGCGCAGGACGCTCCGCCCCTGATCTGCTTTAAAAATCGCGAGCACGTTTCCACGCGTCACATAATGATTTCCCGCCAACTCCACTTGTTCCTGATGAACGAGCGCCATTTGCCGCGACGCCAGTAGAAAATGTCCCAAGGCATACGCCACGCAAGCGCCAGCGATTCCGACGCCCACGCCAAACGTCAGGCGTAAATACGTTTTCCAGGCTTTCCGGCCGAATTTCCGCCGTTTGATCTCCAGAGGCTTCTGCCTGCGGAGATACTTCGGCTCTTCGTCGGCCAGGAGCTCCTGGGGATAGGCGTCCGCGTCCATGGTCTTCAATTTTTCCAGAGAATGACCTCGTTCTCCAGTTCCACGCCAAAACTCTTGTGCACGCGCTCGCGGACATCGTCGATCAATCTAAGCATGTCGGCACAACTTGCGCTTCCCGCGTTGATAAAAAAATTCGCGTGGCGATCGCTTACCCTTGCGTCGCCGGCTCGATGGCCTTTCAATCCAAGTTCGTCAATCATGCGCCCGGCAGAACCGCCTGGAGGATTTTTGAAAATACATCCCGCGCTTTTCTGGTTGAGCGGTTGGCTTGTTCTGCGCTTCTCATTGCACACCTTAATGCCTGCCAGAATTTCCTTGAACGGGTTGGAGGGCAATTCAAGTTTTACCCGCAGCATCACATCGTCAGGCGCGAACGAAGTGTGGCGATAATCGAAACGAATATCGTTGCCGCGCACAGTTTCAATCTCCCCGCTGGCCGCGCGATACAGCTCCACTTCACGAACGTACGAGCCAATCTGCGTGCCGTAAGCGCCTGCATTCATGCGCAACGCGCCGCCCACGCTGCCCGGCACTCCGATCAAGCCTTCCATGCCGCCGAGATCATGTTTCGCACAAAACGTGACCATGCCGCCGAGATCCGCAGCCGCATCCACGTAAGCCGCATTGCCTTCCACTCTCATCCCCGGTTGCGAAGTAGGCAAATGCAAAACGATCCAAGGCAGCTCGCCATCGTCAACCAGCACGTTCGTGCCGCCACCAAGGAAGCGGTAAGAAATTTTTTCGTTCGCCAGCAAACGCATTACCTCCGGGATCGTGTCAAAACGGCGCAATAAAAGCTCATCAGTGGTCCCGCCAATCCCCAGCGAAGTTTTTTCGCTGAGCGAAACACCGGGCTTCAGTTCCACTTCCAATTCCTTCAAACGCGCCGCAACCGGCTTCTCGCTAATCCGCATAAGGACTAGGAACCTTGGAAGCAAGCAGCATGGCGAGTTGGTCCAGCACGCGGCCAACGCTCCCCGCGCCAATCGTGAGGATGGCGTCTCCCGGGCGCGCTTCCCTGTACAGAAATTCCATGCCCGCTTGCATGGTGCTGGTAAAGACTACGTTTTTATGTCCAGCCGTACTAATCGCTTCGGACAAAATCTCGCCGTTGACGCCTTCCAACGGCGATTCGCCAGCCGCATAAATTTCCGTGATCACTAGAATATCGGCCTCGTTAAACGAACGTCTGAAATCATCCCAGAGAAACTTAGTCCGCGAATAGCGGTGCGGCTGAAAGAGCACAAGCAGACGCTTATAGCCGCAGCCGCGTGCCGCTTCAAGCGTGGCGCGAATTTCGGCAGGATGATGGCCATAGTCGTCAATCAAAGTTACGCCGCCAAATTCGCCTTTGATTTCAAAGCGTCGTCCGACACCGGAAAACTTCGCAAGACCAGCGCGGATCAAATCTGCCGGGACATTGAGAGAAAGCCCTACGGCTGCCGCCGCAGCCGCATTGCGCACGTTGTGAATTCCAGGCGGCGAAGGCAAGCGGAAAATTCCGAGATCTTCATCGTGATATTTCAACCGGAATTCGCTAGCCAGCCCATTGAGCCGCACTTCGCTAATCACCAGGTCTGCTTGGCTTGATGTGCCGTAGGTAATCACCGGCCTTTTTACTTGTGCCAGAATCGCCTGCACATTCGGCTCGTCGAGGCAAAGAATCACCGTTCCGTAAAATGGGACACGATTCGCAAATTGTAGAAAAACTTCCTGAATTTCTTCGAGCGAGCGGTAATGGTCCATATGCTCGCGGTCGATGGTGGTAATCACAGCGACGACCGGCGCCAGCAGCAAGAACGAGCGATCGCTTTCGTCCGCTTCCACCACCATGTATTCACTTTGGCCCACGCGAGCGTTCGAGCCAGCGTGATTAACGCGCCCGCCCACAACAAATGTAGGATCAAGTCCGGCTGCAGCAAGCACAGAGGCCACCATGGAAGTCGTAGTGGTCTTCCCGTGCGCTCCGGCTACGGCAATTCCCGTTTTCAGGCGCATCAATTCCGCAAGCATCTCGGCGCGAGGAATTACTGGAATTTTCAACTTGTGCGCTTCCAGCACCTCTGGATTGCTGGAGTGAACCGCCGAGGAAACCACCACCACGTGCGCTCCGCGAACATTTTCAGCAAGGTGGCCTTCGAAAACATTCGCGCCTAATCGACGCAGCCGCTCGGTTACCGGAGTAGCTTTTAAATCCGAGCCGGAAACGGCGTAACCGCTCGAAAGCAAAACCTCCGCGATGCCGCTCATCCCGCTGCCGCCGATGCCGATTAAATGGATACGCTGAAAATTACGGAAGGTGATGGTCATAGCCGCACCATGCCTTCCAACGGATTTTTAATTTGCGCTTCCAGCAAATCCACAATGTCCTCGATCGCACGTGGACGCGCCAGTGCGCATGCTCGCTGCTGCATTTCTGAAATTTTCCCGGGCTGGTCCAGCAGGGAGAAAATTTCCGTAGTGAGCCGCTCAGGCGTCAGCTCAGTCTGCGGCAACATCCGCGCAGCGCCGGCATCCTGCATGACTTCTGCGTTGCGGGTTTGGTGCGCGTCAGTCGCGGCGCCGAAGGGGATGAAGATGGCGGCACGTCCGGCGGCAGATACTTCTGCGACCGTGATCGCGCCCGAACGGCAGACGATTAAGTCCGCCTGGGCAAACCGCTCCGCCATATTCTCGATGAAGGGCACAACCTCCGCTCGGAATTCGCGACGCGCATAAGCCACTCGCACCGCATTATAGTCGCGTTCA
>Ga0070765_100000277_pt1 | contig 30989 bp, 32 predicted proteins | sample HubBroMetageWFT5_FD_71516 | JGI IMG/M metagenome (GOLD analysis project Ga0070765, IMG submission 71516) | Warmed and freeze-thawed soil microbial communities from the Hubbard Brook experimental Forest, New Hampshire - Hubbard Brook CCASE Soil... | ecosystem: Environmental > Terrestrial > Soil...
ACTTGAGGGATCAGTCCAAAGTTTTCTGGCGGGAGTCACTGGTGGTGAGAGCTGCTTAATGTTTCCTGCTGGAACATTGGGCTGAATGTTCCAGTTGGAACATAACGTCGTTTTTGCCGGAACACTGTGGGAATCTCGGAAAACTCGGAAAACCACCTTAAAGCTATAGTTGGTTGGCGGCAAGCGGCTGACGGGGATGGAGTTGGACGGGTGCCGAAATATCGGCACGAAAAACGTGGGGCGAAGGAAAGGCGTCGAAAATCGGCGCTCGAGGCTGGCAGTCGTCGCTACGGAGTGCCAATTACATAGACTTACGCGCGAGATGCTTCCATTTGGTTTGCGTATGTACCGACGCTGTGGGGCGAGCTCCTTACAGTATGTTGGCAGAAATGCCCACCTGTCGAAAAGCGACGGGTGGGGCAGCCTGGGTCGTGATGATGCGGACCTGAGCCAGCCCCCATTCCAGACTCCCGCCCTTCGGGAAGTGCGCGAAGGACCAGACTCTCACAGTTGCTGATACCGGCAAGAGCAAAAAGCTGGGCCACCCACGATCAATTGACTATTGCAATCCCATACTCGAGTTTACCGGAGCGGGATGCGATAAAGGTTGCGGCGGGAGGTTACTTTGCTGAACGTGTAGCGGGACTTGTCGGGGCCCGGAGAAATGGCTCCCACAAGAACCTGCGTGGCGACAGCGCGTAGCTCTTTCTCAGATTGAAATCCTGAGCTGCGGAGTTTCGGCAGATCACTGCCGTGAGAGATCGGGACCACATACGTCCGCGAATTGCCGGTAAATGAGTGCCAGTAGAAATACATTACTTTGCCGTCGGGAGCCCATTCGGTTTCACACCAACCCGTGCAAAGAGGAAGCCATGGGCCGCCAGCTACTGGAACTGCCTCAGCGTCCCACCAGTTGTCTTTCCTGCCGAGTGTGCGATGCACGACCACGAACCGCTCGTCGGGAGAAATCCCAAAAGCATAGACAATGGGTTCGGAGGTGACTTTTTCTTCCTGTGTGCCATCGTCCTTCATGCGGTACAAGTAGGCAAGCCTGCCCTCGGAAACCAGATAATAGATGCGCCCAGAGTGCGAGTACTGCGGGAAAAATTCGCCACCTGCTGAGCGGATTTGGCGTGGAGCGAAGCGATGTTCGGTGGAAGACAGCCACAGATGATGTTGTCCGTTGTCGTCAATCGTGTCGAAGACAACTTGCTTGTCATCCGGCGAAACACTAAAGCGTAGGACATCGACACCGGGCAGTACCTTGGAAACTTGACCCGTGTCGAGATCTAAGACCCAAAGTTCGCCTCCACGACCGACCTGAGAGGAGTTCACCGTTTGGAGATAGAACAGCCTCTTGCCGTCGCTGGAGTACCTTGGACTATAGGAATAACCCTGGGAAGAAACCTGCCGCTCTCCTTGCTGGTCATGTACCCAGACGCTGCTCTCAGAGGCGCCAACAGACGTAACCAGGGACTCGCCGTCTGGAGCCACGGCGATCCCCTGTTCCTCACCCAAACTGGCTGTCAGTTGCTGAGGTACTCCGTCGGGAAAGGCCTGGCGCCAGATGTGATAACCCTTGGAGCCTGCATCGGAATTGAAGTACATCCACTTACCATTCGGGGACCATGCTGCGTAATCACAGGATCCTGACTGCGGCCCGACGGACTGCGCTGCCCCGCCTGAGAAAGTTACGAGTTGACAGGGAATCATCCTTTTGTCTGCGCCCATTTCGGCCACCAGCACCCACTTGTGATCGGGTGAGAGATACGAGAAGTGAGCCATGTGGTTCTCGTCCGGCGGAACATACACATCCCGCTGCTCCAAACGACTCTCAGTTGCGGTCACGACGGAAAGGTGAACTCCACTCTTGATCTCGCTAAACATCACATGGCGGGCGTCGATCCATCTCAGCCCCGTGGCATTGGAGAGCAGTAGCTGGGGCTGACCTCCGAGCACAGGTACGACCCAGGTCTGCCAGTTGAGTCCAGCTGTTCCATAGGCAATGCGTGAGCCATCCGGAGAGAATATTGGTGCCAGCTTATTATTACTTTCATCGTGCGTCAGCTGTACAGGGTCTCCGTCAGGAAGAAGCTTGACATAGAGCTGGGCTGAAGCGCCTGTTCCACGGAAGAACGCCAGCATACGTCCGTCAGCTGACAGCGCCGGATCATAGATCTCGTCCGTGTAGTTTGTGAGCTGAACCCACTGCGTAGAGTCGGCGGGGGCAACACCAGTTGACTTTCGCCAGATCACAATCGCGGCAACGACGAGTGCAACAATCAGCAGCGAGGCGCCCGCCCAAATGGCAAGCCGGGATCCTCTTTGTTGCGGGGCGGATGCGATTCTCGGTTTGGTGCCCGACTCCGAGTCGCGCTTCAGTCGCTGCAGGTCTGCACGGATGTCGGCAGCATGCTGGTAACGCAGATTGCAATCTTTCTCCAGCGCTTTGAGGATCAGCGCTTCCAGAGCCTGCGGAACCTGTGCATTGATCTGCGCCGGCGGAACCGGCTCCTCATGAAGAATCGCGCCGCATATCTCCCCGGCGCTTGCCCCTTCAAACGGCGGCTTGCCGGTTGCCATCTCGTACAGCACAGCGCCGTAAGAAAACAGGTCGGTCCGGGCATCCAGTTCCTTGGCTCGCACCTGTTCCGGCGACATATAGGCGACCGTGCCCAACAAGGCGCCCTCGCTCGTCAGTTGTGAGGCATCGGAATCGAGCGAAACGGTTACCGAATCGCTTGCGGCCGAGGCGGGTTTGGCGACCATCTTCGCCAGTCCGAAGTCGAGGATCTTGGCGTGGCCTGCCTGGGTGACAAAGATGTTCGCGGGCTTGATGTCGCGATGAATGATGCCGGCCGCGTGAGCAGCATCGAGTCCATCGGCGATTTCAATGGCCAGCGGCAGCAAGACCTCGGTTTCCAGTGGACGCCCGGCGATGCGATGCTTCAGGGTTACGCCCTGCAAGAACTCCATCGCGATAAACTGACGATCTTGATGACGGCCGATTTCATAGATGGTGCAGATGTTGGCGTGGTTCAGAGCGGAGGCGGCGCGGGCTTCCCGGCGGAAGCGCTCCAGGGCCTGCGGGTTCTGGGCCACGTTGTCAGGAAGGAATTTCAGAGCGACCAAGCGTCCAAGGTCGGTGTCTTCGGCTTTGTAGACCACACCCATCCCGCCGCCGCCGAGCTTCTCGAGGACGCGATAATGCGAGATGGTCTCGCCGATCATGGAGTCGTGCAAATGGTAGGCGGGACGCGGGGGCAAGTCAATGAAAGCGATGGGGTTGGCCGTGGGGGGCTGGCCCATCTTCGCCGGGCGCCATGCTAAATGAGGCTGCCTTTTTTGTGGCGGTTTGGGCGAGAAATATCAAGGATGGGCCAGCCCCGGGTACGAACCGCGGCGATGCTGCGAGGCAATTCATGGCTTAGTGGCAGGCTTCGCGGTGAAGATCCCCTTGAAGCTTTCGCGGTACTGAAGGAAGACCAGTATCCACAGTACAGAGGCCACCAAAGCCGGAGCAATGGTCGCCGGCGCAAGCGTCAGGTGAAACGCAAGGATGTTGTAGAGCTCCGCCGCCAGCACGGTCAGCGCAAGCGGCACGAAAAAGCCGGAGAGCAGCAGTAGTCCGCCAAGGACCTGCAAAGCGAAAAAGAAGGCGGCAAAGTGCGATGCGCTTACGGCAACAAAGAACTGCATTGCGAGTGGATCCGCCGGGGGCGGCTGGTGGATGAAGTTGAGAAATCCGTTCAGTCCAAAGACCAAAAAGGTCAGGCCCAGCAGATAGCGAGCAACAATTGAAGTAATTTTCATACGTGTCCTCTCTAGAAGGTTTGCGCGTGCGTCTGCACGGATTGAAAGTCCGGTGCGAGAAACGCGTTCCGGTCATGCGCCTGGTTCAGCACACTAGTCCTGCCTGGCCCAATCAAAGCCACATCAGAGGCGCCGCTTGGGCCGCTCGCAAGAAGAACTAAACTCACGAGAGGCGTTAAAGCGAAGCGGATTCGCATGTCCGAATATACGGCCAAACACAGCCAACTGTTTCTGATTATTTTGGAATGCCATTCACGGGCGTCAGGAGCAGAAGGAGTTTTTCAGGAAGTGCAGAAGGCTCCTCGGCGTGGGCTGCCGATTCGAAAACTGACGCCTATCCGATTGGTCTCTCAACTAGCGAAACATCGGCATTGCACTGACCGCAAAGAGCTTCTGGAACGGTTATGCTGCTAAGCTAACCCCGGAGGTCAAGGAGATGAGCGCAACCGCGACTGGAATTGGAATTACGCGGCTCGGCCAGATTGCTATCAACGCGAAGGATGTGGAACGGGCGACGGCCTTCTACCAGGACAAGCTGGGGCTGAAGCTGCTGTTCAAGGCTCCGCCGGGGCTGGCATTTTTCGATTGTGGTGGAGTGCGGCTGATGCTGGACCGGGCGGAGAAGCCGGAGTTCGATCATCTCAGCTCGGTGCTGTATTTTTCCGTGCCCGACATTCAAGGGTCATACGGCAAACTGAAAGAAAGTGGAGTGCGTTTTGAGGACGAGCCGCACGTGATCGCAAAAATGCCGACGCATGATTTATGGATGACGTTTTTTCGCGATACGGAGGGAAACCTGCTGGCGCTGATGAGTGAAGTGGCGCGCTAGGACGGGGAGGGCTGAAGGAAAAACGTCTCGGCTTGTAGCAGTGCTTGGTGGCGGAGCGGGCAGAAACCAAGATCCCTCGCTTTGCTCGGGATGACAAGTTGTGGCTCGGGATGACAATCCCGTTGTGGGTGCCCATCCGTGCGCTCTCAAGAGACTATTTTCGATTGCCAATTGTTCGATTGGTGATTGAGAATTCTTTTGACGGACGGCTTCGTGAAGCAAGCAGCTGCACTCTCAGCACCGGGTTTCGGCAGTGCGTGGTTTGCGCTGTGCGTGGCATTCGCGCTGCACATCATCGATGAGGCCTCCGGCGGCTTTCTTGCCGTGTACAACCCGACCGTGACTATTCTGCGCGTGCGCTGGGGCTGGTTTCCCACCGGAACATTCGAGTTCGGGGAGTGGCTGGCAGCGCTGATGGTAGCCTGCGGAGTGCTGTTTTTTCTGACTCCGGTGGCGGGGCGCGGGATGAGCGGCTTGCGGCCACTGGCGTGGGTTTATGCCGTCCTCATGTTTCTTAGCGGGCTGGGATAGGCGATGTTCTCGATTCTCGGACATACTGTGGCTGCCGTGGCTGTTCCGCGTCCGGGGCCGGGGTTTTATTCTTCTCCGTTTCTATTCGTGGCTTCGTTGTGGCTGATGTACCGGCTGCGGCGGACGGCGCAAGTGGATTTTCAATTGCCGACCGGCGATTGACGCCCTGGGTCAGTACGGCAGGCGATACGATGGCGAGCCTGCTATCATCGTGGGCGGAGTTTGATGAAGGTAATGGAAGAAATTGTCATGGAAGAGATGGAAGACGACGAGGGACTTCCTTATATTTCGGGTTCAGGAGAAGGACTTATGGATGAAGGTCCGGCATTGCATGGGAGCGCGCGCCGCAATGAGGATATTGCGCTCGATCTGATGAAATTTGTGGCGATGACCACGGGGTATGGGCGGACCACCTCGTCCGGTGTGGGTTTTCAGGGTACGGGTTCGGCGTCGAAGCCCGAGGAGTATGCCGCGCATTTGCTGGAGTTGTATGGGAAGTGCCGGGCGGCGGTCGAGGGTAAGAAGTAGAGGGCGTAACCGGAGGCGGACAAGGCCTTCCGTAATCTGCTCGAATGGGTCGGTTAGGGAAGATACTTGATGCTAATGCTGTCCCTCCCCCAATCGCAGCCCGCTCCGCGGGCCACGCGAGTGCATTTCACCGAACGCACTCCAGCAGTGCTTCGACTTGGTGACGGCCGCCGTATCTCAGGCAAATTGAAGGTTGTTTCCCTGACTGGGGGCTTGCTTTCCGTGCCTCATCCGGTCAACACGGGATCCAGCGCCAAGTTGATGTTTCTGACCGGAGCCGGCATGGTGTTGGGTTCGGCGGAAATGCTGAGCCCGCTTTCCTGGGGTCTGCAACCATTCCGCTTTGTGGCGCTCGCCGACGACGATCAAGATCGGCTCAAGACCGTGATTCAACGGTCCGTCGAGCAGAAGCGCACCAACCATGGACAGATTGAACGCTCGCGAGCCTGGTGAACTTCGCCTGGTGAATTCTGGAAAAGCTGAGCAGGAACTAACGTGCGTAGATAAAGGAACTGCGGCCCGTCGGCCGCGGTTCCTGAGTCTGGGTATTTCCTCTTAGCGGCGACGTTTCTTTGCTGCTTTCTTCTTTGCTTTTTTTGCCGGCTTTTTAGCCGCTTTCTTTTTTGCAGGCTTCTTTTTCGCGGCTTTCTTTTTCTTCGCAGGCTTCTTAGCCGCCTTTTTCTTGGCAGGCTTTTTGGCCGCCTTCTTTTTTGCGGCTTTCTTCTTGGCGGCGGGCTTGCTGCCACCGCCCCCTCCAGCGGGAGCAGCGGGTCTGGGTGCGGGAGGCGGCGGAACGGGCATGACCGGCTCACTCATGGCTGGTTCCGGCACGCCAGCTTCTTCCTCCTCCTCTTCTTCCTCTTCGAAATCTTCTTCGAGCGACTCGCTGTAGGCGCCGCTGTCGCCGAATTCTTCTTCTTCATCACGGCCGTAGAGTGTGGGATCGTAGAACGTCATTGCTCCTCCTGATCTTGTTTGGCGCCCTGGCGCAGGAATGCCGCGCAAGGCGCCGGGTACGGGAAATTAAAAAGACCACCAGAAACTGTGCTGGAACGGCGGGCGATTATAGCACGACGTTTGCGGCAGACGGCAAGGGCCGTGGTCACATCCACCCTGCCTATCCTGTTACCACATGGAACGGCGGAAGGGAAGAAGATTCGGACGGGCCGAGGCTAAAAAAAAAGTGGGAGCGGCCGCGCGGCGGGCTGCCTGCGGGGCTACCGGCTGGGCTCGACGATCAGGACCATGCCGGGGTGGAGCACGGCGACGTTGCCGTTGTTGCGCTTGAGAGCGGCGACGGTGGTCTTGTAGGTAGTCGCAATCGAGTAGAGAGTTTCGCCGCTTTTCACCGTGTGGCGGAGCACGGCTGGACCGGAGGCATCTGGAGCGGAGTCGGATTCTGATCTCTCAGCGGGAACTGTGGCGGTGGCGGTTTGGGTGGTCTTCCGGGCGTGTGCGGCGGGTTTGTCGGCGGTTGCTTCGGTACTCGGCGTTACTGGCAAGTGGAGGGCCAACACTTTCCGACCGCGCAGGCTAGAGCCGCGGGGCAGTCCATTCCAGCGGCGGACCATCTGGGGGGAAACGCCGAAGTTCTCGGCTACGGTTTCGACTGTATCTCCCTTGCGAACCCGGTAACGGGTAATCCGGCGCGCGTAGGTGGCGGCATCGCTAACGGGATGCTTGCCGACCGCGAGCGGGATGACCAGCTTGGCGTCGGCGTCGAGTTGCTGATCTTTGCCATTAAGATCCGTGCCGTCGAGATGATTTGCAGCGGCAATTGATTTGGCCGTGACGCGATAGGAACGGGCGAGTGAAGCCACAGTGTCGCCGGGCTGAACCTTGTGATAGCGCCACCAGAGGCGCATGTCGGGCGGGACGGCAGCGATGGCGTTCTGGTACTGATCTTTCGTCCCCGAAGGCAGGTGGAGCACGAATGTTCCTTCTCGAGGAGTGGTCAGCCTGAGCAGACTGGGATTCAACTCCTGCAGTTGGGCGGCAGTCGCGTCGACGCACTCTGCTGCCAGGCGCAAATCCACGGGATAGTTGACGGTTACGGTGTCATAGGCCACCGGCTCGTCCATGGAGACATCATCAAAACCGTAATGCGACAGATTCTTGCTCACGATGGTCATCGCGAGGATGATGGGAACGTAGTTGCGGGTTTCTTTGGGGAGAACGTTGCGGCGGTAGAGCTCCCAGAAATCGGCGTAGCCGGTGCGTTTGACGGCGGCCTGCACAGTCCCGGGGCCGGAATTGTAGGCGGCCATGGCGAGATACCAGTCGCCGAACTGGGCATAGAGATCCCTCAGGTGACGGGCGGCGGCGCGCGTGGATTTCTCGGGATCCTGGCGATCGTCAACCCACATGCTGTGCTGCAGGCCGTAACCCCGGGCGCGGCTGCCCATGAATTGCCAGATGCCGCGGGCGCCGACGCGGGAAACCGCGAGAGGATGGAATCCGGACTCGGCTTGAGCGAGGTAAATCAAATCCTGCGGGACGCCTTCCTGTTTGAGAATAGAGACCATCATCTCGTGATAGCGGCCGGAGCGGGCAAAGGCGCGCTCGAAGGCGCCGCGTCCACGATTGGAGAAGTAGCTGATGTAGCCGGCGACCTGATCGGTCATCATGAGCGGCAGATCGGAGTGGGTGGACTTGATTTCAGCTTGGGCCTTGGCTCGCACGTTTGGGTCGGCGGAGGGAGTGATGCCGTTAGTCTCATCGATGGGAGCAGGCTCGGACTTCTGAGCGTCAGAGTCGGAGGCGTAACCTAGGCTTGCGAGATCCAGGCGATTGACGCCTTCGACGATGCGGTCGAATTCCTGCTCCAGGCGATCGTCGGAGCGGATGTCAAGATTGCTTTCGAGCAAGGCGTTGATGGCGTTATCGAAATCCTGCTTGGCGGCGTCGGTTTGTCCGGCCTTGTAGGCGTCGAGTCCGGCCTGATAGTCTTTTTCGACGCGGGCGATGAGGTCACCCGTAGCGTCGGATGTGGGCGTCGCCGGAGGGGACACAGGCTCAGCCTTGGTTTCAGCTGGGGTTTGGGTTGGGACCTGAGTTTGCACCTGGGGCGGCTTTGCAGCAGCGACCGGCTGCGAGGCAGGCTGGGGCTGCTGGGGCGCTGGTTTTGGAGCGGCAGGGGCAGCGGTGGTCATGGCCGGGGCAGTCTTTGCGGGTACCAAGGAAGCTGGCTTTTGCGCAGTCTGGCAGGAAGAAGCTGCCGAAGCCAGAACAGCCAGGATCGCGATCCGCACTTGGAGTTCTGCAACTCGCATATTTCTCTATGAGATACGGTTTGCTCCCTGGGGTTCAGGTCTGCCGGATTCTATCAAAAAATCGTATCTTGCGTTTAGTCTTGGGTCAACGCCGAAGCGGGATTCCGCGGTTACTTTTGGCACCGGAGCCGATGGTTACTCGACCGCCTGTCGCGCGACTGAAACGGAGTCAGACGCGCCAATAGTCGGGACGCCAAGTTTGAATTGACTTTTTGATATCTGCGCGCGCGAGGTTCGCCGAAAGCACCCTTTCAGCCAGTTTGGGCAGTTCCGCATCGGAGGCGAAGCGCAGCGCGATAAGCGTTCCGTCGGGAATCTTTTTTCAGGAGACGCAATCCAAGGCAAGCATGAAAGCCATTCAAGTAAAACAGCCAGGCGGCCCGGAAGCTATGGAGTTAGTGGAACTGCCGGTACCACAGGCGAAGGCGAATGAGGCAGTGGTGAAGTTGGCTGCCTCAGGCGTGAACTTTGTCGATGTCTACTACCGCGAGGGGCGTTACAAGGCACCGTTGCCGTTTGTTCCTGGGCAGGAAGGGGCGGGGGTGGTGTCCGCGATAGGCGCGGAAGTGAAGTCAGTGAAGGTGGGAGATCGTGTGGCCTGGAGCGGGCTGCTGGGTTCTTACGCAGAGTATGAGGCCGTGCCGGCGGACCGGCTGGTGCCGATTCCTAAGGGCGTGAGCGATCAACAAGCGGCAGCGACAATGCTGCAGGGCATGACCGCGCAGTATTTGTCGTACAGCACCTATCCGCTCAAGAAGGGCGAGACGGCGCTCGTTCATGCTGCGGCCGGGGGCGTGGGACTGCTCCTGGTGCAGATGGCGCATAACATCGGGGCGCGTGTGATCGCCACGGTTTCTACTGAAGAAAAGGCTAGACTCGCGCGCGAGGCGGGCGCGGATGAGGTGATCCTGTACACGCAAGCCGATTTCGACACGGAAACCAAACGGCTGACCGACGGCGAGGGCGTGGATGTGGTCTACGACTCGGTGGGCAAGACGACATTCGAGAAGGGACTGAATGTTTTGCGTCCGCGCGGGATGATGGTGCTGTTCGGCGGATCGAGCGGAGCGGCGCCGCCCTTCGATCCGATTGTCTTGTTACAAAAGGGGTCGATCTATTTAACACGACCCACGCTGGTGAACTACATCGCTACCCGCGAGGAACTGGTGACGCGGTCGAGTGCCGTGTTTGCTATGATCACTGCCGGAAAACTCAAGCTGCGCATCGACCACACTTATCCGCTGGCTGAGGCGCAGCGGTCGCATCGGGAGTTGGAAGCACGGCAGACGACTGGGAAACTGCTGCTGATTCCCTAAGTCGCGCGTGCTCCCTTACAGAAAACCATGAAAGCAATCCGCGTGCAACACACGGGCGGGCCAGAGGTGATGGAACTGGAAGAGGTTCCGGTTCGGCCGCCGAAGCCCGCCGAAGCGGTCGTAAAGGTTTCCGTCGCGGGGGTGAATGCGGCTGATGGCTACTTCCGCGATGGCAGGTTCCGCACACCGCTGCCGTTCATCCCCGGACAGGAAGGTGCTGGGGTGGTCACCGCGGTGGGCGACCAGGCTAAGACGGTGAAGGTGGGAGACCGGGTGGCGTGGAGCGGAGTGTTAGGTTCGTATGCGGAGTTTGTGATGTCGCCCGAGGAGCATCTCGTGCCCGTCCCGGAGGCGATCAGTGATGAGCAGGCGGCCGCCGCGATGGTGCACGGCCTGACGGCGCACTATCTGGTAAACGACGCGCACAAGTTGAAGCGGGGCGAGACCGCTCTGGTGCACGCGGCGGCGGGTGGGGTCGGGCTGTTGCTGGTCCAGATGGCGCGCGCGATCGGGGCGCGGGTGATCGGCACGGTTTCGAGTGAAGAGAAGGCCCAGCTTGCGCGTGAGGCGGGCGCGGATGAGGTAATCGTCTTCACGCGGCAGGATTTTGAACCTGAGGTGAAGCGCCTGACCGACGGCAAGGGCGTGGAAGTAGTGTATGACGGAGTGGGCAAGGCGACCTTCGAGAAAAATCTGAACGTCATGCGCCTGCGTGGAATGCTGGTGCTTTATGGAATGTCGAGTGGGTCCGTATTGCCGGTGGATCCGGCGAGGCTGCTGGAGAAAGGGTCGCTCTACATGGCGCGTACAACGCTTGCGCATTTCACTGCTGCGCGTGAGGAGTTGCTGGCGCGCACTAGCGCGCTTTTCGGCATGATCGCGGAGGGCAAGCTAAAGGTGCGAATTGCCATAACGTATCCGCTGGCAGATGCGGGGCTGGCACACCGGGATATGGAAGCGCGCAAGATCGGGGGCAAGCTGTTGCTGATTCCGTGAGACCCTACGGCTTCAAATCAAACGAAGATTCGGGAAGTCCACGCTGTAGCGGCTGGCGTCGCGGGTCATAAGCCTGTCTGCTTGCAGCAGAGCGTGCGATGCGATTATGAAGTCCGTCAGCAAGCGCTTTGGCGCGCCTCCACTGGAACGTCGCCGGCGAATGGCGTAAGAGGCGAAGCTTGCGGCCGTTAGCATCCAGACATCCTCTTCAAGATCGAAATCAATGGCGATGTCCGTTTCCGCAAGAGCTTTCCGAACGGTTTGCACACTCAGGCCGGGGACGGCTGATAGCTCAACGAAAACCGGTGCGCTAATCACCAGCGCTCCTTCTGCACGAACTTTCGATAGCTGTGAGGCGATCGTGACTGCGGAAGGTGCTGCTGACCAAATTGGCGACAGGATGTTGGTGTCGAGGGCCGTCCTCATTCGTAGTCTTTGTCGCTTCGCATATCGTCAATCCAGGCTTTTATTCCTTCTTCCCCTCCGGGGAAAGGGCCTGCTATTCCGATGAATCTTTCGAATGGGTTGACCTCGGTGCGGACTGGACGGAGCACGGTTCGACCCTCTTCGACTACGAACTCAACGCGGTCGCCGGTTTGCAAGCCCAGACGCTTACGGATCTCCTGAGGAACGGTGACCTGGCCTTTGCTGCTGATTGTGCTGGAGTTATTCATAATCTTTACTAGCACTCTTTACAGTAAAGATAGCAATATTTACTTATGATGTCAACCGCTTTCGTGAGTAGTGCTTTGCATATTCCGGGACTTCCTGCGCAGGATCAAGCCGCGAATCACCAATCGGCGCACCGGCGACCATCTCCAGTGGAATAACTCCCGCCCAGGTGGGGAAAGAATAATCCTCTTCATCGTCGATGGCTGGGCCTATACGGACCTTGGCTGAGAATTCCTCGATGGGCAGTCGTAGAACCGAGGTCTGTTTGAGTTCGCTTGCGTTGGGTTGGCGGGAGTCGGCCCAACGGCCGGGTAGAATGTGCTCGGAAAGAAGGCGCAAGGCTTCGAGTTTTTCCTGGTGGTCATCGACCAGAGTTGCTTTTCCCAGGACAACCACTGAACGGTAATTCATGGAGTGATTGAAGATCGAGCGGGCGAGCACCAGCCCGTCGAGCAGCGTTACGGTGATGCAGACGGGAACGCTTTCCTTCATCTGGCGCAGCATACGGCTGGCGGCGGAGCCGTGGATGTAGAGGTTCGCATCTTTGCGTCCATAGGAAGTGGGAATTACGAAAGGCTGTCCGTCGACGACGAAGCCGACGTGGCAGAGGAAGCCTTCGTCGAGAATGCGGTAGGCGGCTTCACGGTCGTAGACAGCACGATGAGCTTCGCGGACCACACGGGTCCGCGGGGTGGGCGTATAGGGTTGGGACATTGGAGAAGAACTCCGGCAAGCGCCAAGGATGGGTGAAGGGAGAGTGTAACACTGGCATGCGGCTTCGGGCTCACAGCCTTCGCGGACGTGAGGCTAGGCTCTGGATTCCGTGGCTCGCAGAAATCCAGTTTGCAGAGTCCAGACGATGACGGATCAAGATACGAGACTCACCAGTTGAACTTCAGCGCGAACTGGAACTGCCGCGGATCGTAGGCGGCAGTGGCCTGGCCAGCATTGGTGAAGAGCGGACTGACGGCGGCCACGTTGTATCGGTTGGCAATATTGAACATATCGGTGATCAGTTCGAAGTTGTAGCGCTCGCCGAAATAAATTCGTTTGGCTACGCGTAGATCATCAAACACCGTCCAGGGCGTAATGCCGGCGTTACGGCCCAGGTTGCCGTCCAGAGAGAGTAGCGTGCCGTTGAAGTCTGCGATGCATGGCTCCTGAAATACTCCGGTGGGCGAGAACTTCGACGGAACTGCCGGGAACCCGAGCGCCGTGCACGCTGGATTGACGAAAGTATTGGGACGGCCGGTGAGGGACGATTCCTGGAGGTTATCGCCGTTGCCGGTGATGATGTTGAAGGGCCGTCCAGAGCTGAATTCGATGAGTGGGGCGAGAGTCCAGTTGCTGAAAAACTTTTCGGCGAAGCCGCTGCCGCCGAGTTTGCCCGTCTGGTAGACACCGCTAAACACGAAGCGGTGGCGCTGGTCGAACAGCGAATTGGAACGATCAAAGGAAGGATGGTAACTGTCCTGCGGGGTGAGCGGCGATTGCAGGTCGGTAGAATCGTCGATGGCGTGCGACCAGGTGTAGGACGCCAGGAATTCGTAGTGGCCGCCGAAACGCTTGCGCAGATTGGCGCTCAGTCCGTGATAGACCGAACTGCCGTTCGAGTAATTAGCGTCCATGTCGCCAAACGGAATGCAGCCGGTCAGCGTTGCGGGATTGCACGCGGTATTGAAGCCAGCGGTGCTGTAGCCCGATGCCTGGAGAAACTGCAAGACCGCTGGGGCCACGATGTTCACGCAGGGCGCCGAGGCAGGGTTATTGAGCAAAGCGTTCCCGATCGATGCATTGAAGCCGCTGGGCCGGAAGAAATTCATGAGGGCGGCAGAGACCCAAGGCTGCCCACTGGGATTTCGACCGCAAGGAGCAAAGCCTTCTGAAGCCGGGCCGCTCCCTACTCCTAAAGGTCCACCGATGGCTGCATAAGAAGTTGGATCACTGGAAGCCGCCTGAAAATTCGCCAGCAGCAGGTCGCCGCGCTGGGCACTGGCGTTTATCGGCCGGTTCAGATGGCGACCGCCATTGAAGTTGTAGGCGAGATTGAAGTCGAAACCCTTGCCCAAGTCGCGCTCGATGCTGAAGTTAGCCTGCTGAGCATAGGCAAACACGAAGTTCTTGGCCTGGGGATAACCGAATGGCTGAAAGAACAACGGAAACCCATCCGTAAGGTAGTTCTGGTTGAGAAACAAGGAATTGGGGAAATTGATGGAAGTGAACCGCTGCTGATTGGGCAGATAACCAAGCGCTGGAGTGAGCGTCGACGGTCCCGGAGTGCAGTTGGGATCGTTGACCAGACCCTGGAAGATAGGAATCGCGTTCAGGTTGGCAGGATTTCCTGCGCCAGCACACACGCCTAATGCGGGGAAGGCCAGCTGGCCACTGGAGGAACCGTCGGATGCATTCCCCAGGAAATAAAGACCCAGCAGAGGGTGGTCATAGAACAGGCCATAAGAAGCACGGACCACTGTCTTCCCGTTACCCGCGGGATCCCACGCCATGCCCACGCGGGGCTGGATGTTGTTCTTGTCGGTCTGAATACCCTTCTGCAGTCCCAGGAAGTTATATCCGGCTTCCGCCAGCGGGGTCACCGGTTTGAACGACGGCGGAATCTCAACATCGTAGCGCACGCCGTAGTTCAGGGTGAAGGTGGGGCGGATCCGCCAGGAGTCCTGCCAAAACGCACCGATGGGGACGTTATGGAACGTGTCGCTGGGGCTGCCAAGGCCCTGGACAAAATCTCCTGGGATGCCGGCACCGTAGGCCTGCACTGGCGAAAGTCCGGGAATCGTGAGGCCCGGAACAACGAATCCAACCTCGGCGGCACTAACGTTGCCGAAGTCGTAATTCCCGCCGTAGTTCACGGTGAAGGTGGCGGTGAGCGGGAGGTAGTTGAAGTCCACGCCGAACTTGGTGTCATGGCGGCCAATCGTCCAGGAAAAGTTATCGCTGAACTGATAGCGCTGCTCGACGCGCTGGATGTAGGAGTACGGCTCGCGGCCGAAATACCCGAAGCCCGGGATATTGACGGCCGGATCCGCTCCAGCGGCGACCTGCGTGTTATAGAAGTACGACAGCCCGCGCCGTGCATACTGAAAAGTGGCTTCATTGACCCGGTTGTTGCCGATCGTCCAGGTGTCTTTCAAAACTCCGGTGACATCCCGGTAGGTTTGCTCGGAGGTTCGTGAGTAAGCGTTCTGGCCGAAAGGCTGGTCCTCGCCGCTGCCTTCGAGACCGGTGACCGTACTCGGGCTCACGTTGACCCGTAAAGTCAGGCGGTTGCTATTGCTGAAGTTATGGTCGAGGCGAAGCGAGTAGAGGCTCGTCCCTTCGAAAACTGGGAAGTTGCCGGCCTGAGAACTCAGGGATGCGAAGGAGCCGGGTAGGCCATCGCATATCGGGGTCGCACCGCTGCAGGAAGTAATAAATTGGGTCAGGGGGGTTCCGCTGGCAGGAGCGGGGAGACCGCCTGGAGCGCCCACTAACAGCGCGAAGGATGCCGGGTAGCTGCCGTTAAGGGCAACGCCCGAGACGGCTCCTGTCAAAATCGAATACTGCTGCAGCAAGGGGAGCGGGATTCCGGGCGTGCCAAGGAAGGCAGATTGTTCCGGGGTTACTTGAATGCCAAACGTCCCGGCCGGCGCTCCAAAGAAAGGAGAAGCGTCGAAGGGGACTAATCCGAAGTTATTCTGTCCGATATCGGAGAATCCTGTCTCGTGGCGGCGCGTGATTTCGTAGGAAAAGTAAAAATACGTTTTGTCTTTCTTGATGGGTCCGCCGAACGCAGCACCAGCTTGAACTCTGGTATAGGCGGGATTCGGTACCGTGCTGAATGGATTCACGGCTTGAAAGTTCCGGTTGCGCAAGAAACCGAAGATGTCACCGTGAAAGTCATTCGATCCCGAGCGGGTAATGATATTGACCACGCCACCTGAGGCGCGGCCATATTCAGGAGCGTAACCGTTGGTGATGATCTGAAATTCCTGGACGGCTTCCTGGGAAACTGTGGAGCGCACGCCGTTGGTCGAATTGTCGGTGGCGTCAGCGCCATCCACGTTGACCAAGTTCGAGCGGGCGCGCTGACCGCTTATGTTGAGTCCCGAGGTGGGTGCGGCGCCGAGGAATGGCGCGTTGTCGCGCACCACCTGAGAATCGGTCAAGGTGAAATTAATGTAGTTGCGGCCGTTGATAGGCAGATTGTCGATGCGGCGCTGCCCGATCGTATCCGTGGTCGAGGTGCGCGAGGTTTCCACCAAGTCCGCCTGAGAACTGACCTCGACAACCTCACGTCCGGAGGCGACCGCCAGCCCGACCGGAAGGTCTGCCAGTCCGCCGACCGTGATGATCACGTCCCTGGCTTCGGCCTTGCCAAAGCCTGCCGCCGCCACGGTAACCGTATAACTTCCAGGCGGCAACAGGCGGGCGCTGTAGCCACCCTGGCCGTCGCTGGTGGCGGTGCGTTCCACGGCTCTGGCAACGTCGGCTACGGTGACCGTCGCGTTGACCACGGCGTTGCCCGAGGGGTCCTTCACCGTTATGTGCAGGTCACCGGTGGCAACGCCGCCCTGGCCGAGTGCGATGGAGGAAAGCAACAGGATTAGCAGTGAGAAGGAGAAGGTTTGCAGGGTGCGGATATTTGTTCTGCTAGAAGTGGTTCTGCTCATCATTGGTTTGCGGATCACGGCTCTGCGGATCATAGAGTCTCCCTTGACTCCGCCCACTCCAAGAGGCGGCAGAAGCAACTCCGGCGGTTGGCCGAAATACGCTTGAAACAGGCACAGGGTCTGGAGGCTGGCACGTCCCCGCTGGTTTTTACATCAGAAAGGGTGATGAAAACAAGGAAGGAATGAGCAGGGGTGGTGCGCAAGTAAACTTGCACGCGTTCTCCAGGAACGGCGATGCCGAACGCGAAGATAGCGGAAGCGTGCCGCGTCTGTGATCGATGTCACATTCAAAGTGGTCAGGAGAGACGAACCGGAACGGCGGGATTCTGCAGTCTGCCCAGGAGCATAGCCGCGCCGCTCAGCTGTTCATAACGGTCGACTACGCGCACGGCCGCGAACCCGGAGTTTGGCCAGGCCAATGCCAGATAAATGCGCACCAGCGCTATTGTGGTGTTGCGGCGCAGAAGCAGAGCGTCATTCACCACTCGTTGCGCAGCTCCGGAAATGCGAGCATCGCTACTGGCGACGGCGCCCTGGCCCAGGCGCACCAGCACTGCGGCGTTCTCTGCCACGACTTGGACGTATGCCGCCATGGCATACAAGCGCTGGCGGCGGACCACGCGGAACTGCGCGGGCGGCAAGCGCCGTCTCAAATAGTCGTCCTCGGCAGGGTTGATCAGATTGCGGAAAGCTTCGACGTCGATTGGGCGGATCGTCGCGGCCAAGCCGACGCTTGCCTTGGCTTGCAAGCTTCGCGTTATAGCCAAGCGCAAGATAATGCCCAGGGCAATTGCAGCGGTGATGACGAGAACGATGGCCAGATTCATTGGTGTAGCAGGCGCTCCAGTTCCTGGTTCCAGACCTCGAGGTTGTGCTCAGGTGGCGGAGGATTCCCAGGATCCTCTGGCCTGGAAATATTCTTCGCGGGGATAAGAAGGTAATAAAACCAAATCAGCACGGAGACGAGATTGGTGGCCATGTTGAGGAAGTCGAGATAAATGCGATATTGAGCGGGGAATTTGCCGTTTGCCATCAGTGCCCAGGTTGCAAGATGCACGCAGGCGGAGATTCCCAAACCCAGCGTGATGCCAAAAGCTGGCCGACTCCAACTGAGCTTAAAGTAAGCCGCAAAGACAAAGAGGAACAAAATTAGCCCACACTCGATCAGGTAGATCGTCTGTTCAAGAATGTGTGCGCCCGAGACGATCCAATAAATATTGTCCTTCGGCGTACTGGCAGCAGCAAGAGTGGCCAGGAGCGCAAGAACCACGCCTACTCCTGTAATGATCGATTTGCCCAGCTTGGCCAGGGACGAGTAAAGCCCAAACACTCTGCCGAATATCTCGCCAAGCAAGGCAAACTTTACGAGAGCATCAACCAGCAGACTGGCCCAAGCAACGTGCCAGAAGGTGTTGCCGCTCACTGACGGGATCACATCGGCGGCGTAAGCCGCAAACGACCCAGTCGCAGTCGCAAGCGCGAAGATCAAGAAGATCGGGTACTGCTTCTGAAGCTTGCGCCGCCACATCAGGGCGGCGAGTAACAGAAGGAGAAAATTGGGCGAGACCCAAAGAAAATGCCAAAGCAATGAGTGCGCCTGCAGCATGGTCGTAGCCGGTCACTATACCGCGACCTGCTGCAGGCGACAAGAGCGACGCCAATCGTGTCCGGTTTTCGTAACGCTATTCAGAAATTACGGCTTGCACACGGTGTTTCCGCCACAATTGGTACCAATGGGGAGCCCATCAGCATGAGCGACGGTTGGAATTACGAAAGTGTTGAGGAACATCACGGCTGCTGCAACTACGAGTAGGATGCGTTTCACGGTGGTTTTCTCCTTGTTTTGGAAAATCGAGCCGTGATATTTTCACGACCTTAGCCCGGCGGGATAGATCACTTTGGACGTTGGACTGTTCGGAATTCGTAACAGGAATTGTGGCAAGATGACACTGAAGTCCGCTCTGCAGGATCTCCGGGAAACCACGCTGGCCGCCGTTTCCGGCTTGCTGGCGAAGCTGGCGTATCTAGGCTCTCTGCGCCGCCAGGAGGGTGGGTACCTGCATTGGGGAATGTCGCTGGTGCATGGGGAGGAATCGTCAGATCGAGCGCTGAAGGCCGCTCACACCGAGGTATTGTCAACTGTACTACGTACCCCGATAGCGGACCTGGCGGAAGACCTGCGCGAGTCGAGCCAGGACAATCAGCAAAACGCAGAAGCCTACGTCGAAGGGATGCGCGAACAGTTGAGCGCGCTGCTTCCTTCGCCGCAGGACGCACCTGCCGCTCGTCACCTTAATTCAGTACTGGTTGCGCTTTCGAGCCTGGAGAAGAACCGAAAGGCTGCCACTCCGTCAGCTTCATAGCAATCCCTACAACCTGGCCGATGATCTCGGCTTCCTGAGGATGACGCAGAACGCGGACCGGAACCGGTGACAAGGGATGCGGCTGCAGGATAATGTCGTCGCGACGCATGCTGCACCAGCAACAGGTGTGTCCATCGCGGGTTTCGACAAAGTAGATAGGACGTTCATACTCGGAGCGCCACGCACCTTCCACCACCTTATTCCTGGTCTCATCGACCTGGACGAAGCTGCCAGGGGTAAGAATCGGGAACATGGTGAAATCCTGGTGGCCGATGTATCCGTAGGTAAAATCGCTATGGGCAAATTGAGCAAGATAGGCTAAGGGCACGAGACCCCACTGCTCCACCATGCGGCCGAGGTTGGCGGTGCGCTGCTGATCAAAGCCGGGATCCATGCGGACGGGCATTTGCACGGAAGACAGCCCGGAGAGGGCTTCGGAGACGTGCGACCGTGGCGGTGCGATCATGCCGAGATCGCTTGCCATGTTGTTCATGTCGACACCGTACCAGGCCAGCAGTTCCCGCAGGTCCCGCCGGTAGATCACAGCCAGGGTATAAAGGCGGAAGATGCTGGGCAAAACGTTCTTGGTTTCAATGTCCGACAAACGGCTGGGAGGAATAGAGAATTCCTCGTTACGATACTTCTCCGCCATGCGTGCGCTGGAAGTCTCGACATCGCGCATGGTTAACCCGAGTTTCTCTCGCAGAGTGCGAAGGCTCTTACCCGCCGGGAGCATGACGCGCCTCCATAAGGAAGTGTTCGCCATCATAGCAGGACGTAATGTTTTGTGTCAGTAATAGTGCAAGAACGTTGAGCGGGCGGTGCTTGTTACGATTTCAGAACAGGCTGTATACGCCGCCAGTCAAGGGAAGAGCTGGTATCGCGATCGGAAGTTCCCGCGCAGTCTGAGTGTCCCGCGCGTCAGCATTTAGTGTGCTTGTTCGGATTTCGTAACAAGCAAAGAGGAAAACCGCCAAAACCAGCGGGTGAGCCAAGTTGCCAATCGGAAACTTTTCCACCAGACTGCCCGCGGAATCTTTACAGATCCTGACGCTAGCTCACTCGCTCTATGCCAGCTTCTTCTTTTTTCTTAGCAGTCTTACAGGCCCAAGCCATGCGCGGAGTATTGTGCGCGATTCCAACCTGTCCTTGGGCGTTCAGCACGATGATACCGCCGTGCCCATTCAATCGCTGTTTCAGATAATTCATCGCTTCCTGCGCCGCCCACTCCGGCAGGTTGCCAGCCGCGACGCGATCGGCCGTCCATTTCGCCAGTACCAGCTTCATAATCGGTTCGCCCCAACCTGTAGTGGAAACCGCTGCGCTCAAATTATCCGCATAGCAGCCGCACCCGATCAGAGACGAATCCCCGAGCCGTCCCGGCGCTTTGTTCAATGTCCCTCCGGTAGAAGTGGCAGCGGCGATGTTGCCCGCGCGGTCGAGGGCTACCGCGCCCACCGTGTCGTGCGAAATTTCCGGCGCGAACAGGTCGTTGCCGTCCGTGGCGGATTTTTGGCTTGCATGCTGCGTTTGATATTCGCGCAACCGTTCTACCTCGCGCGCAATCACCAAATCATCGTTGTTGCACAACTCCAAGCCATGCTCCCCCGCAAACCGTTCTGCCCCTTCTCCCACGAAAAACACATGCGGACTGTCACTCAAGATCTTCCGCGCCGCCCGCACTGGATTCCGCACTCGCTCGACGCATCCCACGCCCCCGGCGCGCAGCGTAGCCCCATCCATGATCAGCGCATCCAGCTGCACCTTGCCATCGCGATTAAGAAAACTCCCACGCCCGGCGTCGAAGGTCTCGTCATCTTCCATGATGACAACGGCTTCCTCGACGGCATCCAGTGCCTTCCCACCAAGTTCAAGCACATGCCAGCCAGTCGCCAGCGCATTCCGCACTCCGCGCAGGTGCGCCTCCACCATGTCATCGGGCATGGCCCAGGCGCCGCCGTGAACTACGAGTACGGGATCTGTTTGCAAAAAAATTCCCCAGTGGGAAAAATGACTGACTAGTCTAGCAGGGAAGACCGATGTAGAGCGGGCACCCCGCCCGCTGCTTTTGACTTTGATTCTTGCCGCGGGCATTGGCGCGAGCTATGGATGTGTCAGACAATTATGCTATAATGTCTGACATGGCATCCGACCGCATCACCATTCGCATTCCGGAGACTCTTGGCCAACGCCTGCGCCACCGCTCGCGGATGAAGGGGCAGCCCGAGTCGGCACTCGTCCGCGAAGCTCTCGAAACTTATCTGGGAGAGCCCGGCGACGCCCGGCCAGCCTACGAACTGGCCCAAGAAGCGGGATTGATTGGCTACATCGGCTGCGGCCGCAAATCTCCCGCAAGAGACCTCAGCAGCAGTCCCCGCCACATGGAAGGTTTCGGGAAGTCCAGGTGAAACGCCGTGTGCTGGTGGACACCGGCCCGCTGGTGGCCATTCTCTCCAGCGTCGACCAGCACCACGCCGCCTGCGTCAAAGCCCTTCATCAACTACCCGGCCCCCTATTCTCCTGCTGGCCCGTGATCAGCGAGGCCGTGTGGCTGCTGCGTTCCCATCCCTCAGCCGTCCAGCAGCTTCTCAGAAGCTGCTTTTCCGAGAAGCCCGGCGGATTCCTCGAACTGCTTCCCCTGGCCGGCGCCGAGGCCAGCGCCATTGCCGAAGTGATGAAGGAGTACGGCTACATCCGCCCTCAACTGGCCGACGCCGCGCTGGTTTATCTCGCGAACCGCGAAGGAATCGACACCATCTTTACCCTCGACCGCCGGGATTTCGCCGTATATCGTTCCGCCCACAAACGCGTTTTCCGCATCGTCCCATGAGGACGAGGAAAGATGGGTAGGATGAGTGGCGGTCTTAGATTAGCTGGTAGATAATACAAAATACAGTAGCTTAGCTATGCTGCCTGCCCCGCCTTGGCTGCGGTGTTCGGCGGATCCTGGGTGCGGGTCCAGGTGTAGCGCATGCGGTGAATCACGGTCAGGGTTGACAGCACGGCGATCACCCAGAGGACGGGCGCCATGCGGTTGAAGAGGGCGCCAATGATTACCAGCACCAGCCGCTCGGGGCGTTCCATGAAGCCCACGCGGCAGGATCCGATTAAGGACTCGGCGCGCGCGCGTGTGTAGCTCACCATGATGGCGCTGACCATGACGAAGGCGGTGAGCACGACGTAGAAGAAGCGGTCGCCGCGTGCGTAGAAGATCAGCAGGCCAAGGAACTGCGAGGCGTCACTGTAGCGGTCGACTACGGAATCGAAGAATGCACCGAAGCGCGTGACCCGGTTGTTGGCCCGGGCCACCGCCCCGTCGACCAGATCGAAAAATCCGGAGCCGATGATGACCAGGCCGGCGTAGAAGAACAAGCGCCGCTGAGTCACCGCGGTGGCGGAACCGAACAGGATCGCTGCCCAGGTATTTACCACGAGCCCCATGAAGGTCAGCACATTAGGATTGATGCGCGAGAGTGCGAGCCACCGGACGATGGTATCGAGCAGCACGCCGCAGGCACGTCCGAAAGCACTCGTCCATGAAGCCATCAGGCGCCAGCCTTTTCCGGCTCGGCCTCGTCGTGAATGGTGGTCAGGCTCAGAATTTCCAGTTCGCGCTTGCCGTTGGGCGTGATCACCGTGGCCTCGTCGCCTACCTTCTTGTTGAGCAAGGCGCGGCCTATCGGTGACGTGGTGGAAATCTTGCCTGCGCCTACGTCGGATTCTTCGCTGGTGACCAGCTTGTACTCGATCTCTTCATTCTTCGAGCTGTCGAAGACCTTGACGGTGGAACCGAGCCCCACTTTGTCCTTGGGGATGTTGTTCATGTTGGTCAGCGACAAGTCGGCGAGGCGCTTGCCGAGCTGGCGGAAGCGCGCCTTGACGAACTCCTGGCGCTGCTTGGCCATGTGATACTCGGCGTTCTCGCTAAGGTCACCAAGAGCCGCGGCCCGCTTGATTTCCTTGGGCAGCTCGTGGACGAGTTCGTGCTCGAGCGCGTCGACTTCTTCCTGCAGTTTCTTTCGGAGTTGATCAGTCTGCATACGGTACCGCTTTAGAGATTATAAACCTGTTGGGAATCCGACGGGCCAAGCGGAGTTTCCCGGCAGGAAGTCTGGGACTCCCTGCAGGAATGTCCAAGCTGACGGAGTTTGGCTGGATTGATTTGAGTTTCGTATTCATTCTGATGGCATGAAACCGATCGAGAAAGTCCTAATGATGGTGGTCTTGGCGTGGGCACAGCTTTGGGCGCAAGCGAATCCGCCGGGGCCGCTACACGAGGCTTATGTCTTTGAAAAACAGGGGCAGTTTGACAAAGCCATAGCCATAGCCAAGGAGCTTACTGACTCGGGTCGATTGACCAGCGGCGAACTGGGGAGAGCCTGGAACCTGCTTGGGGTGGTCTACACGCAGCAGGGAAGATTGGTGGAGGCGCAGAATGCTTTCGAGCGTTCGCTGAAGATTTTTGGCCAGGAACCGCAATTCGTTACCGATGATGCCGCCGCCCTGCAGAACTATGGGGAGCTTTATAACGATAGTGGCGAAACGGCCGTTGCGGGGAAGATGTGGAGCAAGGCACTCGACTTACTCCGGCAATCTGGCGACCACGCGGGCATTGCCCGGTCTCTTACCTACCTTGCCGGGTTAGCGCTTGCGCAAAACCGGGTACACGACGCCAAGAAGTACTTGCAGAGCGAAGCCGAGGAAATGAAATTGACTCACGACCTGAGCGATGACGATTTGGCCTTCATCTACGAGACGCAGGCATGGCTGGCCCGGGCCGAGGGACACCCTTCTGCGGCAATCGCGGGTTATCAACGCTCACTGGACGTTTGCAAACGGATCTACGGCGAAGCACATTGGAAGACCGGGTGGGACTATATGCTCCGCGGCAAGGCTTATGCGCAGTCTGGCGACATCGAGAAGGCGCTCGTCGACATGCGGGACGGGCTTGGCATCATGGAGCAGGCGTTGGGCCGCAAGAATCCAAGATATTTTGCTGCGCAGATTGCTTATGCCGACGTGCTGCATCAAGCTGGACTGAGGGAACAGGCGGCGCAATGGAGGACGGCAGCGGAGCAGGCTCAGAAAGATTTTTATCGGAGCCAATGCGTGGGCTGTACGATTAACGTGGCGGCTTCCCGATAGGAGGAAACTTGGTGAGTTCCGTTGAGATCCGATCTCCAGCCGAGGTTGCGCCGGCTAAAACGGCCATCGGCGGGCTTTTTCCGCAGGCGGGAGTCATTCCGATCGCTATCGCCGGCGTGCTGGCGTTGGCTACAACCGTTGAATGCTCGTTCTCTGTTGCATCCTGGTTTCGGGCGCTGCTGTACGGGACTGTTTTGTGGTTGTGGTGGGCGGGTGTAGCTGAGGTTTTGTGGCGAGCCGGGAAACGCTGGCCGCCCGTTCTAAAGGTGTCTACGGCCAATGCAGGTGTGCAGGTAGTCGCCGCGGCGATCGTGGGGGTGTTGCATCTAGCGACTTTGCAGGTTACGGCACACTGGATCGCGCACGTGGGATCTGATGTCCAGAGAGAAGTATACGGCCAGCTATCATTCTTCAAACTTGGCCGCATTGGCGTCGAGTTTCTAATGTACGGCCTTGTATGGTTTGCCTGCACAGCGCTACACACGCAGCTGGCCGCGCAACGGGACGCAATGCGGTCGCTCGAGCTGGAGCGCCAGCTTTCGAGCGCGCATCTGCGCGCCTTGCAGATGCAACTGGAGCCGCACTTCCTGTTTAACGCGTTGAACGCTGTAGCGGCCTTGATGGATCTCGACCGCAAGCAAGAGGCCCTCGAGACCCTCGAGCACCTGAATACCATCCTCAAGACGGGGTTGAAGAGAACCACTCCGAGTAAGATTCCGCTCGCTCAGGAACTGGAGATTGTGGAGAGCTATCTCGCGATTGAACGGGTGCGTTTCGCCGACCGGCTGCGCGTCGACATGAATCTGGATCCCAGCGCGCTGGATGGATTGGTTCCTTGCTTTCTGCTGCAGCCGATCATAGAGAACGCGATTCGGCATGGCATCGCGCAGTGCGAAACCGATGGGTGCATCCAAACTTCGGTTAAGCGGGTTGGAACTCACATGAAATTGGAAGTGCGCGACAACGGGCCGGGAATGAATGGAAAGTCACATCCCGGCTTCGGGATAGGCCTGAGCAACACGAGGGAAAGGCTCATTCATTTTTACGAAGACGACTTTGAGCTTCGGGCCAGCCAGCCTACGTCGGGTGGATTCGAGGTTCTGATTACCATCCCCTACGAGCGGAAAGCCCCGTGAAATTAAGAACGTTGATTGCCGACGACGAGCCTCTGGCCAGAGAACGACTGAAGCAGTTGCTCGCGCCGGACCCGGAAATAGAAATCACCGGAGAAAGCAGGAATGGCAACGAGGTGGTTGCCACGCTGAAGGGAACGCAAATTGATTTGCTTTTTCTCGATATTCAGATGCCGGGCAGCAGCGGTTTCGATGTGATTGAAAACGTCGGTCTGAGCAATATGCCCCTGACCGTGTTCGTAACCGCGCATAGCGAATTCGCAGTGGAAGCATTTGCCGTACATGCCTTGCACTATCTCCTGAAGCCGGTAGAGCGGCAGCGCCTCGAAGAGGCTGTGTCGCGAGTAAAGGAAAGGGTCCGACTGCAGGAAACTTTTGCCGCCCGCCAAGAAATCTATTCCGTTCTGGAGGCTCTGCAGGGGCCAGCGGCGAGGCCGAGCTATCCGGAGCGGCTTCTGGCGAAGAACGGGAACAAGGATTCAGTTGTGTCCGTAAGCGAAATCGAGTGGATCGAAGCGGCAGACTATTACGTGTGCCTGCACGCGGGGGGAAAGAAACACTTGCTGCGGGAAAGCATAAAAGCCCTTGATGCCAGGTTGGACCCTCGAAAGTTCGTGCGGCTGCACCGATCCGCGATTGTCAATATCGACCACGTACGCGAGATTCACCGCGACGGCCGAACCGAGGGATGGGTCCTTCTTTCCACCGGAGAGCGGGTTCGCATGAATCGGACTGGTTGGCAGAAATTGATCGCCCTGAATAGTCTCTGAAACTGGGCTGTTGGCCCGCGTCTCCTTAATACTTTCTTTTCTGGCCACGTGTCCGGCTCGCCCGGAAAGTAAATCTCCAATGAAAACACCAGCCCTCGACTCGAAATATGCCCTTTTGTTCGCTCCCCAGTGTGATGAATTTCAACCATATCGGGTGTTTGCTGGAGGCGGGCGGGCGGCGACTTTTGTCCGTTGAAGCGGTCGAAATTTCGCACCCGGGATGTGTCCGAATGACGCATCAACCGCAAAACAAAGGGTTTCAATAAACTGGCACGGTTCTTGCAGCCAAAGAGTGATTAGTGTTCTTAATTTTTTGTGGGAGCGCGAAGAAAGGTGCGACGTATGAAAAATGAATACGATCTGGATTCTGCGATTACGTTCTTCATGGTCGGCCTGGGCATCGGGTCAGTCTTGGCGATTCTCTTCAACCCCAAAGAAAGATTCAGGCTTGAGGGTAACAAAAAAGAAGTGAGGAGTCGGGGCGGTACAGGGTTGCAAGGACAAGCGCGAGTTGAGCGGCGCATCGCGTGAGTAATTTTGCGCGTCAGATTGCGAGTAGGCGGAGGCCATTATGAAAAAAGCATTGCGACTGGCGGATCCACTACTGTGGCTGATGGTTGCGGCTTTGCTTCTATCCGCTCCCATGTACGGCGAAAATTCAGTGATGGGTGAGATTCAATTTGAAGGAAAGTCCCATGTTGAAAAGACTTCCGGAGTGTGGGTCGACGGAGGATACGTGGGATATTTGAGCGAACTCAAGGGATCGAAGAAGGTTCTTCTCCTCCCCGGCGAACATGTAATTACCGTGCGGCAGGACGGCTACCAGGACTTCACGCGACATATTCGTGTTGAGCCCGGGGAGAAGCAGGCGGTCTATGTGGTGATGGAGAAAGCTGCTACCGGACCACTGCCGGCAGCGATGTCTACATTGAAAATTGCGGTGAACCCTTCAAGGGCGGCCGTTTTCCTGGACAATCTTTTCGTGGGACACGTAGGTGAGTTTGAAGGCGTAGGGCGAGGGTTGCTGGTTGCACCGGGCCAACACCGAATCAAGATTGCTCTGCCCGGCTATCAAGCTTTTGAGACGGAGGTCAATCCGCTGGCCAATCAGAATGTTGAAATCAAGACTGATTTGGTGAAGGATAACTTAACTAAGGATTATGTTGCCGTGCCCGCGTCGAGTCGGTAAGTCGAGTCAAGCTGGACGGCGCGGGACTTGAATCAGGCCTGGAATTCGGAGGCTTCGGGGAAGCGGAGCTTGCACTTGGCTAGGGCCAGGGCAAGGAGTTCCTCGATCTTGGTTTCTTCGCAGTTGCGAGACATGGCCAGTTCGCTGACGATCAGATAGCGGGCGCGTTCGAGCATCTTCTTCTCGCGGAAGGAAAGAGGCTTGGCCTGGTGGAGGGCTATCAGGCTCTTCAGGACTCCGGCGACCTCGAACAGGGAGCCGGTACGCATGCGGTCGGAGTTTTCCTTGAAGCGGTCCTTCCAGTCGGCCGTGCTCAGGTCGTCGGTAACGGCCAGGAAGTCGAGAATTTTCTGAACCTCGCCGTTGCGGACTACGCGGCGAATGCCCACGCTCCCCACATTGTTGCAGGGCACCATCACCTTGAGACTGCTGGCTTTAATGTTGAGAAGATAGAACTTTTCCACCGTGGCACCGATGGAACGGCTGCTGATTTGTTCGATGACACCGACCCCGTGGTTGGGGTAGACGACCTTGTCGCCGATGTGAAAATTAAGGTCCGCACCACTCATAAAAAGGCACCCGGGCAGGCAGGCGTTAGGGTCTAGTGGGGAGAAACGTTGTCGTTACTGTCAGCAGGTTACGCCCAAAACGGGCGAAAGGCAAGATTGGGGCGGGGTTCAAGGGTTCCGGGTTGGGACTTGGAGTTGTAAGTTGCTGTGGCAGGGCGAGTTAGCCGCTATTCGGTTCTTCCTGCAGGGTGGCCGTCCGGATAGCAATAGCGCACACATTGGAAGGTGACGCTTATAATCGCGCCTTGGCTTCGGACGAGAGAAAATCAGATAGACTGACGGGGCGAGTCCTGGGGCTGGACGTAGGGTCCAGGCGGATCGGCGTCGCCGTGTCGGATCCGCTGGGGATTACGGCGCAGGGGCTGGAGACCCTGCAGCGGCGGAACAAACGGTCCGATCTGGCTGCGCTGGAGCGCGTGATTCGTGACTACTCCGTGCGGGAGATCGTGGTCGGGTTGCCCTTGCACATGAGTGGCGCGGAAGGGACGCAATCGGACAAGATGCAGGTGTTTGCGGAAGAACTGCGGAAGCGATTCCGGCTGCCGGTGCACTTGTGGGATGAGCGGCTGACCTCGGCGGAAGCGAACCGGCTGCTGCGGGAGACGGAGTTATCGATTGAAAAGCGGGCCAAAGCCGTAGACCGGATGGCGGCGGTTCTGATTCTGCAGGGGTGGATGGAGAGCCGACGGGTTGGGTAAAAGTCGAAGTCAGAATCTACGTGGTGTATTTACTTTCCTAAATCTTCAGGAATATCTTCTTGCGGTCCATGAGGCAGATGGGTAGCAGACACAGCAGGACAAAGGCCAGGGAAAATAGGAGCGAGCTAAAGCTCAGACCTCCCAGCGGCGCAAAGAGACGCTGAAAGATAATCTGCTGTGCGCTCATCATCTGGCCGTTTACACGGGCGTTGACAGCGTAGAGCATTATAGCGAAGAGGTCGGCAATTACGTAGGCCGTGATCGCATTCCTTCCAAAGATAAGGAAGGGCTTGGTCCAGGGTCCGCGCCAGCGTTTGATATCGGTAGCCCAATAACAGAGAGCAAGGCAGACCAGAGCGAACCCGGCGGTGAAGAGCACAAAGGAACTGGTCCAGAGTTTCTTGTTGATGGGGAACCATATTCCCCAGGCCTTGCCAAGAATCAGGCCGATCAGGCCGAAGACCAACATGCCGAGGGCCTTATTCTGCGGGGTGCGATTGGATCGCAGCCATTCGCCGGTAAAGACTCCCAGCAGCGCCGTCGCGATTGCCGGCATTGTGCTCAACAATCCCTCAGGATCTCGGGTGATTTCATAGAGACGGCTACTGCTCCCCCAGAGATGAAGCAAGAACCTGCGATCCAGATACGCCCCCAAATTCGCGTCGGGATTAAGGAACGGTATGTCTCGGCCGGGAACTCCGAAGCCAGGCACGGGAAGGAAGCGCATCAAAATCCAATAGCCGATCAGCAGGGCCGCAACTATGAACACCCGGGTTCGAGGCCGCGCATAGAGGTAGAGGAGGGACGCCGCAAAATAGCAGATGCCGATGCGTTGGAGGACCCCTGGAATGCGAACCCCTCTCGACAAGAGCAAATCCACAAGCGAGTTCAGAGCTAACCCGATAGCGAAGATAATAACTGCCCGGCGGAAGGTATGGCGCAAGAGCGCGGCTCTGGAATCACCTTTGCCGAGCCGGGATTCGAAGGAGAACACCAGCGAGACTCCGACGATGAACAGAAAGAACGGGAAGATGAGATCGGTGGGGGTCCAGCCGTTCCACTCGGCATGTTCCAGAGGCCAATAGGCGTGGTCGTTTCCGGGATTGTTGACCAGGATCATGGCGGCAATCGTGGCGCCGCGGAAAAGATCGAGAGAGGTGAGCCGGGTCGACATGCCAGCAGGGGCGGTCACTGCCGGCGTCTGGGTTGAACTGAGCGTCAGCGGGGCTGCCATTTAGGCTCCAGCGTTGCGAAATCGTGCGGCCAGCTAGAGATGAGAATTGTACTACCGCGTTTAGCGGATTCCTGGGTGCAAGCTACTTTCCTCGCATGGCGCGACGGTACGCGGCTACATTTTGATTGTGTTCTTCGATGGTGCGGGCGAAGCGGTGGTGGCCGGCGGCGTCGGCCACGAAATAGTAGTAGTCACTCTGCGCCGGATGCATGGCCGCCTCGAGAGCACTTTTGCCGGGATTGCCGATGGGGCCGGGTGGAAGTCCGGCGTGGGTATAGGTGTTATAGGGTGAATCGAATCGCATGTCGTCGTGATGCAGTGCACCTGAGTAAGTCCCCGCTAAGAGTTCTGCATAGATGATGCTGGGATCGGCGTCGAGTGCGATTTTCTTCGCCAGGCGGTTGTAGTAGACGCTGGCGACGAGCGGGCGCTCTTCGGCGACTGCCGTTTCTTTTTCGATGATGGAGGCCATGGTGACGATGGTTTGAAGCGGGAGCGGCGCGTCGAGAACCATCCCTGGTCCGCCTTCCGTCGAATCGATCAATCCGATCTGCCGCGCGACCTGGCGGAACTGCTTGACCATGACTGCTGCGATGTCGTGCATCGTCTGCATGCGGCTGAACTCGTAGGTGTCTGGGAACAGGTAGCCTTCGAGCGAAGGCGCATTGGGCGCGAGGTCGGAGATTAGGGCGGTATCGGATTGCGCCACTTTCAGGAAGTCGTCCGCGGGGCCGAGTCCGGCTTCTTCTACCGCACGAGCGATGTCGAATATGGTGAAGCCTTCGGGAACGACAACGGTGCGGAAATAAATATCGCCGCGCCGCAGACGCTTCTGGAGGTCGATGATGTTCGCGGGATTCTCGAAGAGATATTCCCCAGCCTCGAGCGAGCGGCCGTGGTGGAAGTAGTGCCAGAGGATGAATGCTTTCTCGCTGCGAATCACGCCGGCGGACTTGAGTTCGGAAGCGATGCGGTGCGTCGAATAGCCAGGGTGCAACATCACGAAGGTTTTACCTCGAGGCTCAACCGGAGTTAGCAAAGACCAGGCTAGCCAACCGGCAAACGCCAGCGCTGCGACGAGGATGAGCCCAAAAATCTTACGCACGATGGCGACAGTTTAGATGATAGGGGAAGGCCTGCGTAGCTGACTTTAGTAAGATGTTGAACTCAGGGAAGGCCTTCGAAGCTCCGCCATCTACTATTGGCGAGTTTGAGGTCCTTGCGTATTTTGCACCCTTTCGGGCGCGATATACTCAAATGTTCT
>Ga0070765_100000278_pt1 | contig 30828 bp, 20 predicted proteins | sample HubBroMetageWFT5_FD_71516 | JGI IMG/M metagenome (GOLD analysis project Ga0070765, IMG submission 71516) | Warmed and freeze-thawed soil microbial communities from the Hubbard Brook experimental Forest, New Hampshire - Hubbard Brook CCASE Soil... | ecosystem: Environmental > Terrestrial > Soil...
TGGTTTCTGGCCGGAAGGGTTTCCGCCGTGCTGGGGACGCATACACACGTGCCCACAGCCGATCAGCGCGTGCTCCCGGGCGGTACCGCATATATCACCGACGTGGGCATGACTGGCCCTCACGACTCTGTGATCGGTATGGATAAGCAAGGCGTGCTACAGCGATTCCTGGACCAGATGCCCGCGAAATTCGCCGTCGCCGAAGGCGATATACAGATGAACGCGGTTCAAATCGAAGTGGACGAATCCACCGGCCGCGCACTTTCGATTGAGCGCGCTGCCTTCCGACTTGACTAATGTCGAAGTCGGCAGCTCCCGTTTATTTCAGGAAACCTATTTGCGCCACGCGGCGTCTGTTCGCTAGGCACCCATACCAAGTATGGATCGATGCTGCGACGCCCCCAACTCGGAGTGTCTCTTGCCATCCTCGCGGCCCTTGCCACTGGGTGGGTTCTTTTGCCTTTGCTCGGTGCGGCGCAAAATCAGGGAGTAGTTCCGGAAATTGTCGCCCGCGCCCGGCTGTTTCCTGAGATCGGTCCGGGAGTCCGTGCGGTAAAGGGTGATTCCAGCGGTCGGTACTACATTCTCGCGGCGCCGGCCACAGCCGTTTTCGTTTACGGTCCCGACGCCAAGCGGGTAGGCCAAATTCCAGTCGCAAATTCTCCGGGCGCCAAGATTGTTTTCGCCGAAGACGTTGATGTCGATGCCACCGACCGCATTTTCGTCGCCGATCGCGGCGCGAATGCAGTGGAAATCTTCAAGGCTGACGGCGCGCTGGATGCCTCGATCCCGGTGACTGCTCCCACCTCGGTTGCAGCACTGTCGGGCGGCGAGTTTGCGGTCGCTTCACTTCGCGCAGGGCGTTTGGTCGCGATCTACAACGAACAAGGAAAAGTGGTCCGAAGTTTTGGCGATCCTCGCGATGTTGCTTCCAGCGCGGACATGAATCGCTATCTCAACCACGGCCGTCTTACCGCCGACCGGTCGAGCTTTGTCTATTTCGCGTTTACCTATCTTCCGGACGCCATCATCCGAAAGTACGATCGCTTTGGTTACTCGGCTTACGAGATTTCGCTTCCTGCTGTGGACAATCCATCTTTATCCGCCTCTCCAAGTTCGGGCGTCGATATTTTGGCTCTTGCCCGGCGCAACCGCCCCGCCGAAATAAAAACCGTACTAAATGCCTTCGGCGTGGATCCGGTCTCGCAGGAGGTGTGGGCGGCGATGGGAGATCGGTTGTCGCACTTCGGCAAAGATGGTGCGCTTCTGGCTTCGTATCGCACCGCTACTGCCGACGGCACTCGTCTGGTGCCCGGCGCAATTCTGATCGAGCCCGACCGCATTCTTCTCGCTGTAGATCCGCTCGGCGTGTACGAATTCGCGCGGCCCGACAGGCAGCGCTCTCTTTCGACCGGAACGCGCTAGTGAACATTTCGGAAAAGTTAAGAGAAAAAGAAAGCTCTCTGAAATTATTCGTAAGAATCAACTAAAAAATCACCTGTGGAAAACCTGTGAATGATTTGTGAAATCTGTGCAAATGGTTCACTCAATTTTCTCTTGCTACCTGCGCCGCGATTAGGCAAAATCCCCGCTCGCTTCTCCCGTGCAATTCATAACATGCACTCACGAGCTGCCGCGATGCGGGGTGCATCGCGTGACATCAGACCTAGCCGACATGAAGAAACATCCCGCCAAGGTCCGCGGGGATTTCCACAACATTTCCACGTCGGTGGAAATTGTGGCAAAGGGTAAATTCGCTCGATGAACCTCTGGGATAAGATCCTTCTGCACGCCGAGCGGCGCGTGAATCCTCACAGTTTCGCTACCTGGTTCCGTCCCACGCGTCTTGAGCGCGCCGAAGAGGATCGTCTGGTCATCCGCGTTCCCACACGCCTATTTAAGAAACGTTTGACGGAAACCTATGGCCAGCTGGTGCAAGCCGTACTCACCGAACTAGGACGACCTCAGCTGCAGCTCGAGTATGTTTGCGCGGAATCGCTGCCGGTCGCCGCAAGCGTTGCTCCGTCGCCTCAAGCTAAGCTCGATTTCGACTCGGTAGCCCATCAACTCAATCCCCGCTATACCTTCGAATCGTTCATCGTGGGCGCTTCCAACCAATTTGCCCATGCCGCGGCCATGGCGGTGGCGGATCAGCCGTCGAAATCCTACAATCCGCTCTTTCTCTACGGTGGAGTGGGGTTGGGCAAAACTCATTTGATGCAAGCCATCGGCCACACGCTCAAGCGCCGTAACCCCTTGCTCCGCCTTACTTACATCAGCGCAGAGAAATTCACCAATGAGGTGATCGCCTCAATCCGCCTAGAGCGCATGGCCGCCTTCCGCGACCGATTCCGCAATATGGACGTTTTAATGGTGGACGACATTCAGTTCATCGCCACTCGCGAGCGGACTCAGGAAGAATTCTTCCACACCTTCAACGCCCTGTACGACCAGCAGAAACAAATCGTCATTTCTTCCGATTGTCCGCCCAAGGAAATTTCATCCATTGAGGAACGCTTGCGCTCGCGGTTTGAATGGGGCCTGATCGCCGACATTCAGCCGCCCGACTTGGAAACCAAGATCGCTATCTTGCAGAAGAAAGCGGAGAGCGAACGCGTGCAGGTTCCCGACGACGTGGCCGAATACATTGCTCGCGCCATCAAGTCCAACATCCGGGAGTTGGAAGGCGCACTGATTCGCTTGATGGCTTATGCTTCGCTCACCGGCGCGGTAATTAATTTGCCGACGGCGCAGCAGGTTCTCAAGAACATCATCGAGACCCAAGACAAGAAAGTCACCATCGAACAGATCCAGAAACGTGTTGGCGAGCACTTCGGATTGCGCGCGCAGGATTTGAAGGTGCGCAGCAATTCGAAACAAATCGCGTTTCCGCGCCAAGTCGCCATGTTCCTGGTGAAACAACTCACCTCGGCTTCGCTTCCGGAAATCGGCCGCCAGTTCGGCGGGAAGCATCACACCACGGTTTTGCACTCGATTAATAAGATTGAGACTCTGCGACAGTCCGACAAAGATTTGAACAAGACGATCAACAGGCTACTGGACGCTTTCGGCTAGACTTAACCGCAACGCACAGGTCGAACACGGAACAGGCCTGTGCACGCGCTGTGGAAACAATCCGGCGCAAGGTTTGCGCTAACGTTTTCATTCACGCCGCGCGGCTTTCCACAAGATGCACAACGGGTCAAGCCATGCTGGCAACACGACTTAAAACGTTTTCCGCAAAATCCACACATGCGGCGACGTCGGCTGTTTTCTTATATACTTTCATTTATAAATAAAGGCAGTAGAGTAGTAGCCGCAGCAGTGCAAAACAGCGCAAGTCAACGCGAGGACCGCCCGAGATGGAATTCAGCGTAAAAAGATCAGACTTACTCGACGAGCTCAATCTGACGCAAGGAGTCGTCGAACGCAAATCGACCATTCCTATTTTGTCCAATCTTTTGGTCGAAGCGAAAGGCAGCCGCCTCACCATCACCGCGACGGATCTCGAGCTTAGTATTCGAACGTCCTGCGAAGCGAAGGTTAAGAAGGAAGGCGCGGGCACCATTCCGGCTAAAAAACTATTCGAGCTGATGCGCCTGCTGCCGGAAGGCGAAGTAAAGTTCAAACTCCTGGAAAATCATTGGGTGCAAGTTACCGCCGATCGAAAAAACTACAAGCTCGTTGGCATGTCGAAAGACAATTTTCCGGCCCTCCCGGCTTTTCCGCATCCGTTGGTGAAAATTCCAGCCGCGCTTCTTGCGGAAGTCATAGCCAAGACAACCTTCGCGATTTCGATGGAAGAATCGCGATACACGCTGAACGGCGCCTTGTTAGTCCTGAAGCCGAATTCGATTACGATGGTTGCCACCGACGGGCACCGGCTGGCCATGGTGGAAAAAGATCATAAATTCGAAAACTTCTCCAGCGAGACCCGCGTTCTGGTTCCCAAGAAAGCCATGACCGAACTCCAGCGCCTTGCCGCTGACTCTGGCGACAATGCCGCAGTGGAATTCGCGCAGGACGAAAGCCACCTATTCTTCCAATTCGGAGGACGCCTGCTTACTTCGCGCAAGCTAACCGGGCAATTCCCGAATTACGAAGCGGTGCTTCCACGGGACGCAAACAAGACCGTGGCGATCGATCGTAGCGAGTTGCAGGATGCGCTTCGGCGGGTCTCGCAATTAGCGGACCAGCGCTCGCATGCCGTGAAATTTATGCTCTCGAAAGAAGGCCTGGAAATTTCAGCCTCGAGCCCAGAATACGGCGAGGCCAAGGAAGTAATCGAAAAGGAATTCAAAGGAGACACCATCGCCATCGGCTTCAACGCGCAATATCTTCTCGATTTCCTGGCCGCTGCGGCAGATGGACCGATCAGCTTTGAGTTAAAAGACGAACAGTCCGCCGGCCAGCTGCGCCCGCTCGCCGACGAGGCCACCCGCTACCGTTATGTGGTGATGCCCATGCGCATTTGACGTTCGCTCGCGAGATCAACCGGAGCGTTTCGGGAGGTTCGATCCTGCGCTGCAAAAGCTCCGAATAACTAAAATATTTACACGATTTCTGCCTTTTATTTCCGCATCCGTTCAGCGCTCAAAACCAGCCTAATCTTGCCCATATGTGATTGATCCAGTTGGGCTTATTGTTCGCTGCGGCCTCACAATCACCTTGTGGAAATCGCTGTTTTCCAGTACAATTTTGATGTTCTGGATTCCTCCTGAACGGCACTGTCTGACCCGAAATAGCTCAAGTTTCTCGCTCGCGCCAGGGCAAGTGGGCAGTTCGGTGTTGGGCGAAATTAAAAGCTTCGCCGCGTCTCCCGGGAAATTCTCCGAACGGGACGGGATGGAGTTGCAACCCTTCGAGTCTCGCAAGCGCAAACGCGCCTTGGAAATATCCAAGCCGGCAATTTACCGGGTGCTGAGGCCAATGGGCAAGGCCAGTGTCGAGCCGTCCGTGCGACCGCCTTCCCGTGTTTTACCAAGAACTTAAGAAAATTGCGTTCATTCAAGGAAGGTCTTCTGAGGAGACGCACGATCCATGGCTGAAAAAGAAAGTTCAGGCGCCAAAGGTCATAAGTACGACGCTACATCCATCAAAGTGCTGGGCGGAATCGAAGCGGTTCGCAAACGCCCGGCCATGTACATCGGATCTACCGGCGAGCTCGGCCTGCATCATCTTGTCTGGGAAGTTGCGGACAACTCCGTGGACGAAGCAATGGCCGGCTTCTGTGACGAAATAAATGTTTCCGTGCATGACGACAACAGCGTCACTGTAATTGACAACGGCCGCGGCATTCCCGTGGACATGCATGCAACCGAAAAGAAACCGGCTGCGGAAGTCGTTATGACCGTCCTTCACGCCGGTGGAAAATTCGATAGCGACACCTATAAGGTTTCGGGCGGATTGCACGGCGTGGGCGTCTCGGTGGTCAATGCGCTTTCGGACTGGCTCGATCTGGAGATCTGGCGCGACGGGGAGGTGTGGGAGCAGTCCTATGAAAAAGGCGTGCCCACATCCAAGTTGAAAGCTTCCGGCAAGACGCGAAAAACCGGAACCAAAATCACGTTTCATGCTGACCCTGAAATTTTCGCGAACACGGTGTACAGCTACGACACGCTTTCACAACGTCTTCGTGAACTTGCCTTTCTCAACAAAGGGCTGAAAATCACGCTGGAAGACGAGCGCACCAACAAGAAAGCGGAATTCCGCTTCACCGGCGGAATCGCCGAGTTTGTGAAGCACCTGAACCGCGGAAAACAGACTCTGCACGATTCGCCGATTTACATGGAAGGCAAGCGCGAGCAAGTCGATATCGAGATCGCGCTGCAATATAACGACAGCTACGCAGAGAACATTTTTTCCTTCGCGAACACCATCAACACGGTTGACGGCGGATCTCATCTTTCCGGCTTTCGCTCAGCGCTCACGCGCACGATCAACTATTACGCGAATTCGGCGGGAATGCTGAAAGAGCAGAAGGACGAAGTTTCGATCAATGGCGACGACGTTCGCGAAGGTCTTGTCGCCGTTGTTTCCGTAAAGCTTCCGCAGCCGCAATTCGAAGGGCAGACCAAAGGCAAACTCAACAGTGACATCAAGGGCCTGGTCGAATCGCTGGTCAACGAAAGGCTAGGCGAGTATTTCGATAAGCATTCCTCCATCGCCCGAAAAATTATCGGCAAGTGTATCGACGCGGCGCGGGCCCGCGAAGCTGCGCGCAAAGCCCGCGAGCTTACCCGGCGCAAGTCCGCCCTCGATTCCAGCGGCCTTCCTGGAAAGCTTTCCGATTGCCAGGAACGCGATCCCGCTCGCTGCGAACTCTTCCTGGTCGAGGGTGAATCGGCGGGCGGTTCCGCAAAGGGCGGGCGCGACCGCCGTTATCAGGCCATCTTGCCGCTCAAGGGAAAGATTCTGAACGTGGAGAAAGCGCGCTACGACAAAATGTTGGGCCACGAAGAAATTCGTTGCATCATCACGGCTCTTGGCACCGGAATCGGCAAGGATGATTTCGACGCCAACAAGCTGCGCTATCACAAAGTGATCCTGATGACCGACGCGGACGTGGATGGCAGCCATATTCGCACGCTGTTGCTCACCTTTTTCTTCCGCCACATGCGTGAGCTGATCGACCGCGGCCATATTTACATCGCGCAGCCGCCGCTCTATCGCGTAAAGCGCGGCAAGATGGACCGCTACATTCGCGACGAGAGCGAATTCGCTCGCGAGCTGATGAAGCGCGCGACAGAAGAGCACGAAGTAAAATCAAAAGGCGGGAAATCGCTCGAAGGCAACGACCTCACACAATTCCTCCTGAATATTCAAGAATACGACCAGATGGCCGCGAAGTTGGGCCGCCGCTTGCGTGAGCCTAAACTCGTTGAATTGCTGGCCGGCAGCGAACTGGAAAAGAAGACTGATTTTGCCGACAAGAAAAAGCTTCAGGAACTGGTGAAAGCTATCGAGAAGGCCAAGCTGGAGCTGGAGGCGAAGTTTGTTTTTGACGAAGAGCACAGCTTACACGAGCTTGTTTTGAAAAATGGCGGAGAGCGCCGCGTGAATTGGGCTCTGGCGGCCACGCCTGAATACAAACGCATGCGCTCGCTGCATCAGCAAATTGCGGTGCACGATCGTCCGCCGTTTACCGTCGGGCACAATGGAGACGAAGTCGTTAAGGACGATGCAACCGGCCTGCTGCATTACGTTCTCGAGGACGCCAAAAAACAATTCACCATCACACGTTTTAAAGGCCTGGGCGAAATGAATCCCGAGCAGCTTTGGGAAACCACCATGAACGCCGAGACGCGTACGCTTCTGAAAGTGCGTCTGGAAGACGCCGTCGCCGCCGAGGACATTTTCTCCACGCTGATGGGCGAGAACGTCGAGCAGCGCCGCAAATTTATCGAGGACAACGCCTTGGACGTCGTCAATCTCGACATCTAAGAAAGCTGAATTAATCCGCTAGCGATGATGTATCAACTGACATGGAAGATTTTGCCGTGGCTGCGGGGCATGAGCTGCTCCGGATTCAGCGCGACGGAGACAACCTCGCCAAACAACGAGCAAGGCGTGGCATTTGAATGTTCGAACGAAACTGAATGCGACTCCCTTCTGCGAGAATTAGAGGCACACTTTGCGCCGCAGCGCTTTTCGAACAACGCTTCGGCATTCGAGACGGTGAAGACTTACGTAATCGAACGATCGGCAAGAAAAACGCAATCTTAGACTGAGCGATCACAGATACGGAGAGACAAGTGGCCGACGAAATAGACAAGTCAATCATTACACCGGTAGACATTGAATCGGAGATGAAGAAGTCGTATCTCGATTACGCCATGAGCGTGATCATCGGCCGTGCGCTGCCGGATGTGCGCGACGGATTGAAGCCGGTTCACCGAAGAATTCTGTTCGGCATGTACGAGCTGGGGCTTACGTCCACAAAGGCCTATCGCAAGTGCGCAAAAATCGTCGGCGAAGTGCTGGGTAAATTCCATCCGCATGGTGACACGCCTGTTTACGACGCGCTGGTGCGTCTGGCGCAGGATTTCAACATGCGCTACCCGCTGGTGGACGGTCAGGGAAACTTCGGCTCCGTCGATGGTGATCCCCCGGCGGCGATGCGATATACCGAAGCGCGTCTTTCGAAAGTCGCGGAAGAAATGCTAGCGGACATCGAAAAGGAAACGGTCGATTTCGTTCCGAACTTCGATGAAAGCGAACACGAGCCCGTCGTTCTCCCGACCAGAATCCCTAACTTGCTGGTCAATGGATCAAGCGGCATCGCCGTCGGCATGGCGACGAATATTCCGCCGCACAACTTGAAGGAAACGATCGAAGCCGCCATCCTGCTGATCGAAGAGCCCGAAACCAATCTGAAAAAAGTGATGAAGCTGATCCCTGGCCCGGATTTTCCGACCGGCGGCTACATCTACGGCCGTGAAGGAATCGAGCAGGCTTACAAGACCGGCCGCGGCTCATTCCAGGTACGCGCGAAGGCTGCCATTGAGCAGCGTGGCAAGGATCGCCAGGACATCGTCATCACCGAGCTTCCTTACCAGGTGAACAAAGCGCGCCTCATCGGGCACATTGCCGAGTTAATTCAGAACAAGAAGCTCGAAGGCATCGCCGACATTCGCGACGAGAGCGACCGCGACGGCATGCGCATCGTCATCGAAATTAAGCGAGACGAAGAGCCGCAAATTATTCTGGCCCATCTCTTCAAGCACACGCAGATGCAGGAATCGTTTGGCATGATTCTGCTGGCGATCGTAGGCGGGCAGCCGCGCGAGCTTGGCTTGGTCGAGCTGCTCCAACTATTCATTGCGCATCGCGTCGATGTGGTGCGCCGCCGCACGCAGTATGAATTGCGAAAAGCCGAAGAGCGCGAGCACATTTTGCTTGGTTATCAAATCGCGCTCGATTATCTGGACGAAGTGATCCGGGTCATCCGTGGTTCTTCTAGCCGCGCCAATGCCCGCGAAAATCTCTTTAATTTTTTTGCGAATAAATCCATTTCAATTTCGGAAGGCGGGAAAGCCAAGAGTATTGCCGGAGTAAAGCTCAGCAATAAGAAATATGGCTTGGCCACCGAGGCGGTAGGTCTCAGCTATCCGCAAATCGACGCCATCCTCGAATTGCAGTTGCATCGCCTTACCAAGCTTTCGATTGACGACATTCTGAATGAGCTGAAACAGATTCGCGAACAAATCGCGGAGTTGCGCGAGATTCTAGCCAGTGAGAAGAAACTGAAAGCGGTAATCGTTGCCGAGCTGCGCGAGATCGCGAAATCCTACGGCGACGAACGGCGCACGCAGATCGTTGACCGCGTCGAAGAAATCAAGCTCGAAGACCTGATCAAAGACGAAGAGATGGCCATTACCGTTAGCCACGCGGGCTACATCAAACGTACCTCGGTGGATGTGTACCGCCACCAGTCGCGCGGCGGGAAGGGACGCATCGGCGCGAAAACCCGCGAAGATGACTTCGTCGAGCACTTCTTCGTCGCTTCGGCGCACAGTTACATTTTGCTGTTCACCTCGAAAGGCCGTATTTATTGGCTGAAAGTCTACGAAATTCCGGAAGCTGCGGCCGCCACGCGCGGAAAAGCGATCGGCACCCTCGTACGGCTGCAGGAGAACGAAAAGCTTACGGCCGTGGTTCCCGCGCGAAACCTGGAAGAGGCGGACCGCTACGTCTTCCTGGCCACGCGCAATGGCACAGTGAAGAAAACTGCGATCGCTGAATTTTCGAACCCGCGTCCATCCGGGATTATCGCCATCAACCTCGACGCCGGTGATGAACTAATCGGCGCGAAGCTCACCGACGGCAAGCAGATGATTTTCCTCGCCAGTCACGACGGCCAGGCAATCCTTTTCCGCGAAACCGAAGTTCGTTCGATGGGACGCGCCGCGGGCGGCGTGAACGGCATGGATCTGGCCAAAGGTGATTTTGTGGTCAGCATGGACGCGGCGCAGCCGGACTTCGTCATCATTCAAAAGGAATACAAAAAGGACACGCAGAATCTTGACGAGCTCGAAAGCGACCAGATTCGCGAATCGCTTACTTCGCTGATGCTTACGGTATCGGAAAAAGGTTATGGCAAGCGCACTCCGCTCGCCGAGTACCGGGTCACATCGCGCGGCGGCAAAGGCGTGATCAACCTGAAGTCCACCGATCGCAACGGCCCAGTCGTCGCTGCACTTCAAGTGCGCGAAGATTCCGACGTGATGATCATCACCGGACAAGGCAAAGTGATCCGCGTTCATTCAGGCGAGATCCGCGAAGCAGGCCGCTCGACGCAAGGCGTCCGCTTGTTGCGCCTCGAAGAAGGCGACCGCATCGCCGCCGCCGCTTCGATCCTCGAAGAAGAGGAAGCCGCCGCTAGTGGATCGGCCGAGCCCGAAAAGAAGTAGAGTTACGCACGGTCTGGCGGCGCTCTCTGAGGACTACGACCTCGCGTGAAGTTTGCGGCTACTGCAGTAAATTATGACGGCGGTGCGATGTAGTAGCCCGGCCGTGTGCGGACGGTAATTCCAGGACGATCGATTTCCACTTTAATCTCGTGATAGCCCGTAGGGTTATCGCCCGCGGGACGGTAGCCGAGCGTGTATTGCGCGTGAAGTTCTCCGCCGATTTCATCCATCGCTTTTTGAATCGAGCGATCCTTCATGGTATTCACATGCAGCCCGCCGGTCGCTTTGCTGGCAATATCGAGTGAATTTGGGCCGATCGCATTCTTCCCAGTTTTAACGAGCCAAACAGCGAGCGCCAAGAGATCGATATTTCCTTGCATGGCTGCTTCGTTGTCGGGTGTTTGCGCCACCCCCGGCGGCAGCGGAACGGGATATGTTCCGGGCGGACCCATCTGCGGCCCTTGATACGGATTTGGCTTTGCACGCAGGTCAGCCATCGCGGTGCTCAAACTGATGGTGTAAATGGTCACGTTGGCGAGCTGCGCCTGCCGCAACACTTCCCCGAGTTTGCTCTCGCTACCGGAATCTTGCGCTTCGCCGACCACCACTAGAATCCGCCGACGCAGCGCTGGCCGCTTCTCGAGCAAAGAAATTCCGCTCGACATCGCGTCGTACAGGCGCGATTGATCCACTCCGATTCGCAAGTGGTTGATCGTATTTTGAACGCCGTCCGTGTCTGTGGTGAATTTTTGAAGGTATTCTACGGTGCTGTCGAAACTGATCACCGCCGCTTCGGCCGTTTGTCCCATCACCGTTTCAGTGAAGATGATTCCAGTCTGGCGCACCGCTGGAAGCATGGGCTCGATATGCGAGCTCGTTTCGATCGCCAGCACGATGGACAAGGGATCGCCGCCCAGGTCGAAGTGCTCGATCTTTTGCTGCACGCCATTGTCGTAGACGCGGAAATTATCCTTGGAAAGATCGAGGATCATTTCACCCGAGTGGTTCGTTACCGTCACCGGCGCAATCACTTCGTTCACGCGCACACGGATAGCGTGTTTCTGCTGCTCCGCCGTGGGCATTTTCTGCGGGATCGCTCCGGGCTTTTGCTGTAGCGGACCAGGAGGCGCCTGGCTCCAAGCCGGGCCGCCGGCTGCCAACAGCATCAGCGATCCAAGAAAACCCGCTAACCAACGAACCAAACTCCCTGTCACGAATGTTTTCAAGTGTCGCATTGAGTTCAGTCTATCTGATTCGCAGGAACCGAGCGGCGTTGCTTGCAGTGTAATAGCGCTCAGCGCGATGACTGGCTTTTCGCTAAGACGTTCTCCTAGAATGAATGTTCACGCTTATAGGAAGGAGAGAACATGAGTCGCCGCAGTCCTCGGCCCCAGCCCAAGCTAGCCTACGAGGACCCGAAGTTCATGGAAAGCCTGGTGGCCCGGCCCCTTCGCATTCTGACGGAGTACATCGATCCGCTGAACCGCCTGCGCCGCGCAAACGTAAGCGACACGATTGTGATGTTCGGTTCGGCTCGAATCCAGGCCCGGGATCGCGCTCTGGTGCACCTGAAAAAAGTGAAGCGCAATGCCCGGGGCAAGCGCACGCCTGAATGGCGCCAAAAAGTCAGCGCCGCGCGATCATTGGTTTCCATGTCGCGCTATTACGAAGAAGCGCGCGAGCTCGCGCGCCGACTAACCATGTGGTCTATGACACTGGGCGACAGGCCGCGACGGTTCGTGGTTTGCTCCGGAGGCGGCCCTGGAATCATGGAAGCGGCCAACCGAGGTGCATTCGAAGCAGGTGGCCCCTCCATCGGACTTAGCATCCAGCTTCCCCACGAACAAGAATCGAACCGCTATATCACGCCGGAACTGAATTTCCTGTTTCACTATTTTTTCATGCGCAAGCTTTGGTTTGCGCAAATGGCTAAAGCGCTGATTATTTTTCCGGGCGGATTCGGCACCATGGACGAACTCTGGGAAATGCTGACTCTTCTGCAAACCAATAAGCTTTCTTCGCATCATCTGATTCTGATCTACGGTAGGAAATACTGGGACAAAGTCATTAACTGGCGGCATATGGTACGCACCGGTACTATTAACGAACGCGAATTCAAGCTTCTGCAATTTGCCGATGACGTGGACGAAGCATTCGATCACATTCGCAAAGATTTGGAAGCTCATCATCTCGAACTGGAATCCGATTCTTACACCGAACCTAGGCGCCGCATGTGAGCGGCGCCTAAGCGCCCGAAGGCTCAAGGTTATCGGGAGAAAACTCAGCAAAACAAAAAAGGGAAAGGAGCCCAGGACTCCTTCCCCTTTCTTCTCCGGCGCAAGAATCCGCCGATTTCAAATCTTAGTTGTTCGAGTACGGCTCGGTGGCGAAGACGGCCTGGAAGCGCCGCTTTTCATCCTGATCGTGCAGCATTACGACCGGAACAACGCGCAGTGAATGCTTGCAACTCCGACACGTGGTCGCCTCTCCCTGCAAATCCTGGATGAATCCATCGGTGAAGTGATAGGCTGCACGCGGCCGCCGCGCTGCTTTGGTGCCCTGCGCACCGCACTGCGGGCAAGTAAACTCCACACGATCCTCCAAGGGGTCGCGGTTCAACGCCGCCCATCCCGTATATCGAACTCCTATAGTTTCCTTCAAGTCTTTGTCCATAAAGGCTCTCCCTAAAATAAATATTACGAATGGTTAGACGCGTCTTGAGCCAAAACCGATTCATCTCTGTTCCAATTTTTGTAAGTCACTGAAATCTATTGTTCTTACCGCCAATAACGGTTGCTCTCTCGTTCCCTTTGGCCTGGATCAGGCACCAAAGTCCCGTAGCGGTGTCTATCTCTATCAGAGAAGCGCGACACGCCGCCATGTGGGAAAGACCCTCGTCCGAGCTTGGCGCAGGAGTGTGCCATGAGACAGCGCGATGGTTTTTCACAATGCTTAGTCGACGGTGACGAGCAAGAGTTGGGCTCAGCGAAATTGCTTCGCCAAAAAGCGCTGCTGGTTTCTATCATTCTCGAAGCTGCGCTGGTAGCCGCGCTGCTCATCTGGCCGCTCATCACCCAAGGTCTGCCGCCACAGCAATTCTTAATCACACCGGCGCCGCCTTATCATGGTGGACCGAGCTCACCACCTAAAGCGTCACCCGGCACTCCTGCTCGTCCCGCTCAAAGTTCAACCACGACACACCAAGTGACGTTCCAACCGGCGCATTTTCCAGAACACGCGCAGATATCAACCTCCGAGGAAGCTCCTGCGATCGGTTCTGGTTTTGGTTCAGGCAACCTGCCGGGCTCCGGCTTCGGAGACGGCGAAGAAACCATTGCAGGAGGGGGCGAATTGAATATGCGCCCGGTTCTCCCGCAACTGAATCCCAAGCCAGAAAAGCCGCGACCGATGAGCGAAGGCGTGATGGAAGCGGCCCTGCTTAACAAAGTTCAGCCGCAATATCCAGCGGCTGCTCGGCTGATGCACATTGCCGGAACGGTTCGCCTGCAAGCCATCATTGCAAAGGACGGCCGAGTACGCGATGTCGAGGTCCTCAGCGGTAATCCAATTCTGGTGCAGGCGGCTTTGGCTGCCGTGCGCCAATGGCGTTACCGGCCCACCGAGCTAAATCACGAAATAGTCGAAGTGGAGACAGAGATCACTGTGAATTTCGTGCTGAATCAGGAGTAACAGCTGTGCGAGAGAACCCCAGGGCGCCTTGATTCCTTAAGGCGCCCTGGGATTCAAATGCCAAGACGGCAGCTAGAACTTGATGACAATACCGGTGGATACTCGCGCGTTATTTTGAGTGCCACCGAAGACGGTGGAGTGGATCCAATCTCCTTGAAAAACGCGCCAGTTAAACGGCCCGAAGATTTTCGCGTCTATGCCGCCTCCGACCGCGACCGCAAAGGAGTCATCAGAAATGCTGGCGACCCCGGGAATCGAAGAACTCGCGTGTACCCCTCCAAACAGGATATGTCCAAACGGCGAAACACGCGCCGGCCACGACACTTGGGGCCCGAACAAATAGTAAGTCGTGGCGGAGTGGGATCCGTAGTCACCCGAAAAATCGGCGACGGCGCCTAGCCAGGAGGCAAACTTGTATTGGCCGGAAGCTTCCCAACCGTTCTGATTGAATGATGGAGAATTGTCTACATGCAAAAAAGCGTAGCCGCCAAACAGCTCCACTTTGTCTGAATCCTGAGCATGCGCAGTCAGAGAAATCAGAAAAATCATGCCGCATAAAATTGCTAGCCTTCGGAACATAGAAATTCCTCCTCAGAGTTTTTGAATTTAGGATCATCGCGGGCGGCAAATCTTGCCGCGATATGCCCTGCCATCTCCCGGTTCCTCCAACTTGCCGCTGGCCAGGGCTCAACTGCAGTGCTGGACTGGAGACAATACAGATGCCACTTACCTGACAGGGGTTACCTCGTGAGATTTACAATCAAGCGCTTTGGTTCCGGTATTTACTGTAGGGGCCGCGCGGGATTGCTTACAAGAGAGGCTCACCGGAATTTCTCGCGATCAAATCCCGCGTGGCGTCGCGCAATCGCACAATTTCTTGCCAATCATTTCCAGCGGCGCGGTTCGGGATCACAAGCGGGCCAAAGGTTAAAGTGATCCGTCCCGGTCGCGGCAATTTCGTTTTATCCCGCAGAATTTTCCTCGCGCCGCGCACCGATACCGGGCAGATCGGCCGCTGAGTATCAACAGCGGATTTGAAAGCGCCGAGCTGGAACGGGCGAATGCCCGTGGTTGCCGTAAAGGTTCCTTCGGGATAAATCACTACGGACTGGCCGCTCTCCAGCGCAGCATTCACCTGTTCTGCCTGTCGGATGCGCGCTTGCGGATCGCTGCGGTCAAAACAGAATTGGCCACTACGCCGAGCGATGGTGCGAAAGAACGGCATATCGCGAACCTCGCCTTTAACCACGAATCGAACATCCGGTGGAAGAAACGCGAGAGTGACCAAAATATCCAGATAGCTCGAATGATTTGGCGCAAAAATCCAGGCGCCGGATGTTTTGCGTTGATCCAGGATCTCCTGACCGTCGACGCGCACCGGCACTCCCGCCAGCTTCAACATGAGCCGCGTGCCTTTGTGCGTGAACCAAGCCGCGCGCTTCCGGTTCCGAGTCATGGCGACCACCGCCCATAAGGGAAACAAGAGAACGGCGAAGACCGCCATCGCGTACAGGCCATAAAGAAGTTCAAGGACGTTCCGGGATCCTTGTTTCGCCCAGCTCCAAGCACGCGGTCCGGAGCCGCTTGCTGCCAGTCCGGCAATCTGCATCCATGTCGGCTGCTGGCGTTTACCTAGCTTTCCCTCGAGGAAGAGCCGCCGCGTCTCGCTGCGCCGCAACTTACCGCTAGAAGTTTTCGGGATCGATTGCGGCGGAAGCAGCTTCACCAAATCCGGAGGCATCCCCAGCGCGTCGTTCACTGCGCGGGTGATCTCCGCTTCGATGCGCTTCGCGGCTCCCAAATCGCGAACTTCTGCCGTAATGATTAGGCGCTCACTTCCGGTGTGTTCATCGGGCGCGCCAAACGCGACAATGCAGCCGGTTCGCACTCCTTGGATGCGTCCGGCAATTTCCTCCGCTTCGTGTGGATACAGATTGCGTCCCGCCTTGATGATGATGTCTTTCGCGCGCCCGGTTATATAAATCTCGCCGTCCGCCCAGTAAGCTAGGTCGCCGGAATCGAGCCAGTCACCGTCGCGCATCAGCTCCTGGGTCGCCGTGGGGTTGCGGTAGTAACCGCTGGTCGCCCCAGTGCCGCGAAACCACAAACGTCCCTCCGCGCGCTCTCCGAGATCGACACCTTTATCATCCACAATGCGGACTTGCACGCCGGGCACAGGCTTGCCGGCGTTCACAAATTCGAGAGCCATCGCATCGTCAGCTTTGGCAGGAGTCGCCCGGCCGACGGATTCGAAGGGTGCGCGTTCGATGCGATCCGCTCTGTACCCCGAGCCGAGCGGTGGCACCGATACCGCAAGAGTGGCTTCGGCAAGCCCATACACTGGCAGAAGCGCCTCGCGGCGGAAGCCGTACGGCGCAAAACGAGTAGCGAACCTCTCGAGCGTTTCGGCGCGTACCGGCTCGGCACCGTTGGTGGCCGCGCGCCACGAGCTCAGGTCCAACCCCTGCAAATCTTTTTCCGGAATCTTCCGAACACAAAGCTCATAGGCGAAGTTCGGCGCAGGACTGATCGTTCCTCGATGCTTATGAATGGTCCAGAGCCAGCGATCCGGCCGGCTCAAAAAAGCGAGCGGCGACATAACCACCAAGGGTATCGCGGTGAAGAGCGGCACGAACCAAGCGCCGATCAATCCCATATCGTGGTAAAGCGGCAGCCAGCTCACCGCGACGTCTTCCGGCTTTATTTCAATTCCAGACACAATCGAGCGAATATTGGAGAGCAGATTAGCATGCGTCAGGATCACGCCTTTCGGATCACCTGTCGATCCAGAGGTGTATTGCAAAAACGCAATGTCACCGGCGCGGGCGTGATGCACGAGGTTCTCTATCGGCCGCCATTGTGTCGAGGCAGGGGCCGCTTGCGGCGCTTGCTTGGCCGGCCCGCTTGACAGGCTCTGGGCGTTTAGCACTTCGCACAACGTGGGAACGCCGGGCTTCAGCAGGCGCGCTAGTCCTTCTGCTTGGCGCCACGTAATCAGAAATCGAGCTTCCGCGTTGCGCAGAATCGCCGACTGCCGGGTGGCATATTCCGCGATGCGGTCCGCGCGGAAGGGTGGATAAATTGGCACCGGAATCCCGCCGGCAAGCAAGATGCCCGCAAATGTCCAGAAAAACTCAGCGCAAGTGGGAAGCATGATCGAAACGGTCTGACCCGGCTCAAGTCCGCGCCGCAACAATGCGGCGGCGACCGTGGAGGCGCGTTCGTAAAGCTCGCCGAATGTGATCGTGCGCGGCTCATCGTTTTCTTCGTAGAGATGAATGTGCGCGCGAGCCGGTTCACCGCGCCCGCGCAGGCGCAAAATCTCGGTCAAGGTTTCCGCAGCGCGAATTTGTTGCTCGAGATCGGCGCGAACGGCAGGCGAACAGACCGGCGCTGCCACAGCCATCATCGAACTCGAACGGGACAAGCCGGTGCCATGGGCGGCCCCGGATTCCTCTCGCAGTACGGCTTCCACCAAGTCTTCAACCGTATCGGCTTCCGCAACCACGCGATCCGGCAAACGGACGCCGCAAGCGTCGCCTAAGCGCAGCATGAGCTCCACTCGTTCGAGGCTACCGAGACCAAGTTCGCGTTCGAGATGCGCCGCGGTGCCGCGCGAGGTCAACTCCTCCAGCCCGCGTTCGCCGCCTAACTCCACCAGGAGTTGACGTACTATCTCGAGCGTCTGCGCACCGACGGCCGCCTTGCGATCGATTTTCGTTCCTGTGGCGCCCATAGAACGGCTGACCGAAAGCCCTAAAGGTTTGTTAACGAATCAAAGTTAAAGGCTGGGCGGTCTCAGGTCATACCTAAAGACCGCTCGGATGAAATACGCGATGAACAAATCAGTTGCTGTGGCGGAGCGTATCACCCGCGCGGCGCGTGGGCAATCCCCAACGGCGAAGCGAAACCACCGCGAAGCGCATGGAAGGTACGAAGGTACCGGAACGAATTGAACCCTTCGGACTATCGACCCCGGCGACGCTTGCGGCCACAATGACTATGCATTCGAGGCTTAACACCCTTGGATGTCTGCACCTCCATCACCCCATGCCCACGAGCGGCCGGCACCCCCACCGGCCGCTCCCCTTTTTTTATTGGCACTGACCCCAAGTCATCCGTATGCACCCATTCCATCCGCGAAAACTTTAATTGGTTGGATTCGTTCTTGACTTCCAGCGCACGCAGTTCTATAGAATGCCGCATATCGGGGCTCTCTAGGCTCGAGGCAAACCAGGACTGCAGTTCATTGAAACATGACTCTCGGTTTGTTCCTCCAACGTGGCGCCAGCACCCACGGCCTGCACATCCTGAGGGCAAGTGGTCCTGAACGGGGGTGGGGTGTGAGATTACTTCGAGCATTCTTTCTAATCGCGATTTGCCTCATTGCTTGTGCGGTTCTGGCTAATCCTGTGTGGGGCCAAACGAACGCTTCGCTCCGCGGTACGGTCACCGACCAATCCGGGGGCGTCGTGGTCGGCGCAAAAATCACGCTGACCAATACCGGCACGGGAATCTCCCGCAATACCACTACCGGCAATGACGGATCGTATCTGTTCGATCTCGTTCAAGTGGGAAAATACAAGTTGACCGTGGAGAAATCCGGTTTCGCCATGTTCGTCCAGGAAGGAATCGTCCTTGAGCTGAACCAAAACGGCCGCGCCGACGTCGCTCTCAAGGTCGGGCAAGAGTCTCAGACGGTTGAAGTTACCGCCAATGTCGCACAAGTGGATACCACTAGTGCGGTTCTCGGCAAGGTGGAGAATGAACGGGCTATACGCGATCTGCCGCTACTTGACCGCGACACCTTGCAACTTGGCCTGCTTCAAGCGGGCGTCTTTCCTCCTGACCAGGACGATGCGTCGGGGAACCCTTTTTCAGTGAGCGGGCAGCGCTCGGAATCGCTCACATTTCTCCTGGACGGCGCGAACAACACCGATTTTCTCGGCAATAACATAGTGGTGAGCCCCAATCCCGACGCGGTTGAAGAATTCAAGATCTTGACAAACAATTACGATGCGGAGTACGGACGTTCGTCGGGCGGTATCGTAAATCAGATCACAAAGTCGGGAACAAATGATTTTCACGGCGATCTGTTCGAATTCTTGCGCAACGATGTTTTGAACGCTACGGACTACCTGGCTGGCGGAGTGAAGTCCGCTTACCGGCGGAACGTTTTTGGGGGCACTTTGGGAGGGCCCGTTAAAAAAGATAAATCGTTTTTCTTTGTGGCATATCAAGGCACGCGGCGGGGTGAAGGGATGACCCCGAGTCCGGTTGGCGTGCTGACCGTTCCGGAAAGATCGGGGGACTTCAGCGCGGATAATTTTCAGCTTTTCAATCCGATCACCGGCCTTGCCTACGCCAATAACCAGGTTCCCGTGAATCCGATCATCGCGAATTACATCGCCAAGTACATGCCGCTGCCTAACAACGGATCGACCAATACGTTTACAGGGTCTCCTCTAGCAGCGATCAATGACGATCAAGGAATCGTGCACTGGGACTACAACGTTACGCCAAAAGATACAATCTCGATTGCCTATTTGATTGATGACACCCGCGCATTGTTCCCTGAAGAGGGCGGGACTATTTCCTCTATCACCGGTCTTCAGCCCGACGGATCCGGGGGCAATGTCCCGGTTGGCTCGGCAGGGTTGGACAGCCAGCGCAACCAGATCGGCACGTTCACCTGGACGCATACATTTTCCAGCACCAAAATTAACGAATTCCGTTTCGCGGCGAGCCGCTTCGCATCGACGCAAGCCGTTCCCACCGACCATACTTCGCCTAGCGATCTCGGATTCACGAATGTTACGCCCGCTGCTCCGACTGCTCCCGCACCTCCTGTGATCTTTGGTCCGTCGTTCGTGCTGGGCCCCTCGGTCCAGGGGCCCACGACACTGCACCGAGCGAATTTTGAGTGGTCGGATAATTTCACCTGGACGCACGGCAAACACGAAATAAAATTTGGCGTGGATTTCACACGCATCCGGAACAATTTCTATTATCTCTATTACAACAACGGCAGCGAAGATTTTACATTCGGAAACTTTACCGGGGATGAATACGCCGACTTCGTCTCTGGCTTTTCGGATGAGTATTTTCAGTCTTCTCCTGCCACTTACGGAATCCGCACAGGTTCGGCTGCGGGGTACATTCAGGATACCTGGAAAATTTTGCCTCGATTTACTCTGAACTACGGCCTACGTTACGAGTACTACATACCGCAGCACGACATTCACAATAACATCTTGGGATGGTTCCCAGGAAAGCAGTCCACTGTTTTTCCCGATGCGCCACCGGATATTCTTTATCCTGGAGATCCCGGCACACCGAACAACGCCCTGGCTTATCCCGATTACAATAATTTTGCGCCGAGATTTGGATTTGCGTGGGATATGTTTGGCAATTCCAAATTAGTAATGCGAGGCGGGTTCGGGATTTTCTACGACATTGAAGACGGTGCGCTCAACTTGCAGTTTGGCGGTGAACCGCCCTTTGGATACATTGCGAACATCTTTCCATCATACGGACCGGGGTCGCCGTCGGATTGCACGGGCCCGGTACCCTGTGGCGCGATTGCGGATCCCTGGGCGCCCAATACGAATCCCTACAACCCCTTCGTTCCGGGCTTTCGACAACCGAGCCCAATTCCGTTCGCTTATCTCACCTACCCTCACTTCCGTACACCTTATTCTGAGAACTTCAACTACGGGTTTCAATGGCAAGCCACCAAAGACATTATGGTGGAGGCCGTTTACGTCGGCAGCCTCGGTCGAAAATTAATCAGCTCCGGAGAAGTGAATTTCCCGCAGCCCAGTATCGAACTTCACCAGCTACAGACCTATGGGCAAATTAACGGTGAATGTGCCCGCAATCTGGCTAACTGCACGGGCGGCACCCTAAATCCCGCTGATCCTTTTGATCCCACTGGCACGCCGACTGGTCCCCAACAATTGCTTACGAATTTCAGCAACGGGCTTTCCGATAGCGATCAGTTCCAATTAACGGTGGACAAGCGCTTCGGTCACGGCTTGATGTTCCGGGCCGCTTACACCGTGGCAAAAACGATCGACTTGACGTCTGGCTTCCGCTCCCGATCCTCTGAATACACGGACCCGCTCGATCCGCGCTTGGATCGATCTCTTGCGGATTTCGATGTGCCTCAAAGATTGGTCCTAAGCGGGCTCTATGAATTGCCCTTTGCGAAAGCTGTTCATCACGAAGGAATTTTGAAGAAAGTCGCACAAGGCTGGCAAGCGAACGTGATCGCCTCATTCCAGAGAGGAAACCCGCTCACGTTTTATTCCAATAGCAACGCGAGCGAACAAAACCAGGCCCCGGATCTAACGCGTGTGAATGTGGTTGGGCCGATCGCTCATGCGAACCCGCGGAATGGGAATCAATCGTTCAGCGACATTACGACGCCGCCCACGCCGAGCGGCCCAGGAACAGACGTGGGTTGCATTGGTGGCGGCAGTGCAACAGGCAATTTTTGGATCAACCCCACGAACATGGTGTGCGCGCCCTGCCCGCTAACAGACCCCAATTGTCTGCTTCCCACAGATCAGCCGGGCATTCCTTTGTTCACCTTTGGTGATCTTCCGCGCAATTCTATCCGCGGGCCGGGCATCAATAATTTCGACATCTCAATTATCAAAAGTACGCCGATCCGCGAAAGCAAATCTCTTGAATTTCGCGCCGAGTTCTTCAATGCGTTTAACCACACTCAGTTCTACGCTATAGACAATAAAGGCCTCAGTTCGACGTTCGGGCAGGTCCTTTCCGACCGCGGGCCTCGGCTGATTCAGTTAGCGTTAAAGTTTTACTTCTAGAAGGGGCCCAGCCCGCTTGGCGTAAAAGGCCTAAGACGCACAAAGCGCCTCAGGCCTTTTTGTTTTTCGGTCTGTTTGGGAGGTGATTGCGGGGACAAGCCACTCCTGACCCGTCAGTAAATCGTACCGTGCACGCTCAGCGGCGGCGACCCATGGGACGGTAGCTCGCCAGCCGGCCAGAACGCGTCCTGAAACGCGGTGTCAGCGGCGGTGAGACTTTCTGTAGCGGCGCCCCACAACTGCTGCAGGAATCGCGCGGCGCGTCTTCAACTCGCAGCCAGCGGCCTCGCGCGGCACATTCCGGATTCAAACATTGCACGGTCCAGCCTGGAAGTTGCATTTTTCCTCTTGGCGCATGAAACCGGCTTGCGGCGGAAAAGGAGGCACATAACCGTTGCGCCCTGAAAAAATCCACGTCCCCGTAAAACTGGCGGGATTGTGCGCCGTTGTCCCTGGTGTGTCAAGAAAATTGTACACAATTACTAGTGGCCCACTTCCCCAGGAGCTGAAGCAATTGCGAGGTGAAAACCTTTTGCTTTTGCAGAATTGTACTTAAAGAAAATCACTTTCACCAACTAGTTGGCAGCCGGTGCGCTCTTTGTCAGTTTGGCCTGCAGTTCGTCCACTTTTTTTTGCGCCTCGGCTATTTCGCTTTGCAACGCGGCGATTTGACTTTGTTCGGCCTTGAGCTGCGCGGCCCCCGCCTTATCGTTTCGATATTCCGGTTTGCTCAAATACATTTGTTCGTCCAGGCCATATTTCCGCTGTGCGATGTCGAGATCCGTCTTTAGGCTTTGCAGATGCTCTTTGGCATCGGCCAGCTCGGCATTGATGGCGGCAGGATTTTCCGGGACCGCCCGTTGTGCGGCCCCGCCAGCAGGGGTTTCGCCGCTGGGTGTCGAAGCCGGTCCCAACGCGCCGGAAGTTTCCCCGACGACGCTGACTCCGTCAGTCTTCGGTAGATTGTCGTCGTTCCACACATGTGTGGATTTCGCTTGATCTTTTTTCTGATCGCGCGCGCGCCGCGCTGCGTCGGCTAGCGAGGTGTCGACGGGTTGCTGTGTTGCTTGCTGATTCGTCTGCTGACCTGCGGCAAGCCCTGACGCCAAAATCAGCGTTAACCCAAATCCCCATCGTGCGATTTTCATAGTCCTTCTCCCCCACGGCAGGTCGCCAAGGGTTTATCCTAGTCGCTCTCGGAGCATCCTGCTCGTTGGCCTTCAGCAGCGCATCCAAAGAGGCACCCTGGCCTTTCAGACAGCAATACTGGCGCAGATTCCGCCTCCCAATGATCCAACCCTAGCCCGGTGAAAGGGAACTTGCGCGTTAGCATCCTACTAGCCATACTCGCGGTTATATCGTGCGATCAATGTCATCGAAGAGGGAGCAGAAAATTGGCGAACGGCGGGCTTAAGGCGAGTTCAGTTTTTCTTTTGATGGTAGGTCTTGCGATGCTCCCAAATCCAGCTCTGGCCGCTCACCAGCTCCCGCCGCCTCCTAATCTCACCCACTTACAAGAGCAGTCGCTATCTTCCCGCAGCCCGCAATCCTCTTCGCTAGCCGCCACACAACAGTCCACGGAAAAAAAGGTATCGGCGTACACGCTCCCTCCTGAAACCTACAAGAAAGCGCGCGAGTTAAGCCAAATTCATTTTCGGATGGCCCTGATCGACTTCGCGTACGGGCTTTTCGTTCTGTGGCTCATTCTGCAACTTAAGCTGGCGCCAAAATATCGCGACTGGGCCCAGGGACTCTCCTCCAAGCGTTTCGGACATCTCCTATTTGCCCCGCTATTCTTGGTGACGCTCGGCATCTTAAGCTTGCCTACGGAAATTTATGAAAACTGGGTCGAGCGAAAATTCGGGATTTCCGTGCAAAGCTGGGGCTCCTGGGCCTGGGATTGGACCAAGGGTGAATTCCTTGGAATCGTTTTGGGTGTTGTGCTGGTCGCGATTCTTTACGCGGTAATTCGGAACAGTCCGCGCCGGTGGTGGTTTAATTTCTGGCTGGTTTCCCTGCCCATTGCCGTCATCCTTGTTTTTCTCCAGCCGCTAGTCGTGGATCCCATGTTCCACAAATTCGAGCCGCTTTCTCAGAAAGACCCAGCCCTCGTCGCGAGCCTGGAACAGATGGTTCAGCGGGCCGGACAAAACATTCCGCCGGAGCGTATGTTCTGGATGGGAGCCGGCGAAAAAACGACAGGGCTCAACGCTTACGTCACCGGCCTCGGCGCTTCTAAACGCATCGTAGTTTGGGACACCACCATCGCTAAGATGACCGCGCCGCAAATCGTCTTCGTAGCCGGGCACGAAATGGGTCACTACGTTCTAGAACACATCTGGAAAGGGTTGGCGTTTGCCGCCGTCATACTTTTCGCTCTTTTCTATCTGGGCTACCGAACAGTCGAGTGGGTTCTCGCCCGCTGGGGCGGCAGCTGGGGAATCCACGGCTTGGACGATTGGGCTTCGCTGCCCGTGCTTTTGCTTCTGCTATCGATTTTCGCCTTCATCGCCAACCCAATCACTAGCGCGTTCAGCCGTCATATCGAACATCAGGCAGACCAGTACGGCTTGGAGGTTACTCACCGCCTGACGCCGGACTCCGGACAAACCGCAGCGCAATCGTTTCAGGTTCTGGGCGAGGTCGATCTTTCCGATCCGGAACCAAATCCGATCGACGTATTCCTGTTTTATTCTCATCCACCCATTCCCGACCGAATCCAGTTCGCACTTACTTACAATCCGTGGGCGGAGGGCGGATCGGGCGAATTCGTAAAATGATCTTCCATCGAGTCGTGAACAACGCTATCTTCGCGCGTCGATTCTCATACGGATTCCGTTCCGCGGGCGGAGCGTCACGAGCGGGTAGGGCACAATGTTCTGGCCAGGCGCCAAACGAAACTGGAATTTCTGCGCGATCGTCGCCATCGCCAGCACCACTTCCATCAGCGCAAAATTCTGGCCAATGCACCGTCGCGGCCCGTCGCCAAACGGAAAATATGCGCCGGCAGGCAAGCGGTCTTCCAGGCCGTCCAGCCACCGCTCGGGCAGAAAGGCATCCGGGTCGCTGAAGAAACGCGCATCGTGATGTGTCACCCATTGCGAAAGTATGATCGTCGATCCGACAGGGAAATCGTACCCGCCGATCGTGCATGGTGCAATCGAAGCGCGCGCCATAACGTAGGCGGGCGGATATAGCCGCAGAACTTCGTTCACCACACCGCGCAAATATGGCAATCGCGCGAGGTCCGCGATGGTAGGCGAACGGCCTGCGAGAACGTCCCGAAGTTCTTCATGCAGCCGCGTTTCGGCCGCCGGGTTTTTACTGAGCAGAAGCCAAGCCCAGGAAAGTGTCAGTGCCGTAGTTTCGTGACCGGCCATGAACAAGGTCATGATTTCATCGCGAAGTTGCTTCGGCGTCATTTGGCTTCCGTCTTCGTCCATGGCCGCCATTAGCAACGAAAGCAAATCCTTGTGCTCGTTTGCATTTCCGTGTTTTTTGCGTTCGGCGATAATCCGGTACACCAGCGAATCCAGAAATTGAATTTCGCGCTCGGCCCTGCGATTCGAAGGCGTGGGCCATTTTTCTGGCAGCTTGAAAGGCGAACGCGCTCGTCGCAGTGAATACCGCATCAGAAATTCCAGCGAGCGCGCCACTTGCCGGGCTTCTCCGGGCAGCGTGGTGCCGAACAGCGTCCGCACGGCGATCTCCAGGGTAAGCGCCATCATTTCTTGCGCCAGGTCGCGCTCCTCGCTGTCACGCCAACTGAGGGTATGCGCCTCGGCACTTTCCACCATCGTCGCGGCATATTCATTGATTCGGTTGCGCTGAAACGCAGGCTGGGCCAACCGACGCTGGCGCCGCCAGAAATCTCCTTCGCTGATCAGCAATCCTTCACCCAGCAAACGGCCGGTCACATCTTTGGTGAGCTTGCTTTTGTGGAACTTATTTTGTTGGATGATCGTCACTTGCTCGATGTAGGCCGGGTGATTTAGCAGAATGCGGCTGTCGGATACGATAGGGATTCTGACGATGTCGCCGTACTCGCGGGCGAGTCGTTGCAGTGTCCCAAGCGGGTCGTGCAACACCTGCAGCGCCATCCCCACGAGCGGCAGTCCTTGCGGCCCCGGTGGTACTCGGTTTCCGTTAGTAGACATTTTTTCTGGCGCACCGATCTCCTAGCATCTGCCCGCCCTCCTTTTGGTGCTCTACGAATCTTGCAGCGTTGGCGCTGGTCTGGGAATCAGATGAGTGAGGCGTGAGATACGATGCTCCAACGAAGTGCGCGTTGGTGGTTTCGCCGTGTTTAGGTAACATTACGCCTACCGAGAGGAGCTCCGTGGAAATCGAGCAGCCGGAATGGCTGGAACAAATTGAAGGCATCCTCGAGACGCTGAATGAAGGCGTGATTATTGCGGACGATTGTCCTCAAATTATCTTCGCCAATGCAAATTTCGAAGAAATGACCGGCATTCCGCGCAGCAATTTTATAGGGTCGAACTTCGATAAATTTTTCACTTCGGAGGAAGCCGAAGAGCTCATGCAACATCGAGACCGAGGTTTGCGGGCCGGCCATAATCGGTTCGAATTCGTATTGCCGCGCCACGACGGTAGCCGCCTTCCGGTAATCGTCAGCGCGCGGTCCATTGAAGATCCGGACGGCCGCCGTTTTGCAATCATTACGTTCACCGATATCTCCGATCAGAAGTTCGCCGAAGAAAAGCTCCGCACGGCGAATAAGTTGCTGGAGGAGCGCCAAAAAGAGATTGAAGAAGACCTGGCGCTCGCAGCGCGCGTGCAACAAAGCCTTGCTCCAAAATCAATCGTCTGGGGAAACGTGCATGTGGAAACGTATTACCATCCCGTGCGAACGATTGGCGGCGATTTTGGTTTGGTGAACGCGCTCGACAACGAGCGTTTGAATTTGCTGGTTTGCGATGTCTCCGGCCACGGCATCGGCTCGGCTCTGGTGGCCAACCGCATCTATGCTGAGACGATGACTCAACTGCGCAACGGAGCGCCACTGGCGACCATGCTTCGCCAGTTGAATTATTTCGTCATGCACAATATCGGGACCTCCATTTTCTTTTTTACCGTCGCTGCCGCGCAACTGGACCGCGGTGGCCGCAGGTTGCTATTTGCTGGAGCCGGTCACCCTCCGGCCATGATCGCTCATCCGGGAGCGGAACCCCGCCTGCTCGAGTCGCGCAGCATGGTCCTGGGTGCGCTGCCCGATGCGGTCGGGGAGGAAGCCACGCTCGATGTAGACCTCCAAGCCGGCGACCGCATCGTGCTTTATACCGACGGAATTACCGACGTCTTCGACTCGCACGGCGAAATGCTGGGAGTGGAGGGCGTGCAGAAAATCGTACGCGAAACGTCAAATCTTCCGTTCAAGGAAATGAAGGGCGGCATCCTCGACCGCGTCGCTGAGTGGAGAGATGGGCCGGCGACCGACGATGTTTCACTCGTGCTCGTGGAGGTCTAGATTCATCCAATTCTAGATGGCCAATCTTGAATTCTTCCGCGATTTCACCGCTCCGCCCAAGGAAATCTTCGTATTTTTTGTTCCACAGCGTATGGGCCTTTGGTATGGCGTCGAAATGAAGAGCTGTTTTGAAGTACCGGGTGGAGCGCCGGATTTTGCCGTCGGGCAAAAAGTGCGCATCCGCGGCCGGCTGGGCAAACGCGAAGTAGCCTTGACTGTCGTCATCACTGCGTATCAGTGGGAACGCCTGCTCGAATGGCAGTTTCAGGATTCTTACGGCGTACGAGGAAAGCAGCGCTGGGAACTTCAGCCGTCTGGAATTACGACGAGGCTAACCATGCGCGATCGGTACGAAATGCCCGGCCGTGTCGGCAGAATGGTCGATCGGCTTTTCACGCGTCACGGAGTTGCGGCGCGCGACCGCTCCTGGCTTGACCGCCTTCAACGCCTCACCGAGCGTCGCTGATAATTCAAACTCCCACCACGCGCATAAATCTCTTCTTGCCCACTCGCAGAGCCAGCAGGTCACCGGGATTCAATACCACCGTCCATTTCACGTCTTTCTGGATCTGACCGTTCACTTCCACGGCACCCTGTTTGATCAGCCGCTCGGCCTCGGTTCTTGAACTGGCCAGTTGCGTCTCAACGAGAACGCTGAACAACGGCCGCGTACCCCATGCCAGTTTCATTTCCGGCAAGTCCGTCGGCGCTTTTCGGTCGCGATAGACTAAGCGAAATTCATCACCGGCTTCCTTGGCGGCTTCTTCGCCGTGAAACCCCGCCACAATCGTGTGAGCGAGCTGCATCTTTGCATCCATCGGATGCAGAACGCCCATGCTGACTTCCTCGCCAAGCCGTACGATCACTGGTGAAGGGAAATCCGTGAGAAGCTGGTAGTAGGACCACATGAGCTCATCTGAAATTGACATCACCTTCCCGAACATCTGGTCGGGGTCTTCTGTGATGCCGATATAGTTTCCCAGACTCTTCGACATCTTGCGCTCGCCGTCCAGGCCCACCAGGATCGGCATGGTTAGCACGACTTCTCCCGGCAGGCCGTATTCGCGCTGGATGTCCCGGTGCACCAGCAGATTGAATTTCTGTTCGGTGGCGCCAAGTTCCACGTCCGCCTGAAGAGCGACTGCATCGTAGGCAGTCAGCAGCGGGTAGAGCAGCTCGTGAACCGAAATTGGCAGGTTTTTGTCGAGGCGTGAGCGAAAGTCTTCCCTTTCGAGCATCCGAGCGAGACGGTACTTCCCGCACAGTTGAACGACTTCGGTGCTTGAAAGCTTGCCGAGCCACTCGCTGTTGTAGCGCACCTCCGTCTTCTTGCGGTCGAGGATCTTGAATACCTGTTCGAGATAAGTCTTGGCGTTTGCGTCCACTTGCTCGCGAGCCAGCGGAGGCCGCGTTTCTGACTGGCCTGTGGGATCGCCGATCATCGCTGAAAAATCGCCGATAAGGAAAACCGCCGTATGGCCCATATCCTGAAATTGCTTGAGTTTGCGGAGCACCACGGTGTGGCCCAGGTGTATGTCCGGCGCCGTCGGGTCCACTCCGAGATACACGCGCAGCGGTTTTTGCTCTTTCGCGGACTTCTCCAGCTTGGCCTTTAGCTCATCGGCGCGAATAATCTCGGCCACACCTTTTTCAAGGTAGGAGATCTGTTCTTGGACCGGCCTGAATGGAGAAGCCACTATTTCTTCTCCGGCATTTTGTCAGCCGTAATTAACACGCGGCGGCCCTCGATGCGAAAGTTTCCCTCCAGTACAACGCGCACGGCCTCGGCGTAAATGCGGTGCTCTTCGCGTAGGATACGCTGAGCGAGCGTTTCCGGTGTGTCGCTGTCTTCAATCGGCACGCACGCTTGCAATACGATTGGTCCCGCATCCAGATTCTCATCCACAAAGTGCACGGTGCATCCGGAAAACTTCGCACCATGTTCCAGCGCCTGGCGCTGCGCCTCCAGCCCTGGAAACGCCGGCAGTAGCGACGGGTGGATGTTGAGAATGCGATTGCGAAACGCAGCCACGAATTGCGGAGAAAGCAGCCGCATGTAACCCGCCAGGCAAACCAGCTCCACGCGCTTTTCCTGCAACCTCGCAATCACCAGTTTATCGTATGCCTCGCGATCGAGCCCTTTCGACGAAATCACCTGTGCTTCAATTCCCATCGCGCGTGCCCTTTCAATTCCTCGCGCGTCTTCGCGGTTGCTCAGAGCGATGACAATTTCGGCGTTAGGAATACGTCCATTTGCCGCGCCCTCCGCCAGCGCCTCAAAATTGGATCCGCGCCCTGAAAGTAGTACTCCGATACGTGCCTTCATGTAGGCCCGAAATTAGCATAGTTAGCGCAGCGAACAAAACCGGCGGGAATTGGTCAAGGTGCAGATGATCTGGCAAGCCGTTCTTGCGCTAGAGGGCGAGAGTTCCGGAATAGTTCACTTTAGGCTTGCTGCGATTCGCGCGTTCGATGCGTCCGATCAAATAGAACTTCTCGCGGCGTCGCCTCAATTCCGTTTCCACGCGAGAAATATGTTTCGTTGGAACTACCAGGATCATCCCAAGCCCCAGATTAAAAGTCTGCAGCAGCTCGTCGCGGTCGATTTTGCCCAGGCGCGCGAGGTAGCGAAAAATAGGAAGCACGGGCCATTGGTCGAGCTCAACGACTGCTTGAACCCCGGACGGAAGAGCGCGTGGCAAATTTCCAGTGATGCCTCCTCCAGTAATGTGGGCCATGGAGGAAACCCATCCTTTTGCGAGGACGTTTTTCAGCAGCGGCCAGTACGCGCGATGAGGCTTCAGAAGCTCTGCGCCGATTTTGTTTCCCACTTCCGGGACGTAAGTGTTCGGTCCCAGCTTCGCCGAACCGAAGACAAGTTTGCGAGCCAGAGAATATCCGTTCGTATGCAGTCCGCTGGAAGGCAGCGCCAGCAGCACATCGCCAGATCGCACTCGGCGCGCTTCGAGCCGCTTTCCGCGTTCCACAGCGCCCACGATAAAGCCGGCGAGATCGTATTCGCCTGCTGCGTAAAAGCCGGGCATTTCAGCGGTTTCCCCGCCAATCAAAGCGCAGCCTGCTTTCCTGGCTGCGCGGCTCATGCCGTCGATCACCTGCTCCACCACCCGTGGATCCATCTTTCCCATCGCGAGATAGTCGAGGAAGAATAGCGGTTCCGCGCCCTGCGTCAGAATATCGTTAACGCAATGATTCAAAATGTCCGCGCCGACGGTGGAATGAATTCCCGTGGCGAATGCAATTTTCAGCTTAGTGCCCACTCCGTCGGCGCTGGCCACCAGAATCGGATCGCGCCAGCGTTGGCGATCAAGCTGAAAAAGCGCTCCGAATCCTCCCACCGGAGCCAGAACGCCGCGGCGAAACGTTTTTCCCGCCATGGCGG
>Ga0070765_100000279_pt1 | contig 30774 bp, 15 predicted proteins | sample HubBroMetageWFT5_FD_71516 | JGI IMG/M metagenome (GOLD analysis project Ga0070765, IMG submission 71516) | Warmed and freeze-thawed soil microbial communities from the Hubbard Brook experimental Forest, New Hampshire - Hubbard Brook CCASE Soil... | ecosystem: Environmental > Terrestrial > Soil...
TCAGTGGGTGGATCAGGGAGAGGTTTTCAGTTCGAGTGTGGCCGACAATTTCAACGCCATCGATCCAAACATTCTGATCGACGCGTCTGGCAACGTGTGGCTCACTTACGGAAGCTTCTGGAATGGAATTTTCCAGCAGCAAATCAATCCTGCGACCGGCCTGCTGATTGCCGGCCAGACGCCGATCAATCTCGCCAGCCGACCCGCCGTCCAGTCCAATCCTATCGAAGGCGCCTCCCTCATTCAGTATGGCGGGTATTATTACCTTTTCGTTTCCTTCGACTATTGTTGCGATTCAAACCCGGCAGACAGCAATTACAAAATCGCCGTCGGGCGTTCGCAGAGTCCAAACGGCCCATTCGCCGACATGGCCGGAACCGCCATGCTTCAGGGTGGTGGCACAATTCTGATGACCGGCAACGGCAGCACATGGAACGCACCGGGCGGCGAGACAGCCTATCTTGACCCCGCGACCAACAGCGAGATCATCGTTTTCCACGCGCTCAATCTGCAGCAGAACGGCCTTGATTATCTCTGGGTCACTCCTCTCACATGGAGCAACAATTGGCCCGTGATTCAGCCGTCCTCAAGCTTTCCTGCGGGCACGCTCGTTGCCAGCACCATCACGCTCGTGGCATCCAGCCCCACGATCGTTGTGGGTAGCTCGGTCACTCTTACGGCGACCGTCGCAGGCAGCTCCCCCACCGGCACTGTGAATTTTTCAGAGGCTGGCACGGCTCTCGGCAACAGCACTCTAGGCGCGGGGGGAACTGCCGCGTTTGACGCCACTTCGCTCGCCCTGGGCACGCATCTAATCACCGCGACGTATGGCGGGGACGCAGTGAATGCGCCATCCAACTCTTCTGCTGTGACGGTCACCGTCCAGCAGACGCCACCCGCTGCCACTTCCATAACGCTCACGACATCCTCCAGTACTCTCTTGCAGGGGCTTCCTCTCGAGCTAATCTCTGTCGTGTCCCGCAACTCCAGTTCAGTAATTCCCGGCGGATCTGTGACTTTTCTGGATGGTGCGGCTTCGCTTGGGACCGCGCAGCTCGATGCCACTGGCCGCGCGATCTTCACCGTCACGAAGCTCGCGCCTGCATCCCACAGCCTCACCGCCTCTTATTCAGGCGATTCGGCGGACCTGCCCGCCACATCTGCTGTCGTCACGGATACCATCCAAGCGCCCGCATCCGCCTCGTACACCAATCCGCTATCGCTTACCGACCCGGTCAAGGGCGCTGTAATCAGTTGTCCCGACCCGGCGATTTTCAAAGTCCAGACCGGCGGCAAAGACACGTGGTATCTCTATTGCACAGGCGACGCACATAACAGCACGGATCTCAACGCGCAAAATCAGTTGAACTCTCATTTGATCAGCATTTACGAATCCACTGACCTTGTGAACTGGACCTACGATAACGACGCATTCACTTCGCCGCCCACCTGGGTTGCCACGCCGTACCTTTGGGCGCCCGCCATCAAGTATTTCAACAATCAGTACTATCTCTACTTCACGACCAACGTAACGAACCTCGCCGGCGGTGGCGCGGCCATCGGAGTTGGCACGAGCCTCAGCCCCAAGGGACCCTTTACGGATAGCGGCACTCCCGTGGTTCAGCCTGAGATCGCCACGAACTGCTGCAATGGGGCCTATCGTTGGCTCTTCGATCCAGACGTCGTTCAAGATTCCACAGGCCAGAATTACATTCTTTTTGGCAGCTACGTGGGAGGGATTTCCGTCAGAACACTTTCATCGGATGGGCTTACGTCCGATCCTTCCAGCGAACAACTTATCGCGGCCGACAACCGCTATGAAGGCGGGAACTGGGTTCAGCACGGTGGTTTTTACTATCTGCTTGCCTCGGCCACAAATTGCTGCGCAGGTCCACTCACCGGATATGGAGTTTTCGCCGCGCGTGCGATGTCACCTTTGGGGCCATACCTCGACGAGCAGGGCAACGCGCTCACGGCCGTGAATACGGGAGGAACTCCCGTATTGGCAATGAATGGAAATAACTTCGTCGGGCCAGGCGGGAATGTTGTGTTCGCCGACGAATCAGGTCAAACATACATCCTTTATCATGCGGTGAATCTCAGCGCTCCGTATTTCCCAGGATTCGTCGGGACCACCGCCAGGCCGGCGCTCATTGACGCTCTGGATTGGGATTCAAACGGCTGGCCCGTCGCGCGCGGCGGGTTCGGCCCATCCGATTCCTCTGCGCCGCAACCCGTTCCTGTTTCTCAACCTGGCGGGACTTCCGGTTACACCACTGCATTCAACACAAACGACCAGCCGCTCACGCAGATCGCGGCCCTTTCGGACGAGTTCAATGCAACCACGCTTAGTTCGCAGTGGTCTTTCATCCATTCCGCGCCTGCGTATCAGCTCACTGGCACGGCTTACCAGGTCCCCACCATTGGATTTGACACGACCAACGCGATGGCGCAAGTGCCGCTACTTGCCGAACCCACGCCAGCCACCGATTACGTTGTGGAGACAAAGCTCACAATCAATCTTCCGGCGACGGGCGCGGGCAATGACTTCGCGCAAGCGGGCCTTGTGCTTTACGCCGATGACGCCGACTACATTCGCATGGACCTTTTTTCGGATTCTGATACTCGCCAGATCGAATTCATCAAAGCAGAAACTCCTCCCGCCAACGGATATCCCACTTGGGGGCCCACCGACCTGGGACCCCCCGCAATTGTTTCCGGCGGAGTTGAAGCGTGGATGAGGATCGTCAAGCGCACCGTGAATGGCACGGAAACCTACACGGCATATAGCAGCGGCGACGGTACGAACTGGGTTCGCGGCGGCACTTGGACGCACGCTCTTGGCGCGGGCGCGAAAATCTGCCTTTACGCCGGGAACCTTGCGGGTTTCAATGCCAGCTTTGACTACATTCACGTTTCGACTCTGCAGTAGTGGCGTGGTTCGCAAAAATTCAAAATACTCTCTGAAAATTTCCCTGTTAGGGCGGAATTAGAATCGCGGAAAAGTTCGTCTTCGCCAAAATTCTGAGCGGCAGTGGAATCGACGGCTTGCCGCCGCGCCCGGAAATGCCTTCCGATATAATTCCGGGCTCTGTTTATCCTGTTCACTCTCGGTCTCGGAACACTTGTCCGCCTCATTCGTATTCGTGGGGACCTTATATATATGTCGGCAGGCGTGTGCGAAGGTCTCAGCCCGATGCGCCCTCGGTGGTTCTAATGGCAATCCTAGACGGACGGAGGGTTTTCAGTTCATGTATTGGCGAGAAGAATTGTGCTATTTTCTGCGAAGGTGGAATTTTCGCAAAGGGCAGAGCCGTTTTCCGCGAACGATGTCTGCCTGCGGCTTTGCGTGCTTCGCCGCAATCTTGCTATTTTGTAAAGGAACAGAAGAATGATGATCGCTCGCAAGAATCTACTTCGGACTTGCCATCTAAAATGGCTCCTCGTGATCCCAATTTTATTCCTGGCATTGGCGGGACGAGCCAACGCGCAGGGCTGCGGCAGCGTTTCCAGTAGCACGACGGGGACCGTGACGTGGACTCCACAGTGGTGCCAGGAATTTAGTGGCGCTCAGGCATCTCCCGACACGACGGTCTGGAATTTTGATCTCGGAAACAACAACGGCTGGGGCAACAACGAGGTCGAAGTTTATTGTGGCCCGCCGGGATATGCGAACAACCCGGTCCAGTGCCCAACCACCTTTAGCGTTTCCAGCAACACCGTATATATTGATGGCAACGGACACCTTGTGATCCAGCCGATTGACAATAACGGTACATGGATCTCAACGCGCATGAATACCGGTAGGATAAAAAACTTTGAGTACGGCCGGATCGAGGCGAGTCTCCAGCTTCCCAATACGACCCTCCAAGGCCTTTGGCCGGCCTTTTGGTCTCTTGGCACCAGCATTGGCTCAGGTACGCCTTGGCCTGCATGCGGGGAGGCAGATTTCATGGAGAATTGGTCACCCCAAATATTTAATGGACCTGGTCCCGGCGGCAACAAATCTACGATTCACACAGCGCTGACGGGAGGCACGGGAACTGGCGGGTCTTATATTTTCCCTTCCGGTCAGCAAGCGGACACTGCCTTCCATGCGTACGGGATAATTTGGTCCGCGAATATGATGCAGTTCTACATAGACGATGCGACTCAACCCTACCTGATCAAAACTCTGAGCGATCTTTCCTCCGGGGATTCGTGGCCATTTAACGCTCAAGTCTTCCTTCTCTTGAACGTGGCGGTCGGCGGCACATTGGGCGGATCGACTGCCGACCTCGCCAACCCGCAACCAATGATGGCGGACTATGTGCGTGTGTATTCACCTTCGGCTGTGGCCCAGCCGCTATTGGGAACTCCTCCTGCCATCACCGTGAAAGCAGGCGCAACCACGGATAACAGTAGTACGTTTACGCCCGAGCTCGCACCCGGGACGGGATACGCGTACTTCTCGTGCAGTACCGATGCGCCGAATGCGAGTTGCGCGATCAATACGACCGACCCCCTAAACGCTTTTGTCATTAACTCCAGCGCAGCGGAGAGCGTCACTTCGACCGTTACCACCACGGCGAATTCGGTTTTGGGTCCCTTCGTATTCAACTTCAGGATTTGGAACTGGTCGAAAATAGCAATCGCGGGGTTGCTGGCTTTCACGATTGTCTTCACCGTCCGTGGAACACGAAGCCGCGCGCGGCACCGGATTTCCACCCTGATTGCCGGGTTGATCCTCGGGGGGATCGTGTTCGCGGGCTGCGGGGGCAACGGGATGGGGACATCTCCGCCCGGTAATAACGGCACACCACCAGGGGCCTACACGGTAACCGTTTACGCGTTTACGGAAAGCAATACGGGCAATGGTGCGAACGCCAACGCGGACACTACCGTCTCCATTCCATTAACTGTGAACTGATAGCGCGTTCTTCCAGCCGGGCACGTCCGAGAGAAATGCGGTTTTGCCAGATTAGGACACAGGCGTAGGAGTGACGGATGACAAGCCAGTCCCGGAGCTCGCGCGAACGAAGCCTGACTCGCGCCTCGGAGCCGGACCGGTGGATTGCCGTACAACGAACTGTGGCTCGATCAGAATTTCCGGCACGTACTCTCCGCGATCTTCGATCAGATCAAGAAGAGTCTTCGCTGCGATTTCACCCATCTTCTCCAGCGGCTGGCGCACGGTGGTGAGCGAAGGATTTGTATATCCCGCGGCCTGAATGTCGTCGAACCCAACCACGGAAATGTCTTCTGGCACGCGTAGGCCGGCGTCCTGAAATACTCGGATGGCGGCGATTGCGGAGTTGTCGTTGTACCCAAAGAGCGCTGTGAATGGCCGGCTTCGGCCGAGCAGTTCTTTCGCAAAGGGAAGTCCATCTTCAGGTGACAGCGCTGCACGACCGTCTGGATCGTTCAACTCCACGACGAGTTCCAGTTGAATAGGAATACCGAGTTCGCCCGCGATCTGCACAATACTGCTCCACCGATCCTCCGAATCCGAGCTGCTAACCGGCCCCCGCATGAAGGCGATTTCCTTGTGCCCGAGTTCGCTCAAATGTTGCAGCACCGCGCGCACCGCCTTTCGATGGTCGAGGACGATGTTTGTGACTCCTTCAACCGAATGATGGCCGGCGACGGCGACTGCAGGGAGAGGAAGAGGTTGAGCGACCGACGTATCGACCGTGATGTAGCCTTCGACTCCCCTTTCGAGGAGCATGCGCGAATAGCTTTCGATCAATTTGTTTTTGTGTCTATGAGCGACCGTGAGATAGAAGAAATTTCTTTCCTGGAGGTAGCGCTCAATCCCACTGACAATTCCCGAACCGTAAGGATCGCCGATTTCCGCGGCAATCACTCCAATTGTATGAGTGCGCTTTACTCGCAGTGCGCGGGCCCAATAATTCGGTTTGTAATTCAGCTCGCGGGCCGCCGCGAAAGTGCGGCTCTTGGTACTCTCGGGAACGGAGCGACACGCCGAGGAGTTGTTCAGAATCGCAGAAACCGTTCCCGGAGAGAGTCCCACGTGCTTGGCGACGGTCTTCAAAGTCACGCGGGGGTTCGCATCGGCCCGAATCTGATTTCTTCGCGTCACTCAGTTTCCAATCGCAGTTTCAAATCGCGTGGCTTCAGCAAATCTCTAACCTGGCGTGCGGTAACAGATTCTTCCGTTGCGGCGATCGGGCGCCACCCGCCTGGAGGAGCGGTGGACTTTCGTACGACGAGCTCGGGTTCGACGGATATCTCTGGAACGTATTTCACGCGTTCCTCAATTCGGTCGAGCAGCGTCCGTGCGGCGATTTCTCCCATCTCTTGCAGAGGCTGTCTCACGGTTGTCAGCGGCGGGTTCAGAAAGGCAGAGCTCTGAATATCGTCGAAGCCCACGACCGAGACATCATCTGGCACGCGAAGACCCACCTCCTGGAACGCGCAGATGGAACCAATCGCTGAAATATCATTGTATGCAAAGAGCGCACTGAAAGACTGCTTGCGGGCGAGCAATTGCTTGGCAAACGGATAGCCCAAATTCGGTGTGGGGTCGACACCCTCCAGCTGCACGATCAATTCCGGCCGCATGCGAATACCCAGCTTCGCAGCAACATCGCAGATCGCCGCCCACCGGTCGTCGGTATCAGAGCTCGCCGTCGAGCCCTTCAGGAAGGCGATCTCTTCATGGCCTAGATCAACCAGATGCTGCAACGCCAGCGTGGCGGCGTGGCGGTGATCCAGGACAATGTTTGTGACGCGCGGAATGCGGTGATGGCCGGCAATGGCGACAGTCGGCAAAGGAGGTTCTTCCGTTAGAACCGTGTCCACGGTTATGAACCCCTCGACTCCCCGCTGCTGAAGCATGTTCGAGTACGTCGAGAGCAGCTTGGCATCGTGGCGATGCGCGACCGTGAGAAAAAAGAAATTGTGACTTCGGAGAAAACGTTCAATCCCGCCGATGATAAGAGAGCTATAGGCATCGCCTATTTCTTCCGCAATCACGCCAATTGTGTGGCTGCGCTTGACCTTCAGAGAGCGAGCAAAAAAATTAGGCTGGTAGTTGAGTTCGCGTGCAGCGGCCAGAATCCGATTCTTTGTGCGCTGAGGAACGGAATTCGCCGCGGGAGAATTGGTAAGAACGTGTGAAACCGTACTGGCAGTAAGCCCAACGCGGTCTGCCACTGCCTTCAGCGTCACGGGGGGCTTTCCGTCTCTGTGCGTCTTTTTTGTTCGATGCTTCATCGCGCAATTCTTCGCTTCAGGCCGGGGCGAGGGCTGCCGCAGCGCCGAAGCCATTAGGTTTATGGGCACGCATTGTAACCCAGAGAGGCAAAAGCATAACACCAGAGATTACACATCCGCATATTTCTTTTAGAACATCGATGTTTTCACTTGACATGGAATCGAATCTGGAGCTAAATCTCCCGCAATGGGGATAGTGCAATAGAATAACGATGTTGTTGCACTTACGGGTGGCCTTGGGTCAACGATTCGGCCCGCAGTTGGGGTCCGTTTTGGTCGACCACGATTTGCGCCACGCCCGCATTGTGCTCCCCATAAGTTATTGAAATAACTATACTTAGACATTTTGTAGCAATGATTTTGTGTGGGGCGAAGGGACTGCATTCCACATCCACTTCGACCAAACGCGCTTGATCTTGATGACGACTGGGTGCAAGGGGCCAGGTTTCGTGAAGATTTGGCTTTTGGACGGTAAAGCTAATTTAAAGGGTGGGAGGAACTCCATGAAGAGTTTGGTACGTTGGGCATTTGTGCTTTGTTTTCTGCTTTTCCTTTCTAAACCGGCCCTTTCACAAAATAGAAGCTCTGGTGAATTTCGAGGCACGGTGACGGATTCGACGGGAGCCGTTCTGCCGGGCGTAACTGTGACGCTGGTGGATATTAATACGGGTGTGAAATCAGTCTTCACCACCAACGGCGACGGAATCTATGACTCCGTCTCGACGCGCACAGGAAGTTACAACGTCAGCTTCGAGAAGAGCGGATTCAAGAAATTGGTGCGCGGCCCAATCGTGTTGCAGGTTGATACGATCACCGAGGACGCGGTCATGCAAGTCGGAGCTGTAACGGAAGAGGTTCGCGTAAACGCAGAGGGCGCGCCCCTTTTGGAAACGGAAACCGGCCAACAATCTTCCACCTTGGACGCAAAAACGATGAATGAGTTGCCCCAAACGGGAGCGGGCATAACCGGGAATGACTGGGCCAACTTTACAGCGTTTTTGGCTGGTGGTGAGAGCACTGCTGGAGGCCGAGTATCGGAAGGCAGCGGCGCCTGGAACGCGGGCGACGCGATTGCTCTAAACGGCAACCTGCCGAATTACGCGAACTTTCTGGCGGACGGAGCCACAACGCAGCTGCCGGTAAGCAACAACAACGACAACATGACCTTCGAAAGCGTGGCTGAGGTGCAGATCAACACCTCTTCCTTCTCAGCGCAATATGGACTTGGCGGTGCAGTATTCAATCAAATCAGCAAGGGCGGATCCAACAGCTTTCATGGGGCCGCTTATGAATACTGGCAGAACAATATTCTGGATGCGGGATCCTATTTCGGCCACAACGTGCCGTATTTGCGGTACGACGAGTGGGGCGGCGCTGTAGGCGGACCAATCATCAAGAACAAACTGTTTTTCTACTTCAATCGCGACAAAATCTACGATTTCAGCGGAGCAAACCAAGGATTTACCACAGTCCCTACGGATGCCATGAAATCCGGAGATTTCTCCGGCACTGGCCTGCCCGTTATCTACGACCCTACAACCACAACCGGTTCGACCGCAAACGGAACGTTCAGTCGCACCCCGTTCTATAACAACCAGATTACAACCATTGACCCGGTCGCGCAGGCCTCGCTGAAGTATTGGCCAGAGCCCAACGTAGCGTGCCCCGGCGGAGTCTCCTTCTGCACAAACAACTATTTCTACAAGCAGGCTTCTCCGAACCCGAATCTCAGATACTTCGGCCGGATTGACTACGATTATTCCCAGGCGAACCGCGTTACGTTCTCCATCAGCCAGAAAAACAACAATGGCTATAACAAAAATCAACTCCCCTGCCCGATCAACTGTTACTCCGGCGACGTTGACGGGTACCAGGCCCAAGTGACAGACACTTGGACGATTAGTCCGACCATGGTGAACGAGATTCGCATGGGATACACCAAGCAAGGGAACTGGTTCGTCCCTGCAACCAATGGATTCGACCCCTCAACGTTGGGTTTGCAGTACGCGAAGTTTACCCAATTCCCGAACTTCAACATTGGCGGCGCAAACTCCGTAGTTGGCTTGAATCCGGGAACGTATGCGATTTACATCGAGAATCTCTACGACCCATCGGATGTTGTGACGCTGATCCGGGGCCGACACATCCTGCACTTCGGAATCGAGGTGCTGATGGGCGAGGGTAACACCACACCCTGGGGCGCCCACGATGCCGGCAGTTTCCAATTTAATGGAAACTACACCGCAGGGCCAAACTCTGGGGGCACAGGTATAGATCCAACCACCGGAGCCGGATTCGCGGATTTCCTGCTCGGCGACGTCCAGACCTGGGGAGCCAATAACCAGGGACTCACCGGCATGCGGCTCAAGAGCCCGCAAGCCTTCGTTCAAGACGACTTCAAGCTTCGCCCGAACCTTACCCTGAACCTCGGCCTCCGCTATATGGGGACGACGGGGATGAGCGAGGAACACAACCGTATCGGCGGATTCGATCCGGATATCATCAACACCGTCGGCGCATTTGCGGGTACGGCTGGCTCAGTTTGGTTTGCTGGGCAAGACAATCGAAACACCTCGCAGCAACCTGTCTGGGACATCTTTTTGCCACGCATTGGTTTTGCCTGGCTTGCCAAATACAACACAACCGTCCGAGGAGGTTACGGACTATACGCCTATAACTTCAGCCAAGATGACTACGGCGGTGGAATTGGCTTCGGCTCCAACAGTACGGGCAACGCCACGGACGAATCGGGCGGGACAGGCACGACTCCGCTGATTTATCTCAGCTCGCCTGCCGCTACCGCGGCCGCAACTCTGCCCTACATTCAGGGCTCCACCAACCCGGCCTCCTACATCCTGAATCCCCCCATTGGTATCGGTTACGTCCCGTATCACGTTTCTCCGGGAAAAATCGAAGAATGGTCGCTCGCCGTGGAACATCAATTCGGCAATGATTTTGCCGGGTCGATTGCCTATGTAGGCAGCCACGGCTTCCATCTGCAATTCCCGACGAACCTTAACCAGATCACCAATCCCGCCGATTTGAGCATCAATGATATTTCGGGCTGCAACGGTTCTGTGTCCGGGGCCGGCTCAAGTTCCAGCGGCGGTACTGGTCCTTGCTTCCGTCCGTATCCGGCGTTCGCGGGCCTAAGCGGGAGCAACTACGACGCGATTTCGAACTACAACTCGCTGCAACTGCAAGTTTCGAAGCGCTACTCGTACGGCCTCAGCTTCAACGTCAACTATGTCTGGTCGCATCTGTTGGACGACCAGGATTCGTCCGGATGGGGCAGCACTGCGGGTCCTCAGAACTGGCAAATCGGGAACGACCCTTCTCTCAACTACAGCAACTCGAACTTCGACACCCGGAATGCATTTAAGGGTTACGTCGTTTACGAGTTGCCGGTTGGACAGGGAAAGACCTATCTGAAGGACATGAATCCCGCGCTGGATGCCGCACTGGGCGGATGGAAGATATCCGCCACATTCGTCGACCAGAGCGGAAACCCGTTCACAATGTATGACTCTCAGGACAATAGCTACGCCCAAGGCGGCGAGACGTGGTATCCCAACATCGTGGCCGGCGTTTCTCCACACTCGGGTTCTTGCCCCAACGGAGACGCGGTCGGAACGTTGGGCTGCTGGTTTAACACCGCAGCGTTTGCCCCCGCAACTCCGGGAACGTTCGGCGATTCGCGCCGGACGTCGCTGGTGGGGCCGGGACTGAAAGTTGTAAACCTCTCCTTTGGCAAAACTTTCCATTATCGCGAAAGAATTGCCTTTGAACTGAGAGGTGATTTCGTCAACGCATTCAACCACCCGAGCTTTTATTTCCCGAACAGCGACGTGTCCAACACGGCGTCCGAGGGTGTGATCAGCTCGGTTTCAGTTGCTCCACGTTCGGGTCAAATCAGCGGCCGGTTGTCGTTCTGATCGAGGCAGCCAATTGAGAAAAGGGACGGGGCGACGGTCCCGTCCCTTTTTCTTTTTGTGGTCGAACGAAAACCTGAAACGATATGCGTTCGCCGTATAATAGCGGCATGCGAAGAAGAGAACTCGCCCTGTCGTTGGGAGCTGTAATGTTGATTGCTCCGCTCCTATACGCCAGGCAATCCGCTTCCCCCAATCAGCAGCAGATTGAAACGCACGCCCACAACGCCCAGCAATACCTGAAGGCGAACAATCTCGGCATGGCCGCGTCTGAGTTCGCAGCGATCGTTGCGCTCGATCCGAATAATGTGGACGCTCGCGCGAACCTCGGGGTTCTCTTGTTTTTCCAGGGGAAAGACGCGGACGCCATTCCACAGTTGCGCGCCGCGCTGAAGTTGGACCCTAGCCTCGCAAAGATTCAAGCTCTCCTCGGCATCGGCGAAGAGCGCACGGGCGACACGGACGCAGCACTCGGGGACTTGGAGGCGGCGTTTCCGAAGGTGCAGGACCTGAAGATTCGCATTCAAACTGGGATGGAGCTGATTGATATCTATTCTGCTGCCGGTGACCTGGGCAAGGCTGCCTCCACGGTCAACGTCCTCCGGGAGTTAGAGCCCACGGACGAAGCGATTCTCTACATGTCGTACCGAATCTATTCAGACTTGGTTGACGAGTCCATGCTCAGCTTGTCTGTAGTGGCTCCCCAGTCCGCCCGAATGCACCAATTGATGGCGCACGAACTTGCAAAGCAAGGGCACACCGCCGAGGCGATCGAGAATTATCGGGCCGCGCTCAAGATTGATCCTCAGCTTTCCGGACTCCACTTTGAACTTGCCGAGATGCTGAATTCTTCATCGGTTGCTGCCAGCCAGGAGGAGGCCGAAGCCGAATATAAAGAGGCGCTGAAGGTCAATCCCCTTGATGTGCAGTCCGAATGCCGCCTGGGTGACATGGCGGCGCGGAAGAACGATCTAAAAGAGGCTTACGACCGATACGCGCGCGCCATGCAGCTCCAGCCCGATAACACTGAGGCCAACATCGGTTTCGCGAAGGTTTTGATGTCGATGGATCAGCCGCAAAAAGCCGAACAGCTACTGGAGCACGCCATCCAACTCGACCCTACCAGCGCTGTGGCTCATTTTCGTCTGAGCACGATTTATCGGCAAACCGGTCGCAGTGCGGACGCCAAACACGAACTTGAGGAATACGAAAAATACAAAGAGATGAAGGAGAAGCTCAGGGAAATTTACCAGGCGATGCGCCTGCAACCGCTCAAGCAGGAACCAGACGACGGCGATTCGCGGAAATAATCGGAGATTTTCATTGCCAGGGCCACAAGGACGCAAGCGTTCGTCCGCGAAAGCCGCTACCAGCGCGGCCTTCGCTATCCTTTTGATTTGTATCCCATCTCATTCTTTATTTTCTTCGGTGCACCCGGGCAATGTCGATTTGCCGAAAGATGTTCCGCTCCCTCAGTTGGTAGATATCACCGCCTCGACCGGCATCAAATTCGATCACCTTTCCAGTCCTGAGCAGAAATATATTGTGGAGTCGATGAGCGGAGGCGTCGCTCTGATTGATTACGATCGCGATGGATGGCCCGATATTTACTTCACGAACGCAGAGAGCGTGGACATGGCGCTTTCCGGCAAGAAAGCAAGAAGCGCGCTTTACCACAATAACCACGATGGCACGTTCACTGACGTTACGGACAAAGCGGGCGTTGGCTATCCTTGCTGGGCGATGGGCGCGTCTGTGGGTGACTATAACAATGATGGGTGGCCCGACTTACTTGTCACTTGTTTCGGAGGCGTAGTCCTCTATCGCAACAATGGCGACGGAACGTTCACGGATGTGACGAAGCAAGCAGGATTGGCCGCTGATTCAGGTTGGGCGACGGGAGCGGCTTTTGGCGACTACGATGGCGATGGCTGGGCTGACTTGTTCGTTTCGCATTATGTAGATTTCCATCTGAACGACCTTCCCGCTTTCGGTTCGAGCAAGACTTGCCAATATCGTGGAATCAATGTCCAGTGCGGCCCTCGAGGGCTTAAGGGTTCTCCGGATAACCTGTACCACAACAGCGGCGATGGCACATTCACGGATGTGTCACAAAAGTCCGGGATTCGCGACCTTCCCAATTCTTTCGGCTTGACCGCCGTTTGGGAGGACTTCGACAACGACGGCCACCTCGATATCTTTGTGGCCAATGACGGGCAAAAAAATTATCTGCTGAAAAACGATGGAAACGGGCATTTTTCCGAGGTCTCGTATTCGGCGGGCGTAGCCGTCAGCCAGGATGGGGCCGAGCAGGCCAACATGGGCGTTGCCCTCGGAGATTATCTGCACGACGGGCGCGAGTCTATTGTCGTGAGCCATTTCAGCGACGAATACGCGGCGCTCTTTCGCAACGATGGCGGCATGAATTTTTCGGATGTTTCCTTCGTTTCCAAGATCGCCCAGAGCACGGTTCCCTACGTCGGTTGGGGCGATGCTTTCTTTGATTTCGATAACGACGGCTGGCTCGATCTGTTCCTTGTGAACGGCCACGTCTACCCGCAGGTGGACACGATCGAGGGAGGATCGAAATATCGAGAGCCGAAGTTGCTGTTCTCGAATCAGCGTAACGGTTCTTTCCAGGACGTCAGCAAGCTTGTCGGTCCGGCCATACAACTCCCCCAAGTTAGCCGCGGAGTCGCGGCAGGGGACTTATTTAACGACGGCCGCATCGACATCGTTGTCGAAAATCTCGAAGGCGGCCCTATGATTCTCCAGCCGCAGGGCGGTCCGGCGAATCATTGGATCAGCTTTGAATTGGAGGGGATAAAGAGCAACCCGCTGGCCTTGAACGCGAGGGTGAGAATTACGTCTGGAGATCTCGTTCAGACGGGTGAGGTCCTCAGCGGAGGCAGTTACCTTTCGCAGAACGATCTCCGCGTTCACTTCGGCCTCGGGAGCAGGAAAAGCGTCGACAAAGTCGAAATCTTTTGGCCTGCGGGAAAGATAGAAACTCTGGCTGACTTGTCCGCCGACCATTTCTATTCTGTGAAAGAAGGCCAAGGCATTGTTCCGGTCGAAAGAGGAAAGCGGACGCCTCCTGGACATTGATCATGTTTTCAAGAAGGAAAAAAATGGGGACTTCGAATCATCTCTCTATCGAGAAAGATGCCCCAGGTTTCGCCGGCTTATCTGCCTGTATCGCGATGTACCTAAACTTAGAAATGCGCATTTCATTGGTTACGAAGCCGCTCCCTAGGAAGCTGGCTTTTGCCGTCTTGGCACTCACCCTATGGATTCCACTTTTTTCCGCGGGACAATCCCAGACGGGAAACACTCCTGGCACGTCGGCGCCCGGCTGGCCGATCTCAAACACTTTGCCCGGTCATGGTCGCGTGATTCCGGATCCAACAACCGGCATGGAGAGTCCAGAAGCTGGTGGCACGGATGAATCCTGCTCACTCTGGAATGTTTCGGCTCTTCATGGGTCCACCGTCAGCACTGCCAGACTGCAAGTTCCCGCAAAAGCAAAGGGCGAATATAAGAAAGCGTGCAGCGATCTGAAGGACGGGAAGTTACCAAGTGCCGAAGAGCACCTGCGCAAGGGAGTCCAGGAATACCCCCAATATGCTGCTGCGTGGGTCCTCCTGGGCCAGGTTCTCGAGACAGCGAGGAGCATGGAAGGCGCGCGAGACGCTTGCTCTCGCGCGTCGAGCGTAGATTCAAATTACGCGCCGGCTTACCTTTGCCTTGCGGATGTTGCCGCGCAGCAGAAAGAGTGGGACCAGACACTGGATTTGGCGACTCGCGCGCTCGCACTGTCTCCATTCGACGATGTGTATGGATATTTCTATAGTGCCATCGCCCACTTTCATCTCAGTCAACTACCACCTGCGGAAAAAGAAGCTCTGCAGGCCATCGACACCGATCGCGCCCACCACGTGCCTCAAGTGCACCTCCTGCTGGCGCAGATTTACATGGCGAAGCACGACAACATTGACGCCGCTGCTCATCTTCGCGCATACCTGAAAATTGATCCCGGCTCTCCCGTTGCTGCAGGGGTGAAAAAAAGCTTGGCCGAGCTCGAAAGCCAGACCGCGAAGTAAGTAGCGTCCATCGTCAATATTCAGGGCAATTGCGCGAGGGCGTGTTTTCTTGGATTATCCGGCAGCAGCATCATTGCAGCGGCAGGGTAGTTGTCATTCCCGGCGTCATGCTGATGTACGAGATATTTTGCCCGCCATAAATCTCCGACCCCGTGCTCTTCATGCCCGTCACAGGAATTGTTGCTGAGGAAACGGGAGACGTGGGTGGCACTGTGATGGTGATTTGAGGATTCGCCGAACCGAAGCCGATGATACTTGCTGTCACGCCGGAGAGATTAAACGAATTCCGGTTCTGCATCAGCGTCGCTGCCTGGTCGAGAGTTGGGCTAAGGACGGGCAGATTGTACAGGGCCTCGTATTTCTGAAACGTCTGATCATACGTGTCTGAAAGTAGCGACGACACGTGAGGAGGTTGGAGTCCAAGACTTACGGAGTTGTCCGAAAAATGTAGATCGGGTTGGTGGAACATCTCCGGATCCATATCGCCCATCAGCATGTTGGTCACAAAGCTCGAACTCACGAAGTCCAGAATCTGTGACGCATTGTAAGTGTTATACGGGTTCACCACAGGATTGTTGTAAATGCAGGAGAACTCCGCCTGATCATCCGCCCAGTTAGCGGCGTTGTAAAAGATGTCATTCGGATGTCGTGGGACTTCGTAGAGTCCAGGCTGATAGCTATTGACGATCCCGACGTTCGGCGATGGATTGGCCCCGTTATTTGGTTGACCCGTAACCGAAGTATCGGTGACCACATTGCGGATGCCATCGACATACAAATATCCTGGGACGTTTGGATCGTTCAGGCCCGTGACGCCCGGCGTTACCATGTTCGCCGGGTTGAAGTCGGTCAGATAAATCGGCGTGACCACGTCGGTGTCGTCCGTGTCCAGATTCACGCCCGTGCCGTTTGCTACAAAAAGGTTCGTCAAAACCTCCAAATCAATGTCATCGGTCGGCGGAATATCGATCATGTCACCGCAGCCGGTGCCGCTCGGGGTGCTCTGGCATAGTCCGTTAAGGGTCGTCGGATGATCGAAGGTGTGGCTAATCCAATGGAAGCTCCCCTGATAGTTCTGAACATTGCTCACCAGGTCGTCATTGCTGACGCCTGGGCTGGGCAGGCCAGTCCAGCCGTTATCCCCCGTGGTGCCCACCCCGTTGAAAGCAAGCGTAAGTTCAAAATTCGAAAGCAGCGGATCAGCTTGCACGCCGTTCTGCCATCCGACCACGGCAGACATATCGTTGGTGGCATCGATCCGGAAGACGGGCAAGGTGTAGGAATCCGGCGGCGTCCTGTCGTGGGTAATTGGATTGGTGCATGGTGTGCCGGGTATCCATTCGGAGTCGTCGATGAAGAAGTCGTCCACTTGTGCCGATGCATACACGTGGTAATCACCCAGGAAGACGCCCTGGGTGACCCAGTTGAGCAGGCCGTAGGCCAGCACCAGATCGTGCGTCAGATATTGATTGCTGTCGAACATCTGCGAAAGATATTGGCGTCCATCGGAAAACTGTGTGATGGCGGACAAAGTGTTTCCCGAGGAGTCCACCAACAAGGGAGTCACTGAGGAGATGTTCGGTGCGGAGACGGGCGTCGTAAGATAAATGAAAGCGTTGGTGATAGTCACTGGCGTCGACGTGTTTGCGTAGAAGAAGACCGGGACGGCAGCGGGGGTGAAATTGCCGCTATACGGAGTCGTGGATGACACAGTGCCCGTGTAGTAGTTCAATCCAAAGTCCGGCGTCGGGTTCGTGTACCAGTTCAGTTGCCGCACGCCGAAGAATGATTCATACGAGGCTAACTGGGACGCGACTGAATATGGAAACGTGTAAATATCATCGCCGAATGCGTAAATCACGCCCTGGAAGTATCCATGGCACATTCCATCCGATAGTGGCGGCAGCGCGCCGCTGGAGGCGTCCACTACCGTGTAAGGCGTGCCGACGTAGTTGAGAATCTGTTGGATTGCCGGAAAATCAGCATAAGCCGCTTGAGAGTTATTCACTACGAGCAGTTGCATATCTACCGTTTTTGTCGGGCACGTAAACACACCCGGAATTGTGCTCACAAATGCCGTGTTTGTGCCGCCGAATGGCCCCACATTTCCCGAACTCGCCGTAACGGCCACCGCCACCGCTGTAGCTGGATCCGATACAACGGTGGCTAACCCCGGCGTACTCGCCGGAACTCCACTCGTCCCCACAGTTACAACCAGAGGATTGAACGAGCTCCAAGTGGCCGTGTTCGTGATGTCCTGCGTACTGCCATCGCTGAACGTCCCAGTGGCAGTGAATTGCTGCGTGTAATTGAGCCCTAGAGACACGCCGGCGGGTGCAACTGAAATGGATTGCAAAACAACGGGTGCGGGTGTGACCGTCATCATCGCGCTTGCTTGCAATGTTCCCAACATTGCCATGATTGTCGTGCTTCCTTGCGAAACGCTTTGAGCCAATCCCGTTGCGCCGATTGTCGCCACACTGGGCAGCTTAGAACTCCACGTAACGGATCCCGTTAGATTCTCATGAGTCCCGTTCTTGAAGTTTCCCGTGGCGACGAATCGCTGCGTGTTTGGCACCATCACCGAAGCACTCGCCGGACTAATACTGATCGAAGTGAGGCCGGTAACATTCCCGGTGCCGGTCAGGCTGGTCACGCTCGGGCTACCGAAGGCGCCATAGTTAATCGTGAGTGACCCCGAACGCGCTCCATTTTCCGTCGGTTCAAACACCACGCCAATGGTGCACGCCGCCCCAACTGCGGAAGTGCATGTGTTGGTGGCCACGGCAAAATCTCCGCTCGGGACAACGCTCATAACATTCAACGGAGTGGTCAGATGGTTTGTTAATGTCACCGTCTTGGCGATACTTGTGTTGCCCACGGTGGTGCTGCCAAACGTCAATGTAGCAGGTGAAATCGTAACGGGAGAAGAACCAGTCCCGACAAGGCTAACCATCTGCGGGCTATTCGCCGCGCTATCGGTGAAGGTCAACGCGCCGCTGCGCGCCCCCGTCTCAGTTGGAGAGAACGTCGCACTCACCTTGCACGTGCCCTCGGGTGGGACGCTTGTGCCGCAGGTATTGCTCGCAATCGAAAAATCTCCACTCGGCGAAACGCTTAGAGATGTAAGCATTGTCTTCTGCTGATTGGTCAGTGTTACCGACAGGCTTGAACTGGTATTGCCGACGGCGGTAGTTGCAAAACTCAGAGAGCTCGCCGAGAGGGTCACCTGCGCAATCCCCGTTCCTGTCAGGCTGACCGATTGCGGGCTTGTCGACGCGCTATGAGTTACCGTCAAAGTCGCCGTTCGGCTCCCCAAAGCGGAAGGCGTAAACGTTACGATGATGCTGCAGCTTCTTCCCGCGGCAAGCGTGCCCATGCCCGCACATGTGCCGCCCATGGTGTAATCAGCCGCAGCGTTTCCGCCGCTGATCGTGATCCCGATGATCGTCAATACTGCAGTTTGTGTGTTTTTGAGTGTCGCCGTCTTTGGAGCGCTCGCCACGCCTTTTATATCATTGCCAAATGTTAATGTTGCTGGCGTAAGCGTGGTTTGGGCAAATGTAGACGCCCCAAAAATGAAGAAACCAATGAGGAGGATAATTCTTCCGGAAATGTATCTACTTGGCATATCTATAGCGGCTTTTTGGCTGACCGGGAACATACAACTAAACCCCCCGGAGCGCAATGCCCTGCCCGATTTTTCGATGGATCGCTCTCTCAAACGTATAATCGTCCGGACGAATGAACGAACGGGCGCGCCGGCGGCTAGAAACTCCTGGCCCTGCTCTTCCGTCAAGGGATCGCGATGAATCGAGCCGTAATCATAATGTCTCTGTTTTGCCTCTCGAGCTTCAGCGACCACCCAATCGCAGCTCAATCTTCCAGCACGCTGCAGACAGTCGAAACCGAGCTGCGTGTCGCAAACACAAAAAGCGGTCCGCTCCTGCTCGAGTTGAAAACGCAAGACGGCACAGCGTGGCGCAATCGAAGTTCGGAATCGCTTCCCGAAAGTGTGGAAATCGGCGGCAGGAAATTTCCCGTGCACTGGAGGTGGAATCGCGAGGCCAGCCATTCCGACAACCAGAAAATATCCTATATCTATGAATCCGATACGCCCAAATTGCGCCTCACCTGGGAATGGCAGGCCCGTTCTGCCCACGGTCCTATCGAGCATCAAATCCGCCTGGAAAATCTGGGCGTTCAGGAAATTTGGCTTCCCCTGATAGACAGCATCCGCATGGATTGGCAATGCGCTTCATCTGTTCCGCTGGAACAACTTTCCATCGAAAAAGGTTCGGGCTCTCCTTCGGACCAGGGCACGCGCCAGGTGCAGGTGAAAGATGACTACCGTTGGGAAGGCTTTTCCAGCACGTATGATCACCATGAGTCGACAGGGGCGAGAGAATTTATTCCAGCGTTTCTACTGGAGCGCACCGACGGCCAACAAAGCGGCTGGTATGTGGGAATCGAATTCAGTGGACGCACGCACCTCACGCTTGGGCGTGCCGGCGAATCCCTTCGCAGTGTCGTCGGTCTCAATCCCAATCCAGGTCCGTTCAAAACTCGGCTGAAACCCGGAGAAAGTTTTGAATCCCCCACAATTTTTCTCGGCGGCGCCATTGGAGGAATTGACGCCGCCGGCAATGTGCTGCGTCGCTGGGTGCGCGATGTGCTCACCAATCCCGCGGACTGGCAAAATCCTTCCTACCCAACTCTCGTCAACAACAGTTGGGGCAGCGGCATGGCCATTGACGAAAAACTTGCCCTGCGTATGTTGGCCGATTCCGCGGAATTAAAATTCGAGATGTTTCATCTCGATGCTGGCTGGTTTCGCGGTGTGGGCGATTGGTATCCCGACCCGCAGAAATTCCCGCATGGGCTTGCGCCTCTCGCCGATGAAGCCCACCGCCTCGGGCTCAAGTTCGGCCTGTGGTGCGATTGGTCGCAAGCTGCATTGGACACGGAACCTGGCGCGCTAAACGTTCGTGATCCCGAAGTCAGCAATTGGGCCGTCGCGGACACACCGCCCGGCTGGAAGCCCGAAGACTTCAAGGGCCAGACGATCGACCTCGGCGTGCCCGAAGCGCAGGCCTGGGCACAAGCGGAAGTGAATCGCCTTGTGCGCGACTATCATCTCGACATGCTCGAACACGATGGCTATCTCGTCGCCCAGGGTTGCGCCCGCAAAAATCATCCCCACGCGCCGCCTGATCCAGAAAATACGCTCATCAGCAAAGCTGCCAGTTCCTTCTGGGTGGATAGTTCAAATTCCACTGACGTCAGTTACCACGCCGTGCGCGCCTATTACTCGATCTATTCCAACCTCCGGCAAAATCACCCTGGCCTCCTGCTCGAAATTTGCAACGACGGCGGCCGCATGGTGGATTTCGGCAGCGTGGCGCACGGCGACTATTTTTCCATCACCGATGCATACGACCCCGTCTCTAACCGCCGCGCCTTCTTCGACGCCAGCCATCTGCTTCCGCCCGCGATGTTGGAAGATTACGTGGAGAAGTGGCCCGTGCCGCGCATCGAAAATTTCCGTTACATGCTCCGCAGCGGCATGATGGGCTGGCTCACGATCATGATGGACACCACCGCCTGGGCCGCAGCGCAGCACGAAGCGGCCAGGACGGAGTTCGAACTTTACAAAACTCAACTGCGCCCGTTTATTCGCGATGCTGACTTGTACCATATTTCCCCGCGGCCAGATGGCGTACATTGGGACGCCATGGAGTACTTTGATCCCTCCCGGCAAGCCGGAGTCGTATTCGCCTTCCGTGGCTCCATCGAAAACCAGAGCGAACAAACTTTCACACTCAAGGGTATCTCGCCCGCTAAGGAATATCAGCTGCACTTCCAGGATCAGTCTTCGCCGGACGTGAAAATTACAGGGCGCGATTTGCTCGAAAAAGGGCTCACCGTCTCGCTGCTTCTGCCCAACAGCTCCGAATTGATCTTTTTTAAAGAAGTCGCTCCATAACGGGCGAAGCCAAATCGTGGAAATTCGAACAGTGAACCCGGGTGCAATTGCGAGTGAGGGACCGATGGGCTACCTAACTCCACATGCGAGCAAGCTGTTCCGATCGCCGATCGCCTGGCGGCAGACAAGCGGCATCTTCAGCAGTCATGCAGAATCTTCGATAGTGATTTGTACACTTCCAACCGCCCGTTCTTGTCGTATTGGATGTAGCCCAGCTTTCTGAATTTGTTCATGAACAAATTCACGCGAGGGCGCGTTGTCCCAATCATCTCGGCAAGCGCGTCCTGGTTAATTCTCGAAAGGATCGATGGGTTCATGCTCCCGGCGTCATAATCGGCCAGCAAGAGCAGCGTCCGGGCAAGCCGCTTCTCGCTCGAATTAAACAGGTGATCGATCAAATCCTGCTCGATACGATGATTCCGCGCCAACAGGTAATTAATGAACCGGTTGCAAATGGAGTGTTCCTCTTCGAGCAGTCTCAGCATCTCGTCACGATCCATTACGATGATCGAACCCGGCACCAGGGCTATCGCCGAAGTGGAATAGAATGCCTGGTTGCTGATGCAATTCTCACCGAAGAAATCTCCTCGGCCAAGGAATCCTAGAATTCCAGTCCTGCCCCGCTTCGAAACCAGCTCCAGCTTCACCACTCCTTCATTGATGTAATGGATTTCGGTGCATTCCTCTCCCTGGGTGAAGATCGTCTCGCCTGCGTCGTAGCGCACACTCTTTGATTCCGGCAGCCCAGACGGAAAGAGCTCCTCCCCCCGCTTAACCCTTTTCTTCGATTTCATTCAGTCCTCTGAATTGAACACCCGCCCGATTTCCCAATCGTCGCGGTGCCGGTGTTCGAATTTCCTGTTTTAATCCTCGGACTTTCTACATCCGGACGGATATTGCGTCTGTCCAAGGTTAGACATGCGGCCGTCGGCCGGACCTGTATACTCGGCCCCTCAGCATCCACTCCAGCCCTGTCTAATTAAGATCCGGAGGATCGCATGGACCTTTTCATTCGGCTGTGGCGAGTATGAGCCTCGGGTACGACATCTTCAAGACGCTTGAGGACGGGAGTCCGATGTGGGTCATGCAGGTTTCCACGCTGGAGGAGGCCAAAAAGGGCGTTCAAGCCTTGGCCGGCAGAACGGTAGCCGAATATTTCGTCCGCGATGCCTCATCCGGCGAAATCATCATCAAACTCGGTCCAATTCAGCCCCTTCATTTAGGGAGTTCGGGTTAACGACACTGTGTGTCCCCAGATCTCCCTTAAATAACACCGTACAGCATTCACTGTATTCTCCCCCTCGCATGGAATTGGAATAGTTGAAGTTAACAGCCCGCCTGTGCCGCTCGTCTGGCGCAGGCTGGCAACAATCCGCAAACGTGAATTTTTCCAAGGAAAATTGCTATGAGCACGGCGAACCGCCCCATTTCAAATAACGCGCCCCTGGTCTCAAACCCGAAATGGCACGACCACAAATCTCATGGACATGTAGTTCAGCTCTACACCGAAGACCGCTCGTTGATCGATGGGCTGAGCCGTCTTGTGGGGACTGCGCTGATTGGCGGTGATTCGGCAATCGTGATTGCCACAAAACCTCATCGAGAGGAACTCGCGCAGCGGTTGAGGACGCGTGGTTTTGATTCACTCGCCGCTTCGTTGCAAGGTAGATACCATGTGCTGGATGCCGCCGAAACTTTGGCGAAGTTTTCCGTGGATGGCTGGCCCGATGCAGCTCTTTTCTGCGATCAAATCGGAGGTCTTATCTCCAGGGCGCAAGCTGCATCTGAGGGCGCCACTTCACACGTCGTGGCATTCGGCGAAATGGTCAGCCTGTTGTGGGCGCAAAGGAAGCCCGAGGCCGCGATCCGTCTTGAACAACTCTGGAATGAGCTGGCCAAGACCCACACTTTTTCCCTCCGTTGCGCTTATCCCCTCGCCGGATTCGGCGGCGAAGAGGACACCGAACCATTCCTGCGAATCTGTGCGGAACACTCCGAAGTCATTCCCAGCGAATCCTACACCGATCTCACTTCCGAAGAGGAACGCCTTCGCAACGTTTCTTATCTGCAACAAAAGGCTCAGGCGCTTGAGGCGGAGCGGGCCGGCCGGAAAGATGCCCAGAAATCCCTGCAGTCCAGAGAATCGGAACTTGCCGACATCCTCGAGAATGCTCTGGAAGGCGTCCAGCAAGTGGGTCCGGATCAAAAGGTTTTGTGGTCGAACAAAACGTTGCTCAACCTACTTGGCTATTCCCCCGAAGAATATATCGGGCATCCTCTCGCCGAGTTCTATGTCGATAAAGACCTCTTCAATAATTATTGGGCGAAACTCATGCGGCGTGTGGAGGTTTACGATTTCCCTGCTGAATTTCGATGCAAAGACGGCTCCGTAAAGCAGGTTGTCATCCATTCCAATGGCCTTTGGGAAAACGGCTCTTTTGTCCACGCCCGATGTTTCATTCGCGATGTCACTGAGCACAAGCGCCTCGAACAATCCCTGCGCGTTGCCGAGCAGCAAGCGGCCATGGGACGAATGGCCGCAATCATCGCGCACGAAATCAACAATCCCCTCGAAACTGTGACCAACGTCTTCTACCTCCTTCGCGATCATCCCTCGTTGGACGACGATGCGCGTGAACTCGCGCGAATCGCCAATGAGGAAATGACCCGGATGCGCCATATCGCCAAACAGACCCTGGCCTTCCATCGCGATTCCGAAAGCCCCGTTCCTGTTTCTCTGCGCACCATCATGGATGATGTCCTGCATGCGTTCCGCCACCAGATTCAATCTCAGGGCATCACAGTGGACCGGAGGATCGCAACCGATGGTCTCGTCATTGCCTATCCGGTGGAACTCCGCCAGATCTTCATAAACTTAATCGCCAACGCGCTCCAGGCCATGCCCGAGGGCGGCAAACTTCGAATTCACCTGCGCGAGGGTTCGGAATGGCTCAAGGATTCCGCGCGCGCCGGTGTTCGCATCAATATCACGGATACTGGCGCCGGGATTCCCCTGAAGCATCATCACAAAATATTCCAGCCATTTTTCACCACCAAGGCCGATAAAGGAACTGGTCTCGGCTTGTGGGTCAGCCGCGGCATCCTCCAAAAGCTGGAAGGAACGATCAAGTTTCGCTGCTCGAAAGCGGGAGGCACCGCGGCAACCACCTTCGCGGTGTTTATTCCCACGGAAGGATTGAGCTCCCTTTGAGCAGTTCATCCACGGCGTCATTTACGTGAGCGCCGAACCCCATATTTCGACGGCGCAGAGTGGACTCATTCTTTGTATTGATGATGAGTCGGCAGGGCTCGCGGTCCGCAAGCGCGTATTGGAGTCGGCGGGCTATCGCGTCGAAACCGCTCGATCCGCGCAAGACGGAATTCGACTGTTTCGGTCCTCTGATTTCGATCTGGTGATTTGCGACTACTGGATGCGCAGCATGAACGGAATTGCGGCCTCGCGCGAGATCAGGCGAATAAACTCATCCGTCCCCGTCATTATCTTGTCGGGATTCTCACAATTGCCCGACGAGTCCATTGGCGTTGCTGACCGCTGGATTCTCAAGGACGAAGGTCCCGAATTCCTGCTCGATGCGATCCATGATTTGCTGAAGACCAGGTCCTGACTATCGCTTATCTTTTCGACTCCGCCTTGGCACTTCGATTCCTTATTGATTTTGACCCGGAGCAGTCCGAACGTCCGGGTCGGCTTTGCTCCAAAGCTTTTCCGCCTCCGCAAATTCCCGCTTCGCTGTCGCGGAATCGCCCTGATGATCGGCGACCACCGCCAGAGTGTAATGTCCGCCTGCATAGGAGGGATCGTGCCGGACCATCTTTTGGGCGGTAGATTCCGCCAACTCCCAATCGCCCACCTGCCGCGCTGCCTTGGCGATCGAATCAAGTTCGAATAGGGCTTCGCACCAATCGTCAGGGCCGGGCAAGGCAACAATTTTGTCTTCGATCTGGTTCATTAGTGGATTGGCCCTGTCCCAGTGCTGTTCGTAAAGGAGTATCTCAGCGTTCAGGAGGCCGGCATTCGGCAACATGCCGACGATGGCGACGGGAAGCTGCTCCGTTTCGCGTTCCGCTAGAGTCAGCTCGCCTTTCGCGTCGGTGATGCGCTTCATTGCCAGAAATGCGAGCCCTGCCGTGGTGTGGCCCGCGAACCGGGCCAGTGGCCAGCGGCTGGCTATCAATTCCTGTGAGGCCGTCACCGCTTCTTCCGGTCGCCCGCGGTCCAGCAGGAATTCCGGCCAGCACCTTCGATTAAACTCTGCGATATCGATATACGCCGGCATGGAAAAAGCCTCCCGGTAGGCGGATTCGGCGGCTTTCATTTGTCCAAGCGATTGATAGCTCATGGCCAGCAGCGTCAGGTTATGGACGTGATGCCAGTCGTACCGCGCCGGAATGTTTTCTGCGCCATAGTAGGCCTTTTCCAGCTCGTCCGCTTTCAGGAATTCCTGCACCGCTTCATCGGTGCGCCCCAACCGCCGAAGATCGTGCCCGCGCATGTGGTGGGCGTGAGGAATGGCCGGGGCCAGGCGGACATAGATTTCGGTTTGCTCCAGCGCCTCATTCGCAAGGCCCAGGTTTTCAAAAGTGTGCGCAAGATAATGGTGCGCCGCAAAATTATCGGGCGCCAGGGCCACCGCCGTCTCATAGAACGCCATCGTGTCCGCGTGGCCGCCCTGGCCGTGCGCCATAGGCGAGCCTTCATCGGCAAAGCCGCGCAGGATCCAAAGCCAGGGATCGCGCGGCATGGCGGTGAGCGCGTCCGTGATCGCTTTCCGGTAGGCGAAATATTTCTGAAGATCCTTGTTGTCGGCGAGATACTCCAACTGCAGGCCGCGAATCGCAATCCGCGCGCGCTCCGGAACCGTTGCCTGATCCGCAAGCGCTCGCGCCTTTTCAAACTCTTCGCGAGCCGCGGGCACGTCCTGCAATCCAACGTATGCGTCGCTCAGGCCCAGATGCGCCATCGCCATGGATTTGTCCAGGCGAAGCGCCTGATGAAATGACCGGGCCGCCTCGATCCACACAAAAGAATTCAGGTACGCGATCCCCTGATCATAAAAGGCCTGCGCTTCAGGCGACGAAGCCGTCACCGTTTCATGTATCTTGCCGATTCCTTCGCGGAGAGTTACAGGACGCATCAAAATCTCGCGCGGCACCCAGCCAATCATGTCCTTGGATTCAGCCTCTTGCGCCTGCGCCTGAGCCTGAACGGGCACATGGATTGCACCCGAACACAGCAGGAATGGGAGGGCCAGCAGAAAGGCCAGAGGCCCCACCCCGAATACTCTTGTGCGCTGATTCAGAAAATTCCCATTCTTCCTGAAGAATTTATTTCGCGATTTCTGTGATCTCAACGGTCCGCAAATAGTATGCGGCACCCATGCGCCGGGTGACAACCGCCGGGTCCCCCACGCGCAGGCGAATCATATAGGTCCCCACTTGCTTTGGCGACCATGCATGGCCCCAAAAGCTCCAGGAATCCGTTGCGATTTGCTGAAAGCTATCCACAGCAACGTAATCCTCCTCCGGATTGAATCGAATCTCCAATTTATTCACCGGCCCCGTGCCGCCCCACAGGATTCCCACGACTCGATACTTGATGCCGCCGCCGACCGACCACTTTTCCACGCGAATGGGCATCGCCGCGCGATCTACCGTCGCCGGCAGATAATCCGCAGCAGTCTGCGGCACTCCTTTTTGCATCGTTCGCGAGGCATATTCCTGCATCTGGGACGTCGCCGCGGCGCCGTCGTCCACCCAAGTCATTTCGTTCACCCATTTGATGCAGGCGCATCCGTACCAGCCGGGGACAATCAGTCGGAGCGGGGCGCCGTGGTCGCGTGTGAGTGGTTGCCCGTTCATGGTTGTAGCGATGAATGCGCGCGAATTCTTCAGCTCTTCGAGCGTGAAAATCCAGCTTGCGCCGGGGATGGAATTTACAGATGGTGCCGCGTAGGTATCGAATCCTGAAATCAACAAGCGAGTGGCCTCGGGCTTCGCTCTGGCGTCGTCGAGAATCTCCGAGACGCGCACGCCCGTCCAATCCGCCGCGCTCATCATGCCGAAGTGCACGCCTCGCGCGTTACCCGCGCATTCCATCACGTGCAAGCCCATGGGCATCGACTGCTTCGCCAGCTCCGCCGCGCTCAGTTCAAAAGGCCGTTGCAGCAGGCCGCCCGCTTTAATTGACGAAATCTTCGCGCCATCCAGAAGTTCGGATGCCCCCGAGCGGATGTAGAAATCCTGCGTGCGCGTGACTGAGTTTTCCGGCGTCAAGTTCGCAAGATCGGTGTATAGCCGCTTGTCGAGTTCCGCGCCAAATGCCTGCCCCATCGGCACGGGCGACTCCTTCGTAAATTTCAGTACGCCGATCTTTTTTCCGCCTCGAAATGCCTTTTCGATTTGATCCGCCGATGCGAAGGAATCACCCGGCAGTCGGAACTTGTCGAAGCCCATAAGCAGCGGCAGCGCAGTGCCCGCAAACAGCGAGCCCCGCAACACCTCTCTGCGCGTGAGCGATCGGCGAAACCCAGCTTTCAAACGCTCCCCCCAATTGTCGCGGCATCAAACCTGCGGCATCGCCCTGCGAGTTTACACCGCGGCATGCGCCCAAAACAAAAAAGGCCCCCGCCGAAGCGAGGGCCTTCTTCGAATTCGATTTGGACTCGGTTAGAAGTCCAGTCGAGCGTTGAATTCAACTTCGCGAGCACCGCCTCGAGGTCCCGCCGTTTCGGTCAGGTTCCCGAAAATGCCGGGGGCTGTGGGATCGAGAACAAGAGAGCTGTCGGCAAAATTCACGCTGTTTAGCACGTTGTAAGCCGCGGCTCCCATCTGCAGCTTGATTCTCTCTGTTAATCGGAAAGACTTGTTGATTCCCGTGTCCAATGCCGCGTAAGCCGGACCCGTAATCACATTTCGCGATCCGGGCAGTCCCGGCGGAGTGAAACCAAAGTTCGCATATTCCGCGGTTGGGTTCGAGAAAATATTGGGAACCCCATTCGCTCCTTTGCGCGTTAGGTTGGTCTTCACAGGCCCCGTGAGCGTTCCAAAGGATTCTTCGAAAAAGTTGGTTGGGAAATTGAATCCTTCCCCCGGGCTTTCCGGGAAACCCGAATGCCACCGCACCGCTCCGGTCAATTGCCAGCCGCCAACCACTGCATCTACAAGTCGGCTGGGGTCTGAAAAGAAGCGCCGGCCGCGGCCGAACGGCATGTCAACCACAAAGTCGCCGTTGAAGTTGTGCTTCAGATTGAAGTCAGACACCGCGCGATTCAACCTGTGATCGAATGGATTCTGAATCAGCGCGCCGAATGTGCCCGCTCCGCCGTCGCCCAGATCAACGTTTTCCGAACCTGAGGCGTTGTCGATGCTCTTTGAAAATACGTAGTTGGCGGCAAAGCTCGCGATTCCCACGCTCTTTCGCACGGAAACCTGCAGGCTGTGATAATTCGAACTCGCCCAGTTCGTCCAGGTGGGCAACGCTGAAAACTGCGGTTGAAATTGAACGAACCCGGTTCCCGTTGGATCCACTGTTGAATTCCATGGACTCGGAAGGCTGCCAGGACCTACGAAAGCGTCCAGTGGATAGAGCGCGCATGACCAGCTCGGCCCCCCCGACAAGCCCAGAATGTCTTGCACCGCATAAGCATAAAATGCCTGCGTTGGCGTCAATGACTCATAGCTCGAAACGCATGCTGCAGCTGACGACGATCCGCAAAAGAAATCCGCGTCAAACGCTGCCATGTTAGGGAGCATGTTTTGGAAGAACGGAATGGACCCAATCGCTTGCAGCCCCGTCGTGTTCGCCACTTGGATCTGATTTGGAGAACTCGAAACCGTAGTGGTCGCGGGGATCGAAGGCGTCGCCCCGTTCTGCGGAGTCATATTTGCGAGTTTCGCAATCTGGCGGTAGGCAGTCCACATGTCCGTCTTGCTCTGGGGGTCGGTGATATCCAGGTACTGGGCGAAGTCCGCTTTTCCAAGCAGCCTCCGGCCGAGTGTGCCGATATACCCGACATCCACAACGAAATGGTGCGGGAGTTCGCGCTGAATATCCGCATTGAAATGAATTGAATAAGGTGTTCGAAGTCCCGGATCCACTGCAAATCCCAAGTTGGAAGTATTCGCCACCGGCGTGAACGGAAATTGCACCGACGTGGGCGGGGTGAAGAATTGCGACGTATCCGGAAGCCCCGTGCACCCGCTCGTCAGTGTGCAAGAGCCGTCGAACCGCGGCGCCATAACCGAAGTCGGCGGGCAAACGTTGCCGCCAAGGCAGAATTGCTGCGACCCATTGATCAACGAAGTCGCCGTGCCGGGTGAACCATTCAAATCGCTCGCCACCGCGATCGGCTGCCCAAGATTATCGTAGAACACCCCGGCCCCCAGCCGGATTGAGGATTTTCCCGGACCGCCAAAAAGTCCGCCGAGGATTCCGCTATCGAACGCTGGCGAATAGGCCAGCGCCAGCCGCGGAGCAAAATCTTTGTAATCCGGGTCGTACCAGGAGTTCGCGCCTTTGTTGGCCTTGCCCGCGGGCGACCAGCTCAAAAGCGGCGACGCGGAAGAGGGGATTCCATTTTCCATGTTTGTCACCCGCTGCTTGAACCAGGTCATGATGTTAAACGAAGGTGCCACTTCGTCGCCGTGTGTTTCCCATACGGGAGTCTCGTACCCGTATCGCAGACCAAAAGTGAACGTAAGATTCGACCGCACGCGCCAGCTATCCTGCCCGTATATTTCAAACGAACGCTCGGCGAAACTCCGCGCCTCGGGCGAACCTTGCGGCAATACGGCGCCGGTTGAAATATTGCCGAAATACGTGGCATTCACTTGCGAGATCGGCCCGGTGAGCATATTGAACGCGCGTGTGATTGCCGTGGGATTTGTCGGCGTCGGCAGATTGGGATCCGCGAGAATTTCATTGGAAGCGGCGGCCCCTCCCACATCAAACCCGTCGTTGACGTCGAAGGCGGGGAACGATTCCGACGTGTTAACCCTGTTATTCGTAATGAAGCGAACGTCGCCTCCGAACTGAAACGTATGAATGCCATGAGTCTTGCTCACGTCGTTGCTGATTACGTGAACAGGCACGTTGCGGCTGGTCGGCCGCGCTCCATAATTTTGTACGTCGCTGAAATCCCTCACATCAAACGACGCTCCGCTGGTTCCGGACAACGCGATTCCTTCCCGCGTGAACCCGTATCGCATCGTGTCCACCAGCGTTGAGCTCAACTGCCCCTGATACTGGACCACGAAACCCCGGCTGTTGTTCAGCAAGGATTGTGCCGGAGGTTCCCCCGGGAATTGGGCTGCCACCAGGTCAGTCTTCAACCCCTGCATGCTGCCCCTCGCAAAGATGGAGTGGTGGCCATCCGCGGTAAGGTTGTAATCAAACCGCGCGATATAAATGTTGTTGCTGGTTTGTTCCGGGGCGTTAAAGCGGTAACCAATGAAATTCGCCACCACGCCGGTTCCGCTCGCATCGTCGCCTACTGAGGCATCGTTTCCGTGTGGA
>Ga0070765_100000280_pt1 | contig 30655 bp, 31 predicted proteins | sample HubBroMetageWFT5_FD_71516 | JGI IMG/M metagenome (GOLD analysis project Ga0070765, IMG submission 71516) | Warmed and freeze-thawed soil microbial communities from the Hubbard Brook experimental Forest, New Hampshire - Hubbard Brook CCASE Soil... | ecosystem: Environmental > Terrestrial > Soil...
TGCGCCTCAAGCCAAAAAATCGATGAGGAGGAGAGTATGGAAATAAGAATAAAGCAGTTGTGTGGTATAGCTCTGACGGCGATGCTGGCGGCCACATGCCTGTTGAGCAGTCCCGCGAGAGCTGACGTCGCAGCTGGAGAAGCAACGTACAAGGCCAAGTGTGCTGGCTGTCACGGTCCCGACGGCAAGGGCAAGGACGCGTTGAAGACTCAGGACTTTGCTTCCGCAGCCGTACAGGGTATGAGCGACGCGGAGCTTACTACCATCATCACCGATGGAAAAGGCAAGATGCCGGCGTATGCGAAAAGTCTGAAGCCGGAACAGGTTAAGGACCTGGTTGCCTTCATACGATCCAAAAAATAATTCCAAGCGCGAGGCAGGAGGTTGCGGAATGTCCAGCTTCCTGCCCGGAACGGACGCCATCCTATGCTTCACGCTACAACGCTGATTGTTAGCCTCATCGTCTTTAGCGCTGCGGTGATCGCGGTGCTTGTGGCGCGACCGGCTATCACTGCGACCCGTGGCGGCAAAATCCTTGCCTTTGTCGCCATGTTTTGTTTGCCGATCTTTTGCGGTCTACTTGGCTTCTCCAGGGAAATGGGGCGCGCCAAAACTACCGGGTTCTGTTTGTCCTGTCACACTATGGAAGCCTACGGCAAGAGCCTCCTGGTCGACGATCCCACCCATATTCCCGCGAGCCATTTTCAAAATCATCGTGTGCCTTCGGACGAAGCGTGCTACTCATGCCACACGCAATACGCCATGTTCGGCGGGCTCAGAGTGAAACTGTGGGGACTAAAGCACGTTGCCATCTACTATTTCGGAACTCCGCCGGCACCGGAAAACATTAAGCTTTACGAGCCCTACAACAATCGTGAGTGTCTGCACTGCCATCTCGGTGCTCGATCCTTCGAAGAGGGAGCGGTGCACAACGCTGACCCCGGCACTCTTCCGGCTATCAAATCCAATCAACTGTCCTGCATTTCGAGCGGGTGTCATGAGATCACGCATGATCTTGCGCACCTGAAAGACGCGAAATTCTGGAAGGAAGCTAAGTGATGCTAAGCACAAATCGATTTGAGAGACGCCGACAGGTTGCCGGAGTCTGCGTAGTCCTTGGCCTTGTGATTGAAGCACTTTGCCTGCTCTGGGCCACGCCAATTGCCTTTGTCGTTTTTGTCGCGATTGGCGGCTCTTTGATGTTCGTTGGCATCGTTCTCTATCTATTTTCGCTTGTTAACACTGTCGTCAGCCCCGAATAACAGCAACACACCCACCTACTGGCCCTGGCTCTGGAGCGGTGGAAGCAGAGATGCCACCTCAACATCCAGCAACATTTCGATCCGGCGTTCCAGTTGGAAGAATATTGCCGTCTTTTTTCCCGGTAATACTTCGCTCACGATCGGTACATATCGCTCGCGCAGCTGGATCACGGACTCGCTAATCTCCTCGGACCTCTTCAGGTAATCCAGCGACTGCTGGTCCGTGGCCGTATCCAAGTTCTGAGCGTATTCCTTGATCAGCGCCAACTTTGTATCGCCGATTTTTGCGTACTCAGCCTCGTATTGATCATAAATCGGCCAAAATTTTGTCGCTTCCGCTGCAGTCAAGGTTAGATTCGCAGCAATAAGCTGCTTTTTCTGCGACCGGATATTCTTTCGCAATAGTTGTATATCTTGATCGCTCGCCACCTGCCCGCTCTTGGTTGACGCGGCGGGTTCTTGCCCGGTCACCGTGCGCGCAGTAACGTGAGGGCCAGACAGAGAGAAAAACCCCGTCAACATCAACCCCATAACAGTCTTATTGTTCACAGTGATTCTCCTTAACAATCTACAGTGCTCCGATACCGCCCAGCGAACCATTCCGCTCACAGCTCTGAGCCACTGCGCTTCGATAGATGTGCTGCACAGTTTGGCGCCCTGTCGTCGAGGCGAATACAACCTATGTTCGATTCGGTATTTGAACAACTGGGTGAATCCCTAGTTGGTGATGCAGAGGCGAGTGTTCTTGGAAGCCGGCCATACTTTCGCCTTTGGCGAACGCGATGCTTATTGTCAGAAATGACAGGGGCTGACACTCCCGACATCCGATCAAGGGACAACCGGCAGCCGCCCCCATGGGGCATGGTCACTTCTGGCGCTGGGCCCCTATGCTTGTCGAGACACGCATTTCTGGCCTCGGAAGCGCCGGTCAGGCTCGTTGACGGGGCTGTTAGTTTTGACAATTTTGGCCAGCTTAAGAATTTGTGTATCCTCAGTGCGGCCAGGCCACTTGGCGAGACCTGTGCGCTCTGGTTCTAGCCAGCTCGGGAGCTACAAATGAAAACGAAATGTGTAACACTTGTCGCGATGCTGGCGAGCATCGCATTGCTCGCGGTCGCTTCACCGAAGTTGGCCATGAGTTGGAAGAATCCGAGCTATACGACCCCGAACTTCAGAAATGTCCTGGTGCTGGCACTCAACGGGAAAGCTGTTAACCGCGCGGAGTTCGAGGACGAGCTGGTGGCGGCCATTCAGCGGCCGGGACAAAAAGCAGCTCCCAGCTACGAATACATGCCGCGGCCTGACGTGACACCCATCGACATGAATGACTTGAGGGAGCTGGTAAAAGAACAGAACTTCGACGCCATCCTCGTAGCGCGTTTGACCAAAGCGGACAAGAAAACGACTTACGTTCCCGGTGACGTCTATACTCCCATAGGTTATTACAACACCTTCTATGGCTATTACGGCGCGGTATACCCGATCGTCTATTCCCCTGGGTATATGGTGACCGAGAAAGAAGCGCAGGTGGAGGTGAATTTTTATTCCACCGCAAAACCCGACGGAGAATTGGTGTGGACCGGGACCACCAATGTATTCGACGCCGATTCCGCGATGAAGGTGATCAAGGAGCTGGTCAAAATGATGACCAAGGAACTCGAGAAGGCGAACGTCGTTCCGCGTCCATCCAAGTAAACAGTCGCCGGATACTTTCACGGAGGTGGTACACCATGCGCATTCCTACCAGCAAAACGTGGCAGGCCCTTGCAGCACTCTCGATCTTGACGGTGATGACAGCGTCGCTTGTGGCGCAGCAGACCAGTTCTCTCACGATCGCCGGTCAATCTGGCTCGGCCAAGGTTATCCAGGTCGATGGCCGCAACTATGTAGAGGTCGAGGCACTGGCTCGCCTCACCAATAGCTCCATGAGCTTCAACGCGAACCAGATTGTCTTGACCATGCCCGGCAGCACAGCGGACAACTCCGCCACGTCTGCACCCGGCTTCTCGAAGGATTTCGTCGCTGCCGGAATCGAAGCGATGTCTCAGGTCCGGGAATGGCGCGTGGCTTTGCGCACTTCCATCCAGCGTAGCTACCCTCTGAGCGAGGAAGGGCTCGCTGCCTATCGAGATCAGGCGCGGAAGTCCCTCCGGCTTGCATCCGTCGCCGTCACTACGCCCGCGGATAAAAACGTGCTGCCGTTCCTCACCAACGAGTTCAACAACATGCAGCAACTAAGCGACAAATATCTACAGATGGCCAAGTCGATGACCTATATCGAACCCAACTCACTCGATAGCGACCCGCTCGATCAGAAAATCCGGACCTGTGCGCATTCCTTGACTTCCATGGCGAGCGCAAACCAATTCGTCGACGACGGCTCCTGCCAGTAATTTCTGCATCCGGGGAGATTGGCTGCGGCCATTAGCATGCAGGCCGGGCCTTCATTTCGGCCAGCCAATCCACGAATACTGCCAACCAACAGAAATGTTTTGATAATTCCCGCCGTAGCTGATGTACGCGCCGTTGTTGTAGCTGATTTTCACGGATTGATGTTTCGTGATCGGAATCGACGCAGTTACGCCAGCACGAGAATTCCTCTGCACGGTGTGCAGATTAGGGACGCCGCTCAAGCTGGTCTCCCCGCCGTACCAGAAATTCCCGTCCAGAGAGATCCACAGCCGCGGTTTGATGTCGTAGCTGAGATGCCCTTCAAATGCGCCTACTGGAGCCTCGGATTGTGTTTGCGTCCCGGGGAAGAATTGATTGTGCGAAAAGAATTCCTGATTCGTCGTGAAAAACCAGGCCGCGCCGTATGTATCCAGCACCCAGTGTCCCCATCGTCGCGACAAACCGATCTCCGGCTTGAACGCCCATCGGTTATTCCCCCAGTTGATCAGTTTCGTGCTGTCATACTGCCCGCTGGGCGCCACGATCTTCAGGCTCACCCCAATCAGCAGTTTTTGCCGCCATTTTCCAAATGATTCCAATGGCATCGCCGGTCCGCCCTTCAGGTTCACCGAAAAACGGTAGAACGAATCCAGTAACCCGGACCGATATACGTTATCCTCGACGGTGTTGACCGTTCCGTGGTAATTCCCTTCTCCATACGGCAACGAGACACTGACGTTTGCCGAGCGCCCGAAAAAATTCAGGGAGTGGTAGTAGCTGATTACGAAGAGATTTATTTTGGCGGTGGCCCCTGTAATCGGCACGGCCCCATTGAAGAGCACATTCCCGTCAAAGAAAGAATAGGTCACATCAATTACATTCGAATGTAAGGGTGTAATGACATAGGCGCGCGGCAACAGGTCTTGACCAAAAGCCAATCCCATCGCGCAAAGGTTGAGGGCAGCCGCGATCCCGAGCTTTCGCAAAATTCGCATCATGGCGAGCACCAGCCCAGGCGCTGCAAGTTCAGTCCCACAACTCCAAGCTCAACTCTACCCGCGACAACGCCCGCCTTATTGAGAAATCTCTGGCTTTGGCTTGTGCTCCGCCCGCTCTTTTATCTTGGCCTCAATTTCTTTCGGGGACGGCGGATAGCTCTCGAATCCCTTCGTAAAGTCCTGGTCAGCCTGCTTCCACGCTTTATCTACGTTATTAATTTTGCGTATGAGGTACAGCCTCCAAACCAGGTCCTTCTTTCGCGGGTCGATCAGATCCAGCAAGAGCGAGCCGGTCCGCTGGCTGCTGGCCGTCACAGTGTCGTAATAATATCCCCAGTACGAGCCGACATAAGGCCCATAGGGTCCCCAATTTTGCTGCGCTGAAACATTGATTTGGGTCGAGCTGTTCGCCCAGTAACGAACCACCAGGTCCGGATTCTCTTCCGGTTTCACTTCCCGCAGTCCTTTTGCTGTCAGCTCCCGCGTCACCGCACGATGCACTCGATTGTTGATGAGTTCTGGATTCAGCTGAAGCATCACCAGCTTTTCCACGCCGCCGATATACGCAAACGTCTTGTACTTTGAAAAATCGATTTCCGGGTTGAAGTCCACCTGCACCTTCGCGCTCGCCGGCATCGCCAACATCATAAGAAAAACCGCCAGCAACCAAGGGCTCTCAGCCAATCTCGTGCTCGTTCGAATCATTCGTGCTGGACCCTCCGTCCCGATTGCCGCCGCCCTAGCCTCTCACACCAATAGCGCCGGAAGATACGGAATACTGAGGTGGTGAACGGAGAACGCTTTTACGTTCCGGCAATGCCCTTATTCTGCAAAATTCTCACCACAACTCGGCGGTTCTCCGCCTGACCTTCGGTTGTCGCGTTGGGAGCCACTTGCTCTGACGTGCCCATCGCTCCGGGAGCTAAGATATTCGTCAGTGGAATCTTTCCGTCTTGTTCCAGGAATGCCAGGACGTTATCGGCGCGCTCCATGCTGAGCTTCTGATTGAGTGCAGCCGACCCCACGGCGGAGGCGTACCCTTGCACCTGAACGATGTAAGCGGTGATCGTCTGGGCCTTGGCCGCAAGATCGAGCAGTTGCGCATTGTATTTTGGATCGACGTTTACTTTTCCATTGGCGAAGTAAACCGTTACTTCCCCAAGGATGTTGTATTCGCCGAGTTCGCCGAAACGCTTGTTGGCTGCGGCGATCATTGCCTGATTGGCGGCAATCTTCTGTTGATTGGCTTCAATTTCCTGGTGATTCGCCTGGACGGCAGCTTTATTCGCCTGGATCTCAGCTTGATTTGCTTGCACTTGTTGCTGCGTCGGAGCCAGGCCCGCTTGGATGTCCTGAGCGGCCTTGAGATCGGAGCCTTTAAACTTTACGGTGTCCGCGACTAACTGGTGCTGGTCATTCATCATGCCTTTCACTTGCACCGGTAGCCCGGGAATCAGCGCGGTCACACCCAGCTCTTTTTTTCGCATCTTCATGATCCCCTGAACTTCCTGTACTTGCGTGTCGCTCGTCAGCGCCACAACAATGCTTTCGGAATCCTGGGTCTTTACCGTCATCGTTGAACCGTTGCGTCCGGTAATCACCCCCTGGACTTGCGTCTGCGCGATGGCCAAGATTGCTGAAGAAAAGCGAAACTAAAATCAATCCCAAGGCAAATTTGATAGCTGCAAAGTAATTTCGGTTCATTGCATTCTCCTTCCAGTCCAGCTAATTTTGTGTCGGTCCAAAAAACGCGATCTGATTCCTTACTACCTCCTTCGACCTCCGCCGCCACCACCGCCGCCCCAGCTGCGGCCGCCACCGCCCCAACCTCCCATGCTGTGACTGCCTTCGGATGATCCGGAATGCTGCTGAAAGCTTTGGCTCTGCGCTGAACCGCTCGAACGATTTTGCTTTTCAGAGTCCAGATTCTCCGACGAGGAGCCGGACGGGTGCTGTTGCTGGTAGCTCGATTTGTCCGACTGGGCGGTGGCCTGGCTATTTGGATGTTGTTGCTCGTAGCTCGATTTGTCAGATTGAGCCGTAGCTTGGTTGGTCGGATGCTGTTGCTGATAGCTCTGCGCGCTTTGTTGTGCCTTCTCCTGATTCTGCGTAGTGTTCACGCTGCTCCAGCTGCCGTTGCCGTTCGATTTTTGCCAGCCCGATCCGGTGTTCTTGTACACGTTGCCGTCGTGGCCGGCATACATGTCGCCATTGGAGCTCTTGCCTGCTGCTGTATTTCCATAGGCTGTGCTTGTGCCTACGGCCTTACCGCCTGTATTAGTCTGTCCCGATGCTACGGTCCCCTGCGAAGTCGTATAGTGCTGTGTGGTGGCGGATTTGTTTCCCTGCGAGACGTAGGAACTTCCCCACTGCGCAGTAGGACTTGATCCCTGGTGGGTGGCGCCGTACGACCCAGTGTATGGATTGTAGGCCTGACCGACGGTTTGCTTGCCATACGCCGTAGTGGTCGAAGCGGTTCGCGTGGCTGTCCCGGTGTACGGGTTGTACGACGCCGTGCGAGTCGCCGAGCCGTACGCTCCGTAGGTAGTTTGCGAAACGCCGTAGGCACCGGTGTGGGTGTTGTAGTAAGCGGAGCTGGCACCGTAGTAGCCGTAAGGGCAGGGATACGGGTGGTAAACCGGATAGCCCATCGGTGGATAGCCGATATAAGGCGGATAGTAGTAACCCGTGCCGCTGGTCACAATCGCTCCGACAGCCGCGCCGACCACAAACGCGCCAAGGTATCCGGCCGTGTAGCTGGACTGCACGTCGCCCGTCGAAGTCGTGACCTGCGTAACGTAGGTCACGTTGTATACCGGCGAGCTCGGCGGAATCGTATAAATCACCTGAGGAACGGAGCCGGCCGTTGTCCACGGACCTTGCGGCGTGGTGGACATGAACCACACTCCCTGCAAACACAAATAATAGACATCGCCGACCAGGATCACTTTGTCCGGAGTATTTGTGGCGTACTGAAGACGGGTGCCTTCAATCACCGTAAATTGCGGAGTGCCGGTATAAACAACCTTTGCCTGGGCAGCGGCCGTGGTTGGATTCAGGATCATCGTGGTAGGAATTTGTGCGATCAGCACGGCGTCTTTTGCCTGCGAAGTACCGGGCACCGAGCCGAGAATCGCGCTGGCTGGGCTGGAAAGCGGTATGTTGGCAAAATCGGACGGCAGACTCAGGGACGCAAATGTCCACGGCCCGGCCAGACTTCGAGCGCTGAACCAGCGTCCAGCCGCAAGGTAGAAGAAGGTCTGCGTTGGGCTATAGACGAAGAGCGGGCTGTCCGTATTGTTGGCGTAAACCAATTGTGTCCCCGGAATGGCGGTGTAGGTCGGCGGCCCGTCAAAAAGAATGACCTCCGCTGGAAAGGTGCTATAGAAAACTTGCGGAATGATGGGATTGGCTACCTGCGGCGGTGGCACCATTTTTTTCACATCCGCGAACTTCCCGGAGTCGGGGATCTTGCTGAACTCGCTGGATAATTTCGTCGCCGGCCTCCAAGGGCCGTGCAGATCAAATGCACTGAGCCAGAGGTTGTTCACCAGCAGGAAGTATTGCGACTTTGCCTTGTCAAAAAATAAAGGCCAAATGGTGTTAACCACGAATTTCAGGTTGGTCTTCGGAATTTCGGCGAGAACCGGCTCGCCGTCCACGTTGAGAAGAATGGCTGGAGAATTACTGACAAAAATAAATGGCGCATCGTTTTTCAGGTCGACCGTTTTCACCGATTCCGGCCTGGGTACATACGCGAGGACTCGATCGAGAGAGATGTCCACAGTGAGCGGCACGAAGGACCTGAGCAATTGATCCAACTGTTGTGAGGTAGCCGTATCCTGCCCGGGGAAATAGGTATTCAAGATCTTCAGGTTAAAGATGAGGACCATGTGCTTGTCCGTATCCACCATGGTGGTGCCTTCGAACGTCGCGGCACCGACCACTTCGTTCCCGCCGGACGGAGTAAGCTGAAATGCCTCCCGCCACTTAATGTCCTGGAACTCATGCCAGTCATCGACTTGAGGCTGGTAGATGACCAGTTTCCCCCCGGGCTTCACGATCTGCCGCGGCCAACCGGGATCTTGCGCCAACGCGCACGAGCATGTCGTCAAAATAAGACCTAGAATTCCGATCGCGAGCTTCTTGTATCGCATTGCTGACTCCTTTTGTTGTTCCCACTAAGCGCCAAAACTCATTTCACAAACTTGGCTTCCTCCAATGTGAGTTTGTACGCGACGTAGTATTTGTAGATATTGCTCACGTACTGAACGGTTTCTTGTCCGATACTCTTGGCCACCACAAGTTCGACATTCCCGAACCATAGATTGGGATTTAGCCCTTCGCTGGCTGCCGTCTTCCGCAGCCGCGCGATCCTGGTAGGCCCGGCGTTGTAGGAGGCGAAGACCATCAGTGTTTTGTTCAGTGGGTCAAGCTTGTCGTCCTTGAAATAGGTGTCCGCGATGTTGCGCAGCATCTTTGCTCCCGCCTGGATGTTCCCTTCCGCAGTGTGTACGTCCGAAATGCTGATGGGGGCGGCGGCGGCGTACTTGGGAATTACCTGCATTATGCCCACCGCGCCGCTTGGATTCTTACGGTTTTGGTCGAGAAGGGACTCTTGATAGCCCTGTGCAACCAGCATCAGATAGTCGAAATCGTATTCAGCCGCGTATTTTTGGAAATAGCGCACGTACGATTGGAACTTCTTCATTTCCTCAGTGGACGTGGAATCTTGCACCCACTTCGTTTTTTGCAAGTAGCGAGCGACAAGAGTGTTCCCGAAAACCGTGCCCGCCTGGTGATTCTTGATGAAGCCATTGAACAGTTCCTGTAGTTTTGGACTGTCTTTGCGAACTGCAAAAGCCAGCTCCCCGTCTTCCTTCAGAACCATGTCTGGATGCAGGGTCAAATTTGGAAGCACCTTCGACCAGAATTGCGCGCGAATGTTTAAGGTCACGGTGGCTGGAATCAAGCCGGCGTTGATCATTTCCAGCAGATCCTCGTCCGTCAGATTCGAGTCGGCACTTTTCACCAGGATCGGCGGTTTCCCTGCTTTCTGCAGAGATGCGCTCAGCGCCTTCAGATTTTCGGAGTACACCGTCAGCGGATTGACGTACACCTGTTTCCCGCTCAGGTCTTCCAGAGTGGCCACGGGCGGCGCCTTTGGCCCCGTTACAATCACCTGTTTCACATGCGTATCAATCGGAGTAGTGAACAGCACGACCTTCTCGCGCTCGGGAGTGACAATCACTCCGTAAGCAACGACATCACCTATTCCTTCCAGGAGAGCGCGTTCCAACTGTTCCGGCCTCACCGGAATGTACGTGACAATCGTCTTTACGGCTCCGGTCTTCAGTTTCAGGTTCGCGTAGCGCTGAAACTCCTCCATTGCTTCGTAGAAGATTCCCTGTGGATGGCCTCTGTCGTAGAAAAATCCCGAATGGCTGGGCACCACCAGCGCCCGAATCCGGTGCCTTTTCTCCATGGCATTCAGATCGCCAAGGTGCCGCTCGAATGTGACGGGCATTTCCAGGGAACTCGCCGATTGCGAAGCATGCTGCTGGGGAGTTGCGCCAGTGGGTTGCAGTTTCAGCGCGGACGGCGAATAGGCACGGCTGGTCGTCGGGACAAACTGAGCCGACACCGCCGATGCTACTAGCGCCACAACTAGCCTGATAGACCCACGGCACATGAATCACTTCCTGATGGATAACAGAGCGTCACCTACTTTAGGTTAATCGTCGCACCAATCATCAAGCCCGGCATGTCTACGTCGTATACAAACTGGTCCCTTGTGTTCGGCCTGTAATCCACGCTCAGATGCCGATACCCGACCAGTAGAGCGCATTTGCGGGTGATCTTGTAACCAAGGAATCCGCCGACCTGGTAATCGGAACGCGCAGAGGCTCCGCCAGCGTCGCCAACAATCGCCACGAACGCTTTCGGAGTCACCGCAACCTGAATTCTTCCTCCGGCAATGGCATCGACCCAATCTGCTGACCGAGAGAATCCGCCGGCGACCTGAGTCGGTTGCAAGGTGAAGTCGGTTGACAGGTGCCAGTAACGGATCCCAATCAGGGCATCCACCTTCACTCTCTTTCCATTCGCTACGCGATATCCAATCTTTGGCGCCAGCATTGTCTCCGTCATTTTTGCCTTGATGGATTGCACACCCAGATCATTCAGAGGTAGTCCCTGGTTGTCGGAGAGCTTCATCCACATAAAATCAACGGGCATGATCACGCGGTTGTAACGAACTTCCAGTTGGCCCATAGCACCAATATTCAAATAATTGAAAATATCGCCAAAGTCGGCGTGTACGGAGGCGTCATGTCCGAAAACTCCGGTAGTGCCGTGCACACCCGCAAACCACAGGTACGGGGTGATGCTGACGTGCAAGCCATCCTCAGAGGGAGTCGGGCTTTCAATCTGTGAGCTAGGGCCCGGAGAGCCCTGAGCGAGCACTGCGGTTCCCGAGATGAAAAACAGGAGCGCCCAAGCCAAAACGAAGAAAAGTGCTGAGCGTGATTTTCGGTACGCAGTCATAGTGGACCTCTGTCTCCCGCTACGCTAACTCCCAGTTCGATGGCATTGTATTGTCAAAAATGACAATCATATGGCGGGTTTGGACTCCCTCTCGTGGCTCATTTCTTCTCCAGCGAAAAGTACAGATAGAGGGCCAAACCGACCTCGTTGACCGGCTGATTCGGCCGCTTGCCGGTATTGTTCTCGTGCTCGTAATAGACGTTGAATTCGACGTGCTTCCCTACGGGAAACAGGCAGCCCGCAAAGAGCGCGGTGGTGCTCCACTTCTCATACTGGCTCGTGTAGTACGGTTCGGCCGCGATATACGGGATCAAGTGGTAGGAATAGATGGAAAAGGTCCGCTCCAGCTTCAATCTATTCCGATATCGCCAATAGAACTTGCCGCCTTTCCAGTCGAGATCGGCGCGGTTGCGGTCCGCAAGGTGAAAGCCGGCACTCAGGGGAAAGTTGAAGGTCGCCACCGTCTCCATGCGATTGTCTACCGGCGCATCCGGCGCGATGACGTAACGGTATCCGGTCTCCAAAACCAGGAACCTCGATTTCTCATCGTTCAGGTCAAAGGCTGTTATCTTTTTCAGTTTTACCAAGGGCTTCAGATAGAGCTGGAGACTGGGACCGATCGCGAATTGATCCGGCGCGCCCCCATCGCGATCGTCCTTGGCTTGGAGGTACGTTCGAAAAATCGAATTCAGCCTGAGATAAGCGTCCACTTCCGGCAGAAACTGCGGGTCCTGCGCGCACGCAGGCAAGCACCCGAAAAGAAGTAGCAACGCGCATCTCGAAAATGTTTCGATAGCTCTCTTCATCAGTCATATCAGCAGAGTGCCGATTAGAGTCATTTAATGATTTCGACGACGAGAGAATCGGTCATGACCATGTCGACCGTTTCGCCGGGCTGAAGCTGGTTGAGGTTGGTGACTTTTTTGCTGAGCTTGATGGTCTTCTCTTTCCCGTCAGGATCGAGCAGGGTGACGCGATGTTTTGCGGGGTCGACGGTAACAATTTTCGCGCTGATGGCCGCAGTTTCGACCATAACTATGCCGGGCTTGGCACCCTTCGGTGCAACGCCGACTTCACCAGCGGACGCGGCCGCTGGAGTTTCGTTGGACTTGCCGACAAGGATGATGATTTCTTCGGTGTACGAGAGCGACAGATGGTCACCGGCTTTGACCTGATCGAGGTTCTGGACGCTCTTATCGACCTTGAAGGTTTTTTTCTTGCCGGTGTCGAGGAGGAGAGTGACTTTGCGTTTTTCGAGGTCAATTTTCTCGACGGTGGCGGTGGCCTTTATGACCTCCACGGCGTCCATCCCTTGATCGACAGCAGTCGTTTGCGCGCGTGTGGCTCTGAACGAGCCGGTGGCAAACAGCAGTGCTACAGCCAACGCTATGATTGTTATCCGCATGGGTTCTCACCTTCTTTCTTCAGCCTGCGTTGAAGCAACAAGGCATGCGGTGGCGTTCAACTGTGATTCAGGGCGGGCGGCCCTTGCGAGCCGCCCGCCGTGAACGTCCTCCCGTTAGTTGCTGGGGCCTTTGGCCGCTGCCTCCGCCTGCGCCATCTTGGCGGCCATTTCGGCTTTCAGCGCATCAAGGTTGAAACTTGCGCCTCGTTGCATCGGCGGAAATTCCAGGAAAGTCTGGATTTCCTTGCCCATTACCTGCTGGACGAACACGAACCGCCAGAATTGATACATATACCAATCGCCGAAAAACATCAGCGACCCATTCCTTGTCAGGTCTTCTGGAAAGCCCATTCTCTCGTACGGATCGAGCCGCAGATTGATAATCGACGGCACGTCAGGATGATTTTTGACCCCCAGCCAGCCCTGAGGTTGGTCGATGAAGCGATACTTGTAGTCGTCAATGCGCACCGCTCCAATCGTGCTTTCGCCAAGGTAGAAGATTTCGTGACGCGCGGACGGGCCTTTGCCGGTGAGCATGGCGGTCTGATCATAGCCGTCGAGATGGTTCTTGTAAGTCCGGTCGCCGAATTTCACCCCTTTGAGCAAATCCTGGGTGATGTTCGGGTTTCCGGCGATGGCGGCGAACGTAGGCAACCAGTCTAAGCCGGACATGATGCCGTTCTGCACGGAATCCGCCGGGACATGGCCGGGCCAGCGCACGATGCACGGCACGCGGAAACCGCCTTCCATGACCGTTCCTTTCGCCTGCGCGAACGGCGTGGTGCCGCCATCGGGCCAGGTGAACGTTTCGGTGCCGTTGTCGGTGGTGAAAACGACGATGGTGTTATCGTCTAGCCCCGCGTCCTTCAGGTGTTGCATCACGATGCCGATGTCGTCATCCAACTGCGCCATACCCGCTTCTTCAATGCTCCAACCATTCTCCGAGTTCATCATCGCCGCGTATTTCGGCGAGAGGTGGGTGACCACGTGCATACGCGTCGGGTTCAGCCAGACAAAGAACGGCTTGCCATCGGCCTTGGCCTTGTCAATAAACTTGAGGGAGAGGTCGCGGATCGTGTCGTCCACTGTCTCCATGTTGTATTTGATCCCGTTAGTGGGGTGCGGTGGCAACGGACCCTCGTCTTCGATCTTCTGCTTGCCGATCTTGCCCCAGCGGGGCATTTCGGTTGCATCATCCGTAGTGGTGGCCCAGGAATGAACCAGGTTGCGCGGCCCAACGACATTCAAGAGGTTCTGCGGATAGTTGGGGTGGAACGGGTCTTCCATGGCGTCCAGGTGGTATAGATAGCCGAAGAATTCATCGAAGCCGTGGACGGTGGGCAGGAATTCATTCTTGTCACCAAGATGGTTCTTGCCGAACTGGCCGGTCGCATAGCCCTGCGCCTTGAGCACGTTGGCGATCGTGACGGCTTCCACCGGGATGCCGATCGGCGCGCCAGCCTGGCCGACCGTGGTCATACCCGTTCGGATTGGCAGTTCACCCATGATGAAGTTCGCGCGACCCGCCGTGCAGCTCGCCTCGGCGTAATAGTCCGTGAGCAGCATGCCTTCCTTGGCGAGTTTGTCGAGGTTCGGCGTCTTGCCGGCCATCATGCCGTGGCTATAGACTCCGATGTTTGATATTCCGATGTCATCGCCCATAATGACCAGAATGTTGGGCTTCTTCTCCTCCGCCTTTGCGCTAGGCGCTCCCGCGGCTGCAAAGAGCATGGCCCCTGCCGCCAAAACCAAACTTATTCTTTTCGTCCACTTCATGAACGTCCTCCCCTTCTTTCACTTGATAGAAAGCCGATGTAGCCGATTCCTCGGCTGAAATACGCACGCAACTTCACAGGCGGACGCATACTGCTCCGGACAGGCAGGAAACGTAATTGTCAAAAGTAACAAGTCAACAAGTCAATGTGGCGATGGTGACGTCCACAAGCGCCAGGTCTGGACCGTCCAGAAGACCCGCGTCGCGTATGTGCCTCATGACCATGCTGAAACGTAATTCCATCAGATACTCAGCTACCAGTAACGCCGGAAAGGCGATGGGCATCCGCGAGTGGACGCGATAATCCCGTATAAGAGAATCCAAGCTCGGGGATTCAAGATCGCGGTGATCACAAACAGCGGGAGCCATCCCACGGCGATGAAGACAGCAATGCGTCGGCCGAGATTCCATTGACCCGGGCGGATGAGCCCGAAAGCTCGCTGGATTCGGTAGAACGGACCGCCGCGAAGAAATATCTTGCGGCGCGGCCGTAGGCGCTGAGGTGACCGGTGGATTTGTTTTGTCGTCCATAGGTCACCTTCGCGCCGAACCGTCAAGAGGAAACTCCAGCTAGTTGGTGCTCTTGTTTACCGGCGTGGCCTTCTGCAGCGTAGCGAGCAGGTCCTTGGCGCTGTCCGGCACCGGCACAGCCTTGTCGAACACGATGGCTTTTGCGCTTACGTCCTTGCCGTACAGGTTCTTATTCGCACCGTTGTCCGGACGAAGGGTGGAACCTTCCAAAGAGATTCCAGCAAACAGTCCTCGCGCCCGGGAGTAGGAAAGAATTTCGGCGCGCATGGTGACATCTGTTTCCGCAGAGGCATTCCGTCCCACCGGGCCGGCGGCGGCACTAGCGTCGCCACCAAGCTTAACTTTGCTGGTGAGAATGCTGTTCGCAGATCGCGAGCTCATGAGCAGCAGAATAAAATCGGTGGCGTTTCCACCCAACTGCAAACCGGCGCTGCCACCTTCGAGCGCCATCATCGTCGGGGCGCCCCACTTGCCATGGAAAGTTTTTCCGCCTCGGCAGGTCATCACACCACGGCCGTAACTGCCACCGAAACCGATGGCGAACTTGAGGACGGAAGGCAGAATGACGACGCAATCCGCCTTGTCAAGAACGCTCTGCGGTATGCCGTCGGGAGCGTTGAGAATCTCTCGCATTACTTTTCCGGCGTTGTCGACGCGATCCGCTTCCTTGTCTTGCGCGAACGCTGGCAGCGCCAGCAGCAACACGAATCCTATACTCAGCCACATTTTCTTCATGATTTCTCCTCCGCGATTTTTAGATCCCGCCCCGAGGTGCTTTGTGGGAAAGCGGCGCGGTAAAGGCTCCGCACCCATGCTTTCCGCGGATGCTATGTCTAGCACTCCTCGGATGGAACTGTCAAAACTAACAGGTTATCGGCTTAGAGGATCGTGTGAGGTTCACTCTTAGGAAGCGACGTACCAGTGAGTCTCGACACGCCAGCCGACGATAGGCCAGGCTGCGCGGGCACCTAGTCGCCGTTCGGCATGTCTAGTTGAGATGAAAAACGCGACACAAATTCACGACCCGCAAGCGCGTCATTCATGGCCGGAATCAAGTCCGTTTCCATGAGTACCTTCACCACGTAGCCGAGCCCTCCCGCGGCAAGACAAGTCGCCAGAATATCCGAGTCTTCGTGAACGGTCAGGAAGACAATCTTGGCCGTGCTGCCACGCTTCTTGAGCTCCCGCGCGACCTCGATTCCGCTCATTCCCGGCATCGAGATATCCAGAACCACCACGTCGGGTTTGAGCGCCAGCGTTTCGTCCAGAGCGGCCTGACCATCGGAGACTATGCCGACGATTTCGAACGATCCCTGTAATAATTTCGCAACCGCACTCAATACTGGAGTGAGATCATCCGCCAGTAGAACGCGCTTGCCAGTCATGAGAACGTACCTCGAAAAATCTTTCTCCGTTTCAAATGCCAGCATGGAAATCCTGAACAACTTGACCCCGCGGAGAGACCTGTTCCTGGAACTCAATGGCTTCCGTAAGCCAGAGTTTCTACTTTCAGGTTGCGCGGAGTTCGTGGGCTTGCCTATTGGCAAAACTTACAGTAGGCGGAGAAAACTGCGGGCTACAGGGAGATGATCCTGTTTCTTATGGCGTATTGCACCAAATCGGCATTGGTTTTCAGTTGCAAGAGGTCCATTACCGCATACTTGTGTGCCGCAACGGTACGTTTGGTGATTCGCAGAGCGGAGGCGACCTCTTTCATCGAACGCCCCTCCGCCAAAAGTTGAATGACCTCTCGCTGTCGCAGCGTGGGCTCGGGAACATGTTTTCGGGCGTTAGGATCCCGCAACGCGATCTTCGCCTGACCCGCTTCGGCACTCGGCGTCACATACGAACCGCCCTTCAGAACTTTGTCGATCGCCTCCGCCAACTCGAACGCCGCCGCCTGTTTCAGTAGAAATCCTGAAGCTCCCGCACGAAAGGCCTCTCCCACCAGGTCAGGATCCTCGTTCATGGTCATGAAAACGAGTTTGATCTTGGGCATGGTGCGCTTGAGGTGCCGGGCGGCATCCAGACCATTCAACCGCGGCATGCCTATGTCCAGGACAATAATCTCAGGCTGCAGCTTAGCCGCGGCTTCCAAAAGCGCGCGTCCATCGCTCACCGTGCCAACAACGTCGTAGCGCGGCTCCAACATCCCCTTCAGCGCATCCGCCAACATCCGATGGTCATCCGCCAGCAATACTCGTGGACGTCTCAAGGTTCTATCTCCCGGCAGCCCGTGTCAGGCTCTGATCCCTATTCACGGAAGCGGTCAGCGGCACGTCGGCAAAAACCTCTGTTCCGCGATTGGGTTCCGACTTCACTTCGAACTTCCCACCCACAAGCCGGAGCCTCTCGTTCATTCCAATCAATCCAATGCCCGCATCCGGGTTCGACAGGGAGGGATCAAAACCCTTGCCCGCGTCCGAGATGCGAAGACGGATGCCACTCGCGGTCCCAAAGAGTTCCACCTGCGCCTCGGTGGCTTCGCTATGTTTGACGACATTTCCCAGGGCTTCCTGCGCAACTCGAAACAGACACAGCGCCACATCCTTCGGAATATTCTCAGGGCAGCTGCGATCGACAAATTGAATACCAATTTTGTACTTCTGATCAATCTCTTTGCAGAGTCCTTTGAGCGCCGGCACGAGACCTACGTGTTCAAGTTTGCTGGAGTGCAGTTGGTGCGAAAGAGAATGCATGTCCGACGAGATTTCCTTGGTTCGTCTCAGCATCTCAATAACTGCTGCGCGCTCCCTCACTTCTGTCTCCGGGAGGGTCTTCCATAGCTGTCCGAGGCCGATGCCCAGAAGCGCCAAGCGCTGGCTGAAATCATCGTGGAGATCCCTCGCAATACGGGAACGCTCTTCCTCCTGCGCAGAGATGAGCCGGCCCGACAAGCTGTGAAGCGATTCCTCGAACGTCCTTCGCTCCGTGATATCGATACAGGAACCGATATAGCCACAAAGAGTGCCGTCGGATTCGAAGCGGGGTGAGCCGAAATCAAGAATCCAGCGGTACTCGCCATCGGAGCGTCGCAGGCGGTATTCCATCTCGAAGCTGACGCGCGCCTCAAAGGCATCGAAATAAGTTTGCAAACATCGTTCGATGTCCTCCGGATGCACTCCCGCAGCCCATCCATCGCCTAATTCCTGTTCCATGGAGCGGCCCGTGAATCGCAGCCAACTCTGATTGAAAAAATTGCATAGCTTGTCCGTGCCGGACATCCAGATCATTGCGGGAGCCGAGTTGGCCACCAACCGAAAGCGATCCTCGCTTTCTCGCAGATTTTGCTCGGCGTGTTTGCGCTCGGTAATGTTACGAACAATCTTCGATGCCCCAACAATCCTGCCCGCGGAGTCCTTCACCGGCGATACGGTCAAAGACGCGGCAACGGCTTCCCCGAGTTTTGTCAGGCACTCCGTTTCGTAGTGCTCAATGCGCTCCCCGGCTCTCAGACGCATAAGGATTTCATTCTCTTCGTCGCGCAAATGCTCCGGGATAAGGATGGCGACCGGTTGGCCGATGATTTCCTTGTCGGAGTATCCGAACAGACGTTGCGCACCTGCGTTCCAGCTCAAAATGCTCCCGTCCAGGTTTGTGGAGATGATCGCGTCGTCCGTGGATTCTACGATGGCCGCATGCCTCGATCGTGCTTCACGGGCAGCCTTACGCATCAAAGCGTTCGAGAATATCTCCGCCAGAAGTGTGAGGCGTTCTACCAGGTCTGCCGTCCAATGCACCCGGCGCTTGGTGCTCGCAAAGGAAATTATTCCGAATAATTCGCCGCCCGCTTTCAGCGGCAGCACCGCCAACGAGATCGTCCCGAGTTCTGCGAACAACGTCTGTTCTGCAGTGGCCTCTGTGGGCAATTCCTTTACGTCGGTAATGAGGATCGTCTCTCCCTGCAGGAGCCTCTCCGCCAGGGTAGGAAATTTGTCTAGCTGGAGTTCCGCCGGCACCGCTGGAACTCCTTCATTGCTCCATGACGAACTGACCTTCAACGCCGGCTTGCTGCGAACAAGGTCAAAGAGCGCAATTCGATCCAATTTCAGGAATTCGGCAATGGAAGCAAGATTCTTCTGAATCACGCCATCCACTTGCTGCTCGGACAGATTGATAAACACCGTCGAAAGCTCCGAGAGCATCCTATCGAAGGCCACCCGGTCGAAAAGGAAGAGCTCGAATTTTCTGCGGTTGGCACGCTGCCACAGCAGCGACAACAGGAGCGCTGCCATCAAGCAAACGACAATGGTTCCGGCGATGTGCTGCCTATAGGATTCCCAAAAACTGGGCTCGCGGTATAAAACCACGCTGCTCGCGGGAAGCGCCGACTCCGGGATCTTCCAGCGCCGAAGTTGGCGCCAGTCGAACTCGTACACATTCTGAGCCACCTCATCCTGTGGATGCTCGCCCGCAAGGATGCGCAATGCCTGTTGGCCGCCAGTCTTTCCCACTTCTGCGAAGCTGGCCACGTATCCGCCGACTGCCCCACTTCCCATGAACGTGTCGGACATAACGTACACGGGCGCCGCAGAAGCAGCCATAACCCTCGGGACCACTTCCGCGGGTATGAGCGTCTGTCCCTTCTCGTCACGGGTGAGAGTCGTAAAAATTACAATACTATCCGCTTCCAATCCGGACAGTATTCGACATATCTCCCCCACCGCAGGATCGGTTAGATAAGCAATCGGTGTACCGCCCGCGTTTGTGGGATACCTACGGCGCAATTGATTCAGAATCGTATCTTCCGAGGGTGAGCCATCACCAATGACGACGATCCGACGCGCACCGGGTTGCAGCCGCTGCGCCAACTCCAGGGTTGGTTGTGCGTCCAGACTCACCCATACGCGTGCCGCTGCCGTTGCGGATGCCACCGAGTCGGGCAGCTTTCGACGAGGGTCAGCGCTCATAAACAACAGAGGTACGCCTGGGAATAGGTCTGGCGGGACGTCGCCAACATCTATGACCAGGTCCAGGTTGGATCCGGCATACTTTCTTTGAATCGAGGTGTTTTGTCGCGCTTGGACCTGCGGATCGGGAAAATGCACGCGATCCAGGTGCTCGCTGAAGATCCGTAGTCCCGGCGAGTCTCTCCGCAGAGTGGCGCGAATGTTCTCGTCGATGGCCCGGAAAGCGGGCCAACTGAGGTCCTCTTCCAGGAGGATCAGGACACGTTTCGGCTCCTTGTCCTGAGCGACGCTAGAGGAAGGCAGCAGCAGAACGACAAGCAGAACACATGCCAAGGAAGCAGCGAACCTTGGAGAATTACCCTGAAGGTCGACGTGCTTCGGCCTGTTCTTACGGGCCTCGGGCGAGGATGCCGTCATAGAAAGAACCTGTCTGAGGGAACTGCCGATAACTCAATTCACCAAAGAGATGGGCTCTTGGGCGCGGTCAAGAGCAATCCTCCGCAACCTTAACGAGAACATGGACCTTAGGGATGCGCCTGCTGGTAAGACGACCCTATCACAGAACCGCTTGAACCGGTCGTTATGTACATGAAATTAATTGCCCGGGGAGGAACCGGCCGGTACGCCAGCGTACAATACTCGCTCGCTCTTTGGATGGCAAGAACTGAAAAGCGCAGAGCCCTCCGCCGGTCAGCCCGCCACAGCCAGGATTTTGGTTCCTGACCGTCGCTCGGGGCCTCTTTTTCGTGCTTCGTGGATCATCCACAAATCAACTATCGCGATTGTTAGTTTTGACAATTCCCCCCATAGGCGTCGCGGTGCATTCTTGCGGCGACGATGCCATAAGTCACGTTCAAACAAAGATTCATGAATTGACTCGCAGTCGACGGTGTATCTCAGGCCTGCAGAACTAGGACGACGCGGGATGGCATCCAGGAGTTTTGAGGTTTCGAAAAGGAGATAACATGAGGCAACAGACAAGGACCAACGTAACAAAACTCGCAATCGCACTCGTTCTAGCTCTCGTGGCATGCACGCTGACGCTCGCGCAAGACGTCAGCACCAACGCCATGCCCGGAACGGACTTCTCCAAATATCACACCTACAAGTGGGTCACCATTGAGGGTGCCACCCAGCCTAACCAGATTCTCGATGCGCAGATCAAGCAATCCATCGATTCTCAGTTGGCAGCCAAAGGCCTCATGAAGACGGACAGCGACAAGGCTGACCTCCTTATCGGCTACCAAGTCTCTATCGATCAGGAAAAGCAGTGGAATGCTTACGGCACCGGCGGCCTCCGCTGGGGCGGCGGGATGGGTTCGGCCACACAATCCACCATCAGCAACGGCACTTTAGTCCTCGATATGTACGACCCCTCCACCAAGAAACTGGTCTGGACCGGCCGCGTCACCAAGACCCTCGATCCCGGCGCCAACCAGCAAAAGAAGCAGAAGAATCTCGACAAGTCCATGCAGAAATTGCTGAAGAATTATCCGCCCAAACAGTAACTGCGCCGGCGAGATTGCAAATCGTTCGCGAGAGGATGCTAATGAAAAACGCCATGCTACCCGTCTTTAGAAGTACCCTGCTTCTGCCCGTCGCTCTTCTGTTCGCTCCCCCAGCCATTCCGCCCGTTCAGGCGCAGGGACCCGAGCTTCAGGAGCGCGTCGCGGAAGTTAAGCAGGCCGTCGCTAAAAACAAGCAGCAACTTGGACAATACATGTGGGACCAGCTCGTGATCATCAGCCTGAAAGGCGAGCAGAAAAAACAGGAGCACTTCCAGGTGCGCCTCGGCCCCGATGGCAAATCCCAAAAAACCTCGCTGGATCCACCAGAACAGCCACAGGAGAGCGGCGGACGCCTGAAAAGACACATCGTTGAAAAGAAGAAGGAAGAATACAAAGACTACGCCGAAAACATGAAGTCCCTGGTGCAACTCTATGTGCCACCCGAAAGAGAGTTGCTCGACCACGCGTATGAGCAGGGCAATATCATGATCGGACCGGCCCCCGGCGGCGTCCCCAATGAGTTCCGCCTGGTTATCAAGGACTATCTGAAGCCTGGCGACTCGTTTACGCTCTTCTTCGACAAAGCACAAAAAGAACTTCAGCGCATTGAGATCGCTTCCTACATAGACGATCCGAAGGACGCCGTGAACTTAACCGTGCAGTTCAGTCGCCTGCCCGACGGCACCAATCACGTCTCTAACCTGATCGTTGACGGTGTCAAAAAGCAGATGAACGTGGCCATTCAGAACTCGAACTACCGGCACCTCTAAATATTCGCTCGAGTTTGCCAGCGCAGGCAGCAGGATTGTTGGTCAGAACGAGCATTCAGAATGTGAAGGCTTCTTCACAAGACGCTGGTGATTTGTCTGAACTGATGAGACGGCTGAAATGAACTATCGGCGGCCATTGCTAGTTTGCTCGGCTCTTAGTCCGTAACTCTTTTCCACGTGCTATCCGGGTTGTACGCCGTTATCGCTGCGGCGGCTTCCGAAGTCTTCTCTCCCAAGTCCTTCTGATAAACGACGCCATTCTGGTTAATGATGAACGTCATCACGCCGCTCACTCGATACTCGACGGGATACGCGATGAGAGCGACTCCGCCCGTCAATTTGCCATCACTCAAATAGCTTTTCGCTCCGCCTTTTGCCGCAGCTCCCTGACCCGTCAAAATCCGGTACAAGTAGCCGTGGTACGGCGCGGATTTTGTGGTGTCGTAGCCTTGGCCCTCGGCCTGAGCCAGTAACGGTCCCGCCGGGCTGGTCGGTTCGTTTTCAGCAGTCTCCCAATACAGTCCGTTTTGTTTGCCGGGCTCGCTACGTAGTCTCCGTGCATAAATTCCGGCCGGCAGTCCGTCGTGGCCATCGGCTGCGTAGTCCTTCTGCGCATCGATGTAACCCCGGCAAGCCGCGATAGCCCCCAATTCGTTGTAGCCAATCCGGCGGATCAGCAGTTCCTCTTTTCCCGCGGTCGTGTCAAATCTCCATTTGCCGCCGTCGTTCACGATAGGAATCGGCATGGGCCACGCACTCGCACCGACCTCCAGAATCCGTGTGTTCGCATCTCGCGTGACGATGCTGTGCTTTGTTTTGTAGGCCTTCACGAAAGCTTTCGCGCTCGCGCTATCCTGCACCTGGTCTCCCGAGAACACCAGTTCTTTGGCATCCTCACCGAGGACGGCAATCATTTCATCCTGGTTGAAGTCCTCCGAGGATTTGACCAGAGCCTGTACAGCTTCGGCCGGCGTCGCAAAGGTCTTTTGATCGGCGGCCAAAGCCAGTCCAGACGACAGCGCGATAGCCAGAAGAAATATGCCAAGAAAAGTTCTTGCGGACATTTTTGTGTCACCGTTTTTGAATTTTTTTTCGCGCATTGTTATTTCTTTCGCCCGCCACCGCTAGGCCGCGACGCTTGACCCATGCTGGCCTGTCCGCGTGTGCTCGCGGCGCGATCACCCTTAGGATTGCTTGCGCCCCCGAATGCTCCAGAGTGGGACGGTTGCGAGCGGTTCTGCGCCTGTGGCGCCGGGCGCGCCGCAGGCTGTGTCGTTGGTCTCGACGCGGGCTGTGTCGACGGCCTCGACGCTGATCCGTTTCCAGTTGAAGGACGCGCCATTTGTGAATTGCCGGTATTTGGACGGGTGCCTCCGGGTTGGCCAAAGCCACGATCGGCCGACGGATTCCTCGCCGGCGCATTCCCCGCGCCCATCCGATTGTTCGCGCCAGCGTTTGCCCCGCCAGGCTGCGTGGATGGCCGTCCCTGCATATTGTTCCCGGCTTGGGCATTCTTGTTGCCCTGATAAGTACTCTGTCCCTTCCAGTTGTTTGCGTTATTCCCAGTGCTGGACCGCTGCGCCGTGCCGGGATTATTTCCCGCGTTCGCGCCGCCGGGACGAGTTTGCACATTTCCGGTCGAAGGAGGTGCGTTATTGGCGCTATTGCCTGGCCGGTTTCCCTGATAATTTCCCTGACCGGTGTTGGCAGGCCGATAGTTCACGCCTTTATTTCCGCCTGGGGTATTCCCCATATTCTTGGCATACGCTCCGTTCGGGTTCTTGTTGTACGGCACCGGCCTCGGCTTGTAACCGGGATTCAGATTATTATTGTTGTTGAAGCGGTTGTAATAGTTGTTGTTTATATTGATGTTTACGTTGTTGTGCGCATAGTACGGTGGCCGGTGATAGGCGTAACCGCCGCCCCAGCCGCCGTAATACACCGGCCGATATGGCGGGGGATAATAGGGCCGCGGGCCGTACCACACGCCGCCATGTCCCCACGCCGGGTAGTAATAATTGTTGTTGCTGATCGCAGCGCCCACCGCGATGCCCGCCCCGAAGGACAACAAGCCGATCAGGACCGCTGTGCCCGTGCTCACACCAGAACTTTGCTGTTGCTGTTGAACCACAACCGTGGAACTGGTGCTGGGTGGGGGCGTGCCGCTGGTCGTTGTAGTCGTGGTAGTCGTTCCGCCCGAAGTGGTTGTCGTGGTACTCGTAGAAAAGACTTGCTCCGGATTGTACTGTGGCACGTAGACCACCTTCGGGTCGGCCGGCTTCAACTCTACAACTTGCGCTCCTTGATCTTGCTTGATGTCCACTTTCATCTGCGGCGAGCTTTTCAATGCGCCGGTGTCCACCGCTTGCGCGCGCAGTCTCTGAACCGATTCAAGAACCGCTTTTGGATTGCCTTGATACGCCGCGCCCAATTGCTTGGTCCAATCGAACTGTGTGCACATCATATCCACCACGGTCGGATAGTGCAGCAGCGCTTGCATAACCGGCGTGAAGCCGGCTTTCTGGGAGGCCTGGTCCAAGGCTGCTTCTCTTAGATTCTGATTCGCATCCAGAGCTAACCAGTTTCCGCCGTCCATCACTTCCTGAGGATTCACCGATGCCTGCAGCAACACCGCGACCACCGGATCCGGATACAGCGCGACCGGCGCAAGAAGTTCATCCAAGCCGTCTGCCGTCAAATTAACTTCCGGCAGTTGTACCGGCGCTTGAGCCTGGCCCTGCGCAGAATTTTGATCGCCTGAAGTAGCGCCAGCCTGCTGCGGCGCGGAACGAGGATCCTGCGCGGGGGCGCTCGTGGATTGCTGTTGGACCGGGGCAGCAGCCGGTGCTTCTTTGGCACCGCAGCCTTCCAACCCCATCGTCCCATTCAGCAGTAAGAAAGCCATCAACAACGACATGTAGACCTGAACTTGTTTCACATTTCCTCACTGAGGGAAACCCGGCTTCGAACAAACGAACCTGTACCCTTGCGGGCGGTACCGGCATAGTAGCTCCGCGAACGAGTTCATGCCATTGTTAAAAGTGACAGGCCGCCAGATGGTTCCCGCTCAGGCCTCCGTGATGAGGCCGCTATGCTCAGTAGCCAGTAAACGCGGTTACAAATTGAATGTCCAAAGCAGCAGCCGGGTAATGAATAGATCCACCACCAATACGACCACCGAGGCCACCACAAACGCGTTGATCGTTGCGCGGCCCACGCCCGCGGTCCCACCTTTCACACGAAACCCCTGATAGCAGCCCACCGTCGAGATAATGAATCCAAAGACCAGCGGCTTTGCGAAACCCATGCAGAGGTCGCCCAGGACCAGCGCATTCAGGGCGTGGCTCATGAACTCCTCTGGGCCAAGGTGCAGTATGAAATTGGCGACCACGAATCCGCCCAGAAGGCCCGCAAGATCGCCGACAGCCGTCAGCAATGGCAGCACCAACATCGTCGCCAGTACGCGCGGCGTCATCAGCTTGCGGATTGGGTCAATGCCGAACCCCCGAATCGCGTCCACTTGTTCGGCAACTACCATCGACCCCAGCTCCGAAGCCATCGCCGTGGCGTTGCGCCCCGCTACCAGAAGCGACGCGAATACCGGACCCAATTCGCGGAGCAGCGCGAGCGAAACGGCGTTACCCGTCAAAACCGTCTCGCCGAAGCGCGCAAATTGTGCCGCTGCATTCAAAACAACCACGCCGCCGACGCAAAACAGAGCCGAAACGACAATCAGCAGCGAACCTACTCCAATCTGGTCCATCTGTTCCACCAAATCGGTGAAGTACGTGCTCGCCGCAAACATCTTTCGGACCGAATGTAGGGTCAGGAGCGAGTAGTCCTGAAGCGAGAACGTCCAGTCCTTCAAGGCGTTCCCAATGACCGTCGGAATAGAATCCGAAGCGGAAGTCGAAGTCGAGTTCACTGTCGAGTTCACTCTTACACCCCCTGGATCGAAACGATTCTGCAATCCCTGGACCACAACGACCCGATCAACAACGGCATACTGGCTTCACGAATCCGTCCATGCCACCGTCAAGAATGACAGGCCTGGCATCGAGTAGAATTCAGCCACAGTCCCTTGATGCCGAGAGCGTTGCTACCTCTTGTTTTGCACGAGTTCCACCACGGATCAGCAAGGCTAAGACCGTCATGCACCCTGACATCAATTTCTTGGCGGGCAAAAAATAATTCGGCCTGGGCTCTGCTATTGCGCCCGATTGTAACAGTTGTCTTCTTGCTCCCCAAAGCTCCGCTCACCGATCTGTTCCACTTTGGTCAAACTCCAGCGCTTGTCACTAATAACAATTGCGCTGCTTCTCGCTCCGGGATAGTCTGCAACTCGCACTTCCCGTGCAACAGATACAGAAGCTGCGCCCTTTGCTATGCTGTAAAGGTTGCAACCCAGCAATACATTTCAAAGACCGTGAAGTCTGCGTGCCGTCAGGAAAGGTCCAGTCGACGTGCAATCATCTCAAGTCATTCGGGCGTGGGGCAAAATTCTAAGGGGCCAGTCGCCCTCGCTTTCGATTGAAATTACCCGTGAGTGCCCATTGAAATGCCCCGGTTGTTACGCCTATGACGATGCACATCTGGGCGGAGGACGGACTCTGCGTGAACTGAACGACCGAAGGGGTCAAGCCCTGGTCGACGGAGTTCTTGAAGTCGTCGACCGACTCAAGCCCATGCATCTGTCAATTGTCGGTGGCGACCCCCTCGTCCGTTTTCGTGAACTGGAACAGCTGATTCCTCTTCTGCTGGGCCGCGGGATCCACGTTCAGATTGTCACCAGCGCTTTTCGCACCATGGGACCTACCTGGGCAAGCCTCGATCGTCTTCACATAAGCGTATCCATCGATGGGCTGCAACCCGAACACGACGTCCGGCGAGCACCCGCCACCTATCAACGTATTCTGAGAAATATCGAGGGCCAAAGGGTGACCGTCCATTGCACCATCACAGGTCAAATGATGAAGCGGCCCGGATACCTGGCCGAGTTCCTGGAATTCTGGACGCCGCGCCCCGAAATCAAAAAAGTATGGTTCAGCCTGTTTACTCCTCAGATCGGAGACAGCCTGCCGGAAATGCTGACGCCTGCGGAACGCACTCAAGCCATTGAGGACATGCTTCAATTGCGGAAAAAATATCCGAAACTGGACATGCCGGAAGTAGTGATTCAGCAGTTCGCCACGCCGCCCCACAGCCCGGAAGAATGTATTTTTGCGCTGACCACCCAGACGCTCTCCGCGGACCTGGAAACAAAAATCACTCCTTGTCAGTTTGGTGGAAAGCCGGATTGCTCTGCCTGCGGGTGTATGGCCTCCATGGGCCTGGCCTCTATAGGCGCGCATAAATTGGGCGGAATACTGGCCGTCGGAACGATTTTCAAATCCTCCCACAAAATTGGCCAGAAAAGAGCGCAATCCAGATTGCGACAGCAAGTCAAAAATCCGCTGCCGATATTGCCTGTTGAAAAAGAAAGGTGCAGCACCGAGGAACAAAGGAGGAGTCCGTGACCAACGCAACTCAATCCCAACCTTTGTCGACCCGGCATGAAACGGAACTCATGTCCCTTCGCGAGCTATCCGTACGCGTCGGAACCAATCCCCTTCTAGTACAGGCCAGTAACGGGAATACTTCCATGAAGCTTGCCGGTACTCTCTGGATCAAAGCATCTGGAGCCTGGCTTGCGGATGCCATGCAAGAAGATATGTTCCTGCCGCTTGAATTGGCGGAAGTCAAAGAATCAATCCGGAATAATATGGAATTTACGCGGCGCTACGGCGCGAAGGACGATATGCGTCCGTCTATCGAAACGGCAATGCATGCCATCCTTCAGCATCGCGTCGTCATTCACGTCCATTCGATCAACGCCATCGCCTGGGCGATCCGTCAAGATGGACCCAACCAACTAAAAGAGCTGTTGGGCGGTTTACACTGGCAATGGATTCCCTACGCAGCCTCTGGGATTCCGTTGGCCCGGGAAATTGAAAAGGCCGTGGCCAGCGCGCCGGAGACCGACGTTCTCATACTTGGAAATCACGGGCTGGTCATCTGTGGACCCGATTGCGGTGCGGCCGAAAAACTTTTGTGTGAGGTAGAACGGCGGCTTGCGATTACCCCTCGCCGCGTTCCGAAGCCCGATACCAGGGTGTTGGGGACAATTGCGCGTTCTTCCAGATGGCAATTGCCCGATGTCGATTTATTGCATGCACTCGGAACAGATGCGGTATCCCGAAGGATTCTAAAAGGTGGCGTTCTCTATCCGTGCCAGGCCATTTTCCTGGGCGACACCATGCCCCTGGTGGCCACGTCCACCGCGGTCATTTCCAAATTCAAAGAGGGTTTGAACGGCGAAGATAGAACTCCGCCGTTTGTTGCGGTCGAGCGACGCGGAGTGATGCTCAACGAGAAGATGACCCGCGCAGAGCGCGCTACCTTAATTGGCCTGGTACAGGTGACGCAGCGCACCGAGCCATCCGCCCGGCTTCGCTACCTGAAAAGCGCCGAAGTATCGAACGTCCTCAGCACCGGCACGCACGGCTATCTCGGGCCGAGCTAACGCGCTCGCTCGACGTCCACGTCCCTTCGCGCAACGAGATCATACTCGCACTTCAGATCGTCCTTGAACTTCAAGGTGCCGCCAGCGATACACGAAATATTCAGCCCAAAATGCGATGGCACGATGGAAAAAGAACCCTGCGCCCGGAGCGTGTCTTCTCCGATGGTGGCAACTTGCGCATCAAGCCCTGTTGCGCGCGTGATTCCATGAAGATTCAGATCACCCAGAACGCTCACCCGGTACATGTCGTCGCCCGTTTTTGCCAAACTCACACGCGAACTTCGATAGTCCACCGTGGGTATTTTGTTTGCCTCCAACGCCTCAGTGAACAATCGTTCGATTTCGTTGCGATCGAAGTTACCGGCTTTGTCCGTGATTTCCAGGGATCGGACATTAATCAGCAAATGAACCGAAGCGCTTTCCATGCTCTCGGGGAAAAGCGTAATCTCGCCAACAAAGTTTCGTACGGCAAATCTTGGGCTGTGCGTGAACACAGTTACAAAGCCGGACGCGAACGCCTGGACGGTCAACCGGCTTGACTTCGCATCAATCGTAAAACGAACAAGGTTGTGTTTCTCATGGGTCATGCAATTCCATTTCTGCCAAATGGCAGTGCCCTTCTCATCGAAAGCTGAGGTGCTGGGTGATGCGAGGCTTGCCTGCCGGGCGAGCTTGGGACAAAACGACGTTTCAGTCGCTAGAAGCGCCGCTTCATTTCTCTCCGGGGACAGATGAGGCCCTGATTAGTCCGGAATAAAGAGGGCCTCATCGAGGAGGCGCGTCTCGACCCCCGGGGGCGGAACCCTTGGAAAAAGGTTAGATCAGACGGCCAATTAGTTCGTTGCGCTAGAGCAAGGAAAGGCAAGAAAACGGAAGGATCCGAAAGGAGCACTCAACCAACACGAAACAGGCAGGATACCGCGAATTAAGCTATCAGCTTTTCCGGTGCTCGAATAAGTACGCTCCCGCGACTCTTTTGGATGGCTCCTTGGCGCTCCCAACCCTTCAAAATGCGGCTGGCCGTGAAAAGACTGACATCCGCGAGAGAGGCCAGGTCCTCATTCTTAATGTCGACCGTGAGTCCGCGGTCATGTTTGTGTCCCGCGCGAGATCCGAGGCTGGTCAGTGCATTCGCGAGACGCCCCTCAGCGGACTTGGAGACGATCCCAACGTGCCTTTCCGCATAGAGCGCTATGTAACGCAGGGCAATGCGAAGCGCATTTTCGAAGAGCCGCGGATAGCTCTTGGTTAGGCGATGGACAGTGGATTGCGTCCACGCGTATGCGGCACCGTCGCCCACCGCTTTAGCCGAGCCAATGTACCCCGTATCGCCGGACAGAAATGCCGCCACGCCAAAAACATTTCCCGGTACGAGTCTCCGCAAAAGAATCTCGTGCCCATCACCCGCCAAAATGGTGAAGTCCACCGAACCGGATTGCAACAGAAGCAAACGAGTAGCAGGCTGGTTGGCCTCGACGATAGTCTCCGACGCGGAAAATCTGAGTTTGAAGGCGGAAGCCAGAATAGCAGTGGTCTCCTCCTTGGTGAGGCCCGCAAAAAGCCGGACGGAGGAGCGGTCAATCATAAGGGGCACCCTGACTGCGTTAAACCTAACGACTGGTTGCAGTTGTACCAACACATTCCGGCGCACGTCAAGCGTGCTGCCGCATTCACGGCAGATATCCTATCCACGCTTCCTGCGGGGATTTCCCAGAATTTTGTGTTTCAATCATTCTATATCCATATGAAAGCTGCGCTTGAAAGCAAGAAATCCGCACAAAATCATTCCATTCGCGATGTAATCGTTTCCGGCGCAGGGCCCGTAGGTCTGTTCCTCGCCTGTGAACTGGCCTTGGCCAAATGCTCAGTCCTGATGTTGGAGAAGGCAGAGAATCCGCAGTCGCCATTGAAGCAACTTCCTTTTGGGATACGGGGACTCTCGGCGCCCACTATTGAAGCGCTCTACCGTCGTGGTTTGCTAAGAGAACTTGAGGTCCA
>Ga0070765_100000282_pt1 | contig 30547 bp, 20 predicted proteins | sample HubBroMetageWFT5_FD_71516 | JGI IMG/M metagenome (GOLD analysis project Ga0070765, IMG submission 71516) | Warmed and freeze-thawed soil microbial communities from the Hubbard Brook experimental Forest, New Hampshire - Hubbard Brook CCASE Soil... | ecosystem: Environmental > Terrestrial > Soil...
CACCCTCGCGTTGCTCCTCGTGGTGGGATGCGTTTCAAAACGAAGTTTGCGTGCGATGCTTCCCGGCGGTTGCGGCATGGCGGCCGGGTTCGCGCTGGCCGCGTTCTACATTCTTCCCGCGGCGTGGGAACAGCGGTGGGTTCAGATCGGACACATACTCTCCGCCAACCTGAACCCGGAACACAATTTTATCTTCACGCACTCCGACGACCCGGAATTCCTGCTCTTCAACTGGAAGGTTTCGGCTGTGGCGCTGTTCCTCATGCTTATTACTGGGATAGCGGCAGTGTTTGTGGCGCGACGCCGCCGCGAGTATCCCGAAATTTGGTGGATGCTCCTCGCCCTTGCCACGGCCGCGGTGTTTCTGATGTTTCCGCCGAGCGTTCTGCTTTGGAGGTATTTGCCGAAGCTGCGCTTCCTGCAATTTCCCTGGCGCTTGCTGGGTCCGCTTGGTGCGGTGTTCGCTTCGTTCGTTGCAGCTGCGCTGGGCCGCACGCGCAGACGAGTGGTCTACTGGATCGCGCTTTTCGCGGTGCTCGCAATTTTGGCGGCTGCGATCGCGAGCGATGCCTGGTGGGACAGCGCGGATGTGCCTCAAATGGCGGACCAGGTTCACTCCGGCCACGGTTACGAAGGCACCGATGAATATGCACCCGCGGGCTGCAATCCTTACGATTTACCGGGCGCAGTCCCGGAAGATACCGACGTAAGCGATGTGCCGGCGCCGTTGCCGCAAGTTGAAAAACTCGACGAAGACTCCGACGAAATCATTCCCGCGGCCGGAGTGAATGTTCACATCGAACGTTGGGATTCGGAGCGGAAGAATTTTACCGCGCAGGCTGCAGAGGGCGTCACTCTCGCGCTGCATCTGGTGACTTATCCGGCGTGGGATGTTCGCGTGGACGGCGCGGTGACACAGGTGGATTCCCGAGACGATACCGCGCAAATGCTCTTGCCCATTCAGGCGGGAACACATCACGTCGAGATCCGTTTCCGCCGCACGCCAGACCGTTTGCTCGGCGCCTTGGTCTCTCTGCTGGCGGCGCTGGCACTCAGCTCTTTTTGGTTTATCCAGCGCCGCCGGTTGCCCAACGTACGACCATCTTGATCCAATTAGTTCATGCGCCCACTGGTCAAGCACGGGCTCCATGCCCCGCGGCGTGAGCCATGGAGCCAGCCGGCTTGGGAACAAAATCAATCAGCAATCCGACCGCAATCGCGACAAACAAGAAGTATTGCACCATCGCAAATAAATAAATGTAACCCTCGTCAGGCATTAGACCGGACACAAGCAGCACAACCGAGCAGGCGAGGATGATTTTAGACGTCACCGAAATCCGCTTGGGCATATAGAACAAACAGACAGAAAAGAATAGCGGCAACCACACGATACCGAAATCCATCGGTTTCATCACATTGGGATTCACAAATGACGCCGTCTTCCCAAGCCCCCGAATAAGAGTAGAGTTGGCCAACTGCAACCCGAGCCTGATGCCGGCAACCGCCACCGGCACTGCCGCGAATTGCCGCTCGCGCGGCCCCAAACGAAATAGCACGCAGGCAATCAACACTGCGATCGTCAACGGAGCAATTTGGGCGTACCGCTGCGACAAAGCATACAGCGCGACAAACACGAGCGCGGCGAGCCATCCGAAATAGCCTCGGCTGGGATCGTCGGAGGATTGGTCTCCATCTCCGAAGCCGCCGCCTGGAGTTCGCGGACCCGCGGGACCTTGCGGGCCGGGATTTCCCGCCCTTGATGTGTCATTCAGCAAACTCGATTGCACTTGAAAAGGTTGAAACGGCTGGTTGATCGGGTTGGTGGCCACGATTGTCACTCCTTTTGAGAAACGGCAATTTGAGGCATCGGCGTGGGCAGAAGTTCTGCTTCACGCAGCAAAGAAAAAACACTGCCCCGAACTGGTTTGAGAATGGAAAGTTTGGCAAGCCCGAGCACGCGGACCAGAATCGTCAGCACGCCATCAATCAGCTTGCGCGTGCGCCGTTGCTCGGCCGATTCGTCGTAGGTGAAGTAGAGCAGGATCGCCATCTGGAGAGCCCAAAGAGCGGAAGGCAATATCGCGCGGATATCGTCTGGCAGGCGTTCTTCCCCGATGGCCTGCGAAAACACGGCCATGCTTTGCCCGCGGACTCGACTGGTCGCTTCCCCCAGCGCGGAAAGCGGATGCTGCGGTTCCCCGGTAAACCGGAAAAGCGCGCCAAGAAGTTTGCGGTCGCCCTGCACAATATCGAGTTTTGCGTGGAAGGCTGCGCGCAGCCGCCCCTGCAGGTCGAGCCTGGCGCCCGCGCCCACGAGGGCCGTCTCGACGCGCCTTGCGTGCTCGGCCTGCACCTCGTCGTAGTACGCCTGGATGATGGCTTCCTTGCTCGAAAAATAATAATAGGCCGCGCCGATCGCCACGCCGGATTCCGCGGCGATCTCGCGCATTGTGGAATTCTCCAGACCGCGCTGGCGAAAGATGCGGATGGCGGTCGCGAGAATGTGGGCCCTGGTTTCCGGGCTTTTTCCGCGGGCAATTTCTTGTTTGAACATGTTCAAATATTATCGCAGCAAGGCTATTTCGTCAAGCTCTAATTTGAGCACGTTCAATTATAGGTATAACGTGTTTATTTTCAGCTTATTAGACCGGACGCCTATCCCTTAACCCTTCTTTGGCGTGATTTTGTAATGCAGCCGAAGCACGGTAAGCCCGAGGAAGTGAATAATATGATCCGTGCGCAAAATCTCGTCCGCATCCACATACACATGGAAAATTTCATGCAGGGTGAGAATGTACCGGACGCGCCACTTCCCTGATTTCAGCTCCACGATGCGATAAAAACCGGGGCCGCCAAATCGCGAATTCCTGGAAATCAATCTGAACGAGCCATCAGCCGTGGCTTCGGGCCGCAGCACCACCGTGGAGCTTCCCTGCGGCACCGGGAAGCTGACTTTAACGCACGGGCCCGGGTAATCTGCGGGAGTGGTGGTCGAGTAAAGTCCGGCGTAGATGATCTTCCCGGTCGCCACGACGGTGCGAAGCCAGCCGGTATAGACGCGGCGCCCCGATTGGCGATCGTCGAGCTCGATGACCTCGCTCTTCATTCCCGCGGAAAGATCGAGGGGCGAAAGGGGAAAATTGAGTTGGTCCATGCGGCGGCTGACAAACGTCACCAGCCCCCAAAGAAAAATCCTGCTCACGAGTCCGGTCTCGCTCCAGGCTTCCAGATGAAAACGGGCAGTGTGTTCGTAGAAATCGCGAATCTCCTGCCGCACGAGCGAGCAATCGAAATTCGGTCCTCTCAAAAGGTCAAAATTCGGCAACAACCCCGCATCGGCAGATTTGCCGATTTTCAAACCTTCCCTTTCGGCTAGCTGGGTATAAAACTCGGTGCCGATTCGTCCGCCGCTTCCAATCGGGCTGCTCAGCCACGGCACCTCGGACTTCTCCAGGCGCTTTCCTGTGAGGCAGACCCACAGAAGGATGGCCTTCTCCAACAGCGCGCCGATCAAGTTGGTGAAACCCGAACCCCGGTTTTTGTGGGCCATGCCGTGAACTCACAATTCTTTGTAAAGGGATGCGCGAGGCAAAACTGAATTCATGGTAGCGCGGGTAAATGGTAAGGAAGATCTCGCAGAGGCAGAATGTTCCAGGGGAACACGGTCCGCGCGGCAGGCGCGCTACATCGAGCCTGCCGCAGCGGCGCTATTTTGATAAGTTCGCGATTTGAACGTGAAAGCGGTCCAGCAGGCCGCCCGTTTCGTGGTCCACCTGCGCGACCGCCAGCTGGTAACTCACTTCGGCTTGCAGCAGCGTTTGCTCCGCCGCCGTCAATTCCGTCTGCGCCTCCAGGACAAAAAATATTGTTTCTGCGCCGAGGTCATATTTATGCTGGTCGGCCTGCAGGGTTTTTTGCGACAAATCCAGCGCGATCTTTGCCGCCTCCATGGATTGCTTGGCCTGTTCGAGTTGGTGGACGGCATTCGTCACATTGAGAGTGATCTGTTCGTGGATCTGGCGCTCGGAATATAGGTCGTGGCGCTTCGACGCGAGCGCCTCTCCATAATTCGCCTCTGCAGCATGATTTCGGACCGGCACCGTGAGTGAAACCGTGAACCCGTATCCGGGATATCCGAACGCAAACAGCTGGCTTACGGAATTGCCGAAGCCGCCGGGAGTAATCACAGGCGGGCTCACCGTGTTGTTGATCTGGTTCCCGCCTAACCCGTTGGTTTGATAAATCCCGCTCAACGAAAGATTCGGCAGCAGGCCATTGTGCATGAGCCGCACGTTCATATCGTCCGCGGCCAACAGGTGCCGGACGCCTTCCAGCTCGGGCCGGTATTTGAGCGCGGCATCCATCGCCGTGGGAATATCAATCGCCATCAAAGTGCCAGGAGGGTCCGCTTTCTCGGTCAAATCGAGTTCGTAGGCGCGAATGTTTTGATCAATGTCCGCGCCAACCACCTGCCGGAACTGATCCTCGGCCTGCTTGAGCCCGTATTCCGCCTGAATCACGGAGACACGCCGCGAAGCGACCTGTGATTCGGAACGGTAAATGTCCAAAGGCGGAAGTGCGCCGAGCTCGAGCGACTTCTTGTCGTGGTCATAGCTTTTCTGCGCCTCGTCGAGAGACTCGCGCTGCACCACCAAATTTTCACGCGCCTGCACCACATTCCAGTAATTGCCGACGACATTCAAAATGGTATCGTTCACTTCCGATTCGAAATTGTCCCGCGATTGCGCCAGATTCTTTTGCGCGATCAAAATCGGCGCCCGGTTGATGAAGAGGCCCGCCCCGCGCAGAAGCGGCTGGGTGAACTCGAACGAAAGGAACGATGCGTACGCTGGATTAAATGTGTTGAACGAATCGTTTGTGGATGATTTGTTTGCGTTGAAAAGCACGGAATAGTTCGTTCCCGTCTCGAGCGTCTGCGTAATTCCCACCTGGGTAAGCTGGCTGAGCGAGTTCACTTTGGGCGCGCCCGCAAGAGTAGTATCCGACTGGGAAACCTGGCGGAAAGCGTTGAAGCTGGAGGAAAGAAGCGGGTCGAAAGGCGCAAGCGCGCTAATGACCGCGTATTGCGCGTTTTCGATCTGCGTGTGGTCAAGCCGAACGTTGGTGTTGTTTTCGAGCGCAAGCCGGATGGCGTCGTCCAGGGAAAGGGTCAGTTTGCCCGCTACAACGAAATTCTGGAACCCTTCGGGACTCGGCAAGCTTGAAGCGCCTTTTTCACGCGCGGCAACTTTCAACGCCGGCCCCTTCGCCGAAGCCGGGGCCTGGGCCTGGGCCGCACCAGTTTGGGCGTCCGCTGAAAATCCTCCCAGTGAAATAAAAGCAAAAAGGCAAACCAGCCAGCGCAGGCGTCTCATTTCATTCCCCTCCCATGAGATTTTCGGCCGCATGCATCATCGCGAACTATTCATACCGGATCGCTTCCACCGGGTTGAGCCGCGCGGCCTTCACCGCAGGATAAATTCCGAAGACCAGACCAACGGAGATCGAAACAAGGAACGCGAGCAAAATCGAACTCGCCGTAACAATCGTGGACCATCCAGCCAGCAACGCAATCAGCCGCGACATCCCAAAGCCGAAAAAAATGCCCAGCACGCCGCCCGCGAATGAAATCAATATCGCTTCGATCACAAACTGCCGCACGATATCCATCTGTCGCGCGCCCACGGCGCGGCGAACGCCAATCTCGCGCGTGCGCTCCAGAATGCTTGCCAGCATGATGTTCATGATGCCGATCCCGCCCACCAGCAGCGAAATCGAAGCAATCGCAACCATCACCGTATTGAAGAGCCGCTCCGTCCGCCGCTGCTCGGCCAGCAGCTCCGCCGGCACGATCAGGCTGAAATCGCCCGCATTGTGATGCGAAGAATTCAGAATGCCGCGCACAATTTCGGCCACCGTGGGGGCCGACGCAGCCGAACCCAGCCGCAGGTAAATTCCGTCAATTTCATCCTTCATGTAACTCATCGAATCTTCCAGCCGCATGATGACGGAATTCACAGGCGCGTAAATCAAGTTGTTAGAATCCTGCGTGGGAACCCCGGCGACATCCGACTGGGCCGCAAGCTGGGGCGCCACGACCCCGATTACATGAAACCACTGGTCGTTGACCTTCACGTACTGGCCAATCGCCTCAGAGGACCCAAACAAGCTGAATTTCGCCGCGGAGCCAAGAACGCAGACCGGCGCGGCGCCATCATTGTCCTGGTCATTGATAAAGCGCCCTTCGATGACCCGGAACCCCGCGATCCTCTCGTAAGCCGGCGCGACGCCATATACAATCGGAGAATCCTGTTGCGGTTTGGGTATCAGCTTCGTGGGCGTGAAACTTTTTCGTGGCGACGCCTGGTCCAGTCCGCTCACGTCCTGGAGAATCACGCGAAAATCCTCAAACGTAAGTCCGGGAGAGACGCGCCTCACCTTCTGCAACGCCTGATCGTTTGCAGCCTCTTTTGCCTCGACGATCAAGTTGTGCACGCCCAGCTGCTCGATGAACGCCATCACCTTTTGCTGCGCGCCCGCTCCAATCGAGAGCATCGAAACCACGGCGGCAACGCCGAAAATCATTCCCAGCATCGTCAGAAGAGATCGCAGTTTGTGAATCAGCAGATTGTCGAGACCCAGGCGAAAATCGGGCGTGTACCTGCGGAGAGTGTTGCTGTAATTCGTCTGGATGGCTGCGGTCCGATCCGTTTTCATATTCGCGTGGGGCTAAGGTGTGCCGCCGCCAAATGAGGGAGGCGCTGCGTCATTCGGTTTGGCGGGTCCCGAGGTTTTCTTTTCCGGATTGATCAGCGCGACTTGCGCGCCTTCCTTGAGGCCGTCGATCACCGCAAGCCCTCCCGTCACATTCTGTATTTTGATTTCCCGCTGCTCGAATGTGTTTCCGGTCTTCACGAACACGGACGGTTTTCCATCCTTCTCGAAGACAGCCTGACGTGGAATCGAAAGCGCATGTTGCAAATGATCGCCGAGCACGTCGAGGTGAGCGCCAAAACCCGGGCGCAAACTTCCATCCGCATGGTCGAATTGAATCGTCACATCGAATTTGTGCACCGGGTCATCGTCGTCAAAGAATGAAGTGGAGACCATTCCGGCCACATTTTTCACCTTGCCTTGAAACACTTTGCCGGGCAGCGCATCGATGTGGATGTCTACCGTCTGCCCGGTCTTCACATTTTCACGCTCTTTTTCGATCACCTTCGCGGCGATTTCCATCTGGTTCACGTCGATCACTTCGGCCACAATGTTTCCGGGATTCACCTGGTCGCCTTCCTGGTAATCCGGCAGATTCATGCCGCCGAAAAAGAATCCACCCGAGGCGTCGCGGTTAGGCCGCAGGACAACGAGCCCATCAATCGTGGATTTCACGCGCATGTCGTCAATGTTCTGCTGCGCCTGCTTCATGGCGAGGCCGGCCTTGTTGCGCTTTTCGTCATCCACGGCGATCGTCGCCTGGTTCGAAGCCGTATGCGACTGAATATCCAGTTCGAGCTGCGCCAATGCGCGCTTGGCTTCGTCGAGCGTGAGTTGATTCTTCTTGGCGTCAATCGCGCTCAGAATTTCGCTCTTGCTGACGTCGAGTTCCGCCTGGCGCACTGCAAATTTTGCTTTCAATAAAGCCGTCTTATCCTCGGCCTCCTGCACCGAGGCGTCGTCCTTCGCCTTCACGATTTCCTGTTCTGCCTGCTCGAAATCAGACCGGTTCTGCGCCAGGTTGTATTCCTGTTCGCTGGGATCGAATTCCACGATGACGTCTCCGGTTTTGATCAACGAACCGGTTTTCACCAGATGAATAATCTGAAGCGTGCCGCCTGCAATCGGCGGCGCGGAGAGTTCCGCAGTTTGCGTGGAGCGCAGGTCGCCCGTAGTATTCACTTCGACATTCAAATCCGTCCGCTGGACGGTTGCGACCGGCACGTCCGAGTCTGCAGAGGGAGTTCCGCCATGCATCGCGCAAGACGAGAGGCCTCCCGTGAGAAGCAGGGCAACCAGGATCGCCGCGAGTCCCGCAAGTCCGCGATCGATCGCGCGTTCGACGCTCACTGTTGCTTCACCGTGGGATCCTGGAGAGCAATCCGCTCGCCGGGCTGCAGGCCCTTGCTGATCAGCAGCTCGTCGCCGCTGCGTCGCTCGACCTCAATCGTCCGCTCGTCGTATTTCGATCCATGCAGGACATACGCGACGCTTTGCCCCTCTTTGTGGAAAAGCGCGTCGGCCGGGATGATTATGGCATTCGGGATTCGATCGGTCGCGATGCGGACGTTCGTGCTCATCCCCGGCCGCAGCCTTGCGTCTTGATTGTCCAGCGAGACCGTCATCGAAAAATTCTTTGGGAAAGGCCAGCCGGCGGAAAAATCAATGCTTGCGATCGTGCTGATCTCCGAAACTTTGCCCGCAAACTCGCGTTCGGGGATGGCATCGATTTTTAATGACGCAGCCTGGTTCAATTGGATGCGCCCGCGTTCAGCCTCATCAATCCGCACGTTCACGTTCAGCGACGAAAGGTCCGGCAGTTCGGCCAGCGCGGCTCCCGGCCATGCGCGATCCCCGGCTTTGAAGGGAGCGCCATTCCCAAACATGCTGGACGCGCGCCAATTCGTATCGAGCGTAATCACTCCATCACTGGGAGCCTTCAGCGTGAGCACGTGCAGGCTGCGGTCGGATTGCTCCACCTGGTAAAGCGCCTTGTCGCGTTTCTCCCCCTTGCTCTGAATGTCGGCCGCGTCAGACGCTTTGTCCGCAGCGAGCTTTGCTTCCACTTGTTTCAGCATCTGCTCCGCGTCCGCCAGCTTGAGTTGCGCTTCCTCGCCGTCAATTTTCGAAAGAATTTCCTGCTTGCTCGCATCCAATTTCGCGGCTTCCACGTCGAAGCGCGCCTTCATCACGTCGGTCAGATCCTGTTCCTCTTTCATGCGGGCCTGCGCGCGGGATTGCTGGATTTCGGCATCCGAAGATTTCATCGTGGACTGATCCTGCGCCAGCGTCTGTTTGAGCGTGGTGGTATCGAACTCAACGACTTCATCGCCTTTTTTAACCTGCTGCCCGTTTGCCGCAATCTTGAGGATTTGCAGATCGCCCGCCTCGAAGGGGGCCGCAATCGTCACCGCATTAACAGCCTTCACCTCGCCGCGCATCTGCTCGTAATCCACGAATTCACCGCGCTTCACAACGGCGCTGGGAATATCCGGCACGGCCTTAGCGAATCGAAACGCCCCGAATAAAAGCACGACCGCGGCAACGCCGGAGACGACCAGAATCGTCACCCACTTCCGCCTCCAAAGATTTTGCAGTCGGCCCATTTGCGTCAAGAACTCCCGTGATGATCCGCGGCGTCTTCGCGAACCACCTCGCCCGCATTCAGTCCGGAATCAACCACCGTTTCCAGGTCGCTTTTCGCGCTTGTCTTCACCGACCGCTTCTCGAATCCCATCCCGGACTGAACCCAAACGTAATCGTGCCCCTTTTCGCTGTCCACGCTCCCGCGCGGCACTACGATTGCGTTTTTCACATCCTGCAAACCAATATCTACCGCCGCGGAAAGGTCCGGCATCAATTTTGGGTTGTTCCCGTGGATAGTGAACACCGCCGAAAAGGAATGCACCTTGTCTGAAAATCGTCCCGTGTGGCCGATCGGCGCGAGTTCATCCAGCGTTGCAGGAAACGAAAGCCCCGGATACGCATCGAGATACACGCGCGCCTGCTGCCCCGCGCTCAAATGAAGCAGGTCGGCCTCATTCACATTCGCGCGAATATTCATCTCCGAAGGATCCACCACCTTCATGAACGGAACGCCCGGACGCACCTGGTCGCCTTCCTGCACTTCGCCCATTCTTCCGCCCAGCCAGATCATGTTCAGCACTACAATCCCGTCCATCGGCGCAAGGATTTTCATTTTCGCCGCATTCGTTTGCCCGTAGAGCATCGTTGCTTCGGCACGGTCGGTCTGAATTTGCAGCGTGCGAATATCCGCTGCCGCAGCCTGGCGCTTCAGTTTGAAAGTTTCCTGCAGCTGCTGCAGCGTCGATCCGGCTTGCTCGAAAGCCTCCTGATTCTTTTCCGCGTCAATGCGCGAGACGATGTCGTTCTTCAGAATCTCCAGCTTGGCCTTGGTAAGCGCGTCCTCGGCCTGTTTCATCTCCGTCTCGTCCTTGGCGCGCGCCGCATCCTCCGCCGAACGCTTCACGATCAATTGATCCACCAGGTCCTGGTATGCGGCCTTCTTGTCCAGGTAATCCTTCATCTGCGCCTGCGGATCGAATTCGACCAGGACGTCTCCCTTGTTCACATGCGTCCCCGCCTTGACCAGTTTCGTCACGACCATGACGCCCAGCTGCGCGCCTTCCAGCCGCGGCGCCAATATTGGCCGCGAACGCACCGCTTCCGTCGTCCCTGTCAACCGCAGCATCTGGACGAAATCTTTCCGCGCGGCGGTCGCCGTCAGGATTTCCGTGTCGCCCGAGCCGCCCGATTTGCTGTAATGAATCAGAAGAAAGGAAATCAAAACCACGAGGGAAATAACTACTGCCGCGATAATTGCTTTGGGGCGCTTGCTCGGAGCCGGGCGAGGCTCAATCACTGGACTCGAACGCCGCAGCCCGCCAAACGGAACTTGTTCGACGGGGCTGGCAGCCTCCTCCGTCGCGCTTCGCGTGTAGGTCGTGATCTTCCCCACAGCCATCTCGCGCCCCTGCAAGACTTCGTCCTTCTACAGCTCTGCCAAGTATATCCCTCCGGCCACGTACCGCCGACGTTGGTTCATCTATGTGTTGTCTGGAAGCCCCTGCCACGCAATCTCGGTGGCTTAGACGCCGCAGACGCAATAATGTTCCTCCGAATTTTCATAAAATTCCTGCCCCTTGTGATTCCTTTCCCGGCAGAAATGGATGTATGTTGCGCGTGCCGCATCCCCCCTGTGGTGACGGTGCGGAGAGACTTCTACGGAGAGAATGTTTCTGCGTCGCGGGCGCGGCGCACGGGGATGGGGACCACGAAAGCCAGTTTGGTCTTCAGGCGGATTTAAGAGTACGGGGCTGTGGATCCCAGGCGTTGCTGACGCGGCGAACCGTTTCGCGGAGACGGACCGCGAGATCCACCACGGTTTGAAGCCTTTGCGAATCCACGGCGGGAAGGCGGTCGCGGTGGGCGAGCAGGAGTTCGGCGTTGCCCAGGATTCCGGTGAGCGGATTGTTGATTTCGTGACGGAACACTTCGCCGATGTCCTCGGAGCATTGATGCCACTCCGGCCCCAGGGTGAATTCGGAAACTTCGGCCCAGCGGAGACGGCGTTCGATCAGCGCGACGCCCAGCGGAACGAAATCGCCGTAGCGGACCAGAAAGTCCGCTTCGCCGCTGGCCACCAGTCTCGCGGCTTCCGCTTGTTTTTCGGAGGAGGCCAGTAGGATTACCGGAGAGATTGCCGCGATCTGGCGGACCGTTTCGACCAGCGGGGCATCGCCCAGGATTTCGATATCCAGAAATGTCGCTTTCGGCGCGAAGTGAGTCGACGTCGCGCGAAGTTCTCCCAGATCCCTCGCCGTGGAAATCGTTAGGCCGTTCGTGTACCGAACGAGTTCGGTCGCCATGCGCCGGGCAAGGGCTGGATCGGCGATTCCCAGCATGACGCCGCGCTTCACGCCGTTCACAGCTCCTGCGGGAGCCACGTCCATAGTCCTCATTCTCTTTTTCCTATCCCGCGGGGCTTGTGGGCCGAAGCAAATTCCATCGCGGACACATCTTTTCTGTTCCGGCCGAGGACGCGATTCACGGCGAGCTTCAGCTCCTCAACCAGGAATGGCTTCGCCAGATAGGGCAGCCCATTGGGCTCAAGAAAATCGAGGGTCCGCGGCGCAAGCGTGTCGCCGGTGACGAAGAGGATTCGCTCCTGCACTGAACTTCCGGCTTGAACTAGCGCGTCGTAAAACGCGGGACCGTCCAGATGCGGCATGCGGAGGTCGCAGACAATGAGGTCGTACTCCGTGCGCGAGATGCGCGTGAGGCCTTCCTGGCTGTCGAGGACAGCCTCCACCTGGTGTCCCTCCTCGCGGAGCACGTCGATGATCAGCTGCGCGACCGTTGGCTCGTCTTCGACCACGAGAATGCGGCCGGTGACAGTGGCGCCCGATTGCCCGGGCGAGGGCGCGGCATTCGCGGCCTGGTCCGTGGCGGGAACGGCAACGATGGGCAGATCGACCGCAAATTTTACGCCCGTTCCTGGCTGGCTTTCGAAAGTGACTTCCCCCCCATGCTCGCGGACGATGCCGTACACAATCGAGAGCCCGAGCCCGGTGCCCACGCCGGAGGGCTTGGTCGTGAAAAACGGATCGAAAACCCGCGACGCGATTTCGGGAGCGATGCCCGGTCCGTCGTCTGAAATTTCAAGAAGGATGCGGCCTGCTTCGCCCGCGCGGCCAGCCGGGAAAGAGTGGCTTGTGCGAATCCAGACGTGGCCCTGGCCGCGGCTTTCCAGCAGCGATTGCTCCGCGTTGATCACAAGATTCAGGATTACCTGCTGGAGCTGATGGGGATCCGCCATGGTCTTCGGCAAATCCTGAGCAAGGTCGCAGGCCACGACAATGTTTTCGACTCGGAATTCGTAGCTGCGGAGGGCGAGCGTGCGCTCGATTATCTCGTTCAAGTCCACGACCGAGCGTTCGGGGCGGTTCTCGCGAGCAAAATAGAGAAGGTTTTTCACGATGCGCCGCGCGCGCTCCGCTTCCTGATACACCTTGTTGGCTTCGGAGAGTTGGGAGGGCATCAGGCCGTGACCCAGCAGAAGTTGCGTGTAACCCATGATGGCCGTGAGCGGATTGTTGAGTTCGTGGGCAATGCCGGAAACGAGCTGGCCGAGCGCGGCCATCTTTTCCGTCTGCAGCATCTTTGACTGGGTTTGTCGCTCGCCGGTGACGTCGGAGAAGAGTTCGAGCCAGCCGACGGGGCGGCCCTTGGCGTCGAGGACGGGCCGGAAAAAACGCTCGAGCACACGCCGTGAGGGGCGAATGATTTCGAGCTCGTCGTGCCCGGGCTCACCGGCCCCCGCGGCAAATGACGTCCAGGGCAAGGAAAAGGCCTGAGGATCGCGCAGCCGCATTGCGAGGAGTTGATCGAGTTCTTTGAAATCCGCGATTTTCCCGAGTGTCCGGCCATCGATCCCGAAGAGCTGGCCGAATCGAGCACTTGAATAGCGCAACTGACCGGAAGAGTCGATGATAATCACGCCTGCGGGAACCGAATCAAGAACGCTGCGGAGCTCCGCCTCAACCTGTCGCCATTTTGTTTCGGCCTGATGCAGGATGGGCCCTTCCTCCAGGCAAAGAAGCAGATCGTGCGTTCCGGGGAGAATCGAGCGCAGAGTGATACGAAGGGGATACCCGGTGATCAGTGTCGTCTCGAAAGGTTGCGACCCGCGCGGGGAATCCTCGGAGAGCGCGAGACGCTGAAGATCCCCTTTCACTGGACCAGAAACGAAGTCACCCAACTGGGCGCGCCGGAGTGTGTCCGGCTTCAATCGGAGCAAGGCGCAAGCAGGCGCGTTGGCTCTATGCAGAGCACCGGCTGAATCCACGACGAGCAGGGCTTCGGCACTCGAATCGAAAACAGCGGAAAAATTTGCATCGGCAAGCAATTGGATCATGTCCAGCTGAGGATTGGCAATCGATCGGCGGGTGAGTCGAGTACGGGCAGCCCTGGAGGATGGTGCAACGGCGTCCACGGGTTTCATGGGTTCTGTTATCGGCCCCCCTGAATTATGTAATAGCTACAAAGAAGTGCCAGGCCCAGGGCGACGCCATACGTGAGGATTCTCCGCATCGCTTGCGGCACACTCAATTGCGCGTGGGGACGGGTTACCGGGATCACGCTTCTCCCTCTGCATGACTTTGACCAAGGTCGAGGGTTTGCGTAACTCTTTCCAGGTCTACCAGATAGGCTGCGGGAGGCGAAGATAGAGCGCTACTCGCTTCCCAGTTCGAGATGTAAGATTCCCTAACTAGGATTCTCTCGCTTGCGCTGAAGTTTTGGGGTCGGAAATGAAATCAAAATTACGGTGCGATGCCGCCCGCTCCATTCAGATCGGGTCAGATCGGGTGCGCTTGCGCGTCGTACTGCTTCAGCTTTCGGTAGAGCGTGGTCTTCCCGATGCCGAGCAGGCGAGCTGCGGCGAGTTTATCCCCGCCGGCCTCGCGAAGCGCGCGCAGGATGGCGAGGCGCTCAAGCTCGTCGAGGGGCAGGAGTTCGTCGGCCTGATGCATGAGTTCGGGGGCGCCGTGCTGAAGGTTCGTGGGGAGGTCGCCGGCATGGAGGATAGGGCCAGAGCCGAGCGCGACGGCACGTTCGATGGCATTTTCAAGTTCGCGGACGTTTCCGGGCCAATCGTAGGCGATCAGGCGGGCCATGGCGTCTTCGGAAATCTTGCGAGAGTCGCCATTTTCGTCGCTGAATTTTTCGAGGAAAGAATTGACCAGGAGCGGGATGTCTCCCTTGCGTTCGCGGAGCGGCGGCATCTTGATTTGGACGACGTTGAGGCGGAAAAAAAGGTCCTGGCGGAACTGGCCCTGACGGACAGCGGCGTCGAGGTCGCGGTTCGTCGCGGCAATCACGCGCATCTCAATCGAGACGCGGTCGGTGGAGCCCACGGGCCGGACTTCCTTTTCCTGAAGGGCGCGCAGGAGCTTGGCTTGCAAGTCCACGGGCAAGTCGCCAATTTCGTCGAGAAATAGGGTGCCATTGCCGGCCACTTCCATCAGCCCCTGCTTGGAATGCACCGCGCCGGTAAAAGCACCCTTGATATATCCGAAGAGCTCGGATTCGATGAGCGTGGGGACCAGCGCGGAACAATCCACGGGGACAAATGGCCGGTTGCGCCGCTGACCGGAAAAATGAATGGAGCGCGCGACCAGCTCTTTTCCCGTGCCGCTCTCGCCAAGGATCAGGACGGGATAATTGTGCTGGCTGACTTTCTCAATCAGGCGATAGACGCGCTGCATCTTCTGCGAAAGGCCGATGAGCCCGGCAAATCCGGGACGAGTGCGAAGCTGCTCCCGCAACAAACGGTTTTCCTGGTCCACTTCGAGCAATCGGACGACGCGATCGAGCTTGTTGCGCAGCTCGGGAACGTGGAAGGGCTTGGTGACGTAGTCCACGGCGCCCATCTTGGTAGCTTCGACCGCACCCTCAATCGTGCCGTATTGCGTCAGGACGATCACCGCCGTCTGCGGATGCAATTCACGAATTCGTTTCAGGAGCTCCAGACCGCCCAGTTCGGGAACGCGGAGGTCGGTGATGACGATATCCACGGGAAATTGTTCCAGAATATCCATAGCTTGCTCGGTGTTGGACGCGGTTTTGGTGCGCAGGCCGGATTCCGCGACCACATCGCGGCAGAGATCCCGTGTGGTGCCCTCGTCGTCCACGATCAGAACGGTTACCGCTACGGCGCGCTCCATTACTGCCGCCCCTGCAGTGCCAGTGGCCATAGATTCGATTCCCCTTTCCGATTGGTTTCTTCCCAAGTCCAAGTGCAAACGGAACACCAAATGGGGACGGCCGCGCAAACGTTGAAATGAAAGGCTTTCATAGCTGAAATGTGAAATGGCCGAGAAGGAATATAGTGCCAAATTGGGATAATTGACAAGTTCGTAATAGTACGGAGAATCGTAAGTTCTGATGGGTCAGGGGAATGCGAGTGTGGGAACAGTAGAAATCCCTAAATGGGAATTCTGCCCAGTTCTGGGTTATATCAATTCGAAATCGGCGGCCACAAGCGCTCGGTCGTAAAGCCGGCGCGCCGCCATCCGGCGTTACCTGGGTTGCACAGTGACCGAGGTGGAGCATGCGCTTGTCTGGCCGTTGCCATCATCCACGTGGACCGACAAGGTGTAGCTCCCCGCTGCGACGCCTGTGGAATCCCATCGGGCGACGGGACCAGTGCCGGCGATCGCGCCACCGCTGGCGGTCCAAGTGTAGGAAAGCGGATGGCCGTAAGAATCGCGGGCCATGGCGGAGGCCTGCACAGCGTCATTCGATCCTTCGGTAATGCCCGGCTTATCCACTGAGCAGGTGGTAGAAAGCGTGTCCGGGACTCTTTTGTGAACCTCTTCGGGGTAGCGTGCGGCGGAGAGCTTGAGGACGAAGCCGTTCCGATCGAGGTGGTTCGTTAAATTGAGGTTGTAACGATAACCAGCTTCGAAGGCAAGTTGCCGCGCAAGGTAAACGCGAAAACCGGAAACGTTGTCGACCGGATCGCGCGCGCCAAATGTGGTGTTGGGAATTCCATTGCCGACGAAAATCACCGCGCTGTACTCCGAGATCACATTAAAGCGCCGGTTCGGGAACATCAGAAGGCCAACGCCGACGTGCATCTGATCAGAAAGATTCAGGACCTCGGCGGGACTGCCGGCAACGGGGGTGAAACTGGAATCACGCGTGAAACGGTAGTCCCAGTTAATGGTGGCAACCATTGCATTGTGAAGGACAGTCTTGCTCGCCTCCACGCCGATTCCATAATTAAACTTGCCGTATTGAACCTGGTTGGCAATCAAACTGGCAAAGGATGTTTCCGTGGGAATATAAAAGTCGTTGCGAATGGAAAGGCTCACGGGATTGCCGCGGTGTTCAGAGAGCAGCCCGATTTTAAAGGCCAGGTCGATTTCGCCGACGCCGCCGCCGTTGTGTGAGGCAAACGGAAATTCCTCGACGTAGGCAGGGCGAAATCCCTGCGCGGGAAGAACAGACGGATAAATGGTGTTCCCGTACTGATTGTTTCCGGCGTTCACGGGCGCCAGGCTGAGCAGGCTGGGTTCGTCCACGTGGATATGCGTGTTGGCGTCGAACTGGATGGAAGCGGATAGCCAATTCGTCAAGCCGACGCCGAAAGACGGGCCCGACTCGAGAGCGGTGATATCTCCGGGCATGCGGGAAACTTTACTTACGCCCGCGGACAAGTTGAAAGCGCCCTTGGGCAGGATGTCGCCAGTTTCCAGGGTGAACATCCCGGGGTTGCCGCTAATTGCGGGCATGGGAACAAACGTAGGCGTATCGTCGTCCGCGGAGTCGTCGCCAGATTTTCCCGCGGGTCGCGGAGCGGCCGTCAGGGATTTTGTTCCTGCGCCAACCGCAGGAGGCCCATCGGAGGAAGCGGGCGCGGGCTTGGCGGCCGGTGCTGGCTCGGCAACAACCGCGGGGGCATCTGATTTGGCCGTGTCTTTGGGATGGTCTGTCTTATCGTCGGCAAATGTGGGAGAAATAAAAAGAAGGGCCAGGGAAAACAAGAGCCCGATACGCCCCAAGGAATTCATGTATGCCTCCGCGTCAACTGACTTTGGTTATCCGACATTGCTCCCGGGCCAGCGAAATTGAGACGGAAGCAACGCGCCACGGCATGATTGCGGCCCAAGAATGAAAGCTTATGTAAAGCCCAGGTAAGCCGGCAAGCCACAAATCCGGCACGTCTCGAAATCCGGCAAATTATAGTGCAATTAAGGGGTGCCAAAAGCAAATTTTTCGGGGGACAAGTAGATGGCAAGTGGGTGGCGAAAGCCTGATGCGGCGGCCGGGCTGGCGCCACGCTCGCTCCAAATCCAATTTCGTTGTGGTGGGGTGTGATGTAGACTCTCCCGGCGGCTCGGGAACTGTTTCACCGTGAAGGTTATGTTTTGCTTTCCGGCATCGATGAGTGGCTTCCCGCCGAGGAGATCCCTATGCGTTTGAATCGAGCACTCCGGCACTTCGCGATTATCATACAGTTGCTGGCGACAGTCTTCATCAGCGCTTCGCATGTTGCCGCGCAGACGGCTGCTTCCCCGGCGCCATCGGATGCACCGTATCTGAATCCCGCGCTGCCAATCGACCAGCGCGTTGACGATCTGATCTCCCGCATGAAGCTGGAAGATAAGGCTTCTCAGCTGGTAAACCAGGCGCGCGCAATCCCGCGATTGAATGTTCCGGCATACGACTGGTGGAGCGAATCGCTGCACGGCGTGGCGACGAACGGGACCACTGAGTTTCCCGAGCCAGTCGGCTTGGCGGCGACGTTTGACGCGCCGGCCATCCACGATATGGCCGTAGTGATCAGCACGGAGGCGCGCATCAAGCATGCGCAAGACGTCCGCGCGGGCCACAGCAACATTTTCGAGGGGCTCGATTTCTGGGCGCCGAACATTAATATTTTTCGCGATCCGCGCTGGGGACGTGGCCAGGAAACATATGGTGAGGATCCATTTCTGACCGCGCGCATGGGAGTGCAATTTGTCCTGGGGATGCAGGGAAACGACCCGCGCTACTATCGCGTGATTTCGACGCCGAAACATTTCGCAGTGCACAGCGGGCCGGAGCCGACGCGACATACGGCGGACGTGATAGTGAGCAAGCACGATGAACTCGACACGTATCTGCCCGCGTTTCGCGCCACGGTGACCGAAGGCAAAGCGGGCTCGGTGATGTGCGCCTACAACAGCATCAATGGGCAGCCGGCCTGCGCGAATGAATTTCTGCTTGTGGACCAACTGCGCGGGAAATGGGGATTTCAGGGCTACGTGGTTTCCGATTGCGAGGCGGTGAGAAACATTTTTAATGGTCATCACTACAAGCCGACGCAGGCTGAATCGTCCGCGATCAGCTTGCAACGCGGCATGGACAATGAGTGCATCGACTTCACGACCAAAGTGACCGACGACCACGACTACGCGCCCTATATCGAAGCCGTAAAGAAAGGCTTCTTGAAGGAAAGTGAAATTGATATCGCCTTGAAGCGCCTGTTCACGGCACGAATGAAGCTGGGGATGTTCGATCCACCGGAGATGGTGCCGTATTCGAAGATTGACGAGTCGCTGCTGGACAGCGCGCAGCACCGCGCCATGGCTCTGAAACTGGCCAACGAATCCATGGTGCTGTTGAAGAATGACCGCACGCTGCCGTTGAAGACTTCAGGCGTAAAGATTGCCGTGATTGGGCCGTTGGCCAACCAGACGCAAGTGCTGTTGGGCAACTACAACGGGAATCCCACACATACCGTTTCGGTGATGGAAGGCATGCACGATGTATTTCCCGGCGCGCAGATTCATTTTGTGGCAGGCACGCAGTTCCTGAACAAGGAAGCATCGCCGGTTCCAGCCGAGTTGCTTACCACTGACGGAAAGCCGGGCGTGAGAGCGAGCTACGCCAAGATGGATATTCTTGGTGCGGCGGGCAAACCCACTCAACTGGCCAGCCGCACGGAGCCGGGCATTGGGCTCTCGCTGGGATCCTTGCCTCCTGAAGTTGTCGGAGAAGGTTCGGTCTTCGTGACATGGGAAGCCACATTCACGCCTCAAGAGACCGACGATTACTATTTTGGTCTGCAGGGTGATGGATTTTTCCGCGTATCGCTCGACGACAAAGTGGTGGCCACGGCCTATCACACGAACGGCGTGGAAACCAAACTAGGTCGCCTCCACCTGGAAAAGGGCAAGCCTTACGCGCTGAAAGTGGTGAATAGCGTGGGCCAGGGAACGGCAGCGCCACCGCAGCTTGTTTGGCAAAAAATAGATATGCGGCCCGCGCCGGAAGCGATTGCCGCGGCGAAGGATGCGGATGTGGTCGTTGCGGTGGTGGGCATTACAAATGAGCTCGAAGGCGAGGAAATGCCTGTGAGTGAGGAGGGCTTCAAGGGAGGCGATCGCACGAGCCTCGATCTTCCCAAGCCTGAGCAGGCTCTGCTGGAAAGCCTGGCCTCGACGGGAAAGCCTCTTGTTGTGGTGCTGATGAACGGCAGCGCGCTGAGCGTGAACTGGGTGAAGGAGCACGCCAACGCGATTGTCGAGGCGTGGTATTCGGGAGAAGAGGGCGGCGAGGCGATTGCGCAGACTCTCGCGGGGGTGAACAATCCGGCTGGGCGATTGCCGGTCACTTTTTACAAGGGCATCGCGGACCTGCCGCCATTTGAGGATTATTCGATGGCGAACCGGACGTACCGGTATTTCACGGGCGCGCCGTTGTTTCCCTTCGGGTATGGCTTGAGCTACTCAAAATTTGAATACAGTAACGTGAAACTTTCTTCGGATAAGTTGAATGCGGGCGACTCATTGGGAGTGGAAGCTGACGTGAAGAACTCGAGCCCGCGCGATGGCGACGAAGTCGTCGAGCTATACCTTACATTTCCAAAATTTGCCGGCGCGCCCAATCGCGCGTTGCGCGGATTTGCGCGCGTGCACGTTGCGGCGGGTGAATCGGCGCACGTCCATCTAATGCTGAATCCGCGCGACCTTAGTTACGTGAGCGAAGCGGGCGAGCCGATGATCTCGGCCGGGACGTACAAGCTATCTGTCGGGGGTGGGCAGCCGGGAACGGGTGCGGCGGCCGCTGAAACGAGCTTCACCATCACTGGCGAAGAAAAACTGCCGGAGTAATGGTCGCGCCTTCGTCGGCGCGTGCAGGACCGGGTCAATTTTCAGTCGGCACCCGGATGACCACATCGCCTGCCACCGGAATGGCAGATGACCCGTTGGGTTGGAACACGTGTTGACCGCGTCGGACCCACAACTGAAGATGGCGCGGCGTTTCCTTGGCATTCGCGGTGACTGCTGGTAAATTCACTGCAGATGGCTTCTGACAACACAACACAGCAACGCATCCTGATCGTCGAAGACGAAGAGAATGCCCGCAAGGGCTATGAAGCGCTTCTGCGCAAGTGGAATTGTGAAGTTCTGGGCGTAGGAAGCGGTGAAGACGCGCTTGCCAAATTTCAGGAATTCCAGCCCAACGCGATTTTGGCGGACGTCGAGTTGCCCGGGATGAACGGGCTGGAGCTGCTCGGTCATTTGAAAGACGAAATCTTGCGCATCCCAGTAATCGTGATTACAGGGCGCGGGAGCGACGAGCGAGTGGTGCAGGCGATCGACGCGGGAGCATTCTGGTACATCGAAAAACCTCTGAAACCGCCCGTGCTACGCGCGCTTTTGGACCGCGCGCTGGGCAGAGTGCGCGACCAGCAAGCCGTAGCCGCACTCACGCGTCAATTGCGCGATGCGGGAAAGCTGGGCGTGCTGGTTGGCGCCTCGGGCGCCATGCAGGAAGTGATGCGGCAGGTGGAAATGGCCGCGCCTTCCACGGCTTCCGTGCTGATCACGGGCGAGACCGGCTCGGGCAAAGAAATGGTCGCGCGATCGGTGCACATGCTTTCCCCGCGTGCCGGACGCCCGTTTGTGGCCATCAATTGCTCGGCGATCCCTGAATCTTTGATGGAAAGCGAAATTTTCGGACATGAGAAGGGCGCCTTCACCGGCGCAGCGGAAAGGCGCATCGGCTGCTTCGAGTTGGCTGACGGCGGAACCCTGATGCTGGACGAAATCGGCGAGATGCCGGCGCAGACGCAGGCCAAGCTATTGCGCGTGCTGGAAGATCACAAGGTGAGGCGCCTGGGAAGCAAAGTGGAAACGCCCGTGGACGTCCGCGTGGTGGCCGCAACGAATAAAAATCCCGAGTCGGCCGTTGCCGACGGGCTTTTGCGACAAGACCTCTATTTCCGGCTGAATGTGTTTCATATTCACCTGCCGCCACTGCGGGAACATAAAGATGATCTGGCGTTGCTTACCGACCACTTACTACTGGAAATTTCTGAAAAACATGGAAAGAAAGTTACGGGCGTCGGGACGGACGTGATGGACCTTTTCAAATCTTACCCGTGGCCGGGAAACGTGCGTGAACTCCGCAACGTGCTGGAAAGGGCTTCGATTGCGTCGGACCGGGGAACGATTGGCCGGCAGCATCTTCCCGCGGATTTCGGACACTCTCCTGCGGTGGGCGGCGGTGCGCTGGGTGGAATCCGGTTTCCGATCGGCACGACGGTGGATGCCGTGGAGCGTGAGCTGATTCTGCAAACGCTGGCCTCCACGAATCAGAACAAAACGCGGGCGGCCGAATTGCTGGCGATCAGCCTAAAGACACTGCACAACAAATTGAAAGAATACGAGGCGGGGCGGAATAATGCGTCTCAGCCTGAAAACTAGATTCACGCTGGCGACGTCGCTGCTGGTGTTGGTGGTAGTGACGACCGTCTCGGGCCTCTATCTCGCGCGGCTGACGCGGCAGACTCTTCGTCAGGCGGATGACCGCGCTGGATTCGTGGCGCACATGGTGTATCAGGCGTGCAAGGACGCGTTGGCCGAAGCCGCTGAACGCGGAGACACGCCTGCATCCGCGAAACCAGAGGACCTTCGAGCCTATGTGCAGCGTGCCTTTGACGAAAGCAGTTCACTGAATTCGCAGATCGAATCGGCAGTAGGGTATTCCCCCACGATTTACGAGGTGACGGTAACGGACCGGGATGGCATCGTCCTGGTCTCGAGCGATGCATCGTTGCGCGGGCAAAGAATTGCGACCCGCCCGAGCGTCGAATCGCTGGCGCGCTCCGGCTTTTTTGAAGAGCTGCGCACGCTGTTTGGCCCGCACCAGACGTATGAAAATTCTCTCCCCTTCGTTTTAGAAACGTCGCCCTTTGGCGATATTCGCGTGGGGCTTTCTTCGGAGCTCATCCGCAGCGAAATTTCAGGATTACTTAAATCCACATTGTACTGGGCGCTCGGGGCCGTGCTGGTTTCCACTTTGCTCGCTTTTCTGGGCACCCAGATTTCGCTCAGGCCGATCGGGCGAATCTCCGCTCAACTGGACCGCATTTCGGCCGGAGAATTCGACGCGGCGCCCGCCGTCGAACAATTGGACGAATTCGGCGCGGTCAGCACAAAAATCGCGGGGATCGGAAAGCAGTTGCGCGACGTGCGGGAAATTTTCAGCACGTTACGCGAAAACCTCGACCAGGTGATGAGCGGGCTGGAAGACGGATTGCTGCTCTTCAACGCCAAAGGCCGGGCGGTGCTCGTAAGTCCCTCCGTTGAAATGTTTCTCGGGGGAAGGCCGGGCGAGCTGCGCGGACTCCACTTCAGCGAAATATTTCCGGCCAATCATCCCATCCGAGGCGTCTTGAAATTTGCAGGAGACGAAATCGAACCTACCGAAGGAAAGGAGATGATGCTGGAAAGCAAGGAAGGCCCGAGGCGGATTGGCGTGAACGCGCAAGCAATTCGCGAGCGCGGCGCGCGCATGGGAACCCTTGTAACCCTGCGGGACATCGAATCCATCGAGCGCATTGGCAACCAGCTGCAGGTTTCCGAGCGCCTCGCTGCGCTCGGGCGCGTAACGGCTGGCGTGGCGCACGAGGTAAAGAATCCGCTCAATTCAATGCGGCTGTGGCTGGAGGTTCTGAAAGCCAATATGCCGACCGACCCCGAACCTCAGCAAGCCGTGAAAATGCTGGACACCGAGATTGACCGGCTGGATCGGGCGGTGAAAACTTTTCTGAACTTTACGAAGCCGGTGGAAATCAACCTGGAGGAAACGGATCTGCGCGAATTACTCGCGGAGGTGCTGGACGCCTCCCGGCCTTCGGTGGCGAAAGCGGGGCTGGAGCTGATTGTCGACCTGCCCAAGGAATTTCCGGCGGTTATGGTGGACCGGCAGCTGATTCATCAGGCCGTCGCGAATCTGATTCTGAATGCGTGCGATTTCACCGATCCCGGCGGACGTATTACGCTGACGCTTCGCCGCAGCGGCGAATTCGCCGCCATCGGAGTGGCAGACTCGGGTCGCGGAATTCCTTCGGCCGACCAGAAGAAAATTTTTCAGCTTTTCTTTACCACGCGACCGGGCGGCACAGGCATCGGCCTGGCCAACACCTTTCGATTTGTGCAGTTGCACAATGGTCGGATAGACTTTGAAACGGAGGCGGGCCGCGGCACGACGTTTCGTGTGGAATTGCCGCTGGCGCGCTTCTCGGACACTCCGGCGGACAAATTGCGCAACTTCAGCGAGCCGTTCGCGGAAGAAAAAAGATAAATGCTCAGGCTTTCCATACCAGCCCGAATTGAGTTCGCCGCGCTTGCCTGCATGATTTCATTGGCTTGTGGCGGCTGCGCGCACAAAAAAGTGCAGGCCGCGGCGCCGGTTGCCGCAGCGCCTCAGCCCATCGCCGCGGAGATGGAGCGACCAATGAACATCGCGCCAGATACGACCGCGTTGCCCCCGCCGGAAGAAGTTGCGCCTCCACCCGCAATTCCGGCCAGCAACGCGAACACGCCTCCCGTTTCCTTGCCGAAAGCGAAACCAGCGCCTGCGCCGCGGAAGCCCGCCGCAGACCCGCCGGCGACGGAGCCCGCCGCCGACCAGCCCACGCATCCGTCCGCGCCTCAGATTTTGCCGCAGCTTTCGGCGAGCGATCTCGAAGCGTATCAGCGCAGAACTAACGAAGACATCGGCATTGCGGAGCAGAATCTTCACCAGTCAGATGGAAAGCAATTGAGCGCGGCGCAAAAAGATCTGGTGGAGAAGATCACCAGTTTTCTGGAACAGTCGCGCGACGCCATCAAGGGTGGGGACTGGACGCGCGCGCAGACACTGGCGCAAAAGGCGCGGCTGCTTTCATTCGAACTTGTCAGTTCCCTCTGAGCTCGCAAACGCCTGCGCTCGAAAATAATTCTCGCTTCGTTTTTCCCTAACCATTCGTTTCGCGTACGGTGGTCATTCAGGCAACCGCACGGATGCGGCGAGCTCTCCGTCAGTCAGCGCACATCGCTTTGCGGTAAGATTGGTACGTGAACAAATTTGACGTTGCCATCGTCGGCGGCGGATTGATCGGCGCTTCTATCGCGTTTGAACTGGCGGCTGAAAAATTGCGCGTCGTCGTGGTGGATCGCCAAAAGCCGGGGCTGGAGGCGTCGTGGGCCGCTGCGGGAATGCTTTCGCCAGGCCCCCACGCGCCCGAAGACGAACCACTCACTCCTCTCGCCAAAGAAAGCCTTCGCCTCTACCCCGAGTTTGTGGCCGCCGTGGAAGCAGCCTCCCAACAATCCGTGTCCTTTCAACGCGAAGGCGCGGTCGAGATTTTCTGCGGCCCCCATGCGGAAAGCGAGCGAGACAAGCTGGTCGCGAGCCACCGGCGCCTGGGATTGGCGGCCGAAGGAATCTCATCTGAAGCGGCTCGGAAAATGGAACCCGCGCTTGGCCCGGCAGTTTCCGCGGCGGCGTGGTTCCCGGATGAAGCGACTGTGGAGCCACGTTTGCTGATGGCGGCGGTGCTTGAGGGCGCATCGCGAAGAGGCGTTGAGATTCGGCAGAATTATGCGGTCACTTCGTTGCGCTGCGAAAAGGGCGGTGATGGCGAGCGATGTGTCGGCATCGCCGCAGGTGAAAACCAAATAGAGGCAAAGTTTGTGGTTCTCGCCGCAGGATGCTTTACGGGCGCGATCAAAAGCGGTGCCGAGAAATTTTTGCCTGCTTCTTTCACTCACCCGGTGCGCGGGCAAATGATTGCCTTGCATCCGAAAAGCGCCCGGTTGAGCCGGGTGCTGCGTTCCGAGCGCGGTTATCTGGTCCCGCGGCGCGACGGAAAGATCGTGGCCGGCAGCACAACGGAGGATACGGGCTTCGAAAAACGCGTCACCGCGGAGGGGGTACGGAGCATTTTGAGTGCGGCGCTGGACTTGATGCCCACGCTTGCCGGCGCCGAAATCGTGGAGACGTGGTCGGGCTTGCGGCCGGGCACAATCGACGGCCTCCCCATACTGGGTCCAGCAGCCGTCGAAGGATTGCTCGTGGCAACGGGCCACTTCAGGAACGGGATACTTCTTGCGCCGGTTACGGCAAAACTGATCTGCGATTGGATTTTGCGGGGGCGCGTAAATCTGGACGTCGCAAAATTTTCGCCCGCGCGATTCGACACCGCGAAAGCGCCATCCGGCGGCACGCGAACCGCTGTAACGAATTCCTGATTTAAATTAAAACGGATTTCTGCTTCGCTCAGGCTCGCGATTCGGCGGGCCGGCAAGCGTGGAGGCTTGCCCGGGGCCGGTAAATTGAACCTTATCTGCATCCAGAAAAATTGCGCGGTCGAGGACGGCTTCGAGGGTGGAACCACGTGGCAGCTCAGCATCCGGCCCGCGCGTGAGCAGCACGGCCGCCAGGCCAGCAGCCGCTCCGATGCCGGCGCCGATACCTGCACCTGCGGGCGTCCGCGTCGCGACGGCGCCAATCCCCGCGCCAGCGGCCGTGGTTTTCGCGATCGTTGCGATGTCGCCCATCTTGTCCGAATCGCCCGTGATTTTCCCTTCGCTGTCCATGGTTTCATTTCCGCCGGTGGATGCGCCGCCTGGCGTGGCGTTCAGGTTCACCATGTACGCGTTGGGAAGGATAAGGGTGGTCAGCTTGACCATGATTTCGCCGCGGCCCTTCACGCGGCCCGGCCGCTTTGATTCCGTGATTTCCCCGCTCATGTAGGAGCCCGCGGGGATCACTACGTGTCCGTCAATCATGATCGGGAAAAGCGTTTCTAAATAAATGGGGTCGCCCGGGCGGGCGCTTCGCGTCGAAATGCCGTTGTGAAGCACCAGCGGAATATGAGTGCCGGCGGGAACCTGAATCTTCGCCACAGGAGCAGGAGTCGGATTCGCCGGCGTTGCCGCGGGGGCGGGAACACCATTTGGCGCCGGGTCCGTTGCAGGCGCAGCCGGTTCCGACGCAGGATTCTGGTTATCCGGGCTCGCAGAAGGCGCAGGCGCCGGTGACGCGTTCTGCGTCGTCGGCGCGGCGGGAGGTGCAGCTGGCATTGGCGCCGAATCCTGGCCGAAGGCGGGCAACGCCATCGCCACCATTGCCAGGAGAGGGATTCCAAAGCAACTCAAACTAATTTCGCGGCTTTTCATAAGGTTCCCCCGCAGAATTCCTGCGTAGAAAGATGCGCACCTGGGCCCGTGGGATGTCCTGAGGATAAGCCTTTCCCTCCCTGCGCCGCCAGCAATTCTTGCGCCGGCGCCTGAAAACCGGCGCTATGTACAATTAGGACAACCACGGCCGGGGCCCATTGGCAGTCACGTATACTTCAATTGAGGCAGACTGTGGGCCCCTTCCAGCGAACCAGACTTCGACTATCCGCCTCGCTACGCGGCAAGACCCTGTTCATCATTTTGGCGGTTGTTCTCGCACTGGTCGGGGGCTTATACGCGCTGGCTAGGGTTGTACTTCTGCGCGGATTCACAAACGTGGAAGAGGATTTCGCGCGGCAAAACCTCGATCGCGCCTCCAGCGCGCTCACAAATGAACTTGCCACGCTCGACCGCACTACCTCTGACTATTCTTCCTGGGATCACACCTACAGATTCATGCGGGGGAATGATCCCAATTTCGTGAAATCCGATCTTCTTCCCATGTCGTTGAGCCAGCTTCGGCTGAATTTCGTGGTTCTGCTGGACCAATCGGGACATAAAGTTTTCTCCAGGGGCTTTAATCTGATCACGCTGGAGGAAGCGCCTCTTCCAGCCGGTCTTGAAACCCAACTCAATCCTGGCAGTGTGCTGGTATATCACCCGAGCATCTCCAGCAAGACTCTGGGAATCGTGATGCTTCCCGATGGCCCGGCACTGGTGGATTCGCGTCCCATCCTGAACAGCGAAGGCGAGGGGCCCATCGAAGGCACTGTGGTCATGGGCCGAATGCTGGATTCTGACGAGATCCTGCGCTTAGGCGAAATGACGCGCATCCCGATTGATATCGGGCGGCTCGATTCCCCCACGCTTCCACCCGATTTCCGCCAGGCCGCCGCAAGCGTTCCGGAAAATGGAGCGGTGGTGATCCGCCTCTTCAATGAGGAATCCCTGGGTGCCTATGAGGTGTTAAAGGACGTCCATGGAAAGCCGGCCGTCCTTTTGCGAATTCAATTGCCTCGAAAGATCTTTCAGCAGGGCCAAACCAGCTTGCTGCAATTCCTGCTTCTATTGCTGGCCGCCACACTTTCGTTCGGAGCGGTCACTCTATATCTGCTCGAGCGCATGGTGATTTCCCGCGTGGCGAAGTTGAGCGACCGCATTACGCAGATTGGCGCCAGCGGCGACCTCTCGGCTCGCCTGGAAGTGACGGGTAAGGACGAAATCGGCTTTCTGGGAAACGCCGTCAACGGCATGTTGGAGGATCTGGACCGGTCGCAGACCGAGCGCCACGAAGGGCGCACGCGTCTTGGCGTGATGATCGAGAAAATGCCGCTGATTCTGTGGACCACTGATCCCAAGTTGAATTTCACGTCCGCGATGGGTGCTGGACTTTCCGCCCTGGGCGTGCGTCCGGGTGAACTGGAAAAGAAAACTCTCTTCGAATTTTTCAAGACCAACGACTCACAATTTCCTCCCATTGCAGCACACTTGAAAGCATTGGGTGGCGAATCCACCACCTACGAATTGAACTGGGACAAGCACTCCTTCGAATCGCACGTGCAGGCTTTGCGCAGCAGTGAAGGAGAGCTTCTGGGCGTGATCGGCGTGGCGCTCGATATTACGGATCGCAGGCAGCTCGCCGACCAGTTGCGTGTCTCGCAAAAGATGCAGGCCATCGGCGAACTTGCCGGCGGCGTGGCCCACGACTTCAACAACTTATTGATGGTGGTAAAAGGCCACGGGGAACTGCTTCTGGGCCGTTTGCCCGATCCCTCTCCTCTGCGTCACAACGTTGAGCAAATGGAGAAGGCCGCTGACCGCGCCGCAACGCTTACGCGCCAGCTGCTCGCCTTCAGCCGCAAGCAAGTGCTCCAGCCGCGCATTCTGGACTTGAACGAAGTAGTCTCCGGAATGATTCAGATGTTTTCCCGCGTGATCGGCGAAAACATCGAAATGGCTTTTCTGCCCGGGACGAAGCTGGGCCGCGTGAAAGCCGATCCCGGGCAGATCGAACAGGTTCTGTTGAATCTGGTAGTCAACGCGCGCGACGCCATGCCCGAGGGTGGACGCCTTACCATCGAAACCACCAACGTCTCGCTCGACGACGAATATGCCGCGACGCACACGAGCCTGCAACCGGGGCCTTACGTCATGCTAACCGTCTCGGACACAGGTTGTGGAATGGATGCGCAAACGCAATTGCGCATCTTCGAGCCGTTCTTTACCACGAAGGAACATGGCAAGGGCACGGGCCTGGGCCTGGCGACCGTGTACGGCGTCGTGAAACAAAGCGGCGGGTTCATTTACGTCTATAGCGAACTGGCCCACGGAACCACTTTTAAAATTTACCTGCCGCTCGTTACCGCGGATGCAGACAAGCTTCCGTCGGAGAGAGTGACCCCTGGACCGCCGCGCGGGCACGAAACAATTCTCTTTGTGGAAGACGAAGAGAGCGTCCGCTCACTCGTCCGCGATTTCCTGGAGACAACGGGATACAAAGTTCTCGAAGCGACCGATGGTATTCACGCTCTGGACGTCGCCGCGGCTCATAAAGGGCAGATACACATTCTAATCACCGACGTCGTGATGCCGCGCATGAGCGGCCGTGAACTTGCCGTGCGTCTTGCCGCGGAACGCAAAGAAGTGAAGGTCCTTTATATTTCCGGTTATACGGACGACAGCGTGTTTCGCCACGGCGTGCTCGAGGGGGGAGTTTCCTTCTTGCAGAAGCCCTTCAATCTGAAATCGCTCGCGCTGAAAATTCGCGAAGTGCTTGACGCTCAACCCGTGACCGTTTCTCAGTAGCGGGCTCGAAAATAAAATCCCAGGGTAACAATTGAATCGATCGGGACGAAATCAGGTCAGAAAAACCGTCTGCCCGGTCAGGTCAAAGCGCTTGCGGCAGCGGATATTGCGGCAGGCGACCATGTTGTCAATGCGCACCATGTACGACCGCGCCTTCTGATAATGTTCGCGATCCACTTCCGTCCCGCCCGGGGGGAGTGAACCCTTCTTCGTCCGCACCATCCAGCGTACGGGATAAGTGTTTTCCTGGCGGCAGTGCGGGCAATTCAACGGGATCTGCTTCGTCTCTTCTTTCTCGTCGTAAAATCTTTTCTCGTCCATTGATTCGTGTCCGCCTAGCCCTTCTTCTTAAATTCGTCGAGCTTCACAAACCGGAGGCCCGCATCTTTCCAGCGCGGAAGCCAGTGCGCCAACGCGGCAACCGTATGGCGGCGATCTCCTTCGAGCACACGATGATCGCCGTCGTGTAACAAAACGATATCGCCTCCCTGCGCGCGGCGCAAGCGGTTAATCACCGGCTCAGCCGGCTGGGGCCTCCAATCACGAGCCCAAATGGACCACATCACCATCGCCGCATCTCCGCGGCGCCGGAGAATGTGTGCGAGTTGCGGTCCGCGAAAGCCAAAGGGCGGACGCATCCAGGGAGTCCTCTCGCCGCCAATTGCCTTCTCGAGCGCTTCATCGCAGCGTGAAAGCTCTTGCTCGATTCGCGCCGGAGAGAGAAACGTAAGTCGCGGGTGCGTGTCGGTATGGTTTCCCACCGCGTGACCGCGCGCGGCAATTTCCTTCGCCAGTGATGGAAATGCGCGCACGTGCCGCCCAATCAGAAAAAATGACGCGCGAACATTATGGCGCTCGAGCAAGTCGAGCAGCATAGGCGTGGCGGCCGGGTTCGGGCCATCGTCAAACGTGAGCGCGATGGCGCCGGGATCTCCCGTGACGCATATCGTCGGGCCGAAAAGTTGCGCCGAAGGCGCCACGCCTGCCCAGGCGCAAATTCC
>Ga0070765_100000283_pt1 | contig 30531 bp, 25 predicted proteins | sample HubBroMetageWFT5_FD_71516 | JGI IMG/M metagenome (GOLD analysis project Ga0070765, IMG submission 71516) | Warmed and freeze-thawed soil microbial communities from the Hubbard Brook experimental Forest, New Hampshire - Hubbard Brook CCASE Soil... | ecosystem: Environmental > Terrestrial > Soil...
AGCATCGTCAACGTCTCGTCCATCGCCGGCCTGGCAGGAGTCGCCGACCGCTCCGCTTACAATGCGTCCAAGCACGGCCTCATCGGATTAACACGCACGCTCGCAGCGGAATGGGGAGGGCACGGCGTTCGCGTCAACGCCGTCTGTCCCGGCTGGGTGAAAACGGAAATGGACGCAGCCGATCAATCCGGCGGCCGCTACTCCGATCAAGACATCATCTCCCGCGTTCCGATGGGAAGGTTCGCCACACCCGACGACATCGCTCGCGCCATCGCTTTCCTAACCGACCCCGTCGAAAGCGCCTTCATCAACGGCCACACCCTCGTCGTAGACGGCGGCTGGACCGCCGACGCCAGTTGGGACTCCCTCCGCCTCCGCCACAGAAGTTGAGTAGCTGTTAGTTACTACTAAATAATAACAATTTAAGTAACCTCAGATTCCTGCATTCCGGCCCTTCGAACAGTTGTTTGTTCAAAGAGGATTCCGCATGGCAGTTGCTACCAAGGACACCACCCACGTGCGCATCAAGTGGATCACTGAAAAAAAAGCAAAGAGCATTCTCGATGATTGCGCGAAACGTGTACTCAAAATCTCCGGGGACGAGTTTGTCTCTAGATGGAAGTCTGGCCAATTCAGGCAAATGGACTCCACCGACTGTCCCGGTGTAATCGAACTTGCGCTTCTAGTGCCGACGACGAAAAAATCTAGTGCCCGGAAAAAGCAAACGCGAGGCAATAGACTTCGGATTCTTCAAAGAATCCCTCGCTTGCATCACAGACGCTTACGTCCAACCGATTCAACTTTCCAACAATCTCTACACCTTAACCTATGAGCCTCCCGCCGAATTGCTTTGCGGCACGGCAAACCGAACGTTGTCTGTTACGCAGCTATTTTCTGCCGTCGCAGTCAAAGAGAAAGATGAATACAAGGTCAGAACGCGGCAGTATAGCTACGCGCTGAACGAAATAGTTGATGGTGAAGTAGTGGAGGTTGTTTCTTACCATTGGCATCCTGACGAAAGTGACGTGCGATACCCTCACCTTCATATTGCAGCAGTGCCGCGGGTGCATTTCCCTATGTCGAGAATTAGTATCGAACGCTTCATACGAATGCTCATTCATTACTACGAGATCGAGCCCATGATGGCAGCTTCCGAGTGGAAGCCCATCCTGAAAAAGAACCAAGAAGCCTTCGACAAAATGGCGACTTGGAAATAAGCAATTGCTGATACATCAATTTGCTTGAGCGCTACCTTGAATTTGCGAATCGGCGTAGAATCAGGGCGTGGTCGGGGAAAAAGGGGGCGCGATGCTTCGTTACCTCTTCGCTGTCGTGACCGTGCTCCTGCTGCTACCCCTGTTTACTTCCGCCCAATGTCTCACGACTCTTCCACCTAATCCGCAATTCGTTCCACCCACACCATATCTACAAGATGCGCCCACTGGTGGATTTTGGTATGGGACCGAATCACTATGGACAAGTCTTTCGGCTGACGGTGAGTGGCGTGGGCTCCACAATGATAAAGGGTATCGACAGAAGCTTTTCTTCTGGTCGAAAGGTTATGACGCACGAAAGGACCCGGAGCCTGAACTTATCATCACTGGTCGACGTCTAGATGGAGATTCGCCATCTCTAGCAGTAGCGCACGCAAGCAATGCCTTTGTGTCGAGGAGCTCCAAATTGCCACCGGCGATGGTAACCGCCTTCGAAATCCCGACAGAAGGTTGTTGGCAACTCACGGCTCACTACAGCGGTCACACCTTAACCTTCATCGTATCGGTAGAGCCCTAGGCCGCTCTTTTTCGAGATACCCCGCTACCACTAAAGTTCCATTCGTTGACAAATGCCCACCTGCGGCTCAAACTGAAAATGTCGTAGTTCCCTTGTGCCCGAATGGCGGAATTGGCAGACGCGCTAGCTTCAGGAGCTAGTGGCCTTACGGTCGTGGAGGTTCGAGTCCTCTTTCGGGCACCATCTTTCCTTTGCACTCTCCAGCAAATTCCAGCAGATACTGCAAATGGTGCACCTGTAGCTCACCCTTAAGGGATGAGGCCTTTCCAAAATGGTGAGATCGTTCTAACCACGAGCAAAGGCTAGAATGAATTCCAAACCGGAGGCAAACCCTTGGAACACGCCTTCACCTGTCCGTACTGTGGCGAAGAAATTTCCATGGTGCTGGATTTATCCATTAACCGTCAGACCTATGTCGAAGACTGCGAAGTCTGCTGCAAACCTATCGAGATCACCTTCACCGTGGAAGACGACGAACTCGCCAGCTTCACCGCCAACACCTTGAACTAAAGCCCCATCATCGACCCTCAACAACAGATGGCGTTAGTCATTCCAACTCTAGCGCCAGAGGTGCGTCATAAGTTAGCCCAGCCCGTAAGGGCTGGGTCAGTAGACGTGACAATTTCCGAGCGCCGTAGATGCGACACACACTCACCGCCAGGTGAGGTTCACCATTTCCCCGCCCTCGCCAGTTTCTCCCCTTAAACCACCCCGCCCTCAACTGAACTCTCGTACAGCTTTCGCCACACCGCGTTTCCCTGCTATCTCTTCTGTAGTCAAAAAGGCCCATTCTAGGCTCTGGAACCTGGCAGGGGAGTGTTCACGCAACTCCCGATACGGAGGAACGCGTGCCCAACGGCCCGCTCTGGCGCAGCGCAACGTCCCGCTCACCTGCGGCGCTTCGCCATGCGGTTTTGCGCGCAAACCTTCGCGCGCTTCTGCATGCAACGATCCTCGCGTCCCTCGCACTCGCGGCCTGCCTCTTGCTCTCCGCCTCCGCCAACGCGCAAATCTCTCCCGGCCCGCTTTCCAAGGCGCACTCCTCATTAAGCGGCACCACGCAATGCAATTCCTGCCACCAGTTCGGCGCCAGCACTCCCACCTTCAAGTGTCTCGATTGCCACAAAGAAATTGCCCAGGCGCTCTCCGCAAAACACGGCTACCATTTTCAGCTCCGAATGCAGAATCCCACCGGCAAGGACTGCGTTCGATGCCACCTCGAACATAACGGCGAAAATTTCAATATCATCCACTGGGAAACGCCGCCGTCAAAATTCGATCACCGTCTGGCCGGTTATGCGCTGGAGGGCAAGCACGGCGCCGTGACCTGCGAAAAATGCCACACACCCGCGCACATGGTCCCCACCGAAAAACCCCTCATCAAGAATCACGACCTCGCGAAATCCTACCTCGGCCTTTCGCCCGATTGCGCCACGTGCCACGACGATCCGCACAAAGGCCAGCTCGGCAGTCAATGCGCGCAATGCCACAACGTTCAGGACTGGAAAGCCGCCAAGAATTTCGATCACGCAAAAACGCGCTATCCCCTCACCGGTCTGCACATAAAGGTCGCCTGCGAAAAGTGCCACAAGCCCGATGCGCCCGGCGGCGCGCCACGCTATCACGACATGAAATTCGCCACCTGCGCCAACTGCCACGTCGATCCGCACAAAGGCGAATTCAAGAAATCCTGCGAATCCTGCCACGCCACCAGCGGCTGGAAAACTCTCCTATCGGGCTTCGCTTTCGACCATTCGAAAACGAAGTTCCCCCAGCTCGGCAAACACGCGCAGGTGGCCTGCACTTCCTGCCACGTAAATGGCGACTTCAAGAAGCCTGTACCCTTCGCAAATTGCAGCGATTGCCACAAGTCCGACCCACACAAAGGCCAGTTCGCCGATCGTCCGAAAAAAGGTGAATGCGCGGAATGCCACACGGTTGACGCATGGAAGCCCTCGCTCTTCGGGGTGAAAGAACACGACACCACCGCCTATCCGCTAAAGGGCAAGCACGTCAAAGTGGAATGCACCCAGTGCCACATCCCCGCAGGCCCCGGCGGCAAAGACACGCTCTACAAAGTTAAATTCGCCGCCTGCACCGACTGCCACAAGGACGCTCACGACAATCAATTCGCCGCCACGCCTTACAACAACAAATGCGAAGCCTGCCACACGGTCATCGATTTCCACCGCACCACCTACACCATCGCCAAGCACAACAGCACTCGCTTCGCCCTCAGCGCCGCGCACGCCGCGGTCCCCTGCGCCGAATGCCACAAGCTCGGCGCTGCCGGTCGCACCGACAAAATCCTGCCCTTCCACTTCGCGGACCGTAGCTGCACCGCCTGCCACACCGATCCGCACAAGGGCGAATTCAACGACCGCATGAACCGCAAGCGCGCCGACGGCACCGCCTTCGGCTGCGAAGCCTGCCACACCACAAAATCCTGGGTGGACGTAACCGGCTTCGACCACTCCAAAACAAAATTCCCGCTCCTCGGCGCGCATCGTACCGTCGCCTGCGCGCAATGCCACAAAGCCACCACCGATTACGCCTCACGCTTTGCAGGCACGCCGCAACAATGCGAAGCCTGCCACAACGACGTCCACGACAACCAGTTCGCCGCCGCCAAGGACAACAAAACCCATTGCGCCGACTGCCACAACGCGCAGCACTGGGCGCCATCCGCCTTCGACCACACCGCCAAAACTCATTTCGCGCTCACCGGCGGCCACGCCAACGTCCCCTGCGCCAAATGCCACACGCAGACCAGAGTGGTAGGCGACCGCCAGGTGGTCGTCTACAAAAATGCCCCCTCAAAATGTGCCGATTGCCACGGCAATAACCCCAACATCCGCTAATCCCCTGCCCCTAACTGGCGAACGCCTTTAAGTCCCATGGAATAGCGAGTTTGCGACTGAACCACTACTGCTCTCCCGTACAGTTGTGGGCCGCAACATCCCCTCCGACAATTAAGGTCTGAAAAGGGCCAGGTCCTCGTGTCCCTCGTGGGTCACGCGGTTGGGGGAGTTGTCTACGCTCAGGTTCCACCATCTCGTGTTCTGCGCGCTGCTGGCACTCTTTTCCACGGGTGCGCTTTTCCGCGCCGCTGCCACTACTCCTGATCCAGCCGCCGCTTCTCCGCAAAAACCAACTACGCGCAGCCCTCACGGCCCTCTCGCGATTCCTTGCGAGAATTGCCACACGTCAGCCGGCTGGCGCCCCATTCGCGCCGTCCCCGAATTCGATCACAACAAGACCAACTACCTGCTCCGCGGCATGCACGAAAAAGTGCAATGCGCGCAATGCCACGCGAAACCCGTCTTCACCGACGTAGGGAAAAATTGCGCCGATTGCCACGCGGATATTCATCGCCGCCAGATGGGCTCCGATTGCGCGCAATGCCACACCGTGCAGGGTTGGAATCTCGCTCCCCAAAGCGTGAAGGACCACCAGAATCGTTTTCCGCTACTCGGCACGCACGCCGCCGTCCCCTGCGATTCCTGCCACAAGAGCGCCGCCGTAGGACAATTTCTCGGCCTTTCCACGCAGTGCGATTCCTGCCATCTGAAAGATTGGCAGAACACCACCAATCCGAATCATCCGAGCGCCGGCCCGGCCTTCGCTTCCGCCAATTGCCAGCAATGCCATCTCTTCGACACCTGGTTGAGCGCGAAGTTTAACCACAGCAGCACCGGCTTCGCGCTGACCAACGGCCACGCCAACGTTCCCTGCGCTTCCTGCCACATCAACAATAATTACAACCTCACCATCGCCCCAACCGATTGCGGCAATTCTGGCTGCCACCTCACCACCTGGCAGCAGACCAACAATCCGAGTCACCCCGCAGCCGGCTCTGCTTTCGCCGCTTCCAATTGTTCGAATTGCCACACAACCGTCAGCTGGGACATGGCCACCTTCGATCACAGCACTACCGGCTGGCCATTGACCGGTTCTCACCAGATGACGCCTGCCGGGATGATCACCTCCTGCACTCAGTGTCACGTCGGCGGCAACTATGGTCTCACTTCTGCCAACACCGATTGCTACGGCTGTCACCAGACCGACTGGACCAGCACGCAATCCCTCGGCGGCAACGTCCCCAATCACATCACCGCAGGCTTCGCCACCGCGCAATGCTCCACTTGCCACGACACGCTCCTCTGGGCCGACGGAAAATTCGATCACAGCACCACTGGCTGGCCCCTGACTGGCGCTCATGCCGATCCCACCATCGCGCCCTGCTCCGCCTGCCACATCAATGGCAACTACGCGCTCACTTCCGCAAACACCGCCTGCTACGGCTGCCATCAAACCGCCTGGCAAAGCACGCAAACTCTAGGTGGCTCCGTCCCCAATCACGTTGCCGCCGGATTCCCGCTCACCTGCGACACTTCCGGCTGCCACACCACTTCCAGTTGGCTTGGCGCCACCTTCAATCACGGGCCGTTCTTCCCGACTCCTCATCATGGTTCCCAGTGCAACGATTGCCATCAGGTTTCGACGGACTTCACAAGTTTCACCTGCATCAATTGCCACACCACCCCGGCGCATTCGCAGGGCGACACGGATCCCAAGCACGGCGGCGTAGTCGGCTACTCCTACGGCACCACCACTTGCTACAACTGCCACAAAAATGGCGGGGCCGGCTGATATGCGCGCTCCCGCCGCACTTCTCCAATCACTTGTGTTTATGGCATGCCTGACCGTTACGTTCTTGGCGGCACGCGCGAACGCGCAGTCCGACCCGCCGTCGGCAAAACCCGCGGTCTTTCACATTAAATATCTTTCGGAAAACACGGTTTACATCGACGCCGGGCGCAACGCCGACCTCGCCGAAGGCATGAAGCTCTCCGTAATTGCCCTACCCCCCGACGGAGCGGCTGTGGATGGCGTGCGCTTTCGCGGTTATCCCCACATCGCGGAGTTAAGCATTGTCTCCGTCGCGGATTCTTCCGCCGTTTGCGACGTGATTTCTTCAGCAACCGAACTGCAGGTTGGCCAACTCGCGTTTCTCTCTCCGCAAAGCGCGGAAGATCGCCACCTTTCCGAAGCCGCTCGCGAAACAGACAACTATCCCGTGCTCGTAGGCTTCACTTCCGGCGATCCCATTGACGAAGAATTGCGTTCTACGCAGGAACACATCAGCGAATCTCCTGTCGGCGTTATGCGCGGCCGCTTTGGCGTCAGCTACGGCGGCATCGAGGAGTCTGGCATCAACTCCGCGCAAGCCGGCCTGATGATCGAAGCCGACATGACCCACATCGGCGGCACTTACTGGAACTTCAACGGATTCTGGCGCGGCAATCTCACCAAAACTTCCTCCTCGCTCTCCACCACCACGCCAACCACGCTTACCGATCTCATCAACCGCACCTACACGCTAGGCTTCACCTATCAAAATCCGTATTCGCCCATGACCGTTGGAGTCGGCCGCTTATATCTTCCCTGGGCGCCCAGCCTCAGCACCATCGATGGCGGCTACTTCGGCCGCCGCGTGGGGGGTTTGTTCACCGTCGGCGCCTTTGCTGGTTCCACGCCCAACCCCACTTCCTGGAGCTACAACCCCGACCAACAAATCGCCGGCACCTTCGCCAATCTGGAGAGCGGCGACTTCGATCATCTTCACATTCTCAGCACTGCCGGCATCGCGCTTACCAGCATTCAATGGCGCGTTGCTCGCCAATTCGCGTTTTTCGAAAACACCTTAAATTGGAAGCGCTATCTTTCCGTTTACAGTTCACTGCAAGCCGATGCCGCGCGCACTTCCCCTCTTCCGAACGGTGGCAGCAATCCCACCGGCATCTCGCAGACTTACAACTCCGTTCACTTCCAGCCCATCCGCATCCTCGGATTCGGCGTCAATTACAACTACTTCCGCAATCTCCCCACATTCGATCCGCGGCTTATCGGCACCGGCCTCGTCGACAAATATTTATTCCAGGGTTTCAGCGGAGATGTGCGCTTGGACCTGCCCAAGCACATCAGCTTGTACACCAGCATGGGCCACAGCAATGTCACCACCGACACCAAAAGCTCGCTGAACCAGGCCTACGGCGTCACCTTTGCCAATATCGCGAGCACCGGCCTGCTTCTGGATTTGCACTATTCCAAATTTGATAGCGATTTCGGAAGCGGCCAATACGAAGCCATCTCGCTTTCCAAAAGTCTCTCGGAAAGCTTGCGCCTGCAGATCATGGGAGGCGATCAGCGCTTCAATTCTCCGCTCACCGTCAACACCGACGCCAAATTCGTGAATGCCACACTGGATTGGAGCTTCGGCCGCCGCTACTTCGTCGAAGGCCTCTTCGGTTGGTACGACGGCAACGCCATGAGCTACAACCAGTGGTCCACCGTCTTCGGTTACCGCTTCGGAGGCTTGCGCAAATGACTCACGCCTCCGCCCGTCGCATCGCTGCCTTCGCCTCACGCATGTTACTCGTAACCAGTCTTGCCTGCTACGCGCCTCTCCACGCACAAACAGCTCATAACGATCGACCGGTCGGCGTCTCAACGGAAGCAACCCCCGCCGATCCTGCATTCATCGCCCGCGCCCATGAAACGCTGCTCCATGCGCGCGCGCTCATCGACAAGTTTTTTGAGCAGACCTCCAACGTAGTCTGCAACGAAGACGTAGCCCAAACGTTGGTCGGCAAAAATGGCAAGCCCATGTATCGCGAAGAATCCGTCTTCGAATATCAATTGCTGGCCAACAATCGCAGCGGCTCACTGCGCCTCATCGAATCGCGCGAAGCTCGCAAGACCGCCTACCGCGATGCCGCAAGAACCCTGCTGATCACCAACGGCTTCGCCAGCATGCTGTTGGTTCTCCACCAGAGCTATGAAGCAAGCTACGTCTTCACTCCCGTGATCGAAGAATCCGCCGATGGCCGCTCGCTCGTGAAAATTCATTTCCAGCCGGTCCCCGGCGCTGCCTCTCCGGCAGCCATTCAATTGCGCAATCGCAACTATCCGCTGCCTCTCACCGGCGACGTCTGGATCGATACCGAGAGCGGCTTCGTCGTCAAACTAATCTCCTCGCTCGAATCCGGCATGGACGATCTCGGCCTTCACAGCATTCGCAGCGAAATACACTACGGCGTCGTCCAGTTTCACAATCCCGATGAGTCTTACTGGATGCCCGCGTCCGCCGTCATCGACGTGGAAACACCGAAACAACACTGGCGAAACGTCCACCGTTTCTCTGCCTACCGCCGCTTCCGCGCAACCATCCAGGTGGAAACGCCTGTAGGAAATGACCTCGTTGGAACTAGCCCTCTGGAAGTGCCTCTGGAAATACCCCTAGTAACAGGAGCCAAGCCATGAGCGCTGAAGCCGCAATTCGAACCGCAATGCTCGCCCGCGAAGACGCCGAGCGCGGCCATCGCCTGCGCGTGAAGCTAGCGTGGCTGCTGGCTCTCGCAGTCGTGCTGATCATCGGCGGCTATGGGTTCAACTACTACACGCTAAGCGCGATAGATCGCCCCTATTCCCCAAAATTCGATCAACTCAAACCCAGCGGCACCATCGGCATCAAGCTCGGCATGCTGGGCGTTTTTCTTTTCTTTCTGATTCATCTCTATCCGCTTCGCAAAAAGTGGGGCTGGCTCGCTCGCCAGGGCAATTCACGTCACTGGCTCGATTTTCACGTGATCCTTGGAACCTTCGCGCCGCTGATCGTCGCGTTTCATGCTTCCTTCAAGTTCAGATTCGGCAATATCGCCGGCCTGGCCTTCTGGAGCGTGCTCTGCGTCACCCTCTCCGGTTTCGTCGGCCGTTATCTTTACTCGCAAATCCCTCGTAACCTCAACGCCGCCGAACTTTCCATGAAAGAGTTGGAGGACGTCGAATCCTCTCTACGCCAGGATCTTGCCGATCAAAAACAAACCTTCGGCAAGCGCCTCGAAGTTCTCTACGATTTTCCGACGCCCCAGGACGTCCAGAACATGCCGGCGCTGCTCGCTCTCGTTCTCATGATCGCGATTGACCTCAAGCGCCCCTTCCAGGTTTCCTTACTCCGTCTTCAGGTAGCCGGTTTCGGCTCCTGGGTGGTTTCCATTTTCGGCCTGCGCAGCACCCACGATCACAGCGTCGAAAACGCCATCACTGTCGCTCGCAAACAAGCCGCTCTCTCCAAACGGATCCTCTTCCTCTCCCGCACCCAACAGGTCTTCAAACTCTGGCATGTCGTTCATCGCCCCTTCAGCTACGCCTTCGTAATCCTGGCCCTCCTCCACATAGGCCTGGCCCTCTACATGGGCTACCGCCTCTAGCCCTATTCCGTGCCTGTGTAGCGGCCGCCTTCTGAGGCGGGCACCTTTGTTTTTTCCCTCCTTTTGGTTTACCTGCTTTTTCTTTAGGGGGTCGGAGCTTCGGAGTCGGTGTGAGAACTACCGTCCTTCGGGAGGGCACGACTTCAGTCGTGCCGTAAGCTCTCACTTCAAACGGGCTTTAGCCCCTGAGGTCTCGCCGCACTGCCACACACTCCAACTCGCCTCTCCATCCGTTTACTACGGACCTGTCATCAACCTAACCCGCACGCCAAAACTCAACTCTCACCGCTACCCTACCGCCGAAAATTCCCCCAACCCAGCCTCACCTGAATCGTATTGATCCCCGGATTCGGCTTCGTCATTCCCGCATTCGAAATATGCATGAACCGCACTTCCACGCTATACGTATGATTTTCCCCGGGAATATGCATCCCCAACGCCCCGGCAGTCGTGAAATTTATCTGCGAAGTCCCTTCCGGCACTTTCGTATTCGTGAATAGCGTCCCACCCTCGATCTCAAAAAACGGTTTCACTTTTCTCGGCGTCGTAAAGATCCACTTAAACGCGAACGGATTCACTCCTCCACCATACGCCGTATTCGTTTTCTGAATAATCGCCCACGCCGGCACCACGTCAAACGCGTACTCCAGCCGCCCGCGCAAAAATCCCGGCCCATGCGGAGCCGTCAACACCAATCCGTAACGCAACCCCAAATTCCACACGCCAGTTCCAGACTGGCTTCCATTAATCCCATGCCCGCCACCGGTCCAAATCTGCCACTCACTCGCCGCCTCGTTCAAACTAACCTGCGCAGCCGCCTTAGCCGAACCGATCAGGGCCACAAACGTCAGCGCAACCACCATCCACCATCGCTTCACCGTACTCTCCCAAAATCCCAGACTCAGCACCATATCCGAATCTCGCCCACCCGACAATCCCAAGACGTTTGATATCGCGTCTAAGGGCGCCAGCGTTTTCTAGAATAGAATCTTCAAATGGACGACCTGGAATTGCTCCAACCGAAGACGCCCGAAGATAAACTGATTTAATTGGAGTTTGTGTTTGCCCGGCTTTGTTGGCACGCTTTGGCTGATTTGGCACCTCATAAGGGTTCGACCGTGACCGGGCCAAGACCGATAAACTGGCCAGTTATCGAAGCTCTCGGGTTGCTCTATTCTTGGGCAATATGGCTGTATCAAGTTTTTACAGGCAATTTGCTCGGTGGAAACTGGCGGGTTTTTACGACAGAACAAGCGCGACCGAACTATTATTGGGCAGCGGTCGGAATTCAAGCTGTCGCGTACTTTTCTCTTACCGTCATTTTCGTGTGGAACCGAATCCTGTATTGAGTCACCGTCGCTCTGGTTCACCCAAGCACTTTCTAAGCCTGCCACTCCCGCAACACAAATTTTCCCCTTGCGGGCGGCATCGATTGTCGGTTGTGCGGGTTTGTTGTAGTCCGGGAATCTTGGCTAACAACGCGGTCGGCGGAAAATCGATTAAAAATTTGGCAAACAGCACAAAAGAGGAAAGGGAGGCGGGCCAGGTCTTCCCGCCTCCCTATATATCCCCTTTCGGGGAGTGCCGACTAGCCTGACGGAGGGCGGCCAGTCGGTCGTGTGTTGGCTGTCTATGAAACCGCTGAAACCCAAAAAAAGTTACAGCCATCCGAAAAAAAGTGTCTAAAATCTCCCCGGACTTGTTGCGCTCCCCGGAAAGGGGTTATTCCGTATGCCTCGGCCGTCCCAGCTAAGCCCTGATAACATCCTTCGTTTTCTACAACTTAAGAGCAATCCGGTTGCCTTGGAAGAATTGTCGCGCGCCCTACAGATCAAAAAGTCCAACCGCGGCGCCCTGTTGAAAATGCTCGCAAAACTGAAAAAACGTGGCCTCGTCGATGAACTCTCTCATTCGCGTTTCGTTCTGCGTAGCAACGACAAGCCCACCGCTGCCACGGACCACCAACCCGCCGTTTCGCAGCAAAGGCCCGCGCAGCAGCAAGCTTCCCGCGACGAAATCCCCGGCCGTCTCGTGCTTCACCACGATGGCTACGGCTTCGTCGTCCCCGACGTCCCCATCCCCAATCTCGACGGCGATCTTTTCATCCCTCGCGATTACGTAGACGACGCCATGCACGGCGATCACGTCGTCGCCCGTATCGCGCGCCTCAGCGGCCAATCCGGCGCTCGCCGCGCAGAAGGCCGCATCGTGCGCATCCTCAATCGCGCGCATCCCACCATTGTCGGCCAATTTCGCTACGTCTCCCGCGGCCCCGTCGTCATTCCCTACGACCCCCGCGTGCAAACCGAAATCGAACTCACGCCCGGCGACGAACTCTCTCCCGCCCTCCGCGAACAACTCGCGCTCGGCCCGCCCGCTCGCGGCAAGCGTCTCCCGCACGTTGCCAAACTCGATGGCGCCGTCGTCAATGTCGAACTCATTCGCTTTCCCCGCGGCGGTTCTTCCCCCACCGGCCGCGTCATCGAAATTCTTGGCCGCCCCGGGGATCTCGGCGTCGACACCGAAATCATCATTCGCAAACATCATCTTCCGCACATTTTCCCCGAAGATGTTCTGCACGAAGCCAAACGCCTCGCACTTCCCGTCGCCGATTCCGATCGCGCCGGTCGCGAAGACTTCCGCGATTTCCCCATCGTCACCATCGACGGCGAAACCGCGCGCGATTTCGACGACGCCGTCTACGTCGAACGCCGCGGCGACGGCGGTTGGGAGCTGCAGGTCCATATCGCCGACGTCGCGCACTACGTTCGCACCGAAGCCCCGCTCGACCGCGAAGCTCGCCTCCGCGGCAATTCCGTTTACTTCATCGATCGCGCCATTCCCATGCTTCCCGAAGCGCTTTCCAACGGTATCTGCTCGCTGAATCCCCGCGAAGATCGCCTGGTCATGAGCGCCCTGATGCAACTCGATCCCGCCGGCAACATCACCAGCGCCCGCATGGCGCAGGGCATAATCCGCTCCGCCGAGCGCATGACCTACACCAACGTAAATAAAGTTTTGCAAGGGGATGCCGCCGCGAACCAGCGCTACGCCGCGCTCGCGCACAATTTTCGCGATATGCGCGAACTCGCTCTGCTCCTCAACGCCCGCCGCCGCGAAAATGGCTCCATCGATTTCGACCTGCCCGCCCCCGTAGTCGAGTTCAACGAGGACCAGCAAATCGCCACCATCTCCCGCAGCGAACGCAATATCGCCCACCGCCTCATCGAAGAATTTATGCTCGCCGCCAATCGCGCCGTCGCTCACTACTTAATCCAACGCGGCATCAAGGCGCTTCATCGCGTTCACGAAAAGCCCGACGGCCGCAAGGTTCTCGAATTTGAAGAACTCGCGCGTGCCTTCGGCTATTCGCTGGGCGTCGAAAATCTTCATCAACGCGAAGTCGCCGTGCGCCACGGTAACGTTCCGGCTCCCGCAAAAGCCGGCCGCCCCGATTCTTACGGCCACGGCCGCGAACGCCAGATGCGCATCTCGTTACCCGGCGCGGAAATTCGCATCACCCCGCAACACTACCAGCGCCTCATCGCCAAAATCGCCGGCAAACCCGAAGAGCGCATCCTCTCCTACCTGATGCTTCGCTCTCTCAAGCAAGCACGTTACGCCGCCGACCCGCTCGGCCACTTCGCCCTCGGCTTTGATGAGTACACCCACTTCACTTCGCCCATTCGCCGCTATCCTGATCTCATCGTCCATCGCATTTTGAAATGGGCCATCGGGCATCCGCAGGAAAAACCGCCCGCGCAGATCAAGCCCGCCGTCGGCGCCGAAGCCATTCTTTATTCGCAACCGCATCTGGAGGAGATTGCTCAGGAAACTTCTGAGACCGAGCGTCGCGCAGCCGGCGCGGAGCGCGAACTCGTCGATTGGAAAACTGCGCAATACATGGAGCAGCATCTGGGCGACGAATACGATGCCCTGATCATTTCCGTGCAAAAATTCGGCTGCTTCGTGGAACTCTTCGAGGTCTTCGTCGAAGGCCTATTGCCCATCACCGCCCTCGAAGAAGCCGCGGGCACTCGCGTCACTTATCGCGAACACGACCACGCGATCGTCGCCATGCCCGATTCGTCAGGCTCGCGCCGCGGCCGAGGTGGCCTTTCCCGCTCCGCCTCCTCAGGCAAAGGTCGCAAACAATCCGCTCCACTCACCTGGAAACTCGGCGACCAGGTCCGCGTCCGCGCCGAACGCATCGACCCCATCCGCCGTCGCGTAGAATTCTCCCTACTCTCGCGCAGCGAATAAACCGGGCTCCATATTCGTAGGCCGAGGCACGCGTGGACGCTCGGGCATATGTGCGCGTGGGTGTGTGTAGGCGCTGGGCTTTAGCCCGGCATGCCCTTCTTCGCTTTTGGTCGCCTCTCTTAGCGCCGGGGGTGCGTCAGAAGTTAGCCCAGCGAGCTTGCCCTGAGCGAAGCCGAAGGGTAAGGGCTTGGAAATACAACAGCCAACAAAATTCCGGTGCCGCCGTAGGCGCGGCACCTCTTCTCCTGTTCCCCAGAACACGACACGCACTCCTTGCATCCTTCTCCGTCCCCGTAGTTGAATGATTCTTCTTCCGGGAGGCACTTTGCCTGCAACCGCATCCGAACGCGCATCGCCTATCGAAGGCCACCGCTTCTTCGTGCTCTTCGTTTTCCTGCTGGCATCACTCGTCCTCTACCCCTACGCCGAAGAGAGCCAATTCAGTTACTACGCGCTGCGTCTTCTCGGAAGCGCGGTCATTCTTCTCAGCGTCTATGCCGCTGGATTCCGCCGCAGCCTCCTCATCCTGGCTTTGGCTCTTGCAATTCCTGCCATGCTTCAACGTGCCATGATCCCCAGCGCCGATCGCAGCGCGCTCGCCGTCGCCAGCATCCTGCTCAGCTTCGTGTTCGACATTTTCATCATCGTGGTCCTTTTCCGCCACGTCTTCTCCAATAGCGAACCCAATTCCGAAACCGTCTTTGGCGCGTTGTGCATCTATATGCTCATCGGATTCAGTTTCGCCAGCGTTTACAACCTGCTCACCATGCTCCACCCAAATGCCTTCTACCTGGATCCGCTCATCAACCCTCACACCTTTCCCAACCGTTTCGATTTCGTCTACTTCAGTTTCGGCACCATTACGTCGCTCGGCGCCACCGGCGTGGTCGCGGTCCTGCCGCAGGCGCGTTCCTTCGCCATCCTCGAAGCCATCCTCGGCATTCTCTATCTCGCCGTCCTGATCGCCCGCCTCATGGTCGCCTACCGCTCCCCTCCCCACTAACTTGTAGTGGCCAACCTTTAGGTTGGTCGCTCTTGGGTTCGACCCTATGGCACAGGCACTCTTGCCTGTGTTCTTGGCTTTCTCTTTGTGGCTGCGGTCTTGGGTCTTCTTAGCTTTTTCTTGCTTGTGTAGGGACCGTCCTTCTGAGGCGGTCCGCTCTTGGGTTGGCGTTGTGGGTTTTCTTAGCTGGTCAACCGCTTGCGCGCATAATCCGCTTGCGTCCCGGCGGGACTCAGCTTCAGGTAGGCATTCCAATGATCGCGCGCTTCCGCCACTGCATTCATCTTGTCGCAAATGATCGCCAGATTGTAATGCGCGTCCGCATTCGCAGGATCCAGCCGCGCAGCCAGCCGCAAATGGTGACGCGCCTCCACCGACAATCCCAAATCATCCAGCACGCTGCCCAGATTAAACAGCGCCATCGGATTGTTCGGCTCCGCATCCACCGCGCGTTTAAAAAAGTCCGATGCGCTTTCCAGATTCCCTTGTTCGTAATCGATCATTCCGCGGTTCAAAAGCGCGTTGACGTGCGCAGGCTCCAGCTTGATCACGCGGTCATACAATTCCGCGGCCTTGCTGCGCGTGGAAGGGTCCGCGTCATACTCCACGGCCATGGTAAAAAGGGATTCCGGATTGCGCTCCGGCATCGACACTACATTGTCCAGCAGCTCGCGCGTTTTAAACGTCAGCAGGAATTGTCCGGACAGCGGCTCCAGCTGCGACCCCGCAGTCTCCACCAGCACATCCTTGCCGTTGGAAACGATACGCAGTTCGTTCAACGGCGCTTGCACTTCGGAAAGTTTCCGCTGCAGTGCCTGCAACGATTTGCGCAGCCGGTCCGGCGAAACGCCCTTTTCCAATAGTTGTTTGGTGGTACGCAGGCTGATCAGGTCGCGAAAGTCGTAATAATCCTTGCTGCCTGGCTGCAATGCGGAAACGAATTCCAGTTTTTCCCAGCGTCCTAGTTGCTTCTCCGAAATGTCCAGAATCCGCAGAAGATCCGCGCGGCTGAATTGTTCCGTGGTCCCCATGACCCTAGCTTACGCCTTCTTGGAAATTTTTCTCGTTTCCTTGGCGATGGATATGGCACGCACCGGCGGCTTCTTGGCTGGGCTGGCAGGTTTCTTTTCCAGGCTCTGCTTCAGCGCCGCCATCAAGTCAATCACCGGAGCCCGCGTAGCATGCGTGACCGGTGCCATCTCTTTGCCTTGCTGCTTGGCAGCGATCAACGCGCGCATGCTCTCCTGATAATCGTCCCGATACTTTTCCGGCTCAAATTTCGCCGCCAGGTTCTCGATCAGTTGCACCGCCAGCTTCTTTTCCGCGTCGCGAACCTCGATGCCTTCGTCCTGCCCGTATTCGGCCACTTCGCGCACTTCGCTCTGGTAGAACATGGTGTGCAGCGTCATGCCTGCGATGCGTCCATTCTTGTGCGGACGAATGATCACCGTATGTTCCCGCTGGTGCATCGTCAATTTGGCAATGGCCGAATAGCCGGATTCTTCCAGCGCCTTCTGCAGCAGGTGGTACGCCTTCTTGCCTTCGGGCTCTGGCGTCACGTAATAGGAGCTGTCGAAGTACAGCGGATCGATCTCCGCCAGCTTCACAAATTCCACAATCTCCATCGTGCGGCTGGAGTCCGGCTCGATGTTGTCCAGCTCTTCCTCGGTGAAAAGCACGTACTGATCCTTGTCGTACTCATACCCCTTTACGATTTCCGAGCGCTCCACCTTCTTGTCGCACGTCGGGCAATACAGCGGCATGCGGATCCGCGAGTTGCAAACGGAATGGATTTGATTCAGGGAAATTCGTTCGCCGCGAGCCGCCGAAAACAGGCGAACCGGTATCGAAAGCAATCCGAAGCTCAAAAAGCCCTTCCAAACGGAAGTAGCCATCGCCATTCTCCTAGGCGCAACCCCTGTAACGCCGCGCAGTAAACCCCACGAAAGCCCCTTAAAACCCGACAAACCCGGGTAAAGGCCAGTTAGAGTATCTTGCCACAGCAACCCCCACCCACACAGCATTTCCTGCACCAAGACGTTCCATTTAGGAACGCGGTAGCCCGGCTCGCATTTGCCCCTCCCGCGGAGAGTTAAGCCAATTCCCAGACGGTGTAGCGGCCGCTTCTGAGGCGGGCCTCTTGGGTTCCTTCTCGCCTTTTCTTGCCTTTGTAGGGACCGTCCTTCTGAGGCGGTCCGCTCTTGGGATTGCCGTTCGTAGGCGTCGGGCTTTAGCCCGGCAAGCGAATCGCAGCGAACGCGAGTCAGCGTTGTAGCGAAATCGCCTGGGCCAACAGACTGCACCTGAGGGGCTTACGGAGTGCCCTGCCCTACCCCTGGTGTTTTGCGGAACTATATCAAACGAAAGAAGTTGCGGGCGCTTCGCCCTACACCACCTTGACGGCACTTGCGGCGTGGCTGGTGGTTGGCGTTAGCGTGCCGGTCGGAGTTGGCGCGGGCTCTGGCGCGGGGGCGGGTGGATCGGCGGCGGCTGGCTTCAGGCACAGCTCCGCGGCGGCGGAGATGTTTTGCGCTTCCTGCTGGTTCAGCGTTTGCCAACTGGCGAAGCGCGCTTTTTCCCTCGCCACCGCTTCCAGGTTGTGGTTGATGCGCGCCAGGTATTGCGCCTTCACGCGCTCGAGTTCCGCGCGAATCTGCAGATTTTCTTCTTCCTTGTGGGCCCATTCCGCTTCGCACAGTTTGTGCTGCTCGGCTTCGTACGCATCGATGGCTTCCAGCCGCGTCTTGGCGTCGCGCGAAGCGTCCACCTTTCGTTCCGGCCGCAAGCAAACCGCCGTTTCGAGCCCCGTTCCGCAACGAAACAATCTTCGCTACCTTGGTGGAATCCGGAACAGGCTCCGGCAGTCTGGGGATCGCACTTTTCTCCAGATCCCGCTGAATCCCTACCAGAAATTCTTTCCCGTCCAGCCGGCAATACTTGGCAACGCCGGTAAATTCCTCCCAGTGCGAGCGAATCCTAAGCTGCGCTCCCACTTCGATGGCCCTGGCGACGCGCACGCAAGCGCCGGAAGTGGATCTGTTCTCCATGCGCGCACGCGTTGTCTGCAATGTTCCGTTCTGGTCTTCCCACGATGCGTCCACCAGAACCATCACCGCCGACCGTTGCTCGAGCATGACTTCTCCGCTCATTCCTTCTCTATCGGCAGGAAGCCAATTTTGAAGAGCACCGCAAGGGCCGAAGCAGCGGCGTCACTCTGCTCAGCACGTTCACTCTCAGGAACAGGCCATTTCGGACGTACGTCAGGAATCGGAACACTGCGAGAGACCGCAACATCTTCTGTTATCCTGAATAGCGGACTTATTCCCTCGGCAGCCCCGCTTCCGACGCTCCGCAAATCTCATCGAAAGGCCCTCTGACCCGTGAGCACTACCACTGCACCGACGCACACCAAGCGTGCTTTCAATTTCAACGCTGGACCCGCGGCCCTGCCGCTTCCCGTCCTGGAGCGCATCCGCGAAGAACTGCTGGATTACCGCGGCACCGGAATGTCCGTGATGGAGCTTTCGCACCGCTCCGCCGAATTTGAGGCCATCAACAACGCTGCCGAACAGAATCTTCGCAAGCTGCTGGCGATTCCCGACGACTACGCGGTGATTTTCGTGCAGGGCGGCGGCAGCATGCAGTTCACCATGGTGCCGATGAATCTGTGCCTGCCGGGAAAACCGGTGGACGTGCTGCACACCGGCGCATGGACTGCCAAAGCCATCGGCGAACTGAAAAAAGGAATTCCGCACCACATCGCTGCGAGCACCGAAGCGGAGATGTTCACCCGCGTGCCGCGCGCCGAAGAGATTCGCCTCTCCACCGATTCTTCGTACACGTACTACTGCACCAACAACACCATTGAAGGCACGCAGTATCACTCGCTGCCGGCTACGGTTGCGCCGCTCGTGGCGGACATGTCCTCGGATATTTGCTCGCGCCCGATCGACGTCTCGAAATTCGGATTGATCTTTGCCGGAGCGCAGAAAAATCTTGGCCCCAGCGGCGTTACCGTGGTGATCGTTCGCAAGGATCTTGCCGAACGCGCCGACAAGAATCTGCCCACGGTGCTGCAGTATCGCACGCAGATCAAGGAAAAATCGTTGTACAACACGCCGCCAACGTTCGCGGTGTACACGCTTGGGCTCGTTACCGAATGGATCGCCGCGGAAGGCGGCCTTACCGGCATTCAGAAACGTAATGAAGCCAAGGCTAAGCTGCTTTATGACACTATCGACGGCAGCAAGGGTTTTTACCGCTGCCCGGTGGAGAAATCTTCGCGCTCGCTGATGAATGTGGTGTTTCGCGTGGGCGGCACTTCCGCCGCGCCCGGCGACGAAGCGCTCGAAAAGCAGTTCGGCAAAGACGCTACGGCGGCCAATCTGATTGGCACGCCGGGTCACCGCTCCGTCGGCGGCATGCGTATCTCGCTGTATAACGCCGTGGGTCAGGACGCCGTCGAGTCGCTAGTGCACTTCATGCGCGAATTTCACCGCACCAAGTCTTGAACATGCGCGCCACTCTCTACTCTCAATCCGTTCTGGCGGAGAATTCTTCTTCTCTTTAGGAGGCCGGGGCTTCGGCCCCGGCGTAGCTCCAGCGGATGGGCTTCAACTCCGATCTGAAATTGGGAGGGCACGGCTTCAGCCGTGCCGTAACAATCCGCCTTCAACCGGCTTAGCCGCTGAGGTTTTTTAGCTTTTTCGCCGGCTGCGCAACAGGCGAGATAGAATGAGCGCATCATGACCACCTACGCCGCCGTCCTCTTCCTGCATTTTCTCGGTTTGATCGGGCTCTTTGCCGGTTACGGTCTCGAATGGGTTGCTTCCGCGCTTCTGCGCGGCGCCACCAGCACAGTGCAAGCCCGCAGTTGGCTGCGCGTTTACCGTTTCTCGCTTCCCATCTCTGGCCCCGCACTGTTGCTGCTGATTGTTTCGGGCGGTTACCTGGCGTCGCTGTCTGGCGCCATGAAGCAAGGTTGGATTCCCGCGTCGTTTGTCGGCATCCTCGTCGCGCTCGCCATCGGCTTCGGTTTAATTCTTCCGCGCATTACAAAAATTCGCGCCGCTCTTCCCGAAGGCGGCGGGCCGCTTCCCAGCGACGCGCTTTCTCGATTGCAACAACCTGTAATCGCTACCCTTGTGCGCGTGCGGTTTCTCCTCGCCATCGGCATCGTCTACGTAATGGTCGCGAAAACTCCCTTGTACACGTCGCTACTGATCCTGTTGGTCGCGATGATCATCGGTCTCATCGCCGCGGCGCCAAGCTGGTCACGCCCCACAGCAAAATAAAATCGAGAACAAAAACAAAAAGGGCGGGATTTCTCCCGCCCTTTTTCACGCATTCCGAATGACGCCCAAACCGATCCGAAGCACCGCGCACCGCATCCTGATCGCTGGTCGCTGATCCCTGATCGCTTCCTCGTTACGCCAAATCGAACAACAGCACTTCCGCGTCCTTCACTCCCGTCAACTCCACCACTTTCTCCGCGGAAATTGCCGCACCGTCGCCCGTCTCCAACGTCTTGCCATTCAACGTTACGCTGCCACGAGCCACCTGCACGTAAGCGTGCCGATCCTTGTTCAGCCCGTGCTTTACCTTGTCGCCGGGCCCGAGCACCGTCACGTACAGTTCATTGTCCTGACGGATTTTCACCGAGCCGTCTCGTCCATCCGGCGAAGCTACCAGGCGCAACTTGCCGCGCTTTTCCGCTTCGTCAAAATGCTTCTGGTCGTACGCCGGTTTGCAGCCCTTCTTATCCGGGAACATCCATATCTGGTACAGATGCACCGGCTCTTTCTCCGACGCGTTGAACTCGCTGTGCGCCACTCCGGTTCCCGCGCTCATATACTGCACATCGCCGGGACGAATCACCGAGCCGTTTCCCATACTGTCCTTGTGCTGCAGCGCGCCCTCCAGCACGTAGGTGACAATTTCCATGTCGCGGTGCGGGTGCGTGGGAAAACCCCCGCCGCCGGCGACGCGGTCGTCATTCATCACCCGCAGCGTGCGGAACTGCTCATGCTTCGGATCGTAATAATCAGCAAACGAAAATGTGAATCTGGTGTTCAGCCAGCCGTGGTCCGCATGGCCGCGTTCTTCACTCTTGCGAATCTCAATCATAGTGTGCCTCCTATTCCAACGCCGCCATATTAATTGTTCTAACGACTATTGTCAAGAGGCTAGTCGTAGAGACGGGCACATAGAACCCTATCTTCTGCGCTCTCTGTGCTTTAGAGTTAGCTTCATCCTGAGGACGCCGTCTGGGAATTCCACCTCCTTGGTAAGCGCGCGCCAGTGAGGAACTAGGCGATGTTTCACTTTCGGATTTCTTGGCAGTCCAGAGGGATGTTCGCAGTTTTGCCTTTGAGGGCCGCTTGGTTCTTGATTTCCTCAATCTTGTCCATCAATACCACCAATGCCGCCGGAAGTTGGCTCTTCCTTTCGAGGTCAGCAGTTCCGTAATCGTAAGTCACAATGCGCTTCTGCTTGGCATCTGAGCCGTTGATCTCGACCGTGGTGGATTCGTGGTAGTCAATAAAGACGTGAGGTACGGCAAAGCTGTCTCTAAGGCCCTGTACGGCCTCGGATTCAAGAAAAACTGGAAGTTCTAATAGGTCGGCTCGGGAGAGACGGCTCTCCACAGAGAAGGCCTGCTCTAGCAACACTTTCTTGCCCGTTTTGGCATCAACGCCAACTTTTCCCGGATTCCAGCGATGGAAGTACGTAACTCTTCCGTCAGGATAAATCGTCAGACATGAGACGGATTTTTGCCCTACAAACGGGCCGTTGGACATCTGTTCCACTTTAAGAGTCGCTCGGACTTGCGGGCCACCGTGAACGGGGCAAACGCCGAGAAAGCACGAACAACGCAAAAATGATTTGACTAGTCGTGATAGCCACATCGAGATTTAATCATTCAATCACTCAAATCTCTAGCGCCCAGTGACGACCTTGGAAAAGTCCGATTAGTCGGGTCGTCAAAACCTGACTTGCCACCTGTACTTTGGCGCAATTCCCACGGGCTGGCCCTTTGGTGTAGAGTGAGTTGTGGACGCGGCTTCACCCATCGCGTCTCTTTTCGAGGTGTTCTTCATGGATTCTGCCCTTCCGACTACGCAGTCTAAAACCGCGGACGCTCCTTCCACGTCGCGCCGGGAAACGTTGACGATTACCGACAATCGCACCGGCAAGAGCTACGAGGTTCCCATCACCCACGACACCATTCGGGCCATGGACCTGCGGCAGATCAAGGTCGAGCCGACTGAATTCGGACTGATGAGTTACGATCCTGCTTTCAACAACACCGCCGCGTGCATCAGCCGCATAACGTACATTGATGGGGACCTGGGAATTCTTCGTTATCGCGGCTACCCGATCGAAGAGCTCGCCGAAAAATCGAACTATCTGGAAACTGCCTATCTTCTATTGCATGGGGAACTTCCCAACGCGGCGCAATTGAAGGATTGGCAGTGGAATATCACGCATCACACCTTCATTCACGAGAGCATCAAGAAATTTCTGGATGGCTTTCACTACGACGCTCATCCAATGGGCATGGTGATTTCCACCATCGCGGCGCTATCCACTTTCTATAACGACGCCAAGGACATTTTTAACGCGGAATCGCGGCGCAAACAGACCTATCGCCTGATCGGTAAGATGCCAACGATTGCTGCGTTCTCCTACCGGCACACGCTGGGCATGCCATACGTGTACCCGGACAACGACCTGAGCTATCCCGGAAATTTCTTGAACATGCTGTTCCGGACTAGTGAAACGCGCTATCGCCCGAACCCCACGCTGGAGCACGCGCTGGACGTTCTTTTCATTCTGCATGCCGACCACGAACAGAATTGTTCCACAAACACCGTTCGTGGCGTAGGCAGCTCGCACGTCGATCCGTATTCGGCGACAGCGGCGGCCATCGCGGCGCTTTACGGACCGCTGCATGGAGGAGCCAACGAAGAAGTGGTGCGCATGCTCCATGAAATCGGCAGCGTGCAAAAGGTTCCGGATTTCATTAAGCGCGTGAAGGCCGGAGAAACGAAGCTCATGGGTTTCGGGCATCGCGTGTACAAGAACTACGATCCGCGGGCCCGTATCATCAAGAATGTGGCCTACGAAGTTTTCGACCTGATGGGAAAGAATCCGCTGCTGGAAATTGCCCTGGAGTGCGAGCGGATCGCGCTGGAAGACGATTATTTCGTGAAGCGCAAGCTGTACCCCAACGTGGACTTCTACACTGGCCTGATTTATCAGTCGATGGGCTTCCCAACCACCATGTTCCCAGTGCTTTTCGCAATCCCGCGCATGTCCGGATGGATCGCGCAGTGGCAAGAATTGCTTCTTGACCCGGAGCAGAAGATAGCGCGGCCACGGCAAATTTACCTGGGCCACGATACGCGCTCGTATGTCCCGATGGACAGCCGCACTTAACGCGAACGCAGTAGCTGCCAAAGAAGCTGGCTCTGCCTTAACGCTTAAGTAAACGTTTATCGGTTTACATAAACATGCCTCTTTGGGATACCCAAACTTCGTTGCGCTCGACTTTCGCGCCCCTCGGGGTATATTCAAAGGAACGAGGTTTTATGGGTCTGACTTCTAATGTTCCTACGGCTCCAGGTCCCCGCAGGCGGAGCCAGCGCGTTCTGATGCAGGTAGGGGTACGCATTCGTGGCACGGACGCAGAAAACAAGGCGTTCTCTGAAGAAACCGCTACCTTGGCGATCAATGCGCATGGGGCGCTGGTGCTGATGCATGCGCGCATCACCAGTGGCAGCAAGGTTCACCTTTTCCATAACCGCACACAGGAAGAGCAGGAGTGTCACGTTGTTTTTCTGGGCCCGGTGCGCGCCGGAAAATCCGAAGTTGGGCTGGAGTTTTCGGCTCCGTGCCCGAGTTTCTGGCGTGTCGCGTTTCCGCCGGAAGACTGGTCTCCAAAACACCCGGAAGCCAGAAACGTCATTTCCACTACCAAAAAGTAGCTGCTTCGGTTCGTCCGTTTCCCTCTTCTGCTAGACTCTCTTCCCATGTTCCTCTGGATTTCTCTCGTTGTCTTTGTGTTTGGTGGGTCCGGCCAGTGGTGGTCCGTCAAAAATAGCGGAGTGGACACCAATCTTCGTGGCGTGTCGGTTGTTCTAGAAACATTTTTCTCGCCCGAGAGCGTTGTGTGGGCATCAGGTTCCCACGGCGTGGTGCTGCGTTCGGCGGATTCCGGCAAAAGTTGGAAGCGACTGCAAATCCCCGATGCGGAATCCCTGGACTTTCGCGGGGTTCAGGCGTTTGGAGAAAACATTGCGTATGTGATGGCTAGCGGCGAAGGGAATAATTCCAGTATCTACAAAACCTCGGATGGCGGCAAGACCTGGACCAAGCAATATTCCGATGCGAGAAAAGCATTTTTCCTCGACGCCATTGCGTGCAGCGATGAAGCCCACTGTTTCGCGCTCAGTGACCCGGTAGACGGCAAATTTCTGCTGGTTTCTACGTCAGACGGACAACACTGGCAAGAAGTGGGGCGCGAGAACATGCCATCTGCTCTCCCGAGTGAGGGCGCGTTCGCGGCCAGTAATTCGTCGATGATTCTCGAAGGCAAGGATATTTACTTCGGAACCGGTGGCCCAGCGGCACGCGTATTTCATTCTCCCGATCTTGGTCGAACCTGGAGCGTCGCCGAAACTCCGATCTTCAGCGGCAAGCCGTCCGCTGGAATTTTCTCGTTGGCTGCGGATGGCGACATCATTCTAGCGGTTGGCGGAGACTATCAGGATCCCAAGCTTACGCAGAAGCTTGCCGCCACATCGCATGACGCCGGCAAGACCTGGCGCCTTACGGACAAAATGCCTGGCGGTTATCGTTCGGCAATTTCGAAATGCGGAAGCGGGTTTGTGTCCGTCGGACCTACTGGCGCCGATATCAACTACAGCTATGACCGTTGGTCCCCTATCAGCCAGGACAATTTCAATGCTCTTGCCTATTCAAAAGGTCAAGTCTGGGCCGTCGGACCCAACGGCACCATTGCGCGCTTCGTGGATCAGACCAAGGTCACGATGTAGTTTTTTCTGTTAAACTTCGCCGCTTCAAGGAGCAGAGTGAGAAACGACTATTCGTAGCGCAGGGCTTCCACAGGATCAAGCCTCGCCGCTTTCATGGCCGGCCACACTCCGAACACCAGGCCCACGCAGACGCTGAACACAATTCCCGCGACTGCCGCCCACAGCGGCACCGCGCCGTCCCACTTCAGCGTCAGGTGAATCAACAGCACCAACCCATTCACAAGCACCAGCGCGATCACTCCTCCGATGCCGGTGAGGGTCATTGCTTCCAGCAGAAATTGCCAGGTGATATCTCCGCTTTTTGCTCCGATGGCTTTGCGAAGACCGATCTCGCGCGTGCGTTCCGTAACGCTGACCAGCATGATGTTCATCACGCCGACGCCGCCGATCAGCAAACCGATGGAGCTCAACACCATGGTGACGATGGCCACCATCTGCACGATCTTGTGAAACTCTTCCACCTGCTGCTCCGCCGTTTCCATCGAGAAATTGTCTTTCCCGTCGTACGGGACATTGCGGCGCCGGCGCAGAACTTCCGTGGCTTGATCCACCGCCTCATTCAGCACACCCGGGTACGCTTGCATGCGCATCTGGACTTCATCCGCGTCCGGATAACTTTTCCGAAAAGTTCCCATGGGAATCAAGACGCGGCGGTCCTCGTCTCCCATCCCGAATCCACCCTTTGGCTTTTCCACGACGCCGATTACCCTGAAAACGTTTCCATCAATCATCACGTCTTTCCCGACTGGATTTCCCTCGGGGAACAGCACTGGCCCGACGTTTTCGCCGAGCATAACTACTTTTTCCTTGTGGAGATCGTCACCCTCGCTGATAAAGCGGCCTTCTTTTGTGGTCGCGTTGGCATAGACAATTCCGAAATTGGCCTGGACACCGCGAAAATCGATCGCGGTAACTTCTCCGGCTTTGGTTCGCACGCTGTGGGAATGTCCCCAACCAGTTTGCAAGAAGGTAGTGATGTTTTTCACTGCGGGACAGCCCTCTAGGATTGCCTTGGCATCCTCCAACGTCAGGGGCTTGCGCTGAATCTCTTCCAGGGGAGGCGGACCGCCGTGCCGTCCCTGGTCCCATTTGGTGATGAACGCAGTGTCCGAACCGAACTGCTTCATCTGTTCCTGCACGGCGTGATCGAAGCCGGCGATGAGCGCAGTGACCAGCATGATTACGCTGACACCAAGCACCACGCCGAATACGGTCAGCGCGCTGCGCAATTTATGCGACTTCAGAGTGTCCAGCGCTTGCCTGAGATTTTCGCCGTATGCTTGTGCCATTGCGTCTCCCTATCCGTCCGCTCGCAAAGCTTCAATAGGGTCCAGCTTGGCCGCGCGCATGGCAGGGAAAATACCAAAAAACAATCCGACACCTGTGGAAACGCAAAGAGCCAGAATCACGGCGCTGATGGGCATTTCCATGGGTATGGAAAACGCGCTTCGACCGCCCAGCACCACGAAGTAGGCCACGACGATGCCGATCATTCCACCGACGGCGGCGAGCACCGCCGACTCGGTCATAAATTGCAGGAGGATGTGTTTTTTTCTTGCACCCAGCGAACGCCGCAAGCCGATTTCGCGGGTACGTTCCGTTACGCTGGCGAGCATGATGTTCATGATCACGATGCCACCCACTACCAGAAACACGCTGACCAGCGCGACGGCCACAAACGCGAGGTTTCCGGTAAGGTCGTGCCATAAAGCCATGATGGAATCCGAGCCCAGAATCGCGAAGTTGTCCTCGGCCTCGTAGGGGAGGTGCCGCCAGGCGCGAAACAACATACGCGCTTCATCCTGGCTAGCGCTCATCAATTCTGCTCCCGGCGCCTGCACGAAAATCGCTACCCAATCGGTCGGCCGATGCCAGCCCTTCTGGAAAGTCATCAGTGGCACCATCAGGTAGTTGTCCTGCGACTGACCGAAGGCGGTGCCAATGGCCTCTGCAACACCGATTACTTCGTAGCTTTGCCCTTTGGCACGAATGGTCTTTCCGATGGGATCCGAGTTCGGGAAAAATTTCTTGGCGAGGTCCGCGCCGATGAACGTTACGTCCGAGCGGTGATCGTCGTCCGCGTCAGTCAAAAAGCGGCCCTGCGCAACGTCGATATTCCGCACATCCGCGAAGTTTGAACTAACACCCATGATCTGGGTGTTCTCCATAAGCAAATTGTTGTAATGTACCTGCGCATATTGATCTTCTTCCGCAGCAACAGCACTGGCGACTTTCATGGTATCGCGCGTACGATGGTAGTCTTCCAGGGTGATTAGCGGCCGCTTCTGCGCTTTGATGAACGCATCCTCACTGGTGATGATCCCGAAGCGGTCGATGATGTAAACGTTGGCACCCAGGTTGGCGATGCGCGTTGCAACGTAGGTGTTCAGACCGTTGATTACGCTCATCACCACCACCAGGGTGGTGACCGCCAGAATCACTCCCAACAGCGTCAGGAAACTGCGCAACTTGTGTGCGCGCAGCGCGTCCAACGCCAGCTTGATCGTCTCCGTGAACATGACCCAGGCGCCGCGAATGCCTCGGGTTCTCGAGGAAGATAAGCCGGTAGCGGCCGCAAGTGGCGGCACCCCGGTCAGGCCATCCATAGGACTTACACCCAATTCAGTCTCCGTTGTCTCTATACATACGCACAGGTAGCGAATTCGTTCCTATATTAGACGCAGGCAGGTAGGCTTTGCTTTCACTAGCTTGCCGTGTGTACTCTGGAAACTTCGCTATTGTACCCCTCGGGGAGCAGCCGGGACATGATTTTGCGGCGAATAAATGGACGGCGCAGGAACGATAGCTCGAACGCAACACCGCGCCTTACCAGCCTATTTTCAATAAGTTGCATCGCCTTCCTGATCGCGACGGGGACGCTCTGGTCATCCACAGCGTCACAGCCTCAGGAGACGGTTGCCAGTGCGTCGCCACATGCCACGCAGACCGATCCCGCCGCCTCCGGTATATTAAGCAAGGTCGTCGAGAATCAGAAGCGCACGGACCAAGCGATGGACCAGTTCGAGCGCGTCGAACGCACCGAAATCCGCAAGGTCGGCAGCACTGCCGTCACCCCTGAAGTCAAAGTTTACCGCGTATTCCCCGCCGGGACGGGCACGGATAAGGTGCCCCTCACCGCCGATGGCAAGCCTGTTAGCACCCAGAGCTATATCGCGGAACTGGAGAAACTTGAGAAAGCCCTCGTGTGGGCTGCGCAACGAGGCGCCGCGCAGGAAGAGGCTTACGCCAGGCTCGAACACAAGCGGAAAGAGCGCAACGATTTGTTGGACGTCACCCACGAAGCCTTTATTTTCACGCGCGTGGGAGAAGAACTCCGCGGCGATCGAAAGCTCATCAAATACACGCTGGAGCCGAATCCGAGTTACAAGCCCACCACCCGCAACACCATGGTCTTTCCGAAAGTCCGAGGCACCGTCTGGATCGACGAAGCCACATCGGAACTTGCGCGCATTGAGGGAGTTGTGACCGAGGACATCTCCATCGCGTTGTTTGTGGCCAAGGTCTATAAGGGCAGCCACTTCATGCAGGAGCGGTACCCGGTCGAGCCTGATATTTGGTTGCCGTCCTTTCAGCAGTACGATTTCGACGGTCGCAAGGTTTTTTTCCCCATCTCGATTCACGAGCGCACGTTTTTCACCAATTACAAGCGGGTGGGACCTCCCGGGGAAGCGGTGTCCACGGTACGTGCCGAATTGGGCAAATTGAAGGGCAGTCCTGCAGACCCCTGAAACTTAATCGACTATAGTGGGTTATAAGGTACTAGGACTAGCCTCTTAGTCGGAGGTTCCATGTCGAGTCGGCCCTCATTCGCTTCCCTTGCTCTACTCTTTGCGGTTTTGCTGTTCGCAGCGCTGCCCGCGGCGGCTCAGTCTGACCCCGCCTCAGCAGCCAAAAACCGGGACCCCGCGGTTTCTGCTGCGCCATTACCTGTTCCCGCGGCAACGGATACAAACGCCGCTCCAGCAAAGAAAGTCTGGACCAACGAGAATCTCAACGAAGTTCGCGGCACGGTTTCGGTTGTTGGAGACAAGCGCAGCCAAAAGTCTCTAGGAACGCCGAGCAAGCCCGGAGGCTCCGCAACCGGCGCTGCCGTGCGGCCGGATTTGCAGAAGCTGCAGGCACAATTGGACGACGTCAACAAACAGCTCGCGCTGTATAAGGCGTTTCAAGATGGCGAGCCGGTTTCCACGAATGCGCGCGACTTCGACAAGGGCGTTTCACGAATTCCTGTAGATCAGCAGATGGTTAAACTGAAAGAAAAAGCGGTGAAGCTGAAGAAGCAGATCGACGATCTGGTTGACGAGGCCCTGAAGAAGGGCACCCCTGCGAATCAATTGCCTTAGGAGCATAAAATGAAAACTGCGCGTCGTTCCATTCTGATTTTGCCGCTATTCTTTGCGGCGCTTCCCTGCTTGGCGCAATCACAATCGCAGGATTCGAGCGCGAGCGCTCCTGCAAGCGCCAAACCCGCTCCGGCTCCGGCGGCCGCGCCCTCGAAAGCGACCACGGCGACACCTGAGAAAAAGAAACCCAAGAAAGTGTGGACCAACGACAATGTCGGCTCCATCCCTGGAAGCGTGTCTGTCGTTGGCGATGCAAGTAAGGATGAGTCGGTGGGTTCGCAGCAAAAGAATTCGTCCGCAGGTGCAGGGACGGCGGCGGCGGATGATGTTCGCCAAAAACAGATTGATGGCTACAAGGACCAGATTCGACGATTACAATCGCAGATCGACGACGCAGACAAGAACATTGCGCAGCTGAAGAATTTCAAGGGAGAAAACAACAGCCCCAGCGGCGGGATCAATATGAATCAGGGTTACAACATGGTGCCGGTCGAGGATCAGGTGAAGCAACTGGAAGATACGAAGAAAAAGATGCAGGCTAAAATTGAGGATGTAGAGAACGAAGCGCGCAAAAACGGCATCGATTCCGGCGATCTTCGATAAGGTAGACCTCTCACCAGCAGCACGTGGCTGTCATTCTGAGCCCATCCGACAAGGATGGGCGAAGAATCTCAAACAAAGGATCAGGTACACACTGTTCGTTGAGGTCCTTCGGCCCGCATAAGGCGCGGCCTCAGGATGACAACTCAATTTCCATTTCGGCGAACGGGGAAAAA
>Ga0070765_100000284_pt1 | contig 30471 bp, 18 predicted proteins | sample HubBroMetageWFT5_FD_71516 | JGI IMG/M metagenome (GOLD analysis project Ga0070765, IMG submission 71516) | Warmed and freeze-thawed soil microbial communities from the Hubbard Brook experimental Forest, New Hampshire - Hubbard Brook CCASE Soil... | ecosystem: Environmental > Terrestrial > Soil...
GCGCCCGATCGCCGCCACCTGATAACCAAACTTATTCGCGAACTGAACTCCCAGGTGCCCCAGCCCGCCGATTCCCTGCACGGCAACCAGGTCTCCTGGCATTGCCCCGCTATGCCGCAGCGCGTTGTACGTTGTAATTCCCGCGCACAGCAGCGGCGCAGCGTCCACGTCGCTCAAGCTATCTGGGATCGCCACCAGCGCCTCCACTGGCGCCACCATGTACTGCTGGTATCCGCCGTCGTAGCTGATGCCCGCGATTTTCCCGTTCCGGCAATTGCGAAAATCCCCGCGACGGCATTCGCGGCATGTGCCATCGTGCCCGCCGTGCCAGCCGACGCCTGCGCGCTGCCCTTTCTTCCACGCGGTCACACCCGCTCCCACTTCATCAACCACGCCCGCCACTTCATGCCCCGGCACGCGCGGATATTGAATCCCCGGCCACGCGCCTTCTTTCGTCAGCACATCGCTATGGCAAACACCACACGCCTGAACTTTAATGCGCACCTGCCCCGCACTCGGCGCGGGAATTTCGCGCTCCACAATCTCGAAATCTCCTCCCGGCTTGGAAATCTGCGCCGCCTTCATCGGTGCCGCCCCCACTCTTGTCGTTGCCACGTTTCCCCCCATGTATTAAAAGCCATTGTTGAACGCAAATGTTCAAAGCGAATGTTGAACCGGTCTCCACTCTCATCACCCGAGTTCAATCAGCGGCATCTGTTCTTTTATTGCACAGCAGTAACCCCATCCAAGCCTTGGATGTTTGTCCGCGCCCTTTCGGTTTCACAAAATTCCCCCAATTTGTACAGCTCACCTTGAACCGTGCCGCCGCATGGACGTCAACGCCGTCTGCCCTGGACGTCCTCAACCGCAAAACTGCAAATTGCGCGGTGCGCTCCACCGCAACCCTACCGTCAAACGGCACTCCGCGCAAAAACCCGTGTTTTCGCGTTTCTAATCCCCGGTACAGGGATTAGTTGTCGCGCTAAGTACCTCACAACGAAGGAGATAACATTTCCTAATACCCGGTAAACCGTCTTTCCGTTGTATTATCTGCGGCGATGGCCAACGGACAAAAAGAGCACAGCAAACCGATCACTTACTGGATTGGCGAAGGCGGTGGATGGCTGCTGCAACGAGTCGTCAGCGTGCTCGCTGCCACGGGCATTACTCCCAACATGTTCACGTTCCTCGGCCTCGCCGTGAACTCGTGGGCTGCGGTGATGTTTGCGATGGGAAAATTTCATCAAGCGGCTGGAACACTTTTTCTTGCGGGATTTCTCGACATGGCCGACGGGCAAGTGGCGCGGCGCGTGGGACGAGTGACGGCGTTCGGAGCGTTTCTGGATTCGACGCTCGATCGCTATTCTGATCTCGCGCTCTACATGGGACTCGTCGTTTACTACACGCTGATCGGGAGATCGTTTTACATGATGCTGGCCGCGGTCGCGATGGCGAGTTCGTTCATGGTGAGCTATTCGCGCGCGCGCGCGGAATCGCTGATCCCTTCCTGCAAAGTGGGATTCATGGAGCGGCCCGAGCGGCTGGTGTTGTTGATTATGGGCGGCGCGTTCAGCCGGATGGCGCCGGTGCTTTGGGTGATCGCTGCGGTTTCCACGATCACCGTGGTGCACCGGGTGGTGTACACGTGGCAGGAATTGCGCGCGGGGCGAGGGCTGCCGGAACCGGGTGAAGTTCCCGGCGAAGTTCAACTTTCCTGAGGTTTCCAGTTTTTTAGCGATTCTTCCACTGGGGCAGCGACGATTTGCTGCACGCGCTGGCGCAGCGCTTCCACATCGGGGCGTTCAATCTTCGAAGTGTCAATCGTATCGTGCATGTAGACCGTGATTTTTCCCGGATAGAGCTTCCAGTTTCCCGTCTGAAAAAATTCGTATGAACCGACGATGCTCATCGGCACGATCGGTGTGCCGAATTTTTGCGCGAGATTAAAAATCCCTTTCTTGAATGGCTGGATATGGCCGTCGCGCGTGCGCGAGCCTTCGGCAAAAGCGATCAAGCTGATGCCGGAATCGAGCGCGGCCTTGGCGCGAGTGGTCATCAGCGCGAGTGCTTCGCGGCTGGGCGCGTCGGGAACAGCGACGTTGCCGAAGCGGCCCATCAGCCAGCCGTAGATGGGGATTTTGAAATGCGATTCAAGTTCGAAGCCGCGAACGAATTGCGGGATCGCGGAATAAATCACGAAGGGGTCGAACAAGTTTACATGATTGCAGATGAATATGCTGGTGCGCGCGCGATCGAAGCCGGGCGCGTAGCGGACCTCGAAGCGCACGCCCGCAAGGCGAAGAATATTGCGGAAGAAAACGCGCTGCGGCCAATCGTTTTTACGCGGGTCAATAAAAATGCCGAGAGCGACGAGCAACGTGCAAACGACGGCGAAATGAATTCCGCTGATGACCCAAAGAATTGCCGAGCGAATCGCGAGCCACGCGCGCTTCATACGATCACATCCAGCGCGGCGGGAAGTATTTCGAGCGAGCGGCAATGCAGCCGAAGAATTTCGCCATCCACCATCACGTTTACGGGAGCCGGGAGATCGAGATCGATGCGGCGGGCGGCGGCGCGCGAGGCAAGGCGATGCTCGATGTGCGTGCCGGTGAAAAGCCGAGGGAGCGTCCAGAGAAGACGGAGGCGCCCAACGGGACTCCAGCGGACGTATTCGATCTGGCCGTCGGTGGGATCGGCTTTCGGCGCGATCATCATTTTTCCGCCGGTGAATTTGCTGTTGCTGAAGGTGAGAAAAAGGCACGGACGGCGGTCCCAATCGGCGGCGTCGCCAACGCGGTGAGGGAACGCGGCGTGATCCAGACGCGCTAGCCGAGTGAGCACGCCGAGAATGTAACCCAACTCGCCCCAGCGCTTGAAGCGGCGGTTGGTGAGTTCGCCAACGTCCGCGGGGAAGCCGAGGCTGACGAGATTGAGAAAATATATTTCGCCGTCGCTGTGCTGCAGACGGATCACATCGCAAGAGCGGCGAATTCCCGTGCGAAGCGCTTCGATGGTGTGGTCCGCGCCGCGCGAGGTGAAATCTCTCAAAAAGGAGTTGCCGGTGCCGAGCGGGAGAAAGCCGAGCGCGGGCTTCTCCGCGGGGCTAAGGGCCTGGGGGAAAAGTCCGTTGATGATTTCGAAAGAGGTGCCATCGCCGCCGACGGCAAGGAAATTGCGGAAGCCATTCGCGTAAGCGCGACGGGCGAGTTCGACGGCTTCACCAGCGCGAGTGGTTTGCACGACTTCGAGCGCGATGCCCGCGGCGCGAACGCGTTCGAGCGCGGCGGCGGCGAGACGGCCGCAGCGTCCGCCGCCCGCGGCGGGATTTACGATCGCGAGATATTCCGGTTTCTGCGTCACAGAGGGCGTCACGGCAGGCTTCACAACGCAACCACGGAATCGCGGGGAAGCGCGCCGCGGATTTGATCGGCAAGTTCGCCGCGCTTGATTTTGAGAGAAGCGGTAAGAGGGAAGTCGCGATCCCAGGCGAGATAGCCGCTGATGCGTTTGTAATTGAGGAGGCGGCGATTGCGTTCCGTGATTTGCGCGATGAGCTCCGGCGTGATGGATTGGCCATCGAGCGGATGAACGACGAGGACGAGTTGTTCGCCGACCATTGTGGCCGCGGGCCAAAGATAATTTGCGGCGAAGACGCAGAATTCTTTTACGGGGAGGCTTTCGAAAACAGTTTCGACATCCTCAGGATAAATGTTTTTTCCTTCTTCGGTGACGATCATGTTTTTCTTGCGGCCGAAGAGTTGCAGGTGGCCGGATTTGTCGAGGCGGCCGAGATCGCCGGTCATCAGCCAGCCGTCCACGATGGTTTCGGCGGTCATCTGCGGATCGTCGAGGTAATGCGACATCACGGTTGTGCTGCGGACGGCGACTTCGCCGATTCCCTGCGCGGAGGGATTCAGGATGCGGACTTCCATGCCGCGAACGGGTTTGCCGAGAGTATCCGGGCGGAAGGGCTTGAGATCGTTGATGGAAATGGCGGTGCAGGCTTCGGTGGAACCGTAGCCATTATAAATGGGAATGCCGAGATCATGGAAAAAGGCGATGGTGGCTGGCTCGGTGAAGGCTCCCCCGACAAGGAGGGCGCGAAGACCGCCGCCGAAGGCTTGATGGATTTCTTTGAGCAACGCGCGGCTGATGGAGAGATGCGGGCGGCGATGCGTGAGCGCGCGATTGACAGCGATGGCGGCATGGAGCAGGCGGCGCTTGGCGGGGGGCAGAGCGGCGAAGCGATCGCGAAGGCCGTTCTGAAGATTTTTGAGGATGAGCGGGACGACAGCCATGTAGGTGATGTTGTATCGCGTGAAGGCGTCACGAATATATTCGGGACGCAGGGTGCGGAGATGCACGACGGTGCCCCCGCCGGTGAAGGGCATCAGAAAGCCGCCCATGAAATCGATGGCGTGATTGGTGGGGATGACGCTGAGATAGCGCGCGCCGGGCCAGAACGGAAAAACGGGAATCACGGCGGCGCACTGTTCGAGATAATTTTCGTGGGTGAGGACGCAGCCTTTGGGACGGCCGCCGGTGCCGGAGGAATAGACGATGCAGGCGGGATCTTTTCTGCCGCGAGGGACAAATAGAGGCGCGGTTTCTGTTGCAGGGCCGCGAAAATCTTCCCAGCGTTTGGCTCCGGCCAAGTCGGCGTTCGCGGGAGCCTCGGTGACAATGACCGCGCGCACGGCAAGATTTTGGAAGCCTTCGGCCTGGGTGATAGCGCGCCAGATGTGATATTCGACGATAAGGAATTCGGCTTTCGAGTGCGCAAGAAGCTTTAGCTGGTCGGAGGGCGTGAGCTTGTAATCGAGCGGGACGAGGACGCCGCCGCCGAAGAAAATGGCGTATGCGGAAATCAGCCACTTCGACTGATTCGTCATGAGGATTGCGGCGCGCGTGCCATTTTGCAGGCCCGCCTGCTGCAATGCGCCTGCGAGAGCGAGTCCGGTTTTCTTGAACTGGCTATAGGTGAGCTTCGCGTTCTCCCGGTCACGGTCAGCTTCGATCAGGCAGACCTCGTCAGGCCAGCGATCGAGCGCCGCTGTCAGCAATTCACCAAGCGAATAATAATGCCGGTGATCAAGCATCAGGAATTGGCCACAGAGGCACGGAGGCACAGAGAAATCATGGTGATCAAAGGATGAACCTTTTGACTCCATCACGCAGGAGCCGCGAATTAAAGTTTATCAGGAGGCCTGCTTTTTTGCCTGTGGCGCAAAGATAAGGGAGGACCTGAGCCTCGAAAACCGGGTCGAATCGTTCAACTCTTTCGACTTCGACGATTATGGTTTCTTCGACCAAGATATCAAAGCAGTATGCACCGATTGTTCTTCCTTTATACAGGATGGGGGATGGTGGGGGTGCATGAGTACCCGCCTGTGTCTCAGTGCCTCTGTGGCAATTCTGGTTTTCGTCAGAGGCGGGATTGGATGCGTTCGGCGAGGGTGCGGAAGTCGCTTACGCCCTGAAGCTCGTAGTCGGGGAGCTCGATGTGGAAATGGTGTTCGAGGCGGGTGAGGAGGTCGAGGGCCTGGAGGCTGTTGATGCCGAGAGTTTTGAAAAAATCGTCGCCGGCGTGAAGTTGAGCGCGCGGGACTTTGAAATGATCGGCGGCGAGGGTGAGAACTTCTTCGGTTGTGTTTTCGATTGTGGGCATGTTTTCTATCCTGCCATATTTTCGCACGACTGAGGCCGCGCGCTCCAGACAACTCAAGGCAAATACGGAAGGGCGTCGGAGCTTTCGACGAATTTGCGGAGGGCGGCGTCAACGGCGGGCCGGGTGAAGAGATCGCAGAAGATGTCGATTTCGCGGCGGAGGTCGTCGTGGGGGATGGGCTTGATGAAGCGCTTGGCTGCGACGGCGGTGGCGCGGTCGAACTTTTGCAATTGGGCGGCGGTGGAGCGGGCGACGCGGAGGGCGTCGCCTTCGGAAGTAACCTGGCTGACGAGGCCGACGGATTGGGCTTTTGTGGCGTTGATGCTGCGGCCAGTGAGGAGAAGGTCGCGCACAACGGCGTTGCCGAGGTCGCGCTTGAGGCGCGGGATGCCGCCGAAGCCGGGAATCAAACCCAGGCGAAGCTCGGGGAAGCAGAAGCGGGCCATTTTGTCCGCGACGATGAGGTCGCAGGTGAGAGCCAGCTCGAAACCGCCGCCGAAGGTGACGCCGTGGACGGCGGCGATGGTGGTGAGCGGGGCGGAATCGAGCGCGTTCATCACGCGATGGACGCGTTCGAGGAAGCCGCGAAGTTTGCGCAGGCGCTCGGTTTGGGGAAGCGGCTGAGATTCGCGAAAGAGTTCGCGGAGGTCGGCGCCGGCGCAGAAGCCTTCCTTGCGGTCGCTGGAAATGATCAACGCGTGCGCGTCCTTTTGGAGCGATTCGAGCGCGGCGGCGAATTGTTCAAGATCGGCGAGAGTGGCCGAGCCGATTTCGTTGCATGGGGCGCGATGGAGAAGAAGTTCGATGGTGCCATCGGAAACCTGCCAGGAAAGCGTTTTTGCTTCGAAGCGGTTCATGAGGATTTCTTCTCGTAGAGAGTTTCGATTTCTGCGGCGAAGCGGGCGGTGATTTCGCCGCGCTTGAGCTTGCCGTTGGTGGTGAGCAGGCCGTTTTCGATGGTGAAGGGCTCGGGCAAAATGCGAAAGGCGCGAATTTTTTTGTAGTGGGGCTGGGCTGCATTCATCGCATTAACAACGGCCTGAATGTTCGCGTCGTTCATGGAGTTTGCCGCACCGTTTGGCGAAGCGGTGGTAATGAGGGCGCCCAAGAAACTGCGCTGATTCCCGACCAGGACGACTTGTTGCGCTTCGGGCAAGCCGGCGGCGAGCGCCTCTTCGAGGGGTTCGGGCGGAATATTGTGGCCCGAATCGAGAATGATCAGATTTTTGATACGGCCGGTGATGCGCCAGTGGCCCGCCGGATCCACTTCTCCCTGATCGCCGGTATGGAACCATCCGTCTTCGAGGACTTTTGCGGTTTCTTCGGGCCGGTGCCAGTAGCCGGGAAAAACGTTGGGACCGCGGACGAGAATTTCCAGATTTTCCCCGACTTTCATTTCCATGCCAGGAATCGCGAGGCCCACGCAGCCGGGAAGCGGACTCGCGGGATCGTCGAGGGTGCAGATCGCGGTTGTTTCCGTGAGGCCGTAGGCCTGGAGCACCGGGATGCCGAGCATCATGTAGAAAAGCTGGGTTTCGACGGCGAGCGGAGCGGAGCCGCAAATCAGCGCTTTCAAATTCGGGCCGATGCTTTTGCGAATCGTGGGGAACATGAAAGTGTTGGCGAGCCAGAGCCACAAGGCTCCAATTCCGGGGGTGCCATTATAGAAGCGGCGAAGATAGGCTTTCTGAGCGCGCGCAAAAATCGCCGCCGCGAGCCCGCCGCGCTTGCGAATCATTTCCTCGACTTTTGCGCGGACGCGCTCGAGGACAAGCGGAACATTGAGGAAATAATTTGGCGCGGCGACTTTCAATTCGTCGGAGAGCCTGGAGATATTCATAGAAAGCGAGAGGACGCTGCTGCGCGAGAGAGCGGTGAGCAGAAGGATCCAGGAGGCGGCGAGACTGAACGGGCCGTACTGGAAAATTTTGTCGGGATTTTTATTGAACGCGCCACCGAGTGCCATCAAATCGTCGAGGCGCGCGTTGGTGCAGTTGAGCATGTGGGTGACGTTGCCCGCGGTGAGCACAACGCCCTTGGGTTCGCCGGACGTGCCGGAAGTGTAGATGATGGTGAGGACGTCGGAATCTTCGAGATGGGGCGGCGGCGCGAGGGCGGCGGGTTCAGAGGAAAATACGGCATCGAAAAGCGAGATGGGCGGGGCAGAGGGCCAGGCCTTCTGAATTTCCGCTGCGGCCAGAGCATCGAGGCAGCAGATTCGCGCAGGCTTCGCGTCGTTCATCATGGCGACAAGTTCGCCGATGGCCTGGCGCGAGTAAAGTGGGACGGCGATGATGCCTTCGGCCATCATGGCTAGATCAATCGCGATCCAGCGGATGCTGTTGGGGGCGAGCAAGGCGCAGCGGTCGCCTTTCTTCAAGCCGCGAGCGACGAGGAATTGGCGCGCCTGCTGAACGAGCGAAAGCAATTCGTCGCCGGTGGCGGAGACGGAACGGCTTTCGTGAATTTCGATGAGGACCGCAGAAGGGCCGGCGGCGCGGAGATGATCGTAAATGGATTCGAGAAACGTCATGAAACGAGAACTCCGCTGTGAGATTCGAGCAATTTGCACAGGCTGGGGCTGAGCGGGGGTAGATAGTCCTGCCAGCCGAGGACGCCCGTGCGAATAGGGAAGCCGGGATAGCGGCGCGCAACCTGCTCTTCAAAATAGGTGCCCATGCGGGCCATGAGCTGGAGATTTTTTGCGACGGTGCGGCCCATGGCGTCACGAATTTCTTCGGCCTGCGCGTCGAGCGCGTGAAGGGCGGCGACGATGCCGTCTTCGAGATCGGCGTCGTCCACTTCCATGAGCAAATGTTCATGGCCACGCTCGCGCATGAGGTTGCGAATGCGTTCGTCCATGGTGACGCCGGCGGAGGGCAAGCCGGTGGGCATGGAGGTGACGATGGCGTGGTAGCGGGAAGAAAGCAGGCGATCGCAGGCGCGGAGGATGCTGACGATTTGATACATGTCGAATTGATCGGAAGCGAATACGGGAGCACCGCCGATTTTTTCGGCTACGCGGGCGCAAGCGTCGCGGTCAAGCATTTCCATGGCGATAAGGACGGGAAAAACCGCACGCGATTTGCGGTAGGTGTTCACACCGCCGGCCATGGCGGAGAGATATGCCTCGTAAGCGGCATCAACCGAGCGGCCATCGCGATGGAAATAAATTGTGCGGTAGTAACTTTTTTTGTAAGCGCCGCCGACGGAGTGCGCGAGCCACTTCGCGATCGAAGCTTTCACGGGCCACCAGAATGGATTGATGGGGCAGACGGCGAGGATGGGAGTTTTGCCATCCCATCCGGCATCGCGGAGGATTTTGCGACCGTATTCGGGGCCGAGAGGTTCAAACGTCCAGGCGGTATCGGTGCCGAGTTCCGTGGGCACGCCGAGCTTTCCGAGAACGGTTTGCGATTCGATGTTGCGCGTGATGATGAGCGAATCGTGGCAATAGCGCTTGACCATTTTTTGGAGCATGGGATCCATCGCCCCGGCTTCGGCGCCGAAACCGACGCTGAGTTTATTTTGCGCGGCGGCGATGCCGAGCGAGCCAATCATCATGGAGGTGAGCGCGTTGGCAAATTTGCTTTTGAACATGGAGCCTTCGCAGGCGACGACGCCGTGGCTCTGGCGGACTTCGGAGTGCAGGAAGGGAGGGAAGACGTTGGGGAGGTAGACCTGGCGGGCGTCGCCAAAATAGCCGCGGGTGAGATTGAAGTCGAATGTCATCATGCTGAGCGCGAGATTATCGGCGCCGAGGATGCGGCGAACCTGGCGGAGGATTTCCTCGACGCGAACGTCGGAACCGGTGTTGCGCGTGCCGTTGTAACCGGCAAAGAGAAGCTTGAGTTTTTCGCCGGGCTTCCAGGGCTTGCCAGCGCCGAGCATCCATTCGAATTTGTTGAGCTCGATAAGGCCGCTGACCCAGGCCTCGAGGACGAAATCCATCATGGCTGAACGACCTGCGGCGCGGGTACCGAGGGCCAGTCGCGATAGGGATAGGCGAAATTATTTTCGCGGGTGAAACGCATGAGGGGATAACAATACTGCGAAAAGGGCGCCGGGGTGACGCCCATTTCGGCGACGACGCGCGAGTTGTCGAAGACGGTGTTCCAGACGAGATAGGGCAAAAAAACTTTCAGGAGAGTGGCGAGTCCACCGATTTTTCCGGCGCGTCCGGCGAGGGCGTGAATCATGCCGGAGGTGGGGCGCTCGAGGCCGGGCATGAAGACGGGGCCGCGCTTGCCCTGGGCTTTGGCAAGAGCGTCGGTGAGTTCGAGGAAAGTTTCGGAATTCGTGCCGCCGGAGAGATGGTAAATCTCATGGGCGGGTTTGGGCTTCATGTGCAGGGCGGAGATTGCGTTCGCGACGTAGTCCACCGGCACGATATCAATGCGGTCGGCGGGGCGGAAGGGGAGCACGGGTAGACCGGCGAGGAAGACGAACGCGCGGACCATGTCAAATTGATTGGTTTCGGGGCGGCGGCTATCGCCCAGAACGATGCTGGGGCGGAAAAAGGTGCGCGGGACGTCATGGAGCAACTGGCGAATCATGTGCTCCGCGAATTTTTTTGTGCGCGCGTAAGGATCGTAGTCCGAGCGGTTCCAATCGATGGCGAGATCTTCCTGAACGACTTCATTGGAGCGATGGCCGGCGACGGCGACGGTGCTGACGTGGCTGAAGCGGCGAAGGCCGTGCTCGTCGCGGGCGCGCATGGCGAGCTGCACGACTTCCAGGGTGCCGCGGAGGTTGACGTTGAGGCAGAGCTTTTCGGATTTGCGGTTGAGCGAGGCAGCGCAGTGAATGACGGAATCGGTGCTGCGGATGAGGTGGCGGTAGGTTTCGTCGTCGAGGCCGAAATGAGCATCAGTGAGGTCGCCGCGAAATATATTGATGCGGGAATTCAGGTACGACTCGAAGCGCGGAAAATCCATGTGGAGCTGAAACGAGCGCCAGAGGCGGCCGCGAGCTTCCTGCGCGTCGCGCGCGCGAACCAGCAGGTTCAGCGGCTCGGCATGATCCGCCAGCAAATTGGATGCGATATGGGCACCGATGTAGCCGGTGGACCCGGTCAGAAGGATGGCCACGGTGTGATGTCAGGGTGCCGATGCCGAGGACGCGCCTGCGGCCCCCGCCACGCTCGCTTCGCCAGGTTCGGCCAGCGGGACGCTGCGCAGCGGACGTTCCTCGAGTTGGCGACCCTCGATAAGAGGATAGCACCACTTGCGCAAGGCCGGAATGTGGACGTTGATCCAGTAGTCCCACCAATCGAGCGAGCGGGAATCGTAGCCGAAATCGGGAAGCTCGTCGGGAGGGAGAGCGGCGCTGAGGCGCTCGACGTTGGCGGCTTCGAAAACGTGGTCGTTGAGAAGGATGAAGGGTTCGAAGAGGGCGATAAGTTTAATGACTTTTTCGAGTTCGCGTTCGGCGCGGGCGAGGGGAGGTCGGGCGGAGGAGAACGTCTCAACGCTTTTGTTTATGGTTTGCACGATGAGTTTTTGCGTGGGAGCGGAAAGCGTGTCGTAACGCGCTTTGGAAACGGGAATGGCGTCGAATTTGGCACGCAAGCGGTGATTGAAGCCAACTTGCGCACGATAGAAGCGGCGGTGGCCGAGGCCGGTGAGCTCGATGGAGCGGCGCATGTCACACGGATTTGCGACGGACGTGGCGAGCTGATAGACGGGGGCGTGGCGGCGCTCGACGAGAGCGGCGGCAATCAGCGTCATGCCGCGGCAAACGAGATCGATGGGGATGAGATCGAGGCACTTGCTTTCGCGAGTGGGAAGCTGGCGGAAGAACGTGCCGAGTAAATAGGAAAGAGAGGCGGAAGTATTGATGCCTTCGTTCCAGCCGCGAAACGGTTTTTCGATCGAAGATTCCACGATCGCTGGGCGGACGATGGCGACGCGGGAGCGCGGATTTCTTTCCAGGTAATTGTAAATCAGCGATTCGGAGAGGCTTTTCGTAAACGTGTAGGTGTTGGGCCAGCCGAGCTCGTTGGCACGGCGACTCGCTGCGTCGGTCAAAGTCTGGCGCAGCCAACGCACGCGGTTTTTGCGAATCTGGTTATCGAGCGCGGCGCCGTGGAGATCCTTGGCGGCGTGTTCTTTCTTGACGGCCTGGGAGCGAAGCTGCTCGGCCATTTCGGGGGATTCGGCGCGGGCCTCGGTTTCACGAACGAGGGATTCGAGAGATTGCCATTCCTTCGCGGCGTCAAAACCGGTGACGGCGGACGGGGTGTAATTGGGTGAAAGCTCCTCGATCGCGCGTCCATCACGGCGGCCGATGACGTAGCAAGTGGAAAGGTGAAGCAGCGAGGCATGGCTGCACTCATCGAGGAAATCGAGCGAATACACAGTGGAGCGGACGTTGACGGCGAGGGCATCGCGCAGATCGGGATTGAAATCGGTGAGGCCGGAGCTGTTGACGATGACGTCGAGCGAGCGCGCGAGACGCTGGCGAACTTCGGGAGGAAGGCCGAGGCCGGGCTTGCTGACGTCGCCGTCAACAACCTCCACGTGCTGGTGAAGGAATTGCGCGAAATTCGCGCCGTGGCGAGCGGCGAGGCCTTCGAAGACGGGCGATTCCTCGACCACGCGCTGAAAGCGCTGCAGCGCGGTGTTGGCGCGATTGCGGCGAATCAGAAGGTAGATGCGGCCGATTTCCGGGAGGTCGGTGAGGAGGTTGGCGAGCCAGACTTTGCCGATGAATCCAGTGCCGCCGATCAGAAGAATATTTTTTCCGCGCAGTGCCTGGCGGACGGAGAGGCGCTCCTCACGATCCGCGGAATCGAAGTGAACGACGGGCAGCGGGACTTTGATGACGGTGCGCGCAGCCGGTTGAATGGCGGCGTCGAGAACTTCCGGTTTTTCGGCGAAGCCCAGGTCGCGGGCCACGCGTTCGCGGGCCATACGGCCGTCTGGTTCATGCTTGCGAAGCCTTGCGAAGGCGCCGCGGGGACGAATCACGGGATCGAGCAGGCGACCGGTACAAATGCCATCGCGGAAATCGAGGCGGTTGCTGACAATGCGCTTTACGCCCAGATGATTCGCGAGCGGGCGCATGATGTGGTCGAGACCCTGGCTGACGAGCACGACGTCGTCACCTTGCGCGAGGGCTTCTTTCAATTTTGCGACGCCGGTTTGTTGAAGGCGCGGCATGAGGATGTACTCGAAATATTCCTCGCCGAGCAGATCGAGGCGGTCACGGCTTACTCCGCGGAGCACGGTGTGGAGCAGGCGTGTGGCGAACACGCGGTTCGTCATATAGAGGATAGGGCGCGCAACGGCAAGGACGCCCATGGCGCCGCGGCGGGCCCAGCGCTCGAGAAATGTTTGCGCGTTCCAAGTGAAAAAGCCGACGGGGCGAACGGCGGTTAGATTTAGGAGACTGCCTTCGACGCGCCAGAAGACGGGGTCGCGCGCAGGCGCGGGGATGCTGCTACTCTGGCGCGCGGAAGGTGCCCGATTTGGCTCAATGGATTTGGCGGACGACATTGTCAGACGAACAGACAGCAAAAACCAATTGGAGACTTAAAAATTATCATGCCCGCCTGCTGCAATCAAGCTGGGCACGTGGGGTCGTGGGTGGGTCTCCCAATGCCAGCTTATGGTCCGCTAGTGGTGACTAATTAAGTCCAGAATGTGTCTCACAAAGGCTTCTGCATATGAGCCCGCGTCCCCAGGAGTTGAACCCCGTGAAATTGCCGGCCTTTTTGGCACGGCCAAAGCCGTGCCCTGACGAAAACCATGCCATTCAGATTTTGGGTGGCGCAAATCCTGACCGACGCGAAAATCAAACATTACTGAATGCTCGCGAGGGCGCGTTTGTAATCCGGATCGTCGGGGGAAAGCTCGACGGCTTTTTTATAGGCGGCAAGAGCGTGCTCGCGGTCGTTTTTCTGCTGGTAGATGACGCCCATTTCGAAATAGGCGTCGGATTCCTTTGGATCCACGAGTGCGGTATCGCGAAATTCGGTGAGGGCCTGATCGAGCTTTCCTTCCTTCTCAAGAATTTTCCCGCGAACATATAGAAAATCGGGCTGGTAGCCGTGATTGACCAGCGCGTGGTCAATCGCGTCGCCGGCTTTTTCGAGATCGCCCTCGGAGTAGTAAATCTTCGCGAGCTGCGAGAAGGCGGCACTGTTCTCAGGTTCTTTAGCGAGCGCTTGTTGCAACAAATCCATCGCACCGGGAAAATCATTTTTCATTGCCAGCGCGTTGGCCTGTTCGACCAGGTGCCTGGCCTGCGTTTGGTTTTCCTTCTCGCTGCGTTCCTTTTGCGAGGCGGTTTCAAAATCGGCCAGAGTTTTCCGCGCCTTGTCCGATTGCCCGGCGCAATCGTAGGCGCGGGAGAGAAGAAAGAGAGACTCGGAGTCATTCGACTGAACCGAAGGGTTGTAGAGATTGTCCGGATCATCTGGCGGGACGTAGATATCGGTGCTGAATGCGATGTGTGTACCTTCCGGAGGCCCGAAGACCAGGCGCTCAAGAACCTGGACGGACCGTGAACATCGCGCGGTGGCGGCAGCAGGAGAAGCGCCATCCGGCACGCGCAACAGAATCTTTCCCAAGAGCAAAAGTCCGTGTTCGTTATCCGGTTGGAGTGCAACGACCTTTTCCGCGTCGCGCAACGCGGGGACATCCTGATTCTGATTGGAGTAGATTACCGCGCGAGTGAAATAGGCAAGGGCATTTTTCGGATCTCTGGCCAGCACTTTGGCGACTTGCGCGAGTGCGTTTGGAAAATCGTTCTTCGCTTTGTAGGCCACTGCGAGACGGTCGCGCGTCTCTATGTCGGCCGGATGCAGGGAAAGGGCCGCATTCAAATGACGGATGGCTTCATCATACGATTGCATTTCGATATCGAGCGCGCCGAGCGACGCAAGCGGCTCTGCACTATGCGGATGTTTGCGTCGCGATTGCTCCAGGATGCGGCGCGCTTCGTCGAAGTTATTGACGCCGCTGTAGGCGCGGGCGAGGCCTATTTCCGCTTGCATGTCCGAGGGGTGCAGTTGGAGCTGTTCCTGAAAATGCGCAATCGCGTTGCTGAGCTCACCAAGCCACGACTCAAAGGAGGCATTCAGTCCTGGTGTGATACGAGTTTTTGCGGAATGGGATTGTGAGGCAGCGAAAGGAATGCACGAGGCAGAAAGGAGGAGCAGAACCGCCAGCCGATTCTTGATGGAGCTTGCCCGAACGCGTCCAAATCGCGCGATGAGGGGCCGCAAAAACGAAAACATGCCCGAATTATAGCACCCGGATGGCAGGTAGGCGTCCGGCGGGGATGAGGTGCGGGCGGAGTGCGGCCCTTTGCGCTTGACTTGGCCTTCGCGGGGGAACTATACCTTCGAGGCACATTTAGCGACGAATTTCATCGAGGAATCCGATGGCTACCAGCGTAGACGTGGTTGGAATCGGGAGTTGCGGGATAGATTATTTTGCGATAGTTCCGCGGCTGCTTGGCGCAGAGGAAAAAATAAGCGCGGAGCGGATGGAAATTCACGCGGGCGGCGTGACCGCGAATAATTTGACGCAGGTGGCGCGGCTGGGCGTGAAGACCGGATGGCTCGGCCTGATCGGCGACGACGAAAACGGAGGCTTGATCAAAAAGTCGTTTACCGATGATGGCATGGATATTTCGGGCGTAGAAGTGGTGAAGGGCGAGCGGTCCACGATGACGTGGATTCCCGTGGATGCGCAGGGCGAGCGCTGCATTTACATGTTCCCGAATGCGAATGGAAAGCTCTCGCCGCATCAGGTTCGGAATCGCTTTGCGGAGCACATCAAAAGCGCGAAGCATTTTCATACGGAGGCTTCGCAGCTTCCCATTGCGCCGGTGAAGGAAGCGATGCAGGTGGCGAAAGAGGCGAACGTCCGCGTGTTTTTCGATTTGGACGTGACGCCGAATTTTTTCGCGCAGATGAATCTGGGAACGCAGGGCGATTTGTGCGACGCGCTCAGGTTAGTGGATGTGCTGAAGCCGTGCAAAGCGGCGGCGCGAGAGTTGACGGGTCTTAACGACTACGAAAAGATAGCCGGAGAATTGCTGAACATGGGCCCCAAGCTGGTGGCAATCACGCAGGGCGGGGATGGGTGCCTGGTGGCGAGCCGCGAAAAAATGGTTCACGTGGCGGCGTTTACTGTGAAAGTGGTGGACACGACGGGAGCGGGCGACGCGTTTATGGGCGCGCTTTCCTACGGAGTGCTGCAGGGATGGGATCACCAGCGAATCGGAATATTTGCGAACGCGTGCGCGGCGCTTTGCTGCACGAAGGTGGGCGCGCGGGCGATGGCGCATCGCGATGAGGTGCTGGCTTTCATCAAGACGCACAGCCCGGCGGGAGCGCCCGCGTTTTAAAGGGAGATCGTAATCATGTTCACACCGCAAACTTTCGGCGTTGCCCTGGCGATGATGATTGCGACCGCTTTTTGCTGGGGCTCCTGGGCGAACACGTTCAAGGGCGTGAAGGATTACCGCTTCGAACTTTTTTACTGGGACTATGCGGTGGGAATTTTTCTGGCGGCGCTGGTTTACGCGTTCACGATGGGAAGCGCAGGACACGACGCGGATAGCTTTCTGAATAATTTGCACAGCGCGGACGCGGCTAACATCGGCTGGGCGCTGCTGGCGGGAGTGATTTTTAATCTGGCGAATTTGCTGCTCGTCGCGGGGATTGATATGGCGGGGCTTGCGACGGCTTTTCCGGTTTCGATTGGAATTGCGCTGGTGGTGGGAACGGTGCTGAGTTACATCCTGCAGCCGCAGGGGAACCGGGCCATGCTGGGCGCGGGAGTGGCGTGCGCGCTGGCGGCCGTGATATTTGATGGCAAGGCTTACGGACAAATGACCGGCGGAAAGGAAATTTCGCGGAAGAGCATAGTTACGTGCGTTGTGTCCGGCGTGCTGATGGGGCTATGGGCGCCGTTTTCGACGCGGGCGATGACGCATGGGAACGCGCTGGGGCCATATAGCATTACGGTTTTTCTTACATTTGGGGCGCTGGTTTCGTGTTTAGTCTGGAATGTATATTTCATGCGGAGGCCGCTGGTGGGAAGCCCGGTCGCATTCCGCGGATTTTTCGAGGGGCCTGTGAGCGGGCACCTGCTCGGACTGCTGGGCGGGGCGATCTGGACGACGGGAACCGTGTTCAGCCTGGTAGCGGCGGTGCATACGGGCGTGGCGATTTCGTACGCGATCGGGCAATCGGCGCCGATGGTGGCGGCACTTTGGGGCATTTTCGCGTGGAAAGAATTTGCGGGGGCGGGCGGGAAAGCGAAAGCGTTTCTGGGGCTGATGTTTGTTTTTTATTTGCTGGCAATTCTGCTGGTTGCGCGCGCGATCACTACTGCTTAGAAGCCCGGGCGCGCGGCATATATAATTCTCTTCTGGGGAGGAATAATGCGATTGCGCAGGAGTATCGGCGGCCATTTTTGCGGATTAGTTATTTTATTGCTTGCCGCGTGCGGGGCGTTTTTCGCGCAGGCGGGTTCGCCCGTTATTTTCACGGATCATGGCGCGAATGATGCGGCGGCGCAGGCGAAGCCTTACGTGATCCTGATTTCGCTGGATGGATTTCGGTACGACTACGCGCAGAAATATGGGGCGAAGAATTTGTTGGCGCTTGCGGCCCGGGGCGCCAGCGCTCCGCAGGGGATGATTCCGTCCTATCCTTCGATTACATTTCCGAACCACTACACAATCGTTACCGGGCTTTATCCGGAACACCACGGGATTGTGGCGATGACGTTTTACGATCCGGCGCGGAAGGAGCACTATTCGTTCCGAGATGCGCAGAAGGCTACTGACGGCAGTTGGTATGGCGGCGTGCCGCTATGGTCGCTGGCGGAAAAGCAGGGGATGCGAAGCGCTTGCTTTTTCTGGCCTGGCTCGGAGGCGGAAATTGCGGGGGAGCGGCCGACGTACTATCTGAAATATGACGACAGCTTTCCGGATGAGAAGCGCGTGGAGCAGGTTGCCGCGTGGCTGCAATTGCCAGCGGCGCAGCGGCCGCACTTCATTACGCTTTACTACGCGAATGTGGATCACGCCGGGCACCAATTCGGGCCGGACGCGCCGGAAACCGCGGCGGCCGTGCAGCACGTGGATGAAATGATCGGGCGGGTGGAAACGGAAATAGAGAAATTGCCGCTGCGGGTTGATGTGATTGTGGTGGCCGATCACGGCATGGAAAATTCGGCGGGCGATTGGATCACGCTGGATAAATTTGCCGACCTTTCGGATTTCGAAACCGATGGGCCGCTGCTTTATCCCAAGAGCGAAGCGGCGGCGGAAGCAGCATATGAGAAATTGCGCGGGGCGAGCGACAAGTTTAGTGTTTACCGGCGGAGCGCGTTTCCGAAGGAGCTGCATTACGATTCGAATGCGCGCACGGGTGACCCGATTGTGGTGCCCAACGGGCCGTATTCGATTCGCGCGCACACGTTTCCCGGAGATGCGGGGCTGAGGCCGCCGACGAAGGGCGTTCACGGATTTGATCCTTACAAGATGAAGTCGATGCTGGCGATTTTTTACGCCGCGGGGCCGGATATAAAGCCGGGAACGACGGTCGCGCCGTTTGAGAATGTGGACATCTATCCCGCAATTGCGAAGATCCTGGGCTTGACGGCTGCGCCTGGGGATGGAAGCTTGAAGACGCTGCAGGGGATTTTGCAGCCGGCGCAGCCGGGGCAAACTCCGATGGCGCCGGGCAATATGCAGGCGACGCCGCATTGATGGTTCGAGTGTGCGTTGGGCGAGGGAATTCGGCGCAGATGCGTTAGATTGGCGGCCGTCGAAATCCGCCGCACAATTTTTCGATTCGCGCGGCGACTGCGAGAATCGCTTCCTCCTCCCACGGGCGACCCACGACCTGCACTCCGATGGGCAAGCCCTCGGGTGATTGGCTTACCGGCACAGACACTCCCGGCGTTCCCAGCAAGTTAAACCACTGCGAATAGGCCATGGCTTTTAAATATTCGAGCTTGCGTCCGGCGATGGTCCATTCGCGTTCGCCGTGGCGAAAGGCTGGAATCGCGCAGACGGGGCAGAGAAGAATCGGGAAGTCCTCCATCTGCGCAAGGAATCGGAGACGCAGGACGTCGCGCTCGAGGAGCGTGTTGAGAAGTTCGGTGGCGGTGAGCGGCGGCTCGGCGGCGACGCGCGCGCGAAAATCGCGGTATGTGGGGCTCAGGTCGTCCTCGCGGCCCTCCTGCATCGGAGAAAACGCCATTTGACCGGCGCGACCGAAGAGGTTGAACCAAAGCCGCCAGGCGCGGTCGAGATTTTCCGGGCGCCATGCTTCCACTTGAAATCCATCCTGACGGAGAGCGTCCGCGGCTTTGCGAACCGCGGCAGAGGTTTCCGGCGTGGTGGGTGTGGCGTCGTCCTCTTCAAAGTAGGCGACGCGAAGTTTGCGCACGGAGTCGTGAGTCCATTGGCGCGATGGCACGGGCGCTGAAGAAGGATCGCCCGGATCTGGTCCGGCCATAACTTCAAACAGGAGCGCGGCGTCGGCAACGGTTCGCGCCATCGGCCCCACTACACCGAGGTATGTGAACGGTCCTGCAGAAGCGGGGAAATGGCCTGTGCAGGGAACGCGGCCTGGCGTGGGTTTCAATCCACAGATTCCACTAAAGTGCGCGGGGATGCGTATCGAACCTCCGCCGTCGCTGCCTACTCCTCCGGCTGAGCAGCCTGACGCGATTGCTGCGGCTTCGCCTCCGCTGGAGCCGCCGGGAGTGCGCGCAAGATCCCACGGATTATTGACGCGGCCATAAATCAAGTTGTCCGTTTCATACGCCATCAGAAATTCAGGGACGTTGGTGCTGCCGAGAACGATTGCGCCGGCGGCGCGGAGCCTTGCCACCAGCGGGGCGTCCGCGACCGCGACGCTCGTTTTTCGCAGCCGGCTGCCACATTCGGAGGGGAAATCGGCGACGTCAATTGAGCTTTTGATCGTGATGGGCACGCCGTGAAGCGCGCCAAGCGGGGACGGCGCACCCGACCTTACGCGCCCTGGATTTGCGGCAACCTGTGCGGCAGCCTCCGCCTTTTGAGCTTGCGCGCGGGCGGCCTCGAAATCGGTGCGGGCGAATGCGTTCAGACTGGGATTCAGCCGCTCGATGCGCGCAATGTGCGCCTCAACCAATTCTACCGGCGAGATTTTCCTCGCGCGCACGCCATCCGCCATTTCCACAGCACTCAGAAAGTTCAGATCGCTCATTCGGGGATCGGGGGATGGCCGGTATACGTCGGATTCCGCGTGAAGTTTCGTTTCATTGGCACCGACGAGTTTAGCATGCAGAGATTGCGTCTGAACGGTTGAACGGAAGCGGGAGCGAATAGCCCGAGCCGACGAAACGGCGAAATGCGACGGCGCCAATGCAAAACCACGATGGCGTTGACTGGCGCAAGACACAGAATCCGTCGGGACATTTGATGTACCCGGCTGGGGCGCTTTTTCGCGATTGACGTATGGCTTCACCGGCAGGCCCTGCAACGGTTTCCACGGCCTTGTTGCTGCGAAACCCCTCGCGAAACGTTAGAATACCCAGGGCTTCGTTCCACTGAGGACTTCATGAACCGTGTAATTCGATTCGCTGTTCCCCTGGGTGTGCTGGCGTGTGCGCTTGCGGGAGCAAGCCAGCAGAAGAAGCATTCCGCCCCGGCGGCGCAGAAAACGGAAGTGGCCGCGCCAGCGCCCCCGAGCCCGCGTGCGCGCGCGGCGCGCGACAATAATATTGGCGTGGCGCTAATGAATCGCCAGCAATTCGAATCCGCGCTGGGAAAATTTCAGGCAGCCTGCATCGAAGACCCGGAATCAGATACCGCCTGCTTGAACATGGGCGTCGCGCAATTGAATTTGCAGCGTTTTGACGAGGCGCGAAAGGTTCTTGGGAAATCCAGCGAGCGAAACCCGAAAGATCCTTATGCCTGGTTCAATTCCGGCTTGATCGAAAAGGCCGAAGGCAACGGAGATGCAGCCATTTCGGATTTCCAGAAAGTGGCGGAGATCGATTCCGCGGATGCCGATACACAATATTTCCTTGGACTGCTGTATTCGCAGCAGCAGCAATACGCCAAGGCGATTGCCAGCTTTCAAGATGCTCTGAAGCTGAACCCATTTCATCTTTCAGCCGTGTTTGGCATGGCGCAGGCGCAGCAACGGTCCGGCGAAAAAGACGCGGCGAAAGCAAACCTCGAAAAATTCCAGCACATGTCCGCGGATAAAGTGGGTAAGCCCATCAGCTTCGTTTACGGCGAGCAGGGAAAATACTCGCTGGCGCAAACGATGATTCCCTCGCCCGAGGCTGTGCCGGCGGCGATACCCGTTCATTTCGTGAACGTGACTTCGCTCTCTGGGCTGCCCGTGCAAGTGAAGGCAAAAGCGGAAGTAGCGAATGCGCCGGCCACGCCGGGCGCCGGCGCGGGTGCAGAAGCTCAGACACTTGCGGATTTTCTGGGCAGCGGCGCGTGCATCATTGATTACGACGGCGACGGGAAGCCGGACATTTTTCTGGTCAACGCGGATGGGAAGGGGAATTCGGCGCTCTATCGCAACACGGGCGGCGGCAAATTTGTGAATGCGACGAAGGCGGCTCAGCTCGAATTTCACGGGCAGGGAACCGGCTGCGCCGTGGGCGATTACGACAACGATGGACATCCCGATCTTGCCGTCAGCTCCAATGGGCGCGTGGCGCTCTTTCACAACGAGGGGAATGGCACGTTCAAGGATGTGACCGATACGGCGGGAATTCACAACGATGGCCTCGCGCTTGGCCTCACTTTCATTGACTACGACCATGACGGCGACCTGGACCTTTATGTGACGCGCTTTCAGGATTTTCCCCTCGGCGATGCTTCGCAGCCCTTTTCGTTCCCGCTGGATGCCCCCGGGCCGGGCAATATTTTGTGGCGCAACAATGGGAACGGCACTTTCGTGGATTGGACGAAGGAACCGGGACTTGCGGGCAGCGGGCCTTCGGTTGCGGCGATCGGCAGCGACATCAATAATGACCGCGCGATAGATTTCGTGGTGACGGGCTGGCAGAAATCCCCGACAATTTTTTTCAACCAGCGCGAAGGCGCGTTTCGCCCGGCGAATCCCTGGGTTTCGGCAATGCCTGCCCCCACGGCGGGGGCTGCCGCGCTCGATTTCGATAAGGACGGCTGGATGGATCTGGCGTTCACGCATTGGGGCGAGCCGGGGCTGAGCCTGTGGCGAAATGTGGAGGGGAAATCGTTTGAGCGCGTGACATTGCCGGAGCTCGGGTGGATGCGCGGGTGGGGTGTTGCGCCGCTGGATTACGACAACGACGGTTGGGTCGATCTGGTTGCCGTGGGCGAAACATTTTCAGGAGAAGGCCGCGTGGCGCTGCTGCGCAACGAAGGGCCTGCCGGGTTTCGCGACGTGACGGCAGAAACGGGACTCGATAAGGTCGTGCTTCACAATCCCCGAGGCGTGGTCGCCTTTGATTTCGATGGGACCGGCGCAACCGATTTACTGATTACGCAAAATAACCTCCCGCCCGTGCTGCTAAAAAATATCGGCGGCAACAAATACAATTGGATCGAGCTGGCATTCAAAGGCAGCAACGACAGCCGCACTGGCACGGGCGCGAAAGTGGAAGTCTCCGCCGGACCGGTGCAACAGAAATGGGAAATTCCAGGCGCTTCCGGCTATCTGGGGCAGGGCCCTGCGGAAATTCATGCAGGCCTCGGCGACGAGCGCGAAGCCGACGTGGTTCGCATGCTTTGGCCCACCGGCGTGCTGCAGGATGAATTGCAGGTGCGGGCCGGGAAGCGCGCCGAAATCGCGGAAATCGATCGCCGGGGAAGTTCGTGCCCTATTGTTTTTGTGTGGAACGGAACGAAATTCGAATTTCTTGCCGACATGATCGGACCGGGAATCGTGGGCCACTGGGTCGGCCCCGGACAGCGCAACACGCCGGACCCGGATGAATATTTCAAAGTGGCGGGCTCGCAGGTGGCCAAGCGGGAGGATGGCCGCATTGAATTTCGCATGCTGGAACCGATGGAGGAACTCGACTATCTCGATCAGGCGCGCCTGCTGGCGGTGGATCACCCGAGCAATGTGGAGGTCTGGCCCAATGCACGATTCCTGAGCAGTCCGCCATTCCCGAAATTCAAAGTGATCGCGAGCGACAGCGCGCATGCACCCGCCGGCGCATGGGATGAAAACGGGCGCGACGTCCTGCCGCTGCTGCTGGAGCGCGATCGAAAATATGTGACCGATTTTCCGGCCGAGCCTTACGCGGGCTTTGCCGCGATGCATTCGTTGACGCTCGATCTTGGTCCCTGGGATTCTTCGCATCCCTTGCGCCTGCTGATGGATGGGTTCACGGACTATTTCAGCGCGAGTTCGATGTATGCAGCATGGCAGGCCGGCATCGCGCCGATTCCCCCGTTCGTGGAAGCGCTGGATGAATCGGGCAAGTGGGTTCGCGTGCAGGACGACATGGGTTTTCCCGCAGGCCTGGCACGCACGATGATCGCGGATCTGACCGGCAAGATTCCCGCCGGAACACGAAGAATCCGCATCACGACGAATTTGAAAATTTATTGGGACCGCATTCGCGTGGATAATTCCGCGCCTGACGTTGCGTTCCGCGCGACGGAGGTGCCGCTGGCGAGCGCCAATCTGAGATTCCGCGGCTACCCGCGCGTGGTGGAACACAATCCGAAAAACGATCTCACGTATATTTACGAGGATGTGAGTTTGACCGGCCCGTACACGAGGCAGACGGGAAATTACACGCGCTACGGCGACGTGACGCCGCTGGTTCGCGCGGTGGACGATGAATATGTGGTGTTCGGCTCCGGCGACGAAGTGGCGGTGGATTTCGATGCGGCGCATCTGCCCGAATTGCCGGCCGGATGGACGCGCGATTATTTCTTCTACTCCGATGGCTTCGCGAAGGATATGGATTTTTACGCGGCGCACGGCGACACGGTGGCGCCGATGCCTTGCCACACGCTCGTGCCGTACCCTTATCCGAACGGACTGGCGTACCCCGAGGACGAACAGCACATCAACTACCTGCTGGAATACAACACGCGGAGCGTGGCGAGCCCGGCGGGATCGAAATTCCTTTTCACGTATCCCGACTCACGCCCGCGCTGATTTATTTCCTGGCGGCTGCGGCCTTCGGCGCGTGTGCGTCCGAACTGGGACGCGTCATCAACGCGACAAATTCCCTGTAAAACTTCTCGTTGTCGAGATCAACCTGCACTTCCGCGAGCGGGCCGTGCAAGTCGGGCTGCTGGCCGGGAAGGTAGACGAGCGTGTCGCCGTACGTCGGTCCGTGGTCAATCGAGACGTCCACATACATTTTCACGCTTCGCGTGATGATGGCTGGATCGAGCCATGCCGCGGCGGCAAGTTCGTCCCAAAGATAGAGGTAGTTCGGTCTGCCGTATTTTGAGACGTACTGCGCGGCGGGCGAGGTTCCCTTGGCGATTTCCGCCATCATAGCGTCGCTCATGCGCGTCTTGATGGAGATATCCACGGTGGTGATGACGATGCGCGGCCAGGGCGAGCGAAGCACGCGGCGCGAGGCTTCAGGGTCCATCCAAAGATTAAATTCGCGATGCGGAGTTTTCGTGAATTCCGGATCGTCAGTGATGGGGTTGATGCTGCCGCCCATGAGGACGAGTTCTTTCGCAAGCGACGCAAATTGAGCATCAATCGCCTGAGCAAGAGCGAGATCCGTGAGCGGGCCGCCCTCGTAAATGGTGACTTCATGCGGATACTTGTGAACCATGCGAATCAGGAAATGCGCGGCATCTTCATGTGAAGGTTTGGTGGTTGGCGCACCCTCGGGCAGGGGGGGGATTTCCCTTGGGCCGTGAACCGGATGGCCGAAATTCCATGCGCCTTGATAAACGATTTCGCCGTAACGCTTCTCCCACTGCGCGGTTTCCTCTTTCGAATTGACGAGAGGAAACTCGGCGCCGGGGAGGACCGGAATGTCGGTTCGGCCGATGAGTTCGAGCAGGCGCAGCGTGTGCGCGACCTCCTCATCGCGCCAGGCGTCGCCGGTCACTACCGTAATGCCAAGCACCTGCGTTTCCGGGGAATCGATCAGGGTGAGGAGCGCCTGCATGTCGCTGCCGCCGGGGCCGGCGGAGTCCTGGTCAATGATGATCTTGCGTTTCGATTGCGCGCCGGCGGGAAGCGCGGAGAAGAGGAGAACCGCGAGGACGATACAAGCGATTGCCAGGAGGCGGACGGCGAGAGTCGAAATTCGCGCGTTGCCAGATTTGTTGTGATTGGGAATAAATGCCGCCTTTTCAGTTCTGAAGCTTACTGGAAATTCCAATGCGCGGGGACAAAAATTCCCAAAATCAGAAGCCCCACCCTTTAGACGAAAAGGGTGGGGCACCCGCTGGTTAAAGCCGGGCGAATCTTTAGAACTGGAAGCGGGCGCCAGCCTGGAAAGCGAAGGGCGTGCCGCCGGGAGCGAGTTGATCGAGAGTTCGGTAGCCGGGCGTATTGGCGGGCGTGGGAATGGCCGTCAAAGCCGGGCAAGAAAGATTCGAGTACAAGGCCGCATTGACGGGAGTGCACACGGCGTTGCTGGAGGGCCCGACGAAACCGGAAACGTCAGGATCCGAGTACAGGTTGCTGGCGTTCGACACGTTAAAGAAATCGGCGGAGAAACGGAGCGAGTAGCGTTCGCCGAGCTTGAGGTCCTTGCTGATGCGCATATCCCAATTGAAATAATAAGGCTGGCGTCCGGGATAGTCAGGCAGGAGGAAGGGCGAGCCGCTCCCGAGCTGGACGGTGGGGCGATCGTTATTTGAAAACTGGTTGATTACCCCATCGCCGTTTGTATCCACGGTGTAGTAGGCGGGATAGGCGATGCCGCTATGAGCGATGATGTTCGTACTCCATGTGAAACCCCACGGCAGATCGGCGACGACGCCCGATTTGAAAGAATGCGTGATATCAAGGCCATCACGACCATAATCCAGATTCAAATTGAAGGGATCCTGCGGGCCGAAGAAGGTTTCGGTGTCACGCTCGCTGGAAGCGTTGGCAAAATTGCGCGACCAGGTGTAGTTGGCGAAGAACTGGTAATGCTCGGCGAAGCGCTTGTTTACGGCGACGACGAGCTCGTGGTAATTGCCGTGGTCAAAGCTGGCGAGTTCGTTACTGGAGAATAGCGACGGATCGAAAGCAAAGGCAAACGGAGACCATGTGCCGTCTGAATTTTGAGAGACTTCGCCGGAGAGAAGCGTGCGGCCAAGTGAATCGCTACCCATGGGGATAAAGTTTCGATACCAGTTGGTGGTGGAGAAGCCGCCGGTACGCAAATGAGTGGAATGGACGAACGCGTAGTTCACAGAAAAGGACCAATTGTTCGCGAGTGAGTGTTCGACGCCGACAGTGAGATTGGAAACGCGCGGATTTTCGAAGCTGGGGTCCACGTAGCTGATACCCGGGCAACCGGCGACGCTATCACAAAGGCCACTTGCGCCGATGGAAAGAGAAGACGGGAAAAGGTACGGAAAGTCCGCGTTCGCCGTCCCCGAGCTGCCAATCAGGGGCGCGCAGAATTCAAAGAATGCTTGCGGGCAGAACACAGTTGTCTGCTTGGAGGTGCCGACGGTGGGGAAGAAAATCAAAGGAGTTTGCGCGTAGTAGTAGCCCCAGGCGCCGCGGACGACGGTGGGATGCTCGGTGCCGCCAACGTTCCAGGCGAGGCCAACCCTGGGGCCAAACTGCTTGTAGTCGTTGGGGACACCTTGAGGAGGCGCAACGGATTTACTGCCGCTGATGCCTTGGCCAACCCACACCTGGGCGCCAGGAATCGCGGATTGAGGCTGAGGATTTGAGGTTCCGTCCCAGCGAAGGCCGTATGTGACCGTGAGCCTGGGGGTGAGCTGCCATTTATCCTGCCAGTAGAGACCGGTGCCCGTCTGAAAATTGTTCTTGAGCGTGTTGGCTTTGAATATATTCGCGTTGTTCAGGGCAAGACCCTGGATGAAGAAAGACGGCGTGGATTCGAGGGTACCGCTTGAGGAAGAAAGGCCAGGGCACCAGGCCGCACCAGGGACCGGCTCAAAATCGCAAAGAGTGTTGAATTCGTATTCGCCGACGCTCCAGCCGGCAAAGATGTCTTTGCGATCTTCGAAGGAGTCCACATCGCCGCCGAACTTCATATCGTGCTTTCCAAAGGAATAGGAAAAGTTGTCGGCGATCTGGAGTTTTCCGGCGTCGTTGTTGCCGGGGAGATAAAAGCGTTCGCCAAAGGATGCACCGGTCTGATTGATCAGGATTTGAGGAGCGCCATTATCAATCGCATGACGCTTGCGAGTTTCACCGCTGATCTCCACGCGGAATTCGTTCACTTTGGGGCCGAGCGCTGTGGTTAAGGCAAACACTCCGCCAATTCCCTGATTGACGAAATTTTCTGCAGCACCGATGGAATAGGGTGTTTCCGTTTGTCCCTGGCCGCCGGTGAAACCATTGGTGTGGTTGCGGCTGCCGAGCCCGCGCAGGCTGAAATGGTTTGCGGGGCTGAACTGATAATCGTAGTGGCCGAGGAGAGTAAAGAAATTCTGGTATTGATTATGAGGGCCGTTCAAGTCGGCAAAGGTAGCGACCCCGTAACATGCGGGCAGAAGGGCCTGGCCGATGGCAGCAGAGCCGCCGCAGGCCGGCGGAAGAACGTTGGTGCTGCCCGAAGGCGGCGCGGCGATAATCGGGCCAGCCGAGGCGAGAAACGCGGAACAACCGACGGTAGTGGCGTCGGTACACAGGACTGTATCGAGAGGACCATTTTCGCGCTGGATATCCGAGGAAAGAAACAGGAACTGGCGATCTTTGTGGATCGGGAAGCCGACCGAGCCGCCAAATTGATTTTGGTTGTCGATGTTGGAGGGGTTGCCGAGGGCGTCGTTCGCAGTGAGCGCTCCGCCGCGATAATATTCGTGGGCTTCGCCGTGCATGGAGTTGGTGCCAGATTTCGTGACGACGTTGAGCAATCCGCCGGTGGCACGGCCGAACTCCGGCGCGAAGCCGTTGGTGACTACCTGGAATTCCTGGACCGCTTCGAGCGGGACGGTGAGGTTTTTGGTTTCCAGAGAACCGAAATTTTCGCCGAAATAATTGTTGAAGCTGTCTGCGCCGTCAATGACCAGGCCGGAGTAGTCGCTTTGCTGACCACCCATGCGGAGGCCGCCGCGCAACCCGGGGACAACCTGGACGGTGGGAGAGAGTTGCGCGAGATCGCGATAATCGCGGCCCGGGAAGGGAAGGTTTTGCACGTCCTCGGAGTTGATGAGTTGTGTGATTCCAGCTGTGGACGTATCCACGACGGCGCCAGAGCTGGCGGTGACTTCCACGGATTGCTGCTGCGATTTCAGAGGCATGACCACATCGAGACTGTAGGACGAGCCGATGCTGACATCGATTGCTTTCACCGTGGTAAGGGCAAAGCCGGTGGCTTCGGCGACCAGGGTGTATTCTCCGGGGGAGACGTTTTCGAAGTCGTAGCCGCCATCGGCTTCAGAAGTCAATTCCCGCCGGATGCCGGTGGAAGGATTGGTGAGCGTCAACTTTACATTCGGGACGGCGGCTTTCGTGGTGTCATAAATGGTGCCATGGATGGCGCCATTTTGAAGGTTTTGCGCGCGCATGCCGGGAGCAAATGTGAGGAGCAACGCGGCAATGAAAAGCGGAATAAATACCCTGGAAATTTTCGTCATCATCAATTCTCCCTGAATGCGGTTTCAGTGAATTGGCTCGGATGTGCTGCCGATTTCGGCAAACCTATTGCTCGTAAAGCGAGTGAATTAGGGACTGCCCGATGGATCGATACGCCAAGGCCCAATTCCCGGATGAAAGGCCGGGCCACAGCGAAAGGAGGATTGCGATTTATGAAATATACTGCCAAGGCTGTTGTGAGCCAAATCCGTCGCGCTGCGATTCCCACCCCAGGGAATGCAGTGCTGTTAAGTTAGCGCCCCGAATTTTGGGAGTCAAGCGGAAAGGTACACCGAGAAATTTGAATGTAGAGGATTTTTTGAATTTGCGAAGTGGGATTAAGGAATGGAATAGTGCCGAATTGGAATATTAGCGGACGATTCGCGGAAATATAGATGAGGCAACGCTGGGTTTCGATCGTGCGAATGGCGCTGGTTGCCGCCGGCGTGCTGGCCTGCGCCACGGGCGACATGTTTGTGGCGCGGCTGCGCGCGTTGGAGGCGCAGGCGCAACAATCGCAAGCGGCTGGAGCGGCGGGCGTGCCGGGCCGGCGCCGAACAAACGAGGGAAATCCCTTTGGTGTGCAATTCCACGACATCACGCGGGAGGCGGGGATTCATTTTCACCACGAACGCGCAGCTTCCCCGGAAAAACTCTATACCGAGACGATGGGTGCGGGCGTTGCCTGGATTGATTACAACCAGGATGGCTATCTGGATGCATTTTTTGTGAATAGCGGCTACACACCTTACTTTCATCCTGCGGAGCCGCCGCAGCCGGCGCTTTATCGCAACAATGGAGACGGATCGTTTACCGACGTGACTGTGGCCAGCAAAATCCACACCGATGGAACTTTTTTCATGGGTGTTGCTGTGGGCGATTACGACAACGACGGCTATCCCGACATTTATATTACCGGCTACAGGCATTCCGTGCTGCTGCACAACAATGGCGACGGGACGTTTACGGACGTGACGGTGGCCGCCGGCGTGGGCAACGATGGCGCGTGGGGAACGGCGGCGGGATGGTTCGATTACGACGGCGACGGAAAGCTGGACTTGCTGGTGACGAACTACGTCCAATTCGATGAGGATCACCCCGTTTCGTGCGGAGAAACCAAACCGGGATATCGCGCTTACTGCCATCCGGACAGCTTTCACGGCGCTTCGATGCGGCTGTACCACAATAACGGCGACGGAACGTTTAACGACGTGACGGAGAAAGCGGGCCTGGTGAACGGCGATGGAAAAAGTCTCGCCGTGGTGCTGGCGGATTTGAATGGTGACGGATGGCCGGACATTTTTGTCGCCAACGATACGCAGCGAAATTTTCTCTACATCAACAACGGCAACGGGACGTTTCGCGATGCGAGCTACACGTCGGGGGCGGGGTTCAGCGAAGAGGGCCGGCCCGAAGCGGGGATGAGCGCCGACGCCGCCGACCTGCGGAACAACGGGATGTTCGATTTATACGTGAGCCATCTGGATTTCGAGCTGAACCGGTTGTACCTCAATAATGGCAATGCGATTTTTACGGACGACACGATTCGATCAGGGCTGGGGCAGAGCAACATGCTGGAGAGTTCGTTTGGCGCCAGGTTCTTCGATTTCGATAATGACGGGTGGCGAGACTTGCTGGTGACCAACGGCCACATCCTGGACAATATTCCGCTCTATCACCCGCAGGTGAGTTATGCGGAGGAGCGAAGACTGTATCGCAACACGGGAGAAGCGCACTTTGTGGATGTGACGAACACACAAGGTTCGGATTTTCGCGCGCCGCGCGTAGGCCGGGGGCTCGCCGTGGGCGATTACGACAACGATGGTTGGCTCGATTTCCTGGTGAACAACAATGGGCAGGAAGCTCAGCTTTTCCGGAACGAGGGACAGAGAAATGCTTCGGTGGGTGGCGTGGTGACAAGGAATCACTGGTTGGGCGTGCGCCTCGTGGGAACGAAGAGCAACCGCGACGCCGTGGGAGCGCGGCTGAAACTGACGGCGGGAAATTTTTCAAGCTTCGACCAGGTGAAGGGGGGAATGAGTTATATGTCCGCGCAGGACCC
>Ga0070765_100000285_pt1 | contig 30448 bp, 16 predicted proteins | sample HubBroMetageWFT5_FD_71516 | JGI IMG/M metagenome (GOLD analysis project Ga0070765, IMG submission 71516) | Warmed and freeze-thawed soil microbial communities from the Hubbard Brook experimental Forest, New Hampshire - Hubbard Brook CCASE Soil... | ecosystem: Environmental > Terrestrial > Soil...
CCGCCTTCCGTCCAATACGCGCTCTTGGTGGGGAATAAATCATGGACGCGGGTCATCACGTCTGGATTTCCCATGTAACCGTGCCAGGCAATGCCGTCGGTGTATTTGTTGACCAGGGGATCGCTCAGCTCGTCGATGGCGCGGCCCATCAGGTTGTAATTGTGGTCGAGTATCCAGATCTTGGTGTCCAGAAGACTGCGTTCCAACGCGGGCCCAAGATATTTCGCGATGAATTCGATTTCATATTCCTGTCCCCACAACGCCGCCGGCATCCTACCGTCCTGGTCAGTATCGACTTCGTTCTGAATGGTTACGGCGTTAATTTTTACGCCCTCGGCAAGATAACCGTGCAGGAACCGCACAAAGTAGTCCGCGTAGCTGGGCAGATATTTCTTGCGCATGGACCCGCCGAGCATGGACCCGTTGGCCTTCATCCACCCCGGAGGACTCCATGGCGTGGAAAACAGAAACATGTCCGGATTCGTTTCGCGTGCCGCGCGAAGCATCGGAAGGATGTATCCGCGATCGTGATCGATACTGAATTTTGTCAAATCCGGATCGGGTTCCAGGCTTTCATCAAAGTTGTAGGCGTTTATGGAATAGTCGCTGGCTCCGATGCAGGTACGCCCAACCGAAAGGCGGAGTCCGGTGTTGCCAAACAACTCGGAATACAACGCCTGCCGGGCCTTGACGGACATTTGAGAGAAGAGGTAGCAAGAAGAGTCGGTAAACGCGGCGCCGAAACCGAGGATGTCCTGATATTGCTTGGAAGGATCGATTTGGATGGCTGCCAGGCCGTCACTTGGGGTGGCACGCCATTCGGGAGCCTTGAGTTCCTCAAATTTGCGGTCTTTGGAAGTGGACCACGCGTGGACCTTATTAACGGCATTAACGGGGGCCTTCCCCCAAAGTAGTGAAGTATTGGTAACAGCTAGCGAACCGGCGGCGGCAACACGAATAAAGTCCCTACGGGTGCTGCGTGACATGGTGTCCCCTCTCGACTTAAGGCGATTATTCCTGCACACATATGCGCATCCATAGGCCTAAGACAAACGATTGTCGTAAGATTATTCACGAATAGGCCAATTTGGCAATGGGGAAGAAGGGGTTAGGGGCCCAGGTTGGCGTTTTTGGGGCCAGTCGTGTAGTCAAACGATTAACCAGATGCCAATAATCGCATTTTCTGCTTGACAACCACCGGGCAAAGGGTCTGTAATGCCTTCAGATTAGTGCAAATCCATTAGGAAGTAACTAAGACAACCGTTTGCCTGTCGAGGGCCGGTGGCTGTAAAAGGTGCGAAGCTTTACAGCCACGTGGGTTGTGGATTGTTCGGTCGTTCCTGGGGAACCTCGCTTTGAGTGGTGCCGGCGAGCGCATTTGAACTCGAAGGTTGGAGGAACTCAACAATATGAAGAGCGTATTTCGCTTTGCGGTATTGCTTTTTGTGGTATTTGGCACGACCAGGGGTGTGCTTGCGCAGAGTACGAACTCTGGTGACATTCGTGGAACGGTAACGGACTCCTCCGGCGCGGCGCTGGTAGGAACAACCGTTACTCTCACCAACGTTGACACGGGTGAAAACAAAGACTTCATCACCAACGAGAATGGTATTTACGACACGGTCTCGACGCGCCCCGGAAAATACACGCTCACCTTCTCGAAGCCCGGCTTCAAAAAGCTGACCCGCGGCCCCATCGAACTGCAAGTGTCGGTAATTACGGTGGACGCGGCGCTGGAAGTGGGCGCCATATCCGAAGTAATCAACGTCGAAGACACTGGTACTGCGCCGTTGCTGCAGACGGAAAACGCGCAGCAGGGAACAATCTTAGAGGGCAAGGTAATTAACGAACTGCCGCAGATCGGCGCCGGAATCACCGGCAACGATTGGGCGAACTTCAATATCTTCCTGCCCGGAGCTTCCAGCGCGCCGTCGCAACCGATGTCGGAAGGAAGCGGAGCGTACAACGCGGGAGATGCCGTTGCCATCAATGGCAATCTACCGAACTACGCGAACTTCCTTGCGGACGGGGCGGTGGTGGTGTTGCCCGTCAGCGGCAACGTAGACAATTCGGTTTTCGAGAGTATTTCCGAAGTTCAAGTGACCACCTCTAATTTCTCCGCCCAGTACGGCATCGGTGGCGCCGTGTTCAACCAGATCAGCAAGAGCGGAACAAACCGCTTTCACGGATCGGCCTACGAGTATTGGCAGAATGACGTTCTGAATGCCCGGCCGTTTTTCGCGGATCCACACAGCGTTGTGCCGCTGGTACGGTATAACGAATGGGGCGGCTCCGTTGGCGGACCGATCATCAAAAACAAGCTATTTTTCTTCTTCGTTCGCGACAAGATTACGAACAACAGCGCCGGGGCTCAGCACGTGAGCACCGTACCCACGCTTGCCGAAAGAGGTATGGGAACGGCAAACCCAGGTGAGTACGACTTCGGCGGTACGCCGACTCTTTACAATCCGCAGTCAGCCGGAATCGGCGGAGTGCGTACTCCATTTGCCGGCAACATCATTCCTTCCAACCTGATCGATCCCGTGGCGGCAAAGACTTTGGCCTTCTATCCTTTGCCTAACGCGCCGGGAACGGCTGTCGCAGGTTTCCCTGGAGAGGTTCAGAACAACTTCGTATTCACTTCGCCGTCGGAGAACCCCAATCTTCGGTACTTTGGGCGAATCGACTACGACATGACAGACAACAATCGAGTGATGTTCTCGATCACAAATAAGAACAACCCTGGGAAGAACATCAACCAGCTGCCGTGCCCGCTAAATTGTTTTTCCGGGGACATTGACGGCTACAACGTCCAACTTTCCGACATCTGGACTCTAAGCCCGACGTTGGTGAACGAGTTCCGCATGGGCTATACGAAGCAAGGTAACTGGTTCGTTCCGCAGACCATCGGATTCGACGCTGCGAGCACGCTGGGATTGCAGTATGCGAAAGCCGATATCTTTCCGACGTTTAACGTCAGCGGCGCGTGCTGCACATCCTTGCAGCCCGGCACAAACGCGATCTACATCGAAAACCTGTACAACCCATCCGACGTGATCACGCTGATCAAGGGCAAGCACATCTTGCACTTCGGCGTTGAGGTGCTGATGGGCCAAGGAAACACCACGCCATGGGGCAACGTGGACGCCGGGCAGTTTACCTTTACCGGCCAGTACACGCAGCAGAACGGCACTGGTGCAGGTGGAGCGGGCCTCGCGGACTTCCTATTGGGCTACGTACATAACTGGACGGCGACCAACCAGGCCGTGACGTATATGCGGCTGAAGAGTCCACAACTGTTCGTTCAGGATGACTTCAAGGTTCGTCCGAACCTGACAGTCAATCTCGGCTTGCGCTATACCGCAACGACAGGCATGACCGAGTTGCACAACGCCATCGGTGGATTCGATCCGGATCTCGTGAACCCCTATAACGGTGCACTGGGTTCCATGTGGTTCGGCGGTCAGATTGACCGCACTTCACTGCAAAAGCCGATTTACAATATCTTCCTACCGCGCGTTGGCTTTTCGTGGGCTCCTGGGAGGTTCCAGAACACCACGGTGCGAGGCGGCTTTGGAATGTACTCGTATAACTTCAGTGAGGACACCTACGGTCAGGGACTCGGTGCCGGCTCTTTGGGAACCAACACCGGCAGCGCCACGGACGTGAACAACGGCGCTGGTCCGACGCCACTGATCAACCTGAATGCCTCCGCTGCGACTGCCGCACCGATCCTCAATTACGTTGTTGGATCGCCAGCCGCAAGGGAGCCGCTGACTTACATCAATCCGGTATCCCCGTCCAACGTCACCTACACGCCCTATAACGTTCCGGTGGGCAGAATCAATGAATGGAGCCTGAGCATCGAACACCAATTTGCTCGGGACTTCCTGGCGTCGCTTGCCTACGTGGGCAGCCACGGCAGCAATCTGCAATTCCCAACGGACATCAACCAAATCACCAGTCCGGCTGGACTGGCGGCGGGCCCGGACAACCAGTCCTTCCGTCCGTTCCCGTTGTTTGGAAACATCACCGGAAACAATTACAACGGCATCTCCAACTACAACTCGCTGCAGGTGCAGCTCAACAAACGCTACTCCAACGGCCTGACCTTCCAGTTCAACTATGTTTGGTCGCACTTCCTGGATGATCAGGATTCTGCCGGATGGGGCAGCCGCGGAGGCACGCAGAACTGGCAGATTGGAAACGATCCAGCCGCAAACTACGGGAATTCGAACTTCGATATCCCGAACGCTTTCAAGGGCATTGTTTCGTACGAACTACCGTTCGGCACGGGCAAACGCTTTGCTGGAAGCGATAACGCGGTAGTGAACACTCTGGTCGGCGGGTGGCGTATATCCGGAACCGTCCTATACCAGAGCGGCAACCCGTTCACGGTTATCGACTCCGTGAACAACAGCTATTCCGGCTGCGGCGGCGGATGCACCTGGTATCCCAACGTTGTCGGGAATGCCATGGCCAATGTGCCAGCCGGCTATTACTTCAACACAGCGGCGTTTGCTGTTCCGGCAAACGGGACGTTCGGGGATTCGGGCAGAAATACCTTGCGCGGACCTCGCTTGTCCGTCTTTAACTTCTCGCTTGCCAAGGGCTTCCACTTCAAGGAGCGCTTTGGTTTGGAACTTCGGGCGGACTTCGTGAACGTTTTCAACCACCCGAGCTTCCAGCCACCCAGCAATGACATCAGCCAACCCGCGACCTTCGGAACGATCAACGCGTCGGAGACGGCCGGTGGTACCACGGTTGCTCCTCGCAGCGGACAACTTAGCGCCCGCTTCACCTTTTAACCCCGTAGCACCCCTGGAGAGGACGGCCTTCACCCCGCCGTCCTCTCTTTTTTTGGAGAGAACGAAACAGCGACACCCTGGGAGATGCGAACTTCTCGCCGTATACTAACGACATGAGGATAGGAGCAGCGGTTGTTCTACTGTCAGTGAGACTGTTGAGTGTCACCAGTACAGGCTTCTCGCAAACTCCTCCAAGCCACCAGCAACAAATCGAATCGCACAAAGCCCAAGCACAGGCATATTTAAGTCAGAACAGGCCGGACCTTGCGGCGGGCGAGTTCAAGGCCCTCGTTGCGCTCGAACCAAACAATGCCGATGCTCGTGGCAATCTTGGCGTCCTGCTGTTTTTTCAGGGCGCGTATGCGGAAGCGATTCCTCAATTGCGGACCGCTTTAAAGTTGCAACCCACACTTTGGAAAATTCAGGCGCTTCTCGGTATGGCCGAGAAGCGGACCGGCGACGTCACGAACGCGCTCGTGGATTTGAATAAGGCGTTTCCAAAGGTGAAGGAACAGAAGATTCGCATCGATACCGGTATGGAGTTGATTGAGATTTATTCCGCGGCTGGCGAGTTGGATAAAGCGGCGGCGACGGTGGATGTTCTTCGCGAGTTGGATCCGACAAACGTAGAGATTATTTACACTGCGTATCGGATTTATTCCGACCTTCTTGACGAATCCAGGCTGAGCTTGTCCGTGGCGGGCCCAAACTCCGCGCGTATGCACCAGATGATGGCGCACGAACTAGCCAGGCAGGGCAGGACCGATGAGGCCATTGCGAATTACCGGCAGGCGCTGGCGATCAATCCGAATCTTCCCGGACTGCATTTCGAGCTTGCGGAAATGTTGAACAATCCCTCGATCGAAGGCGGCGCGGTGGAGGCGGAAAAGGAATACAAGGCGGCGCTGGCGATTAATCCTTTTGATGAGAAGTCGGAATGCAGGCTTGGTGATATCGCTGCGCAGCGCGGCGATCTGGAAGAGGCCAATACTCGTTATTCTCGCGCGCTGCAACTGCAGCCCAATGATCCGGAAGCAAACATTGGGATGGCCAAGGTGCTGATGTCAAGGAATCAGACGGAAAAAGCAGAGGCGCTTTTGAAGCGCTCCATCGAACTGGACCCTACGAGTTCGCTGGCGCATTTTCGTCTTAGCACGATTTACCGGCAGACGGGACGCGCCGACGATGCGAAGCGTGAGCTGGCGGAATATCAGAAATATAAGGATATGAAGGAAAAACTGAGAGACATATACCGTCCGATGCACCTGGAGCCGGGCAAGGAAGAGCCTGACGACGCTCATGCTCACAACTGAAGAGTTCAAAAATAAATTGAGAGAGTGCTGAATGTCGAAATCGTTGCTTACGCTAGCGCTGATGGTGCTGCCGGCTCTCCCGGCTGCGGCGAATTCAGCCTCTTATTACCCGGCGCGGCTGGAAGATGCGAAAGCGGTGTATCTGACGGCGGACAGCTTCGGCGTTCGTGGGGACGGCATCACCGACGATTCCGAGGCTCTGCAGAAGGCGATCAATAAGGTTCAAGAGACGACTAACCAGGGGATTCTGTTCATCCCCGCGGGCCGCTATCGATTGACCAAGACGATTTATGTCTGGCCGGGGATACGTTTGATCGGGTTTGGAGCGGCGCGCCCGGTGTTCGTGCTGGGTGCGAACACGCCCGGTTTTAACGGAGTCGCGCCTTCGTATATGTTATTTTTTGCCGGAGGTCGCCCGGGAGTTGGCAGGACACCGGCCAAGACTAAGGATGGCGCGGACGCCACTCCGCCGGACGCCAATCCCGGCACGTTTTATTCGGCGGTGAGCAATATCGATATCGAGATTAATGATGGAAACCCGAGCGCGGTTGGCGTTCGCGCTCGCTATGCTCAGCATTGCTTTTTGGCGCACATGGATTTTCACATTGGTTCGGGTCTCGCGGGAATTCACGATGGCGGGAACGTTGCAGAGGATGTTCACTTTTATGGCGGCAAGTACGGCATTTGGACGCGCAAACCATCGCCTGGATGGCAGTTTACGATTATTGACGCCAGTTTCGAGGGGCAGCGAGAAGCTGCCATTCGCGAGCACGAAGCCGGGCTGACGCTGATTCGCCCGCAATTCAAGAATGTCCCGAGCGCGATTTCCATCGACCCAAGATATTTCGACGAACTTTGGGTGAAAGACGCGCGCATGGAGAATATCAGCGGCCCGGCCGTAATTATCAGTAACGAGAATAATCCGCGCACGGAAATCAACATGGAGAATGTGGTGTGCAGCGGAGTTCCGATTTTCGTGTCGTATCGCGAAAGCGGAAAGCAAATTGCCGCGCCTGGGAAAATATACGGCGTGAAGACGTTTTCTCACGGATTTCATTTTGATGATATCGGCGCGATACCGGTGATTGCGGATGTCGTTGAAGTTTCGCCATTGAGCGCGTTTCCGGAGCCAGTGAAGTCGGATATCCGGGAGTTGCCGCCGATGGATACCTGGGTAAATCTCCGGACGCTGGGCGCTGTTGGCGACGGCGTTGCGGACGATACGGACGCTCTTCGGAAAGCGATCGCCGACCATCGCACCATTTATGTACCTTCGGGTCAGTATCGTGTGACGGATACGATCACGTTGCGGCCGGACACGGTGTTAATCGGCTTGCAGCCCAGCGTTACACGAATTCTGCTGGCCGATTCCACGCCTGCGTTTCAAGGCGTTGGCAGTCCCAAGCCGCTGCTGGAGGCCCCGAAAGGTGGCACCAACATTGTTGTGGGCATTGGGCTGTACACCAACGGCATCAATCCACGCGCAGTGGCGGCAAAATGGATGGCGGGGAAAGAGTCCATGATGAATGATGTGCGGTTCCTGGGAGGGCATGGGACCGTCGATCCTAGCGCTACGGCGGAGGAAGCGGGCAAAACTTGGCAGCAGATTTACAACAATACGCACACGGCGGATTCCGACATAAATCGCCGTTGGGACGCGCAGTATCCGAGTCTTTGGATTACCGATGGCGGTGGTGGAACGTTCGTGGATATCTGGACTCCCAGCACATTTGCGCAAGCGGGGCTGTTCATTTCGAATACTTCAACGGAGGGACGGATTTACGAACTCTCCAGCGAGCATCACGTACGGAATGAGGTAATGCTGCGCAACGCTTCCAACTGGCAGATCTACGCATTGCAGACGGAAGAAGAACGGGGCGAAGGCGGTTTCGCGCTCCCGCTGGATATACAGGATTCAAGCGACATTACGATCGCGAATTTCCACTTGTACCGCGTGGTCAGCAGCTACCAACCTTTCCGGTACGCCATAAAAGTCACGAATTCGAAAAACATACGGCTTCGGAATATTCATTGCTATAGCGATAGCAAGGCGTCCTTCGATAACGCGGTGTACGATCAGACGCATAGTGTTGAGATACGGCAGCGGGAGTTCGCGTGGCTTACGATTTCCGGAAATACACCGAAAGTTGCTCCCAAGGGGCCTTCTCCTGTTCTTAGTGTTGACGCCAAGGTGGAAAAAGTTGCCGGTGGATTTTTCAATATTTCGGGCGGCGCCGTCGATGCCTCTGGAAATGTTTATTTTGTGGATGCGAAATGGCAGACCATTTACCGGTGGTCGCCCGACTCTCGTCAGATATCGATGGTCAGCAATAGCCCGCTGGAGCCGGTTCAACTTGCATTCGACAAGGCAGGCGATGTGCTGGTGATTTCGTATGCGGGAAAGGGAACTGTCTACAGTTTCAAGCCCGGATCGCGCGACGAGGACATTACGTTGCTCAAGGCCGTTCCTGCGGTTCCGCGGCCGGGGATGACACCGGTGTTGCCGGTTGACTACTGGCGGAACGAAAACGACTTCCTGGAGAAAATGCCGACGAGAAGGCCGTATCAATTTGTCTCGCCGGACGGCAGCACGTTCATTCCTGCCGGTGAAGATTTTGTAAGCGGGCAGCTTTATTACGGGTCCAAGATTCATGATGTGCTTTACGCGTTTGGAACGGCTCCTGCAGTTGCGAATAAACCTTACTACGTTACGGACGAAGAAGAACAGAAGACCTATGTCGGCAATGTCGGTGTGGACGGAACCATCGCAGACCTGAAGCTCTTCGTTGAGCGCGGTGGCGAAGGCGTGACTTCGGATGAGAAGGGGAACGTGTATATCGCCGCTGGACAAGTGTTTGTCTACAATCCGGCGGGACAGCTGATTGATACGATCGACATTCCAGAACGTCCCTCGCAGTTGTTATTTGGTGGGAGCGACCGGAAAACTTTGTTCATTCTGGCGCGCGGTTCTTTGTACTCGGTGCGAGGCCGCTTCAAGGGTCAGTGATAAGAGCGAACCTTTTGGTGCCGGAGCCAGCCAAGCAACTGTATTTCCCAGTGCGTGCGGTGATTTATGTCAGCTTAGTGGTTTTCTTGAATTGCCTCCCTGTCTGGGCGCAGGTTCCTTCGCCAACCCGCAAAGCGGACGCCGGTCAAGAATCGGTGACGGCAACAAAGGCGCCAAGTTCATTGCCTCAGTTAGTGGATATCACCGCTTCCACCGGGATTAAGTTCGAACACCTCTCGAGTCCGGAACAAAAATACATTGTTGAGTCAATGGGTGGCGGAGTCGCTCTGATTGATTACGACCGCGACGGCTGGCCGGATATTTATTTCACAAATTCGCAAAATGTGGATATGGCCCGCGCGGGGAAAAAAGCACGGAGCGCGCTTTATCACAATAATCATGATGGGACGTTTACCGACGTGACCGAAAAAGCTGGCGTCGGCTACCCGTGCTGGGCGATGGGTGTCGCGGTGGGAGATTACAACAACGACGGCTGGCCCGATCTGCTGGTCACCTGTTACGGAGGGGTAGTTCTCTATCGCAACAATGGCGACGGCACGTTTACGGATGTCACCAAGCAGGCAGGACTCGGGAATGACTCGCTGTGGGCGACCGGAGCGGCATTTGGGGACTACGACAAAGACGGCTGGGCTGACCTTTTCGTGGCGCACTATGTGGACACAAAACTGAGCGATCTTCCGGTGTTCGGTTCCAGCAAGACCTGCAAATACCGCGGCATCGACGTGCAATGCGGCCCGCGGGGGCTCAAAGGTTCGCCGGACAATCTTTACCACAACAATCGCGACGGAACATTTACGGATGTATCAAAGCGAGCGGGCGTTGACGACCCGCAGAAGTTCTTTGGGTTGAGCGCGATTTGGTCGGACTTCAATGGCGATGGGCATCTCGATCTGTTTGTCGCGAACGATGGACAAAAAAACTATCTCTATCAGAACGATGGCAACGGCCACTTTACGGACGTAGCCTTTTCGGCGGGGGTGGCGGTCAGTCAGGACGGCATCGAACAAGCCAACATGGGAATTGCCCTTGGAGACTATATGCACACGGGACATTTTTCGATCGTTGTCAGTCACTTTAGCGACGAGTACGCAACTTTCTACCGCAACGACGGGAAAATGACCTTCAGCGAGATCGGTTATGTCGCGGGCATTGCGCCGCCGACTACTCCTTATGTCGGCTGGGGAGACGGATTCATCGATGTCGATAATTCGGGGTGGCTAGATTTGTTTCTGGTGAACGGCCATGTCTATCCGCAAGTAGACAGTCTCCCTGCCGGAGCGAAATACCGCGAGCCGAAGCTTTTGTTTCGAAATCAGCGTGACGGGACGTTTAAGGACGTCAGTAAACTCGTTGGCCCAGCGATTCAGATTCCGCAAGTCAGCAGGGGCGTGGCGATGGGCGATTTATTCAACGACGGCCGGATGGATATCGTGGTCGAGAACTTAATCGGGGGGCCGATGATTCTCCAGCCACAGGGAGGTCCCGCGAACCACTGGGTTAGTTTCGAACTGGAAGGAACGGAGAGCAGCCGCCTGGCGTTGAACGCGCGGGTCAAAGCGACCGCCGGAGACTTGGTTCAGACCGGCGAGGTATTCAGCGGCGGCAGTTACCTTTCGCAGAATGATGTGCGAATTCACTTCGGCCTGGGCAAACACGAAACGATCGACAAGGTGGAAATCCTGTGGCCCAACGGGAAAACGGAAAGCTTGAATAATTTGGCCGCGGATCACTTCTATTATGTAAAGGAAGGCAAAGGCGTTGTTCCAGCCGAATCGGCACGACCGACTACGCCGAAGCATCCCTAGTTCATTCCCGAATGTGCCTTTGTTTTTGGAAGCTTTTTGTCCTGCTGGCAGTGCCCGGACAATCTATGCGGGTGATGGTCCGGGCACATGCCGACTATTCTCCGTCCGCTGGGAATTCGAAGGCCGTTATCGCGGCACCGCGCGTGTTTTCACTCAAGCGGCGCGGCCGGATTGCCGGCCAGCCACGGCGCTTTGCGCGTAGCGAGAGGTCGTGCGATCGTTTCGCAATTCAGTAAAGGGCCGAAGTCTTCTGGATTTACGCAGAGCGCTTCTGGCATGGAAGAGTCTCCCCTTCGCGGCAGCAACGGAGATGCCGAGGATGTCCGCAGTTTCCTGCATGGAGTGTTCCTGGAGGTGGCAGAGCTCGACGGTTTTCCTGATGGTCGGCCGCAGTTCGCTTACTGCCGCAATCAGTGTGCGTTCTTTCTCTTGTTGCGCACAACGCTTTTCCGGGTTTGGAGCGGAGTCTTCCATGTCCCAGTGCCAATCGTTGGAACCGGGTTCGCCGGGTCCATCCATTGGGAGTTCGCGATGCAGGCGCCTCTTACGAAGGATCATGAGCGCCGCGTTGATGGCGATCCTGGTCAGCCAAGTGGAAAAACTGGACCGCTCGTCGAAGGTGTGCAGATTGACGAAGGCTCTGAGCAGAGCATCCTGGAGAGCGTCCTCGGCATCCTCGCGGTTCTTGGTAATGCGGCAGAGCATATGGAAGACGCGCGGCACACTGCGTTCGGTGAGCCGTTCGAATGCCGCAGATTCTCCGGATTTTGCGGCACCCAGGAGCGCTTCGTAATCGGAGTGTGTAATTCCGGTGTCGCTTGCCGGAGTATGGCTCCAAGCCTGCTTTTGCAAATGACTTTGCATGTCGTTTCTCCCTCAGTCTTAAGACAGTGTCTTTAATTCCTGGCCTTCTCCCTCTTCATCCATTCCCGGATGTATGGAGGGCAATTGAGCAGCTCGACGCCACTTTCCTCGCTAGAATTTAAGAAGCGCACACCCACAGCGTCCACGCGAATGATCTCGTCCAAGTCGAATTGAATCCGCCGCGGGTTCTCGTTCACTTGAGCCTTTAGCGCGTCGAGATCCTCCGACTGGATCTCGCCAATCAGCCTCAATACGACCAAATCGTCGCTGGAGGCTGTTTCAATTCGCAGGGTCATTTGTCGAGCTCATGCCAGGGTAGGGGCAATCCCTTGGCCAGCGGCATGATGCTGATTTAGTTAGGCTTAGCCGTTGTTAAGGCGTGCCGAATCTCGGCAATTGCCGAGATTCGGCGCGCACGGTAAACGCAAAACGGTGAGTAGTCTGACAACCCAAGAGCCAGCCTGAGGCTGGACAAACAGGCAAGAGACCCGCACCTGAAGGCAGAGCCGCGGTCAATCCCGAAAGGTGGGGCGCGTAACGGCGTTAGCTGGTTACGAATTTGTGTCTATTGATGCCCAGGCTGACCATTTTCGACTCGAGGGTTTGTCGGGGGATGCCGAGTTTCGCCGCAGCGCCCGATGGGCCCGAGATGCGACCCTTACACTCGGCCAGGGCAGATTCGATCAACTGTCTCTCCTGAGATGGATCGATGCGCCCTAGCCCCCGGAGCGGTACGGTGACCGGACGGTTTTCGCGAGCTGTTTCCTGCTTCAACCAAGTCTCATCCACGGAAAAGATCTCGCTATCGCAGAGGAGCACCGCTCGTTCCACGACGTTCTGCAGTTCGCGAACATTCCCCGGCCAGTCATACGTCTGCAACAATTCCAGGGTCCTCTTCTTTATATTGCGAATGCGCTTGCCACCTTTTTTCGAGTATCGGTCGATAAGATACTCGACCAGCAATGGAATATCGTCGGCGCGCTCGCGCAGCGGCGGAATCTGAATGGGAAACACGTTGAGCCGGTAAAAGAGATCGGCGCGGAAAGTTCCAGCAGCCACGGCTGCATTGAGGTCGCGATTGGTGGCGGCGAGGATGCGTACGTCCACGGAGATAGGATGGCTGCTGCCGACGCGTTCGAACTCGCGCTCTTGAAGGACTCGCAGGAGAATGACTTGCGTTTCGGCAGGGAGGTCGCCGATCTCGTCCAGAAAAATGGTGCCGCCATCTGCAGATTCAAATCGGCCCAAGCGGCGCTGGATTGCGCCGGTGAAAGCGCCTTTTTCATGACCAAATAATTCGGACGAAACCAGAGACGGAGGAATTGCCGCGCAGTTCACCCGAATGAACGCCCGGCCAAAGCGCTTCGACTGCTTATGAATGGCACGGGCTACAAGCTCTTTTCCGGTTCCGGTTTCGCCTAAAATCAGAACAGTAGAGTCCGATATTGCGACGCGGGCGACTTCGGATAGCACGCGGACCAGTTTGTCGGAAGAGCCCAGGATTTCTTCAAACATCGAAGAGCGAGCGACTTCTTCGCGCAAGGCAAGGTTTTCGTTGCGCGTACGTTCAGTGGTTTGCTTGCTTTCTTCGATGTCGGTCTGGGCAACGTACCAGCGCAAAATATTTCCACGTTCATCTCGCATAGGATTGAAACGGCTCAAGAACCAGCGGTATTGCCCGTCTTTTCGAAGGATACGCGATTCTGTTTCAAAGGGCAGGGAACTGCTGAGCCCCTTTTGCCGCTCGCTCAAGTAGCGCTCGAGATCTTCGGGGTGCACGGCCTTCGGAAGAAAGGGCTCGGCCATCCAGTCCTCGAGGCTGGAGCCAAAATAGTTGAGCACGGCACTATTGGCGTACAAACGCTGACCGTCCGGATGTATCACGAAAATATATGCGGGCACGAACTCAATAAGTTGCTGAAGTTCTTTTTCGCTTTCGCGAACTTTTTCTTCGCGGCTACTTAGATCTTCGTAGAGATGGCGCAGCCGGCCGGCAGTTTCGTTGAAGACCAAGCCAAGATGGGCGAGTTCGTCTTCACCGATCACGGAGATCTGATGGTGAAATTCGCCGCGTGCCAATGCTCTCGAGCCTTGCATCAGGCGGTTCAGCGGCTCGGTAATGCTGCGGGTTATGACAGTACCGAGAGCGGCGGCAACCACGAGTGTAAGCAAGCCGGTTGACAGAACAATCAGGAACATGCGGCGCTCGGCGTGGGCAATGTTCTGGGCTGCTTGCGCACGTGCGGCTGCGACTTCGCTGTCGACGCCTTTCACCAATTCGGAACTTAGGAATTCCAGCGGCTGCACCTGATTCGCCAGCCGGTCACGCAACGCTATCCAATCGCCGAAAGCGGCCAATGTGTTGATTGCTTCGAGATGCGCGGGCAGCGAGCTCTGAATTGCTTCCAGGGTTGCCCGGACTGCTGGATCGGTGCCAACCGCTCGAGGCAAATCTTCGAATGCAGCTTGCGTTCGTTGAGAATCCTCAATAAGCGCCGCGCGAAGTGTCTCCGATTGCTTGAGAACGTGGCTAGTGTCTCTGGATTGCACCAGGTCATTCAGGCGGCTCTGAAATGACCGAAGGCTGGCCTGGAAGCGCAGGACGGAGATGAACTCCTGATCCACAACATTGAGATGATCGGCTTGCGCGCGGACGAGATGAAACTGCCAAAGGAGAAAAGCGTTACCCGCCAACATGACCAAAATAATCAGGACAAAGCAAAGCGTCAGACGCCTGCCAATACTGATTCTGTGGACGTGTAGGTTATCTTCTCCAGTACCCTGGCCCTGGTGCAAAACTTCTGGCGTCACACCTGACTCCTACGGCGAACCGCGTTGTATCCCTCTAGTAGAGGGCCAATTTACTATTGGCGGCCCGTTTGAAAACCTGTTATCGCAACAAGGCGTTTCTGAAGCTCCGCGGCGGCGTCCGGCGCTTTCGATTTTCCTTCCAGCACAGAATGAACCGCCTGAACGTAGGCTTGCGCGACATCGTCATATTTATCACCGGTGATCGTGGACGGGCGCGTTACAACTCCGCCGCCGGGCGCTTCGCCAGGTCCGGCGGCGCTGGCGTAGGCCCTTAATAAGGTTGGAAGTTCGTAGAGTTCGGGCCGGTCTGGCGGTTTTGTTTGGGAGCGAGCTGAATCGAGCTCGGCCTCTTTTCGCGCAAGGAATTCGACTAGTTTAATGGCTTCCGGGCGATGAGCCGATGACCGGGAAACTCCCAGGCCGAATCCCCCTAGCGTACCGGCGCGCGCCGTTTTTCCGCCGGGGACGCTGGTTTCTCCAGTCACGTTGTTAATCGGGGAGTCGGGTGGATGGCTCAAAAAGTAATCCGAAGTCCAGCCACGAAAAAATGCCGCTCTATTGGACGAGAATGCATTGGCCGCGTCCCATTCCTGATACAAGAGCACACTGGGAGGGGAAATCCACCCTACCCAATGGGCCGCGCGTTCCCATGCGTGTATGGACTCAGGATTATTCACGCTTACCTTCTTGTCGGCTTCGATAATTCGTCCGCCGCCATCGGCGACCTGCCACTCTAACGCAACGCAGGTCAATCCCTCACTGGCTGCTCCGGGCCAAACGAAACCCCAAAAATCCCGGTCCCCTTTGGCGCGCTCGCCGTTTTGAATTCGAGCCGCCATTTTCTCCAGTTCATCCCACGTTTTTGGGGGCTCCCGATAGCCATATTTGTGCAAGAGATCCGTTCGATAAAACAAAATTCCGATATTTGCGTGATATGGCATCGCCACCAATTTGTTATCGACCGTATAGTTTGCTACCAGCGCCGGGTCCATCGCGGACAATTCTTTGGTGAAATATGGCTTTAAATCGACGAGATAGTTGCCTAGAATCGCGGGCCAGACTACGTCAACGCCATACACATCCGGGCTTACAGCCCCTTTCTGTAGCAACTGCTGGATCAGCGCGAGCTGCGCGGGAGAGGTCTCCGGAGCTGGAAGATGTTTGACTCGAATGCCTGTTTCCTTGGTGAACTCCTGCAGCGCGGCGTCCGATATCAGGCGGCGTTCCTGCAAATCGTGTGACCATTCTGGATCGAGGAAGGTGAGGGTTACCGGTTCGGGAGAAGCAGTGCGGCAACTCTGCAGAGAACATAGAAGGAAGAGAACGCCTAGCGTCACAGCGTTCTTGCTTGAAACCAATAACGACACTCGAACGACACGAAGGCAGTAACCAGTTGACCCTGTAATTTTCAAAGGCGTGTGCTCGTTTCGGTACCAATCTTGGGCAGGTCAGGAAAGGTACCACGCCAACTCATAAATTCAAATCTTGGATTTATGGGCCGCAGAAAATCGCTGCCGGGATCTCTCAGAATCTGCGACCAAGCGCACTCGAGCCGCGCCAACCGAAGCGAACTCTGAACCTTCGACTCGCCGAGGCGGTCCTGTCGAAAAGTTTGTACCTAGGCGACGCGCGCAGACATCCATTGTGTGCGACCAAAAGAGTCTCACAAGATCTCACAAGGTCAAGGAGAAGAGTCAAGATGACCACAAATATCGAACGGAAACTTTTCACTCCGGTGCAAATTGGCGCGATAGCGCTGAAGCATCGCGTGGGTGATGGCGCCGCTCACGCGTTCGCGCTCTGTGCAGCCGGGCGACATCCCCGGCGGCCTGATGGCCGAGTATTACGAGCAACGCGCGTCGGATGGAGGATTCATTATTTCCGAGGCAACCACGATTTCCATCACCGGCCGCGGGTGGTACGGAGCACCGGGTATGTATTCACACGAACAGGTCAGCGGCTGGAAGAAAATTACCGATATTGTCCACGCCAAGGACGGCCGGATGTTTTCGCAGTTGTGGCATACGGGGCGCGCGTCGCACGTTGATACGACCAATGGCGCGCAGCCGGTGACGCCTTCCGTGGTGGCGCCGTTCGAGGGTGTTGTGTCCACGCCGAACGGCTGGGTGCCGCCGTCGCCGCCTCGCGCGCTCGGTATAGAGGAAATTCCGCTGATCGTTGAGGACTATCGCAGAGCTGCCGAGCGGGCGAAAGCCGCGGGATTTGACGGCGTGGAACTTCACGGCGCAAACGGATATTTACCCGACCAGTTTCTCCAGGATGGCACCAATAAACGCACCGACGCATATGGCGGCTCCATCGAAAACCGTTCGCGATTCCTGCTGGAAGTTGTGGAAGGGATCGTGTCGGTTTGGGGAGGCGATCGAGTCGGGGTACGCATCGGGCCTGGCGGGAAATTCAACGGGATGTCGGACAGCAACCCGGTAGCCTTGTTCGACTATGTAGGAGACCAGCTGAACCGGTTTGGACTTGCGTATCTTCACGTCATCGAACCGCGAGTAAAAGGAAACGTGGTGATCACGGAGCGTCAGGCACCCATTGCCGCGCGGCAACTGCGCAAGATTTTTGAGGGCAAAATCATAGCAGCGGGTGGTTTTGAGCCGGACACTGCCGAAGCAGCGGTCGAGGACGGCGACGCTGATTTGGTCGCGTTTGGGCGTCATTTCCTGGCGAATCCCGATTTGCCGAAGCGTTTGAGGCTGGGCCTGCCGCTTAACGAGTATGACCGCAAGACTTTCTATACCTTCGATTCCCGCGGCTATACCGATTATCCGTTTTATGGTGGGCAACTGGAGGCCGCGAACGCGGCCTCCGGCGCACCGCAGCCGTGAGTGCGAATTGATTGACTCGTTGTTTGCGGTTTCACCACAACAGCTTCAGTCCGAACTGCACCTGGCGTGAGGTTGTGGTCGTCGAGGTGATTACCCCTGCCGTCGGCGAGGGTCCGCCGGTTGCGGCTGCGTAGACCACGGGATTCGGCGCATTAAAGTTGGTGTGATTGAACAGATTGAAAATCTCGGCGCGGAATTGCAGATTCAGGCGTTCTGAAAGAGAGAACTTTCTGGCAACAGCGATATCCGTCGACACAAGTCCTGGAGCTTGCAGCGTGTTTCGTCCGACGTTGCCGTAGGTTCCGGGGAGCGGCTGAATGAAGGCATTGGGATTGAAATACTGGTTTGCTCCGCCGAGGATCACGGGTCCGGTAAAGGTTGGGTTGATCGATGGGCGCACGGGATTGCGCGTGTCGCCATCGTTCGAAGGGTTGTACGAGAGCTGCGGCGTGAATGGCAGGCCGGACTGCAGCGTTTCGATTCCACTGACTTGCCAGTTTCCCAAAAGTCTTCCAACCCAGGGACTACCGTCAGAGTTTTGACCGCGCCCGAACGGAAGTTCGTACGTAGCGTTAATGACGCCGGCATGGCGAACGTCAAAGGAAGCGGGGCCGTAGTCGGCCTTCGGGTCGAGCGGATTAGCAACGAACGCGGCAGAATTCGTCGCCACGCTGGTGTTCATGTTATCGCCGTCGTCCAGAGCTTTCGAAAATGTGTAGACGCCGCGGAACTGCAATCCGCGGGCGAGACGACGGTTGACGTCCACTTCGAGGCCGTTGTACGAACTGATGCCTTGGGAAAACCAGTGAGTCGTATTCCAGACCGCATTGTTTTGCAGGTTCGCGTTGGTTGGGTAATAGAGAGTTCCAGCCGGATAACCGGCCGGGCAGGGCGAGGCCGGGCAAATGGTTGGCGCGGGAAGATTAGCGTCGACGGAGAGCAGTTCGTGATAGCCGTGCGAGCCGATGTAGCTGACACCGACTGAAGTGCTCGGGGTGATCTGCTGCTCCACCTTCAGCGACCAGGATTCCACGGTTGGTGTGCGCAAATCCGGCTGCACACCGCTGGGGATGACTTTAGAACCAGCGTAAGTCGCGTCTGGAGCGATTTGCGAAAAGGAAATGCTCTTCACCGCGTATACGGTGTTGAAAGGCGCGACCTGGTCGAGCCGGTAACTCAAATTGTCGAGCAGCGCGTAATAGGTGCCGAAGCCCGCGCGCACCACGGTTTTCTTCGAAGCAAACGGCGACCAGGCCAGGCCGAGGCGCGGTGCCGGGAGAAACGTCGCATGGTTGTCGGTGAAAACGGAGCCGCCGACCGTTGGAAGGGTCGAGATAACTCCGTTCTGATCGAAGGAGTAATTCGAGGCGCGCCCGTTCGCTTCGTTCCAGCCGTTCGTGAATTCGGCGCGAAACCCGATGCGCAATTCCAGTGACGGCTTCCAATGAATGGTGTCTTCCGCATAGACCGCGGATTCCAGCGAGCGCCAGCCTAGTGGAGTGAAGCTCGGTGCGTAGGTATAGGTACTTACCTTACCCTGTAGAAAGCTTTGCAAGTTGGTGAACGATGCCTGGCCGTATTGATCCTGGATCAGCGTGTCGTTGGCCTGAATGCGTTGCACCCATGCGCCAAAGCTCAGCAGGTGCCTTCCGTGCGTTAACGTAACCTGATCGGTGCCGCTGAAGAGGTTGCGTATTGCCGTCAAGTTACTTCCGGCGTTGGTGCCACCGTTGGTGATTTGCGATGCGCCGTTGAGCGTCGTCCCGCCGCCGACAACGAGTGCGCCAACGGGCTGACCATGATTAATCCAGGCAGGGAGATTGACTGTCGTTCCGCTGTTGAAATAGAAATCGCCCCGCGAGAAACCGAAGCTCGCACGGTTAACAATGCTCGGCGAAAAAACGTGAGTCTCGGTAAGGCTGCTCACCTGCTCCCGCAAAAGAACATCGATGAAGGTGATGGGATTGGTTGTCGGGGAGTTTGCGTTGCTGTCGTCCACGGTATATACGGCGGCAAAGTTGTCGTTCGTCGACAAAACCTGATCCAAGCGGACGGTTCCGAAGTCTTCGCGAATATGCTGCGGCGGGTTGCTGTAGGCTCTGGCAATTCCACTTGGAGCACCGGTGGAGGTCAAAATTTCGGGACCGTTGGCCACCGGCCAGAGTGCCAGGAGCGGCTGGACGCTTGCAACGGCACTGGCGCGTGACGCATCGTCGGGCACAAGAGTCAGGTCACTGAGTCCTAGAGTCTGGCGATAGCCTTCGTAGTTTCCAAAAATGAAGGTTTGGTCCTTGACGATCGGGCCGCCGGCCGACGCGCCGAAAACGTTACGTTTGAAATGCGGTATGTCGCCGTAATCGAAGAAATTGCGAGCGTCAAAGACACTGTTGCGCAGGAACTCGTAGGCGGCACCGTGAAATTCGTTCGTGCCGTTCGCGGTGACAATGTTGATCTGCGCTCCCGGCCGCTTCCCGTATTCGGCGCCGTAGGTGTCCTTTACTACCGCAAATTCACGCACGGCATCCACTCCCAGGAGCTGTCCGCTTACTCCACCCGGCGTGTTGTTGATCTCGGATGCGCTGGTGAATTCAATTCCATTCAGCAGGAAGAGATTTTCCTGCGGCCGGCGGCCGGAGACGGCGAACATGTTTCCGACAACGGAGTTCGAAGTGCCAATTCCTCCGGCGCGTTGGGATGTGTAGTTGACGATTCCCGGATTCAAGGTCAGCAGTTGGTCGTAGCTCCGTCCGTTCAGCGGCAGGTCCTTCACCTGACGTTCGCCAACCAGGCCGGAGATGTCTTCAGTGGTGATCTGGACATAGGTCGGGACAGCGGGGACCTCCACAATCTGATGGACGTCTCCAACCTGGAGCTTGAGATTCACTTCGTCTCTCTGGCCGACAACGAGAGTGATGGATGTCCGGCGATCCGTTCGGAAGCCGGTTTTGGAAGCGGAGATTTCGTAGCGACCTACGGGAAGAGCGGGCGCGTTGAAGCGCCCCGAATCGTCGGTAACCAGGCTGCGCTCGGTGCCCGTTTCCAGATTTGTGATGACGACGGTCGCGCCGGCAATGCCCGCGTCCGAGGCGTCGCTGACCGAACCCCACAGCGAAGACTCGCCCTGTGCGGAAAGATTCGAAGCAGCTAGAGCGCCGGCCAGAATCACTAAAGATGTGTACAGCAGAAGTTTTTTGGAACAGGAAGCCAGTGTTTCTTGGAAGCTCATTTCTACACTCCGATGATTTTTATTTCATGCACCCGCAGGGAGCGCATGCACTTCGCCTTGCGAGAACTGACCTGTTTCAGAAACCGGAATCGCTAAGTGGAGAAAGCTAGAGGGGTCAACAACAGCGGCAGGGACAGGCAGGGGCGACGAGAAGATCGATAAAGTATCGGAGCGTTGTTACGTGTTCGCCGAGGGTGGATGCCAACAGATTCATGGCCGCGACACTCCCAGGCGTTGTCCGGCCAGTTTTGCGGCTGTGTCCGCGTTCTTTGAGGCAAGCGCGTGCACACCGGACCAAACCAACTGTAGCCCAGCCAGAAGAGCGACTACCGCAACGACGGCTTTTAGTTTTTGCGCGGAAACTTTGCGGGCGAGCAAGCAACCAAGGACGACTCCAGGGATGCCGCCTTCCAGAAACTGGAGCAAGGTGGATGTGCTGATGGAGCCGAACGTCCAGTGGGCCGCGCTACCTATCGCGGCAAGGACTAGTCCGAAGAGTATATCGGTGCCAACCACTTGCGAAGGAGCCATTTCCGAATAGTTCAGCAAAAGAACGGTACCCAGGACTCCGGCGCCTGCTGATGAAAAACCAGACTCCACTCCGATGGGAAACGCGAGCCATGGCAGCCATCGCGCATTTCTGTGCGCAAATCCAGGATTGTGCACGCGTGGGAGGAACGTCACGCTGGATGTCAAAGCCAGAATCAGGCCAAGAATGATGACAACTACCGGGCTGCTTCCGGGTTTGGCAAGAAAACGCAGCGCAATAATTCCAAGAACGAGACCCGGGACGGCGCCCGTGAGCAATAGACGAAAGTAGCGCGAGTGTACCTGGCGACCCAGAAGATAAAAAGGGGCCGCGATCAAGCGGAGCACTCCAGCAAACACGAAGGCTGTTCCTACGGCTTCTCCTGCCGGCAGACCGACGATCAGTAGCAGCGCAGGAACGGTGAAGCTGCCGCCGCCGATTCCGGTGAGGCCCACAATCAAGGCTATGAAAAAACCAAGTAAGAGGTGCGTCACTCGGCACGCTCCGAGAAAGTGTGAATTCCGCACTCGAGTTTCTTGCCGCTCCAGCGACCGGACCTTGGATTCGTTGGGTCAGCCGGAATCGCGGTACACGGCTCGCAGCCAATGCTCAGATATCCCTGATCATATTGCGGAAGGTAGCTGAGGCCGCGTTTCCCGGTGTATTCCCAAACTTGCGCCCAGGTCCAATCGGCGAGCGGGCTAACCTTCAGCAGGGTCTTGCCGGTGGGCAAACGGTGATGCTCGACTTTTTTAAGATTTTTGCGAGTAGGAGATTGCTCACGCCGCAAGCCGGTGAACCAGATCTCGAACGGCTCGAGCGATTCCATTAACGACTCAACTTTGCGCAACTGGCAGCACTTGGCTGGATCTTCCCGGTACAAAATGCCAAATTCGGATTCCTGCTGCTCGACGGTTTTCGTGGGCAGCACGTTGATGAGATTAAGCTTCCATTCCGCGGCGATTTGATCCCGAAAGCGATAGGTGTCGGAGAAGTGGTAGCCGGTCTCCAGGAACAAAACTGGGACGTCGGGTAAGTGATTTTTTAGCAGAGCGAGCACGATCATGTCTTCGGCTTGAAAGCTGCAGGTCAAGCAAGCTGGCGAGTTGGCGTGCTGCTGCAAGACCGCACTGAGGAAGGCTTCTGCACTGTAACCCTCGACCGCTTCAAGATTCAGTGCGTCGGGCATATTCATCAGCCTTTCCTCAAGTCTTTGCGGCTGTCGCGGATTCTCAGGGTCTCCGCCTGAGAAATAATCTTCTCGACCGCTGCTTCGCGGCTGAGCTGCGATTCTTCGTTTGACCAATCGAACAGGGAATCTCCAGCAACCGCTTCCAGGATTCGACGCATTTCTGGCGAGGCGCGGTTGGAAACGAGCAGCACGACCAAGCCGGCGGACCAGAGCACGTTGAGAAGCGCGGCAAGCGCCCCCGGCGAGAGACTCTTCTCCCACACGAGATTTGTTTCAAAGCCCAGTTCGAAAAGAGCGCGGTCCGCAGCTTCCGCGAGCGAATCGCGATTAGGAATCAGGAAAATCGCGGGGCGATGGCCGTGACGAGCGAATCGTTCCGCAGGATTGACACCTTCCGGATTGATCTCCAGTGGTTGCTCTTGCTGCTTATTGTCGGTGCCGGTTAGTGGCGACAAATTTACGCGAATCATCCCTGCGCCGACCGTGGCATTGGACAGCGGATCCACGAGAATGAAACTCCCCGTCGTGCGGCTGTGTTCGTAAGAATCGAAGAACAGCGGGATGCTTGTTTCGATTTCAAGAACGGCGATGCTGTTCATGCCTAGTTCCTGAGCGGGTTCGTGATGCAGAGTGTTTACGTCAATGCGGTGCTGGATGCGCGTAACCTTGGCCTTCACCTGTCGTGTAGTGTGTTTCGCGAGATAAGTGCGATCGAGCTGCATCGGCGTTTCGTTCAGCCAGACAACTGCTGCGCTGAATTTCGTGGAGACGGATGGAGGAGCGTCTGGCGAAACGAGCATGTCGCCGCGGCTGAGATCGATTTCGTCCTCAAGTTTCAGCGTGACAGCTTGCCCGAGTGAAGCCGCGTCGAGGTCACCATCGAAGGTGACGATGGACTCGACGCGGGTTGTTTGTCGCGAGGGCAGCGCCATCACGGAATTACCCGGGCGCACGGTGCCGCCGGCAACTTGTCCGGCAAAGCCGCGGAAAGTCGAATCGGGACGAATGACGTACTGCACGGGAAAGCGGAGGGAACTTACGCTGGAAGCGGGTTGGATCTGCACGGTCTCCAGATGCTCCAGCAACGTTGGGCCGGAATACCACGCCATGTGACGGCTGCGGTCAACGATGTTGTCGCCTTCCAGCGCGCTGACCGGCACGCACTGCACGGCGCGAATCTTCAAGCGATCGGCGAGAGCAAGAAAATCCTGCTGCAACCGCAAGAAAACGTCTTCCTGGTAATCGACCAGATCCATTTTGTTGATTGCGGCCAGTACATTCGGAATTCCCAGCAGGGAAGCGATGTAGCTGTGACGGCGAGTTTGCGGCAACAGTCCTTTTGTCGCGTCGACAAGAATCACGGCGAGGGATGCAGTGGAGGCTCCAGTGGCCATATTTCGCGTGTACTGTTCGTGACCCGGCGTATCCGCGATGATGAATTTTCGTCGCGCGGTGGCGAAATACCGGTAGGCAACATCGATGGTGATTCCTTGCTCGCGCTCGGCACGGAGACCATCGGTCAGCAGCGAGAAATCGATGGGGCCGGTGGAGCGATTGATGCGGCTTTTCTTTACGGAAGCTAGCTGATCCTCGTAAATACCTTTTGCGTCATGCAGCAGCCTGCCGATGAGGGTGGATTTGCCATCATCCACGCTGCCCGCGGTCGTAAAACGCAGGAGCTCTTTCTCCAAGTCCTTCTGGAGAAAGTCGTCGAATTCTTTTCTGAGCAGGGGAGCGGATAACATCAGAAATAGCCCTCGCGCTTTTTCAATTCCATGGAGCCTTCTTCGTCGTGATCGATGGCGCGGTTTTCGCGTTCCGAGCGACGGAAAGAAATCATCTCTTCGATAATCTTCGGTAGCGTATCTGCGTCCGAGCGGATCGCGCCGGTGCACGGAACGCAACCGAGGGAGCGCATTCGGCACTTCACCAGCGTTGGTTCTTCTCCTCGAAGCAACTCTTGTTGCGAGTGGATCAGCACAATAGAACCGTTTCGAACGACGGCTACGCGTTCGCGCGCATAGTACAGCGGAACGATGGGAATGTTTTCGAGATGGATGTAGTGCCAGACATCGAGTTCGGTCCAGTTCGAGAGCGGGAATACGCGGATGCTCTCGTTCTTCTCAATACGCGAGTTGAAAAGATTCCAGAGTTCGGGGCGTTGATTTTTCGGATCCCACTGGCCGTGCGAATCGCGAAAGGAGTAAATTCGCTCCTTCGCTCGCGATTTTTCTTCATCACGGCGCGCGCCGCCGAACGCGGCGTTAAATCCCCCTTCCGCCAGCGCATCGAGCAGAGATTTGGTCTTCAGCAATCCGCAACACTTCTGCGTGCCCAGGGAAAATGGGTTTGCGCCGCTTGCGATGGCTTCCTCGTTTCTGTGAACGATGAGCTCGGCGCCAATTTCCCGAGTGTAGGAATCCCTAAACGCGATCATCTCCGGGAATTTGTAGCTGGTATCGACGTGCAGGAGAGGGAAGGGAATCTTCCCTGGGAAGAAGGCCTTTTGCGCCAAGCGCAACATCACGGAGGAGTCTTTGCCGATGGAATACAACATCACCGGATGCGAGAATTCCGCGACCGCTTCCCGGAGGATGTAAATACTCTCGGCTTCGAGTACCCGCAGATGGTTCAGCTTCGTGGCGTTCGCGAGCGGGGGCGTCTCGTCCGCAGAGGCACGAGTTCGGTTCGTTTCGAAGAGTTCTGGCATCGTCTGAGCCACTTGCTTCCCGCCAATCCGTGCAAAAATCATGCTGAAAAAACAAAAAACCCACCTGCCACAATTTCTGGCGGTGGGCTTAACAAAGACTCGGCTAGAGTTAGATTTCTAGACTATGAGCCTCCCGACGCCAGAGCGCACCTGTGGACAACACGTACAACACGCGCAGGTACAGAAATGGAGTTGGTTGGCATTCTTAGACATCTTTCGTAATGTACGATGAAATGCTCGGAACTGCAATAGACTTCTCCGAAACGTTCCGGGTGTGCTGCCGTCTCCAGCCGAAGAATTTTAGGCTCGGAATTGCCGGTCACTCGGGCAGAATTCGAAACTTTTCTATCGCTTCGCCCGTATCTCAATGACACAGATGGACATTCAGTAGACCGCGACACCGCATCATAGGGAGCTCAAAATGGCCGACAGCTGGATCTTCCGGATGAGAACATTCGTGCTTCTATTTGCGTCGCTTCTTCCGGCGGTAGCGTCAGCTCAAGCCTCTCCAGACCACCCGGCTGAGCAAATCTGGATTACAGACGTCCGCATCCTTTCCCCGGAGAATCTCGATCACATCGACAAAGGCAGCGTGCTGATCGAAAATGGGCGTATCGTTCGCGTCGAGCGAAAAGAAGGAGCCAAGAAGCCTGCCGGCGCAACGGTGATTTCGGGAGAAGGACAGTTTCTTATTCCGGGCCTGATCGACTCGCACGTCCATCTTGCTTCTGTTCCCGGAGCGAGGCCCGAGGTGAGCTTCGGTCCAGCGGAAGGCAAACCGGCGTGGATCAAGGAATACTTCAAACAGCTTCCGCGTTCCTACCTTTACTTCGGCTATACCACGCTGGTTGACTTGGCGGTGCTCGATCGCCGGGTGCTGGACGATTTCAGGCGGGCTTCGATACACCCGGACTTGTATGACTGCGGAGACTCATTGCCTTTTGCGAATGGGTACCCTATGTCGTTTGAGCCACCTGAAACGCGATTCCAACTATTCCCCAATTTTATCTACGATCCTAAGCAAGCCCCCAGCATTCCCGCTCAATACAAGCCGCAAGACCACACTCCTGCCACAGCGGTAGCCGCGGTTGCAGGGTCGGGTGGAATTTGCGTTAAAACCTATTTCGAGCGTGGCTTCGCGGAAGACAGGAACTTGCCGGTGATGGGTCCGGACGTTTTGGCGGACGTTCGCAAGGCTGCCACTCAAAACGGCCTGGTGCTAATGATGCACGCCAACTCATTTGAAGCGCAGAAGTTTGCCGTCGACGGGCATGTCGACGTTATCGCGCATGGAATGTGGAATTGGGGCGACCTCGACAAACAAACGGAGCTGCCGCCGGAAATCGAGAAAGTTCTCGACCGGATCGCGAAAGAGAAAATTGGGTATCAACCGACTCTTCAGGTGATGCAGGGTCTGCGCGCCTTTTTCGACCCGGAATATCTAAAGATGACCGCAATCCCGAAGGTCATTCCCGCGGGAATGCTGGAGGGGTACGAAACTCCGGAAGGCAAATGGTTCAAAAAAGAAATCGACAGGGACAATACGCCGGACGCAACCATGCGTGAAGCATTCGATCATGGTCCAATCCGCCGTGTGCACCAGGTGGTTGCCTACCTGGCGGCCAAAGATGCCAACTTCCTGTTTGGCACCGATACTCCTTCGGCGCCTACTTACGGGAATCTGCCGGGCTTGAACGGTTATCTCGAGATGCAGGACCTGCAAAGGGCTGGATTGTCTCTCGAACAGATTTTCAGAGCCGCTACGATCAATAACGCGCGGGAATTCAAGCTCGATTCACAACTTGGAACCATCGAACCGGGAAAAATTGCGAACCTCGTCCTGCTGAAAAAATCCCCGTTAGAAAGCGTCGAGGCGTACGACACGATTGTCACTGTTTGGGTTCATGGAAGAGCACTTGCACGAGGCAGTTTGGCCGCCAATTCGAACAAATAACCAAGTGCGGAGGAGCGCTTTCGGATTGCCTGTTGGGACACGCAGAGTCATTTCTTCAACTCTGCGGGCCAGTTCGTAACCAACCTTAGCGGGGTTTGTGCTTCTTCTTCGGATCGGTTCACCAGCAGATGCTTTCCATCGGCGAAGACATCGAACGCCACGCCGATGCCCGGCGAGCCAGTGTGAAACAACCGCTGTGGTGTGCCAATGACGACCTCCGAACCTTGGATGGATATCGGGCAGACGAAAAAATCATTCGCTTGCGTCTCGTAGAAGAGTTCCTTGCCGTTGGCAGTCCACGAGGGATACGCCGCGCCATTCGTGGACACCCGCCATTTGCCCTTTCCTTCAGGGAAGGTTGTTAAGTACAACTCCACTTGTCCCGATTCGTCGGAAACATAGGCCACCCAGTCGCCGTCGGGCGAGACACGATAAAAGTACAGGTTCGATTGCGACGATGGCGGCTGTACCACCGCTACGGGCTTCGCGCTTCCGTCAATGGGCGCCATCCATAGCGAAACGTTCCTTTCGCCGTCGCCCCAAAGATAGGTTAAATACTTCCCATCCGGTGTCCAGGCCGAATGGTGATAATTGTTTTGCTGGGTGAGCAAAACCTTCTCGGCTCCGCTACCATCCGCCGCCTTGGAACGAATTTCTACGTTGCCTCCGCCCGCCGCCACACGCGCGGAGAACATCAGCATCTTTCCGTCGGGAGACCACGCGGGTTCCTGAACCACCTGCTCGTCGAAAGTGATGCGCGTCTTGGTTTTGCGCTCCAGGTCCATGGTCCAAATCCCCGTGCCGCTTGCGTAGGCAACGTGCTTGTTGTTTGGGGAAAGGCGCGGGTCGCGCACTCCCAACAGCGCTCGCACATCCGTTACGGTGGTCTCTTGAGGATCGTAGTCGGCAATCACTTTACCAGTGAGGTCAAACGAAACCAGATGGCTCTTGGCGGAGTCGGTGCTGCCGGTCTGATACACCAGGAAACCGTTCTGCGATAAGGCGAAGATGCTACGCCACACCCCAACGTCGTCGCGCACGTTGTCCACCAGCGGAATTGGCGATCCTGACAATTTGCCGTTGCCCGGATCGAAGCTCTGCGCTACCAGCGCGCGATCGGCGCGGTAAAGAAGGTAGCCGGAGGCATATTGCGCCGCGGAATCGGTGGCCACAATCAGGTGCGCCTCTGTGTTGTCCACCGACCCAAAGTAGATTCCGTTCTGTTTGGGGTCGCCTCCGACGTGACTGGTGGCAAGAAAAATAAAATGTTTGCCGTCTGGAAGAAACCACGGCCAGCGGTGAGTGGAGTGCTTCGTCGGATCGATCACGGTAGCCGGGCTGACGGCGCCACCCTGCGCGTTGACTTTCATGAGTGCGTTTTGAAAGTCCGGCGCGAATACGATCACATCGTGGGCGCTCCAGCTTCCGCCGCGTGCATTGGGGGTTGCGGCGAGGGCCGTGGTTGGGCCGCCCGAAGAGGCGATTTTGAGCAACTTGCCCCCCGCAAAGAAGCCGATAAATCGACCGTCGGGCGACCAAAACGGATGCGACGCTCCCACTGTTCCGTCGAGTTGTTGCGCCGAGTCCGTATTCAGGGAGCGGACCATCAGCAGTTTCACTTCGCCGGAATGCGCAACGAACGCGATTTTGTCGCCTTGTGGCGAAAGCACTGGCATGCCGCCCGCGTCGCCTGTGGTGTCCATCGAGAACTTTTCTGGCGGAGAAATTTCGGCGTGCACGGGCACGGACTCTTCGGAGGATTTTGCCCAGCGGTATCCGGCGAATCCGGCGAGGGCGACCAAACCCAGCAAAAGCGCGCCCACAGCCGTAGTCCATGTCTTGTTGAAACGCAAAGATGGTTTTTCGGATTGGGTTGAATCGGCGTCGGCCAGCCAGCGCAAATCCATGGCTACGTCGTGTGCGGATTGGAAGCGGTCACCGGGATCTTTGGCCAGGCAAGCACAAATCACGCGATCGAGCATCGGCGGGGTGAGCGGCTGGCTGGCGCTGATGGGCTCTGGCTCTTTTTCCAGAATCGAAGTGAACACACTGAGCTGCGATTTGCCTTCGAATGCGCGGCGTCCCGTGACCATTTCGTAGAGCACGCACCCGAGGCTGAACAAGTCGCTGCGCGCGTCGGCTTCCGCTCCCTGCAAAACTTCCGGCGCGATGTACTGAAACGTTCCGACGATAGAGCCTTTCTGTGTGAGCGGCGACACAGCGGCGGTGAGCGAAGCAATGTTCATTGTCTGCGTGGAAGGGGAGAGTTGGCTCACCGGGCGGGAAACACCCGCCGCTTCCGGCTTGGCGAGCCCAAAATCCATCAGCTTCGCACCCGCTTTGGTAAGCATGATGTTCGCAGGCTTCAAATCGCGATGGATGATGCCTTGGTGGTGCGCCTTCTCAAGGGCTTGTGCGATCTCGGTTCCAATCTTCAGAACTTGACCGAGGGGCAGCGCGCCTTTCGCCAGGCGCTCGGCAAGAGTCTGACCCTCGAGATATTCCATGACCAGAAAGTCGGTGCCGTTTTGCGCGCCAATGTCGTGCAGCGTGCAGATATTGGCATGCTGAAGCGCGGAAATGGCTTTGGCTTCGCGCTCCATTCGTTGTTTCAATTCCGGGTCAGAGGAAAGATGCGCAGGCAGAACCTTGATCGCGACGATGCGGTCGAGGCGGGTGTCCTTAGCGCGATACACCTCGCCCATGCCGCCCGCGCCAAGAGGGGAAAGTATTTCGTAGGGGCCGAGTCTTGTGCCAGAGGTGAGCGTCATCCGCGAGCGAATTGTAGCATGTGCGACACGCGGAAGAGCGGGTGACGATTCGAGGTGAGTTGTCGTCGATCCGCAAGTAACTCGGTTACTTCCGCATTGCCCGTCATCCAGGAAGAAGGGCTCACCGACCTGAATGAACCCGCTTCGCTGAACACTTGTCTAAACCGCTGACGCTCCGTAGCCAAAGATAACTCCGAGGCTAAAAGATAACCCGACCCGCTTTAGGCTGTTGCTGCCGTTCCTTGAACCGCTTTTGCGGCGGAGCGAATCACGTCCATGACGCGTTCCGGTTGGGAGAGCATCGGCACGTGGCTGCTGTCGAGCTCATAGGTAGTTGCTCCCATGCGCTTGGCCATGGCGCGCTCCAGATCGGGATGCACGGTGTGGTCTTTCTTGCCGACGATGTACCAGCTTGGCTTCGACTTCCAAGCAGTTCCCCCGGCTTTCGCATCGAACAGGTCGGGTCGGGGGACGCCTTGGGTCGCCCAAACGAGCTTCTGCTCCTGCTCCGAAAGGTCTCCGCAGAAATACTTCGTGCCCTCCGGACGCAGCCAGATACGTCCATCCACGACTTCGATGTGGGAG